>Ga0137397_10003279_pt1 | contig 11272 bp, 13 predicted proteins | sample czorhiz116metaG_FD_106658 | JGI IMG/M metagenome (GOLD analysis project Ga0137397, IMG submission 106658) | Vadose zone soil microbial communities from Angelo Coast Range Reserve, California, USA - czorhiz1.16 metaG | ecosystem: Environmental > Terrestrial > Soil > Vadose zone | place: USA...
CGACACGAAGTCGGGGGCGGAGTTGTTCACCGAGCTTGGGCAGCTGGTGAGCGGGAAGCTCGCCGAGCCGGTGAAGCTGCGGTCCTGACCAGGAGCGACCTCAGCGAAGCCGGCGAAGCTCGCTCAGGCGCGTGATCGTCCATGCCGCGGTCACGGCCAGCGCCAGCCAGATCCCATCCACGGGTTTGAGGGTCTGCGGCAGCATCCGGAAGAAATAGCCCACCATCTTGATCTGGCTCACGCCCGGGCTGAATCCCCCGTGATCGAGATCGAAGAAGAGATATTTACCGACGGCGATCCCAAGGGCCGCGCTGGCCACGGCGACGGCCCGGAGGCGCATCCAGTCCCGCTGCGAGAGCAGCCCCCGGTGCTTTCTCGTCGAGACGTGCACCGCGAGGCCCGCCAAGAGGCCGATCGCGGTGGCCACATAGCCGATCTCGGACTGCGTCTCGACCGCGATGACGGCCCACGCGATCCCCCCCGCGAGAGCCGCGACCGCGCCGGCAACGGCCGCACGAGACATCGCCCGGCGCTCGTCCACCGTGGCCTTGGTCGCGCTCTCCGCCGGGTGCAACGTTTGCTGTGCCATCTGGGTTCCTCTCCAGGCTGTCATTCCGCCGCCAGGTTGAGCTGCTGCTCCGATTCTTCGCAGAAGAACCGGATCGCCGCAGCGGCTTGCTCGGGCGCGTCGCAGCGGCCCTCGTACCGGCGCGTCAGCACGTTACCCCCCCAGTCCTGCACGGACTCGGCGGCCACCGAGAGGCCGAGCGAGGCGAGCCGGCCGGAGACGCGCTGGTCCAGGAGGGTCCGCGCCGCCGCCGGATCGCCGCGCACCTCGTAATCGCCGCGGACCAGCCGGTCCGGCGTCTTCAGCCAGAGCTGCATCGGGTTGAACCGCGCGCGTCCCGTCCGGCGCAGGATCTGCGTGCCGTCGGCGGCGTCGGCGCCGAGTTGGTACCGATCGGGGAGGATCCGGAAGATCCGGCCGAGCCAGGGGTCCGCCTCGAGGCGTGGGTCGGGCGGGCGCGGAGGCGGCGGAGGCGGGCGCGGCTTGAACAGCGCCCGCAGGATCCGGCGGAGCATGGCTCAGGACGGGACGCCGCGCGCCTTCCACAGACGGTCGGCGTACTCGCGGATGCTGCGGTCGGAGGAGAACTTCCCCATCTTGGCGATGTTGAGGATCGCCTTGCGCGTCCACTCCTCAGGGTCCTGGTAGGCCTTGCTCACGCGCTCCTGGCACTCGGCGTACGACTGGAAGTCCGCCAGCAGCATGTACGTGTCCTGATCCAGCAAGCTCTGGATCATGGGCTTGAACACGTCGGGGTGCTCGGGCTCGAAGAAGCCCGAGGCGATCATGTCCAGCACCGCCTTCAGCTCCGGATTCTTCTCGTAATGGTCGCGCGGGCGGTAGCCGCGGGTCTGTAGATCAAGCACCTGGTCGGCGGTGAGCCCGAAGAGGAAGAAGTTGTCCGCCCCCACCTCGTCGCGGATCTCGAGGTTGGCCCCGTCCAGCGTCCCGATGGTGAGCGCGCCGTTGAGCGAGAACTTCATGTTGCCGGTGCCGCTGGCCTCCTTGCCCGCGGTGGAGATCTGCTCCGAGAGATCGGAGGCGGGGAAGATCCGCTCGGCCAGCGAGACGCGGTAGTTGGCGAGGAACACCACCCGCAGCTTGCCGTTGATCTGCGGGTCCGCGTTGATCACCGAGGCGACCGAGTTGATCAGCTTGATCACCAGCTTTACCGCCATGTACGCGGGCGCCGCCTTGCCGCCGAAGATGAACGTGCGCGGTACCATCGGAAGATCCGGGTCCTTCTTCAGCCGCAGGTAGAGCGCGACCACGTGCAGGATGTTCAGGAGCTGGCGCTTGTACTCGTGCAGCCGCTTCACCTGCACGTCGAAGAGCGAGCCGCGGTCGATGGTCACCCGGTGCTCGGCCTCGATGTAGCGCGCGAGCTGCTCCTTGTTGCGCTGCTTGATCTCGCGCACCTCCTTGCGGAAGGCCGGGTCCTCCGCGTGCTCCACCAGCTTCTCGAGCTGCTCCAGGTGCGTGATCCAGCCGTCGCCGATCCGCGCGGTGATCGCCTCGGAGAGGAGCGGGTTGGCGGTGAGGAGCCAGCGGCGCGGGGTGACGCCGTTGGTCACGTTGTGGAAGCGCTCCGGGAACATCTCGTGGAAGTCGTGCAGCAGGTGGGCCTTGAGCAGCTCGGTGTGCAGCGCGGCCACGCCGTTGACGCTGTGCGAGCCCACCACGGCGAGATACGCCATGCGGATGCGACGGCTCTCCGGCGTTCCGCCGCCTTCGTCGATCAACGACATCCGCGCGAGGCGCGCATCGTCGTACGGGTAGCGGTTCATCACCTGGCGCATGAAGCGGCGGTTGATCTCGTAGATGATGGTGAGGTGGCGCGGCAGCAGCCGCTGGAACAGATCCACCGACCAGGTCTCGAGCGCCTCTGCGAGCAGCGTGTGGTTGGTGTAGCCGAAGCAGGCCTGGGTGATCTCCCAGGCCTTCTCCCAGGCGATGTTGTGCTCGTCCACCAGGATGCGCAACAGCTCGGGGATGGCGACGGCCGGGTGCGTGTCGTTCAGCTGGATCGCCACCTTCTCCGGGAAGTTCTCCAGCGTCGGATGAGCCACCAGGTGCCGGCGCACGATGTCGTGGAGCGAGCAGGCGACGAAGAAGTACTGCTGCTTGAGCCGCAGCTCCTTGCCGAACACCTTCACGTCGCTGGGGTAGAGGACCTTGGAGATGGTCTCCGAGCGGTTCTTGTCCAGCACCGCCTTCTCGTAGTCGCCCTCGTTGAAGTAGCGCAGGTCGAAGTCGGAGCTCGCGCGCGCCCGCCACAGCCGCAGCGTGTTCACCGTGTTGCAGCCGTAGCCCGCGATCGGCGTGTCGTAGGGCATGCCCACCACCTGCTCGCCGCCGGTCCAGCGCACGCGCAAGTGTCCCCTGTCGTCGCCGTGCTCCTCGACGTGGCCGCCGAAGCGCACCGGCACGCCGTACTCCGGACGCGAGATCTCCCAGGGGTTGCCCAGGCGGAGCCACTCGTCCGGCTTCTCCACCTGCCAGCCGTCCTTGATCTCCTGGTCGAACATCCCGAACTCGTAGCGGATGCCGTAGCCGTACCCCGGGATGTCCAGGGTGGCCATCGAGTCCAGGTAGCAGGCCGCCAGCCGCCCCAGGCCGCCGTTGCCGAGCCCGGCGTCGACCTCCTGCTCGAGCACGTCGCCGAGGTCGAGGTTGAGCATCTTCATGGCGTCGCGCGCGACGTCGTGGATGCCGAGGTTGATCAGGTTGTTCGCGAGCGCCCGGCCCATCAGGAACTCGGCCGAGAGGTAGTACACGCGCTTGACGTCCTTCTGGTAGTAGCGCTGCTGCGTGCTGATCCAGCGCTCGATCAGGCGATCGCGGATGGTCAGCGCCAGCGACATGTACCGGTCCAGCTCGGTGGCCGAATACTGGTCCTTCGCCAGCGAGTAGAGCAGGTGGTTGGTGAACGAGTGGAGCAGCGCGGCCGCCTCGTTGGGGGCGGCCATGCGGATGGGGCGATTCATGCCCCGGAGTCTACTACCGAATGGAGACGAGATAGCCGACCATCCCCTGCACGCCGCTGGTGCTGCTGGCGAGCTGGGCGACGTGCGCGGAGGCCCAGTCGAACTGGAGCTGCGCGAGCGCGCGCCCCGGGCCGAGCCGGTAGTTGACGCCGAGCCCGACGGCGAAGCGCGGTGAAACACCGGAGTCTTCGAACTGGCCGAGGTTCAGGGGCAGGGTGGTGCGGACATGCTGGATCTGGAAGCCGAGCGCCACCGAGGCATGGACGCCGAGGCGCCGCCACACGTCCAGGCCGCCGCGCACGCCGATCTGCGCCATGAAGGCGCTGGCCTTCGCGTTCTCGGCGAGGGAAGGGACGGCGGTGTACTGGCCGCTCTCGGCGAACGAGCTCCCGCCCAGGTCGAGCACGAGCTCCAGCGCATACGAGTCCACGCTCACGGCGAGCTCCGCCAGCACCGAGCCCGCGGCGGTGCCCCCGAACGAGCTGCCCAGACCGCCGAGGATGCCTGCGGACACTCCCCAGCGGGTGGACTTCGTCCGCCAGAACGATTGCCGGGCGCCCCCGGGGACGGCGCGCACCGGGAGGTCCAGGGACGCGACCTGCCCGCCGGCGTTCGCCTCCAGCCGCGCCGAGCCTGGCTTGGCCTCGGGCACGAACTCGGCGAGATAGACGCCGGGACCGATCCGCTTCCGAAGGCTCGTCTCGCCCTCGTCGGCGCCGACGGCGACCGACGCCTCGTCGTCGGGCGTGCCGTCGGGCCTCACCACGAAGATCTCGACTTCGATGGGCGACATCGCGGTCGCCGCCTCGGCCCGCGCGGCGAGGCGCACGCGCGAGAACGGCGGTGGAGCGAGATCGAGCGGCTTCTCGTTCGTGTTGCCGAGCTTGTCGGTGATCTTGAGCGTCGCCTCACGGACTCCGGGCGGGACCACCATCGGCAGCCGGGCGGTCCCGTCGGCGCCCGCGGTCGCCTGGCCGAGGACGCGATCGCCCAGCGAGGCCTCGACTTTCGTTCCCGGCCTGGTCTCGATCACCATGGTGTCGGACCCCGACAGCGGGATCGCCAGCCAGCGCAGCTCGCGGTCGCCGCCCTCGTCGATCTGCACGAGCACCAGCGCCACGCCGGGGGCCCGCACCGACGGCGCGTTGAAGCGCGCGCGCACCGTGTCCCCCTGGCGCTGCACGTTGGTGACCGTCCCCAGGCTGCTGGAGAACGTCACCTTTGCCCCGGAGGGAGCGCGGGTCTCGAGCTCGGCGCCCCCGTCCTTGCCCAGCACGAGATGGGCGGGCTGCGCCGTGAAAGAAGCCGCGATCAGCAGCGCTAGCGCCATTGCCACAACCTCTTCTTGACCTTGACGTCGGGGAGCGAGTCGTCGCGCAGGACCACGCCTTCCACCTGCTTGCGGCGTCCAAGCGCGTCGACGGTCAGGATCTCGATCTTCTGCCGGCCCTGGCGCAGCGGGACCTGGGCGCGGAAGACGCCGCCTTCTTCCACCGTCACCGGCTCGCCCTGGACGAACACGCGGCTTCCCGGCTCGACGCGGCCCCGGATCGGCAGCGTCGGCTTGTTGGTCTCCTTCTCGTTCGGCCACTGCACGCTCAGGAGCACCCGGCGCAGCGCGGCCACCGGCTTGCTCGGCGTCGGGGCGGTCCTGGTGATGCGCGTGACTTCGCCCTGGTTGAGCGCCACCGACTTGCCGCCGCCCGCCACGTTCACGCTGCCGGTGACGGAGGCGACCGCCACCACGCCGCGCCCGTCGGCAGTGACGAAGAAGCGGCCGCCCTCGCTGTGCGCACTCGCGTCGCTGTTCTCGATCTCGACGTCGAGCTGGCCCTTGTCCTGCACCTCGGACTCGACGCTGCCGCGGACCCGCGCGCGCAGGCTTTGCTTGCCCACCTGCTTCACTTCGAACCGGCTGCTCTCGTGGACGCGCACGCGCACGCCGTCCACCGCTACGTCCGCCTCGCCCACCTCGGTCCGCAGGGCGTCGCGAACCGAGAGGCGATCGCCGATCTTCGCCTCCGCCACGGTCCCGTCGGACGCGCGCATCAGCTGCACCTTGCCGTTCTTGGCGGTGACCACCGCCTCGCCCCCGGCCGCGGATGCGGCCGGACCGCCCCGTTTGCAAGCCGGAATGGCCGCGAACAGGGCCAGGATCGCGGCCGCGGATCGCACGGATTCGACTGTACGGACGCGGGAAGGAGTGAAGCAATATTTCGCGTCTGCACGGCGGGTGCGCTCCCGCCCTACAGCAGCGGCAGTTGTCGGCCGCGGCCCGGGCGGCGGAAGGTGTCGCCGTCGGGTTGCTCCTGGAATCCCTCGTTCATCCCCAGGCGTTTCACGGTCGCGTCGAAGAGCGCGCGCGCCGCATCGGCGTACTCGCCTTCGCCGCGCCCGCGCACGCCGAAGCGCGAATCGTAGAGCTTCCCTCCGCGCGCGTCGCGGACGCGGTTGAGCACGCGGCCGGCGCGCAACGGCAGCGTCTCGCGCAAGCGCTGCTCGAACACCTGCTTCACCGAGCCCGGCAACCGGAGGAAAACGAAGCCGGCACGCCGCGCGCCGGCGGCGTGCGCGGCCTCGAGGATCCGCGGGATGTCCGCGTCGGAGAGCCCGGGGATCACCGGCGCCACGTTCACGCCCACGCTCAAGCCGGCTGCGGCGAGGCGCTCGATGGTCTTGACGCGCCGCTGCGGCGTCGCCACGAAGGGCTCCATCGCGTGCGCGTTCGCGCGGTCCCAGATGGGCACGCTGACGCCGATGGAGACGCGCGTCTTCTCGTGAAGCTCCTGCAGCACGTCGAGGTCGCGCTCGATCAGCGGCGACTTGGTGATGATGCCCACCGGGTTTCGGTACTCGGCGCAGACCTCGAGGCAGCCGCGGGTCAGGCGATAGCTGGCCTCGAGCGGCTGGTAGCAGTCGGTCACTCCGGAGAAGACGACCAGCTCGCCTTTCCAGGACGGCCGCTCGAACGCCTCGCGCAGCAGCTTGTGCGCCTCGGGCTTGACGGTGATCTTGCGGTCGAAGTCCGTGCCGGCGCCCAGGCCGAGGTATTCGTGCGTGGGGCGCGCGTAGCAGTAGGCACACGCGTGGAAGCACCCCCGATACGGGTTCACGCTCCAGCTGAACCCGACGTCCGGGCTGTCGTTGTGCGAGAGGATCTCGCGGGTGTGGTCCTCGTAAACCTCCAGCTCCGCCGGCGGGATCTCCTCGAGGTACTCCACCTCGGTGGAGAGCCAGGGGTTCGGGGGGTTGCAGATTGGCCGCGGGATCATCTCTCGCGAAGCATGTCCCTGAACGCGCGTTCAGGCAAGTCTCGGTTGCCAGCGCGACCGCCATCTGACAAAAGCGCCCGCAAGGAGGAGCGATCATGCAGAGCCGGGCAACCGCGCAGTGGGAAGGCGATCTGATGTCGGGCAAGGGCAAGACCAGCGCCGGCGGCGGCACCTTCCGCGACCTGAACCTGAGCTGGAAAGCGCGCACCGAGGGCGCTGGCGCCAGCACCACGCCCGAAGAGCTGCTCGCGGCGGCCCACGCGAGCTGTTTCAGCATGGCCCTGTCGCACGGGCTCGCCCAGGGCGGGCACGCCCCGGGCCGGCTCGAGACCACCTGCACCGTCGAGTTCGGGCCCAAGCAGGGCGGCGGCTTCGAAGTGAAGTCCTCGTCGCTCGAGGTTCGCGGGCAGGTGCCCGGGATCGATCAGGCCGCGTTCCAGAAGGCGGCCGAGGCCGCGAAGAGCGGCTGCCCGATCTCCTCGGCGTTGAAGATCCCCATGAGCGTGAAAGCTACGCTGCAGTAGCTCAGCGCCTGCGGTTCTCGCCGGCGGGCGGGCCGATGCCCTCCGGCTCCTCGTCCGCGCCGTGCTGCGCGAGGTCCACCGCCTCCGACGCCGCACGGCCGCCTAATCCGCCCGCCAGGGCTCCCACGGCGGCGCCCACCACCGCGCCGAGCGGCCCGGCGACCGCTCCGCCGATCGCCGCTCCGGCGACTCCGGCTGCCCCTGCGCCCGCGCCCGGTCCGAGTGGATGAGCATGCGCGAGCGGATTCGCCTCGGCGTCGTTCGTGGGCAGGGGCATGACGGGCTCCGTACATCAAGTCTGGGGGACACGAATCGCGGCTCCGCCGCTCATCATGTCCCCTACATTGCTCCCTGCAGGCGGAGTCGGAAACTGGACGGCTGGGCACGCGGGGCCGCGCCGGGTTGCCGGGCAGGCTCGCCGTGCAAACCCTCGGACGCATGCGCCTTTCGCGTGGTGGAGGACAACATTCTCGAGGTGCAGGCGCTCGACGACGGCCGGCTGCTCCTCGGGTTCCAGAATTCGGGCTTGATGGTCTGGGAGCCCGGCGACGCCAAGGGCCGCCGCCTCACGGACCGCGACGGGCTGCCCGGCACGCGCATCGGCCGGATCTCGCAGGACCACATGCACGATCCTCCGATGCTGTTCGTCCCGACCGACGGGGGTCTGGCGGTCTTCCGGAACCTGCCCTGACGCTGCGCCATCGCTGATAACCTCCGGGCCGCTTCCCGGAGGACTGCCAGGTGATCAGCGACAGCCCGACGGCGTCGGCTTCCGAGATGCGCCGCGCCGTCCTGGCAGTCGCCGGCGCCGCCATCCTCTGGTCCACCGGCGGGCTCTTCATCAAGGTCGCGCCGATGCCAGCGCTGGCGGTCGCCTGCGGGCGCTCGCTGGTCGCGGGGCTCTTCTACCTCGCGCTGCTGCGGCCAGATCTGCGGGCCGCGCGCTGGAGCACGGCGGCGGCCTACGCGGGCTGCATCATCACCTTCGTCTCGGCCACCAAGCTGACCACGGCTGCGAACGCGATCTTCCTGCAGTACACCGGGCCCGCATACGTACTCTTGCTCTCGCCGTTCCTGCTAGACGAGCCCTTCCGTCCCATCGATGGCGTCTGCGTGGCGCTGTCGCTCGCGGGGATGTCGCTCTTCTTCGTCGGGAGGATCGAGACGGGGCAGGCGCTGGGGAACCTGCTCGCGATCGCCTCCGGCGTGTTCTTCGCGCTCGCCATCGTCCTGCTGCGCCGGGAGGCGAAGAGCGGCCGGGGCGATGCGCTGCCCTCGACCACGCTGGGAAACCTCCTCGCCGCGGCCGTGACCTTGCCCTGGGCGTTGAAAGCCGCGCCGGAGATCCTCACGCTGCGCGGCGGCGCCGTCCTGCTCTACCTGGGCATCGTCCAGCTCGGCCTCGCCTACTTTCTCTTCGTGCGCGGCGTCCGCCGCGTGCCGGCCGCGGAAGCCTCGCTCATCTCGATGCTGGAGCCGGTGCTGAATCCGGTCTGGGTGCTGATCGGCTTCGGCGAGAAGCCCGGGCCCTGGGCGATCGCGGGCGGCGCGATCGTGGTCGCGGCCGTGGTGGTCCGGACGCTGGTGCCGCCGCCTCAGCGCGCGTCGACCACCAGCGTGTAGAGCGTCCCGCCCGCGTCGTCGTACCACCAGTCCAGCGGCCGGCCCGTGGTGGTGGCCGCGGCGGCGGGAGCGGTGCCGGCGGCCGCTTTGGGAAAGCCGGCCTTGCCCACCGCGAAGTAGTAGGTGACCGGGCCGAGCTCCATCTTCCAGGCGCTCTTCGACACCCACTGCGGCCGCGGCTGGCGCGAGCGCGCGATCTTGTCCTGCGCGATCTCGTCGGCCGACTTGCCGGCCCATGCCTTCTGCAACTCCTCGATCCGCGACTGGACGGCGGCGGGCGATTGCGGCTCCCAGGCGAGGGCCGGAAAGGAGAGGACAACGCAGGTCAGGATCGCGCGCATCCAGACGGGCATGGGCGGATCATACCAGCCTCAGTGCAGGACGTTGCGCCAGAGGTACCGGGTGCAGCCGCCGGAGCCGGTCGAGCCTGCCGCCGAACCGTCGACGCCGATGGAGATGGAGCTCACGCCGGGGAACGTGACCGACCCGCAGGAGCTGCCCTGCGCCGAGACGATTCCGACCGCGCCGGCGCCCTTGATCAGGGCGTACGCCTTGCCGCCACGGACGGGTACGAGGTCGGTTGCCGAGGCCAGCCAGGAAGGAACGGCATGCAGCGCGGTCTCGCCGGTGTTCATGACTCCGGCCCAGGCGCCGTCGAGCTGGACGAGCACGCCTCCTCCGAGCAGCGGCCGGAGCGCGACCGTTGTGGCGCTGCCGATCGGGAAAGTCTGCCCCGCCGTTCCCTTGGCGAGATCGACCCAGAACCCGCTGAGCGCGCGGCCGTTCGCGGTGACAGCCAGGACTCCCCCGCTTGCGTCTTCGACCACTGCGCGCGGCGTGAACGCGCCGGAGACCGTGGTGGAAGCGACTTCGCCTGCGTGGGCGTCGTGCTTGCGGACGGTGAGCCCGGCCGGGGTCGCCGACAGGGAGATCACACCCGCGTCGATGGATCGCCCGAGGACGACGGAGCTCGCATTGCCGACCGGTGAGGGAGTGCAGCCTGGAGCGATACCGCCATTGCCATCCCAGACGACGACCGTTGCGGCCTGCAAGGGGCTGACGTCGAGACCCATGAACCCACTGGGCTGTGGAATGATGCTGGGCGCTTCGAAGTTGCCCGAGGACTGGCCGTAGGGAGCCGCGAACACGAACCAACGCTGCGGCTGGATCGCGGGCTGGACACCCGCCGCGACGACCCCCTGGCCGTCGATGGCGCTGCCGGTGCACGTGTCGCCCGGATTGGTCCGAACGTCGAACGACACCGCGCCGCCCGGCCCTGCCGGAACCAGCCCCGCGCAATCCGGCGGCGAGCCGGCGTCGGATGGGCCGGCGTCGACGACGCCGCCGTCGGGACCAGTGACTGCGCCGCCGCCGCCCGGATCGGACGGCCCGGAGGATCCGCCACCGCACGCGATCGCACAGAACAAGACAGCCCACCATCCCGTCCAGCGCATGCCTGCCCCCTTGTGCGGGGGGAACGGTGCGCATCGCCGGCCGGCGGAGCTAGACGACGGCCATCAGCGAGACGTCCTCGCGTTCACTGACTGGCAGATCGAGGAACGCGGAGAGCACGTTCGCGGCTTGCTGGCGCCGCTGCTCCTCGAAGAACAAGCGACCGCGCCAGCGCAGCTCGGCGCAGATGGCGTCGACGATCTGTCCGGGAGTGGGCTCTTCGGGGAGCCGCAGCCGGACCACGCGGCGGAGCTCCTCCTCGTCGTCCTCGCAGAAGGCGGCGCAGAGGACCGCGTAGATGGCGTTGTCGATCTCGTTCTCGGTGTGCAGGCGGATCTGGGTCATGTCCCTGGCGTCCATTCCCCGGGCTCGTTGCGAGCCGCGGGCCAGGGAAGTGTCCTGCGGAAAACCGGCGGCCGCGCCTTTTTGGCCCGCCGACTCTGTAGAACGTAGAAAGTTGCAGGCGCAGCGCCGCGGTGGTCCGCGCGCTGCCGTGGGACTAGCGCAATGCCAGTCAGTTAAGCGACAGACGTTGACGCTGTCGTCCTACGTTGTCGTGATCCTGGACGGCGACGGCGACGGCGACGTGGCCGTGGACGACTGCTCGGCATGTCAGATGCAGCTGCTACCTGAATCCCATGCTCGTACCGGGCAGGCAGATGCCGCACGTACCTAGGCCATCGCTCGCGGGTCTGCGATGGAGTGCGCGGCTGTGCTGGACGCGTTGGTTCGTGCTGAAGGCTGTCGATGCCACGACAAAGCAGCGCGGCGACGACCTCCTCGAACGTATCGTCGGGATGCTCACGCGATTGTGTCGGTGATCTGATCCGCCCACGGCCACGTCGC
>Ga0137397_10003280_pt1 | contig 11269 bp, 11 predicted proteins | sample czorhiz116metaG_FD_106658 | JGI IMG/M metagenome (GOLD analysis project Ga0137397, IMG submission 106658) | Vadose zone soil microbial communities from Angelo Coast Range Reserve, California, USA - czorhiz1.16 metaG | ecosystem: Environmental > Terrestrial > Soil > Vadose zone | place: USA...
ACTCTTGATCTCGCGAATGATGACCGTCACCGCGGCACCCTTGACCGTCTTGGAGTAGACGGCGGACAAGTAGTCCTGGAGCTCCTGCACCGTCTTTCCCGCCGCCTGGATCTCACCGGCCAGGGGCAGTGAGGTTTTTCCGTCGGGTCGCACGAAGACGACTTGATTCAGATCCTTGTTGTCCCACACCTGAACCTCGATGACATCCTCCGTGCCGACGATGAAATCCTTGCTCTCGGTGCCTTGGCCACGTACCGGAGACGCGGAAGCGGACCACAGGAGGAAGACCGCGCTCACGACGGTGCTCCAACGAGTAAGGTGCGTCATCTTCATTGCACTCCTAGTGGGTAGTTGGTCTGGGCGCCACCGAAGGGCTCGAGGTGTTCGGTGCCCTCCTCTGCGTAGGACTTCAGCTTGTACTGGAGACACCGGAGACTGATCCCCAGTATCTTGGCCGCTCGAGTCCGGCTCCCATCTACCGCGCGCAACGTTCGCAGGATGTGCTCCTGTTCGACCTCGCGTAGCGTCAAGCCGAGGGGCGCGGATGGGACCGACCCTGACGCCTTCTTGGGCTCGTGCTCGTCGAGCGACAAGACATCCACGTCGATCGTCTCATCGTCTGCGAGCACCAGTGCCTGCTCGATGCAGTTCTCAAGCTGCCGTACGTTACCAGGCCAGCTATATGACGTCAAGATCTCGAGAGCTTGCGGCGTCAGCGCCGGAATGGGCTTGCGGTGGACGGTGCTGAACTTCTCGAGGAAGTGCTCGACAAGCCGCGGGATGTCGTCGCGCCGCTCGCGGAGGGGCGGGAGCTGGATCATGACCACGGCGATCCGGTAGTAGAGATCCGCCCGGAAGCTGCCGCCCGCCACCGCCTCGCGCAAGTCCTTGTTGCTGGCCGTGATCAGGCGGATGTCCGTCCGGATCGGCTTGCTTCCCCCCACCTTGACGAACTCGTGGGCCTGGATGACGCGGAGGAGCTTGGCCTGCAAGGGGAGGGGCAGCTCGCTGATCTCGTCGATGAAAAGCGTGCCGGTATGGGCGAGGGCAAAGACGCCGTTCCGATGCTCCACCGCTCCTGTGAAGGAGCCGCGGCGATGGCCGAAGAGCTGGCTTTCCATGAGGCCTTCGGGGATGGCCGTGCAATCCAGGGTGACGAGCGGGCGGTCGCGGCGGGGACTGTTCTGGTGAATGGCGCGGGCGATGAGCTCCTTGCCCGTGCCGCTCTCGCCCATGATGCACACGTTGGCGTCGCCCCCCGCGACCTTGTCGATCTTCGCGAGAACCTCTCGGAGCTGCTGCGATTGCCCGATGATCCCGCAGTACGCGTTGGTGGTGACCACGTGGGCAGGGTTGGGAGGCGAGCTCATGGCGCCGATCCGTCCGGTGACGCGGTCGAGCCATGCGTCGATGCGGGCGGTGTCGTCGCGATCGACACAGTCGATGCCGGGCAGGTCCGTGAGGCTGTTCAGTCCCGGCACCGGGTCTCGATCGACGAGGATGAGTCCGGCTCGGGCCACCGGGCGGGCCTGGAAATAGCGAGAGATCTGCCAGGCCGTGAGCTCTCCCGTCAGGTTCACGATGACGAGCTTGGGCGGCTCCTGGAGACTCGCCGTCAGCTCGAGCTCCTGGAGCGAGCATACGGATTGAACCTTGCAGCCCCGGCCCGAAAGCCGAGGCCGCAGCTGCGAGGAGACGTCCAGCGTTTCGTCCAAGATGAGTGATTTCATGCGTCTCAGTTTCCTCTGAAAGTGGAAGCTAGCCTCGGCGGCCGTGGCCGCAGACGCCTGGGTTGTCGCTTCGAAAGGCCATGACCTGAAGCGCGGCCTGTTCCCCCGCCGGCCGTGTCTGGTTCGAGAGACTCACGCGGGAGATACCGTGGCGCCGCGTCGACTGCTCCCTCTCCAGACCTCGCAAGTGGAGCGCCTCCATGGAACAAGAAGGGTTCGATGCATAGCAGCCTAGCTCGCCGTCCTCGTAGCGACGCAAGAAAATCGTGCCAGCAGCACTTTGCCGCCCCATGACGCGCGCCTTACGTTTCCACTGCGTGGGTCGCTGCGGACCACCGCCCTGTGTCCGCTTTTCGGAGTTGCGCCCGCGCGTCCGTCGAGGGTTCGCCGTCGGGCCTGTGTCGGGAGCCGACAGATCGGACCTTATCGCCGGTGACGCGACGGGACTAAGCAAATTCTGCGCCCGGGGTCGGCCAAGAGGCTGCCGTCCGCCGGCGCGTTAGAAACCGGGGAGGGTGGCTAGAAATTATCCCGATATTGGTGAGATACCAGGCACTAGGAACATTTTACAGACGTTTTGGGGAACTACAACGGGAGAATTATTAGACAGTGTTAGGGAATTAAATACACTACATAGGGAATTTTATTTCCCCCGTCCGTCGGTCCTATGACCATCCAGACCACACTGTCTGATCTTGTACAAAAGGGCCTTATAGCTGATTTTCAGCAGACGCGCGGTCTCGGCGCGGTTCCACCTCACCCGCTCGAGCACGTCCTTGATGGCGGCTGCCTCGGCGGCCATGGCGGCCTTCTTGGCGATGTCCTTCAGTCCAAGGTCCCGGCCGCCTCGCAAGGCAGCGGCGCTCTTGGCCAGGCCTGGACCGTGAGGCGTCATGTCGTACTGCGGCTTTTCCGTCCTGAGCGCGATCTCTTCCTGGACGAGCGCTTCGCTCTGAAGCACCACGAGACGCCTGATCATGTTCTCGAGCTCGCGGACATTGCCCGGCCACGAGTACTCCTGAAATAGGCGCATCGTCTCGCTCGAGATGGGGGGCATCTCGCGGTTGTACTGGAGGCAGAACTTGCTGAGGAAGTGCTGGGTCAGGGTGGGGATCTCTTCCCGTCGCGTTCTCAGCGGGGGAATGGGAATCGTGACCACGTTGAGGCGGTAGTACAGGTCCTCGCGGAACTGCCCGCTCGTCACCAGGGCGGCGAGATTTCGATTGGTGGCGGCGATCAGTCGCACGTCCGCGGAAATGAGCTCGGTCCCGCCCACGCTGAAGAACTTCCCGTCCTGGATGACGTGCAGGAGCTTGGCCTGCAGGCTGAGCGGCATCTCCCCGATCTCGTCGAGGAGAAAGGTGCCCTGGTGGGCGAGCTCGAACTTGCCCGGCTTGCGGCGATGGGCGCCTGTGAAGGCGCCCTTCTCGTGCCCGAAAAGCTCGGACTCCAGGAGCTCGGCGGGCAGCGAGGCGCAATTGACCTTGACGAAGGGCTTGTCGAGGCGACCGGAGATCTGATGGATGGCCCGCGCCACCATCTCCTTGCCCACCCCGCTCTCACCATTGATCAGGACCGTGACGTTGGTGTCGGCGGCCCGCCTCACGATGTCTTCCACCGCGCGCATGCGCTCGCTCCCCCGGAAGAGCAGCTCCAGGTTGTGGGAGGAGCGGTCGCTCTCCGCCACCGAGGTGGAAGCGGCGCTCAAGGCGGGATTTCCGCCGTTCTGGGCGAAGCCCCGCTTGATCGCCTCGCGCAGCGTCTGCGGAAGGAGGGGCTTGACGAGAAAATCGCAGGCGCCGGCCCGCACCGCCTTGACGGCCAGCGCCGAATCATTGGCGCTCGACACGACCACCAGGGGTGCCTCCGGGCACTCCAGGCGGATCTGCTGGATGAGATCAAGCGCCCCCGCCTCCGTGTCGTCCAGATCCACGAGGATGGCCTTGGGGCGTAGGCTCGACAGCAAGGCGAGCCCGTCCTGGAGGCTGCCCACCGCCAGGACGGGGTGGCCAATGTCCTTGACGGTGCGCGTCAGAACGTCCCGGTCCGTGACGCTACCCCCGATGACGAGTACGGTGTCGGAAGCCATAGCGAGATTGAACGTTATTCCTTGACGAGGGAAGCCCCAGCGCGGATACTCCAACCGCGGAGCTGCTCATGCGAATACTTGTGGTCGAGGACGATCCTTCGGTCGCCCAAGTGGTCGCAGACGCGTTGCGCCTCGAGGGACATGACGTGCTGGTGGCTCTCGATGGGGGCGAAGGTCTCAGTGTCCTCGAGACCTCGGTCGTCGATGGGGTCTTTCTTGATCTCGTCATGCCAGGCCTCGACGGACTCACCGTGCTCTCTCGCATTCGAAGCCGCCATCCGAACTTGCCTGTCGTTATTCTCTCGGCTCATGCGGACACCAAAGAGACCGCGCGCGCTCGCGAGCTCGGCGCGGTCGAGATCATCACGAAGCCGACGGCGCTCCGGGAGCTGACGCAGGTGCTCGCCCGCTTCACGTCAGGCTGAGGCCCGACCGGACCTCCATATTTTGTTGCTTCGCCCGACATTTCTTCCATGGAATTTCCCATTCTGCTGATAAAGAGCCCAAATGCAAGACCTAAATTCGGCCCAGTGGGGAAACTCTTTACCAAAACGGGATAGCCAACGCCTGCCGACTCTTCCTCGTCCTTGACGGCGTGGATGCCCCCGAGATAAGACAAGGACGAGCGATGCGCCTCCCCCCTCCGGACCACGCGGAGTCACTGATCGCACAGCCCACGCGGTCGCCCGTCCGGATGCTCCGTCTTCTGCCTCAGGGCCGGCTGCCGACAATCCCCCGATGTCCGCGCTGAAGGGCAACCTGCACGCTCATACCACGCTCTCCGATGGCCGGTTCTCCATCGAGGAGGTCATCGCCCGCTATCGCGAGCTCGGCTACGATTTCCTGGCCATCACCGATCACGACGACCGAATCCCCAACGACTACTGGTTTCGCATCCCTGCAGGCGACGATCGCATGCTCATCCTGCCGGGCGTCGAGCTTGACTACCGGCCGCTCTCCCAACACGTGGGCAAGGTCGTGGGCGATCGAGAGACCTTGTACATCCTCAATCACCCCGCGCGCTACGCGCTGACGGTGGATCAGACCCTGCGACGGATCCGGGGCATCAGCCGGGATGGCTTGCCCATCCAGGCGGTGGAGATCACCGACACAGGCATCTACCAGCCCGAATACGACGTGGAGGCGATCGGCCTGCCCAAGATCGCCACGGACGATTCGCACGACGACGAGCATATCGGCCGCGCCTGGATCGAGGTCAACGCCTCGCGCGACCCGGACGCCATCCTGCGCGCCATCAAGGCAGGGGATTTCACCGTCCGCTTCGCGTAGGCCAGGCCGCGCGCCCCGCGCAGGCCATCGACGCTCGCCCGGCATCATGGCTGGAGGCTACTCCTGCCGAGGAGGGAGTGATGATCGAGCACACGCTGGAGACGATGACACGGCGTCTCGACCGGCTGGAGGGAGAGAATCGGTGGCTCAAGGGCCTGACCCTGATGCTCCTCCTCGCCATCGCCGCCATGGGATTGATGGGCCAGACCGCGCCGCATCGACCGCTCCGGGCCCTCGAGGCCGAGGAGTTCCTGCTGCGCGACAGCCGCGGTCAGGTCCGAGCAAGCCTGGGCACCACCCAGAATCCGAGCGCGACCGTCCTGCAAATCCTTAGCGAGAACGGCAAGCCGCGCACGAAGCTGATCGTCACGGGCGATGGCACCTCGAGCCTGGAAGTCATGGACTCGGGCGACCGCATGCGCGTGCTCCTGGGGGTCAGGGACAACGGCTCCCCCCGTCTGTGGCTCGGCAATGACGCCGGCAAGATCGTCTGGAGGGCGCCGTGAGGCGATGGCTCCTGTCCGTCCACGTGACGGCGACCCTGGTGGGGCTCTTGGCGGGGCGGGTGGGGCCGGAGGGGAGGGAGTGATTCCCGGGGGATTCAGACTGCGTCAGAGATGATGGCTGTGCACGACGCTGTCCCCGCCCCGCTGCCGGGCGGCCTGCAGGTATTTCTCGGCCCGGGAGAGCAGGGTGGAGGACGTCTGGCCGTCTCGCGGGAAGGAGACGGTACCCGCGCTGATGGTCACCAGCTTGGGCGAGGGCCCGGGCTCGAGTCGAAACTCCAGCCGCCGGATGGCCGCGCGCACACGCTCGGCGACTCGCACGGCCTCCAGATGGTCCGTGTGAAGCAGGAGAATGCCCATCCCTTCCGGGAGGGGCCCCACGAGGTCGGTCACGCGCAGGAGCTCGGACATTTTCCTGGACAGTGAGATCGCGACTTGGCGCTCGAAGCCGGGCTCTCCCTCGCGAAGGTCAGGCTTGAACAGGCAGAGGGAGAAGAAGTCGCGGTACCGGGTGGCGCGCCCGGTCTCTCTGAGGAGCAGGTGAAGAAACGCTTCCTGCTGCAACAGGCCGGTCGACGGATCAAGAAGGGAGGCCACCACTCAGTTTCCCTTTTTCTCCTGTCAGGCGACTCGGCTAAGACCGGGACAAGGCGGCCACGGTCACCTGCCGTGGTGCGCCCCACTCAAAGGGGCTCACGTGCGGCGCCAGTATAGTCGGAGGGCAGCAACAGGGACAAAGGAAAATGGGCCATGTGAACTCGGCTCGGACGCCCGTGGCCATGGCGCCCAGGGATCGTCCCGGTCATCGCGAGCGCGTCCGCCAGCAATGAAGGACGAGCGCCTGGAGCAGGGAGAGGATGGCCAAGGTCGCGTCATTCAGCGTGTACACGGTGAAGAACTGACGGCTGAGGGCCCGCCACCCCAGGATGATCGCCAGCCCCAGCGTGAAGTTGCCCACGAGGAAGATCACGGCCAGGCCGAGGTAATCGAGGGCTTCCAGCAGGGCCCCCGGCAGCTCGGCCCGGCGCAGGCCCATGCCGCGAGTACCGGCCACATACGCCCCCAGCGAAGTCAGGGCGACGATGATGACGAGGGTGAGCGAGATCATGGCCCGAGGTCAGAGGGCGCCGGTGAGGTGATAGAAGGTCCACGCCGAAAGCTCAACCAGGAGATCCCGCACGAGCCCGAGGCGCGCTTCGGGCTGGGAGGGCCCGGAGGCGGCGGTGGGGGCCGGCCGCACGCGGAAACCCGCCCGCTCCATCAGGGCCCGCGCCCTCGGCATATCGATCGGATCCGAGACGAGCAGGATGTCGCGCCGGCCGAGGGGGAGGAGCAGCGAGCGGAGCTCGTCGACCTCTTCCCTGGTCGTTCGAGCAGGGGCGGAGCTCAGGATCACCGCGCCCGGCACCCCTAGCGCCTGGGCCAGGGCGGCCCGAGCGCGGATCTCAGCGAGCGATCCGGAGAACACGAGCATCGGGGCGAGGCCATCGCGATAGAGGTCGACGCCCACGACGAGGCGCCGGAGCGAGCGGTTGGTGAGGACTCCATCGGAGTCGGCCCCGCCGCGGCCGAGGACGACGATGGCGTCGGAGGGCTCGAGTCTGGCCACGCCGGCCATCCTGGCGTTGAGCCAGTTCGCGAGGGGCGTGAAGGCCGCCACGGCAAACACGAGTAGTCCGACGAGACCGAGAAGCCGGAGACCACGCATGAGTCGCGTCGTTTTCCTAGGACAACCTCTCGCGACCTCGCGCGTTCGCTTTCACCTCTTTTGTCGACCGCTTTGGGGAGCGAGCGGCAGATCTCGGCACGCGCTCGAGTAAGTCCCCCCCATCAAACGCGACCGTTTCGCATTCAGCCGTCACTTTAGCTTATTGCTGTGGAGAGGTGCAAATTGCCCCTTTTGACGAGTCATCTCTCCAAAGGTCAAAATAACCGACAAGAATGCTTTGCGCACTATGAAGACGCATGAACCAGAGGAGGGAGGGGCTGGGCAAGAAGGGCCAGCGTCAACGTGATCTACCTCTAGGGACGGACTCCTCCAGTTCGCTCACAAACATACAACACGTGCGGATATGGGAGGATATCGACCATGAGGTGGCGGTACACGCTGAATCCTACCTCCTCCAGCACGTCCTGTAGTTCCTCGGCCGCCCAATAGCTCACGGGCGTCCGTGGGTCCATCAGTTTGTCGAGCGCATGCGTGAACCAACGCTTGTACGCAGGCTTCCGGTCGACATCCTTGACCAGCAACCGCGCCCCAGGCGGTAGCGCCTTGGCGATCTGCTCCAGCAGGGGTCGCACCGCGCGCGGGGGGATGTGATGCACGATATCCAGCATGTATCCCGCGTCGTAGAGTTGGCTCCCACGAAAGTCCATGACGTTACCGACTCGGTAGCGAACGTTTTCGAGACCGAGTCTTCGGGCAGCGGCCTGCGCCATAGCGATCCTTCGGGAATTGAGATCCAAGCCTTCGAGCTCCAGGCCCGGACGAACGCTCGCATAGTACAGTGAGAAGAGGCCAAAGCCGCAGCCCAGATCCACTACCCGACCTCGTGCGGGCAGATACTGACCGATCTCATCCAGGAACCGTTGCCGCAAAATCCAGAATCGTCCTAAGCAGTACGCGCGAACGAGGAGGTCTTCGTAGGCATTGATCACATTCAGGCGGGCATCCCGATGCCGACGCATATACCCTCTCTCCGCTTCGTCTCGGCGCCCGATGGGCAGGAAGGGAGTAGGTGAACTTGCGCGACGGTAAAGATGAGGGTGGCTACGTTTCCTGGGGGAAGTGTAGCACGGTCGCCATGCAGAGGTGGTCTCTGGCGAGCCTCCAGCAACGGATCGTTCAAGACTGACGGCTCGTCAGACATGCGCGCTACACTTCACCCTCGAACTCGGCGAAAGCCGCTTCGACCTCCTCGCCCTCGTGCAGCTCGAGTCACCACACGTGCGCGGGGAGGCGAATTGGGCGAGGTCTCCCTCACCGCGCTCGCCGACAAGGACGTGTAGGGACGGTTACGTATTGGGCGGCGCCGCGCTGATGTCCCCCAGCGCGGACTTTCGGTCTCGCGCCACCGCGATATCGCCGAGGGAGACGATGCCCACGACCTCGCCGTCCTCCTCCACGACGGGCAGGCGACGGATGGCCTTGTCGCGGATGAGTCTCACCGCGTCGCCGACGCTGGCCGTGGGCGGAATGGTCGTGAGCTCGCGGCTGCAGATCTCTCCCAGCGTCACCGAGGCGGGATCGCACCCTTCCGCGAGCACGCGGACCACGATGTCACGATCGGTCACGATGCCGCACAGGTGATCGTCCTCCAGGACGACCACGTCTCCGATGTCGCTTTCCCGCATGAGCTCGGCGGCATCCATGACGGAGGCGGTGGCGTCCAGAGCCTTGGGATCGCGGGTCATGACGTCACGAACGCTCTGCTCCTGAGGGATCCGCGCGCTCGCCATCGTCCCTGCCTGCTTAGCGTCTGTCTCGCGCTCATTCATGATCTGTCTCCTTTGCCGCCCGAGATGGTCGGCCGTGTCCGCCGAGATGGCCGGCGGTGTCCGATTGACGGGAATCGGTCGCGTGTCCTGGAATGGGTGGGCAGCAAGACACGTGCCCCCGCAGGCGCGATGCGAAATGTGGGCCGAGCTCTCGCTCCGCACGAGGCAACCGGGAAGAATTGTCCGCCACGTCGGGTCCGTCCCTGGGCCAACGGGCCCGTGAGTGGCCGATCCAGGGAAGCTCGCCGCTTCACGAAGAGGGAGCGGGTGTCACCTGACCCGGTAGAAAAGGGAGGCACCGGTCGCCCCTTTTCCTACTCTCGGGCCGACCAACCCGCCAGCGCTATGTGCGAAGCCTCCTTGGCGCGCGTCTTCCGTGGCATGCTGCATGCTCGACTGGCCGTCGGGAGGAGCCATTCATGTCTCAACCTGCGCGAAGGATGCCGTCCCTCGGGCGCTGGAAAGAATACGGGAGCGAATGCTACTGGGCGGGACTCGCGGGCGCCCTGCTCGCCGTGGTCCTCGTGGCCTGCTCGGTGGGGAGCGAGATCCGCGAGCATGACCGCAGCGCGAGCGAGGTCGTGCGCCAGGCCGCGCGCTGAGCCCGCGCGCCGGCGTGACGGACTAGCTGGGCCTCGTCGTCTGCCCGGGCAGGGTGGTCTGAAGCAAGCGCTGCATGGCCGCGGGATGGACGGGCTTGGTCAGGTGAGCATCGAAGCCGGCCCGCCGCGCATGGCGCTCGTCCTCGGGCAGCCCGTAGCCGGTCAAGGCGACGAGGCGTAGCTCCTGGCCGTGCGGCGTGGCCCGGATGCGCTGGGCGACCTCGTATCCGTCGACGCCGGGAAGACCGATATCGACGAAGGTCACGTCGGGGCGAAGGCGCAACACCAGCTCGACTCCCGTCAGGCCATCCGCGGCCTCGTGGACCTCGTGGCCGTAGAGCTCGAGAAGCACGCGAAGGGACTCCCGCGCGTCGGCATTGTCCTCGATGAGGGCGACGCGACGCGCCGGCCCCGCGGCCGTCGTTGCCTGCGTCACGCTCCTCGGGACGGGGGCGGCGAGGGCGGGAAGGCTGACCGTGAACACGCTCCCGGTGCCCGGGCCGTCGCTCTGCGCGTGCACGGTGCCGCCGTGAAGCTCGACGAGGCGCTTGACCAGGGTCAAGCCGATCCCGAGGCCGCCGCGGCCTCGATCCAGGGCGCGCTCGCCCTGGACGAAGAGGTCGAAGATGCGCGGAAGGAGCTCGGGGCGTATGCCCATACCGCCGTCTTGCACCCGCAGGACGGACCGGACTCCCTCGCGCCCGACCTCGATGTGAATGGGGCCACCCGCGGGCGTGTAGCGGAGGGCGTTCTCCACGAGATTGAGCACCACCTGCTCGACCCGGGCGGCGTCGCCGTCGATCCACGCGGGCTGACCGGCCAGGGTGACGGCATGGTCACCGACCTTGCCGGCCGCGCGGAGCGTGGTCAGGGCGTGGTCGGTGGCTTCGTAGAGGTCGAAGGGGCCGCGGTCGAGCTTGATCTTCCCCGTCATCACCCGCCCGACGTCGAGGAGGTCGTCGATCAAGCCTCCGAGCTGCTGCACCTGGCGGGCGATGATCTGGCGGGCGTGCGTGGCGGAGACGCCGTGCGGATCATCGATGCGGTCCAGGATGTGCACGGCATTGCTGATGGCCCCCAGCGGGTTGCGGAGCTCGTGACCCAGCATGGCCAGGAACTCGTCCTTGAGACGGTTGGCCGTCTCGGCCTCGTTCCGGGCGGCCTCGGCGTCCCGGTACAGCCGGGCGTTGTCGATGGCGGCGGAGGCCCGGTCGGCGAGCGCTTCTGCGAGGGAGACATCGGCGTGGCCATAGCGGCGATCCGATTCCGTGATGATGAAGGTCATGGCGCCGAGCACGCGCTCGCGCGCGATCAAAGGCACCACGATCCAGGATCTCAGGTCCAGCGTGCGGAACATGGCCAGCTGCTCGAGGTTCGCCGCCGCGCTCGTGAGGTCGGCCTCAGTGGCCCGAGACATGAGGGCGGACCGGCGGGAGCGGAGCACGGCCGGCACGCCGCTGGGAGAGGCTGAGTTGAAGCCGTGGCGCGCCCGGGTATCGCGCACCAGCTTGTCCTTGGCGGGGACGACGTGCATCTGCGCGACACGCCGCGTCG
>Ga0137397_10003281_pt1 | contig 11267 bp, 7 predicted proteins | sample czorhiz116metaG_FD_106658 | JGI IMG/M metagenome (GOLD analysis project Ga0137397, IMG submission 106658) | Vadose zone soil microbial communities from Angelo Coast Range Reserve, California, USA - czorhiz1.16 metaG | ecosystem: Environmental > Terrestrial > Soil > Vadose zone | place: USA...
CGAGGCGATTCAGCTCGTCGACGCCGCGACGGCGCGTCAGGTCAAGATCTGTGTCGACCACAACTACCAGTTCTCCGAACCGGCAATGCGCATGCGTACGCTGATCCAGGAGGGCTATCTGGGTGGACCGCCCGTTCACCTTGAAAGCTACTATTGCTACGACCTTGGCAAGACCAGCAGCTACGCCCGGGCCATTCTCGCTGACAAAGCGCATTGGGTGCGCCGGCTTCCGGGCGGTTTGCTCCACAATATCATCAGCCACGGTATTGCACGAATCGCTGAATTTCTGACAACCGATTCGCCCGAAGTTATCGCCTATGGATTCCCCAGCCCGGCGCTGCGCAGCACCGGCGAGGACGAAATTATCGACGAATTGCGCGTCATCATTTCGGAATCCGAAGCGGTCACGGCCTATTTCACGTTCTCATCTCAAATGCGTCCCTCGCTGCATCAGTTCAGAATCTTTGGCCAATCGAATGGGTTGATTCTGGACCAGGACAACGAAACGCTCATCAAATTGCGAGGCGCCCGTCGCAAAAGCTTCCTTGAGCAATTCGTCGGCCCGCTCGACCTGGCCAAACAATACGCCGGCAATTCGCTGCGAAACATTCAATCTTTTCTCCGCAATGATTTTCACCCTAAAGCGGGAATGAAATTCCTCATCGAATCGTTTTACCGCTCCATCAACGACCAAACTGCGCCTCCAATCCCCTACCGCGAAATAATCCTCACCTCGCGCATTATGGACGAGATCTTTTCCCAATTGCGCGCCGCGCGGCTCGAAAACGGCGCGCTTTGTTCGACTTTGGACCGAATCCGTCCCACGACGGCCTAGGAAGGAATCGATGGAGTTTCTCAAAAAACGCTGGCTCAAATGGCAACTGAAACGGTTGCACAAAGGCGACTCCCAGGCCATGGCCCGGGTCTATCGCGTGCGCGATCCCTGGGGCCTGGATGTCCCTTCTGAACACCTGCGCTTCAAAGAAACCAGCCAGATGATTCGGGACAGGATGGGTGAACGTCCTGGATCAATCCTTGAAATTGGCAGCGGCGAAGGTCTGCAGACTCAGTACCTTGCGCCACTTGCAGAGGGCATCGTCGGAATTGATCCGAGCCTGCACGCGGTCAAGCGAGCGCGTTCGCTGAACATCAGTAATGCGACTTTCGAAGTGGGCGATCTTTTAAATCTCCGTGCTATCCAGCACAATGGGCCATTCGACCTCGTGACCGCCTGTGAAGTCATTTACTATCTGGAGGATGGCGAATTCGAGCGCGCCTTTCAGAATTTGAACAGTCTTGGACGCACGTGCGTGGTGACATATTATCAAGGCATGTATGCGCGACTCGATCCATTCTTCAAAAATAAGCCAGTGAGATCCGAGCCATTACGCACGGAATTGGGCGAATGGCGTTTCATCTGGTGGAAGAGCACGAATCATAAGGACACCCTGAATTCATCGCTCTGTGCGACGACGGAACACAAATAGTTTCTAAATGCCCCCGCGAGTCGTATTAGCAATTTGCTTCGTTTTTATCGCCTTCCTGCTGCGTATTGACAGCAAAAAGTCGAAGGGGATTTCGTGGACCGTCTGGATTCCGACGATCTGGATGCTTTACTGCGCATCGCGACCGATTGCAGCGTGGCTCAATTCAGGCAATTTAGCTGACGCGGATGTGGCCGAAGGCAGTCCGATGGATAGAAATTTTCTATTACTCCTTCTGGGAATGTGCATCTTTGTGCTCGGGAAACGTGGCATATCGTGGTCGCAACTTTTCCGCGAGAACACCTGGTTATTCGTGTTCTTCGGCTATATGGCGTTGAGCGTCTTATGGTCGGACTATAGTTTCGTCTCGCTGAAGCGCTGGATTCGCGCCAGCGGCAGCATTTTGATGGCGGGTGTGATGTTGACCGAGAAGAATCCTCGCCAGGCACTTGAAGCTTCGTTGCGTCGAACCGCATATATTCTGATTCCGCTTTCGGCGGTCATGGTGAAATGGTTCAGCGAACAAGGGCAGGATTACAATCAGTGGACGGGCGAAACGATGTGGGTCGGCGTCACGACGCAAAAGAATTGTCTTGGGCGGTTGTGCCTGATAGCCGGATTCTTTCTGTTTTGGGAATTCTTCAAGAGATGGCGTCACAAAGACACGCCGCGCGTAAAATATGAAAACATCGCCGATGCCTCGGTCATGGCGCTAACATTCTGGCTGTTGCTCGGCTCGCACAGCGCCACTTCGCTCGCCGTGCTGATGTTCATCAGCGGTATTTACCTGGTGATCTGGCGGTTTCGAGAATACCTCAAACACGCGGCAGGCTCGATCGAGGCGGCGATTGTCGCCGCAGTCGTCATCATTGGCGGGGCATATTTCATATTTGGTGACGCGCTTTTGGGAGCCATTGTGGGATCACTTGGACGTGACCTGACATTCACGGGACGGACGGACATATGGGCGCTGCTCATTCCGATAGCCAAGAAGCATATCATCCTCGGACTCGGCTACGGCAGCTTCTGGATTAATTCACCACTCCCATGGCCGGGATTGAACGAGGGTCATAACGGTTATCTGGATGTCACGTTGGAATTGGGAATCATCGGCCTCGCGATTCTTTTTGCATTCCTCGGATCGTTTTATCGAAAAGCGCGTCTGGCTCTGACGAAAGATTTCGACATGGCGGCGTTTAACATTTGTTTTCTTCTTTTGGCCGTAATTCACAATTTCACAGAGACGTCCTTTGCGAGATCCACAACTCACCTTTGGGTCGTATTGGTCGTCATCGCTCTTGTCTCACCGCGCATTTACCGAATCGCCGTTCGCCAAACAAAAGCAGCGGAAGAGCAGAAAAAAACCGCGCCGACTCCTTCGCCTGAAACTCCAATTGCCGGACTCAACATACCGACGCCAACTCCGCAAGGCGCCGGGCCACAGGCAAACACTTAACCAATTCTGCGACGGTGACAACTCAAACCATAAAAGACAACGTCTTGCCGACAATCTTTCGAGGCATTCCGATCAGCGTTCTCGAGACTCTGACAGCGGCAAACCCCGTCGTCGCTTACTACCACATCGTCAGCGACAAAGACGTTGCACATGTCAAACACCTGTATCGATTCAGAAACGTTTCACAGTTCGAAGAGGACCTCGAAGCGTTTCTGAAGGTTTACCAACCAATAGGACTGCTTGATTTGCTGAATTCGGTGAGCACAGGCAAGCCTCTTCCACGGCATGCATTCCTGCTAACGTTCGACGACGGATTTAAAGAGTTAATCGAAGTGGTCGCTCCGTTGCTTATTCGCAAGGGACTTCCCGCGACCTTTTTTCTCGCGACGGCTTTCCTGGATAACAAGGAAATGGCCCTCCACAACGAGCTCAGCGTTTTGATTGAGCACATCCAGACGCTACCAGAAAAGCGGCAGCGCCAGACTAATGATCAACTTTCCAAGCGTCAGCTTTCCGGAGAGAGCGTTTCCGAAAAATTGTTGTCCATTACGTATCAACGGAAGCATTTGGTCTCCCAAATCGCGAAGTCTGTCGAATGCGACCTCGCAGGTTATCTGCTTCAAAACCGGCCCTATCTGACTTCCGAAGAGGTATGCAAGTTGATCGCGCAGGGTTTCACGATTGGCGCGCACAGTGTGGATCATCCGCTTTACTCCGCGCTGACATTGAAGGAACAATTACAACAGACTTCTGAAAGTGTTTCATTCCTTAGGCAAAAATTCGGGTTGAAGTATTCGACGTTTTCATTTCCCCATGGAGATTCGAATGTGGGAGCTGAATTTTTCAGAGAGATCTACGCAAGAGGCATTCTGGATATTTCATTTGGCAGCGCTGGCATGCTGAAAGAAGCCTTCCCACGACATTACCAGCGATTCTCGCCAGAGAACTCGTCGAGGCCAGTTGAACAGGTACTGCGCCGCCATTACGCACGAAGCCTGTATAAGAAATTGCTTCGGCGACAGGTCATAAACAGGACTCAAGCAGTCAACGTATCCAGCTTTGAGACTTGCCCAAAGGTGGCGTTGTCTTAATGGGTTGGGCCGGACACTGGGGTTCCAAGCGTAAGTCACTGAAAACCCACAGCTTGTGGCTCCAAGACGAGAGCGGTTTTTCTCTGAAAACGCGGGAGGGAACTCCTTGGCTTGACTCCTGCTTGACAAAATATTCCGACGAGAATTGCTCGCCGCGTTGACGCATTAGGCACGATGTTTTTGACCGTTTCACTTCTTCCGGTCCCGACCGAGGAAATTCCTTGCGGCATCCAGGAATCTTCCAATTGCCGGAGGGGATCGCCATGAGTACAAAAACGGCATGAGTGATGAGCAAAATAAGGAAGTATTTGCGGCTGAATTCTGGCGACTTGGTGCAGTACTCCTTATTTCCGTTTTGGTTTTTGGTCAGGTGTCGCAAGTCTTTGCCGATAACCTGATTCCTGACGACCGCAGGATCATTTGGAATCCCGGAATTCCCGGTGGCATTCCCAATCGAACTACGATTTTCGCAAACGTCAAAAACTCTCCTTACAATGCGGTTGGCGACGGCGCCCACGACGACACGACCGCCATCCAGCAAGCAATTTCAGCGTGCCCCACCGGGCAAGTTGTGTATATACCGCCAGGGACTTATCGAACTTCAGGCTCGCTCAATATCGGCCGATTTAAAACGGTTCGCGGAGCCGGCCCATCTCAGACGAAAATCATCGATTACGGTACCAGTGACATTTTTAATATGGTGTCCGGTTCGATCTCGTGGTCGGCAACTGATATCACCAGCGGCTACACGAAAGATTCAACCACGCTCACATTAGCCAGCAGCACACTGGCTTCGGTCGGTTGTTATCTTTGCATCGATCAGCTCAATAAAGGCGGCATTGTCGATATGGGAGATTGCAACTGGTGCTTCCGCCAAAACGGGGCAAATCGAAATATGTCCCAAATCGTCAAGGTCACCGCGGTGAACGGCAACACGGTGACCATTTCTCCGCCATTATATTATACCTTCGAGGCTGCCTATGCTCCTCAAGCGGCTCGTATTCAAAGTGATCTGAACTCGATGGTTCAATATTCCGGAGTAGAAGATCTATACGTAGAGCGCAAGACAACCGGCACGGCATCGACCTTCATGTTGAATTATGCGGTGAATTGCTGGGTGAAGAACGTCGAGAGCTATAACGCGCAAGGGTATCATGTCAGACTCCAGCGCTCTTACGGCTGTGTCGTCCGCGACAGCTATTTTCATCATGGCAATTCCGGATATTCGGCGGCGACAGCCGACCATGGCTACGGTCTGATTCTGATGTGCCAAAACTCGGATAACCTGGTTGAGAACAATGTTTTCTACTACCTGCGCCACTCGATGGTTTTCTCCGGCGGCGGTTCGGGAAACGTGCTGGGCTATAATTACAGCTACCGGATGTTCGACGATTATTATCCGAACACGGATTGGCTGATGGGAGATTTGCTCACGCATGGCGCGCATCCTTACATGAACCTTTTTGAGGGCAATGTCGTGGACCTGTTGTTTTTCGATGGCGTCCACGGTTCGAGCAGCCACAACACGGCATTTCGCAACTATGCCACCGCGAAGAGCCTCGAAGAAGCGACCACGGTGAAGTATGCGCTGCGTGGCGCTTGCGCGGATTTTACTAATCGCTACGAAAACGTAATCGGTTGCGTGCTGACCTCTCCAGGAGCGTCCGGCGCATATGATCCCAGCAACATCGGTGGATGGGGAACTCAGACTTTCGTCTGGCTGTTGGGCTACAAACCGCAAGGCGGCTATTCTACAGCCACGCCTTCTGATCCGTTGGTGGCTTCGACGCTTTTGAGGCATGGGAATTATGATTACATCACGCGCTCGACGCATTGGGATCCGACCATCCCGAATCAAACGTTGCCTGCCAGCCTTTACCTTGCGTCGAAGCCCGGTTGGTGGGATTCGACACCTTGGCCACCAATCGGCCCCGATGTTTCTGGTTATACGAACGCAATTCCAGCATTCAAACGGTTCACAGGAACTTCGGTTGCGAAACCAAATGCGCCAACGAATCTGCATGTCGTCCCCTAACCGGTTGAAACGTTGAAACGGCAAAACAGACGTCCCACCTCAACGGTTTCGATTCTTCCAGCACTCTCGCGGCCTGGTCGATTATGAGGCAACTTTGTCAAAAAATTAAGAGAGCTGTAAGGATACGGGCCATCAAGCGATGGGGCAGCCTGGCGGCGAAAAAGTCCCTCTGGGATGATGAATTCGGAAGCGGGCAGTGGAATTACCTGGAGCGAACCACCGAGGACCCAATTTATGCAATTCTGGAGAAGTATGCGCGCAATGGCGCCATTCTCGACATGGGATGTGGTTCGGGCAACACGGCCAATGAGTTGGGCTACGGAAAGTTTGGCAGCTATACAGGAACCGATCTCTCTGATGTTGCGATCCGCAAAGCGATCGAAAGAACCAGCAAGAATGGCAGAGAGGGCAAAGCCGAATTTAGATGTGCTCCGATCGAGGATTTTAGCCCCGAAAAATCGTACGATATCATCCTGTTTCGCGAGTCAATTTTCTATATCCCCGTTCGCAAAATAAAGGCCGTTTTGGATCGATACGCAACGTGTCTCAAGTCCAACGGAGTATTCATCGTTCGCATTTGCGATCGGGAAAAGTATGCGTCAATCGTGCAACTCATTGGCAAACATTACGATGTAATTGAGCAAAAGCTGGTCGAAGGGGCGAAGGATATCATCATTGTATTTGAGCCAGTGAACCGGGCGGCTGGGATTGGAGAAGGCCTAGAAATTTCCCGGGTAGCAAAGATGTAGCCTTAAGGCGATAATTCTAAAAGGCATGTTAAAGGGCTTGAATACGACGAGATGCACGGAAAGCGCCACCAAAATGGGCTTTTCCGGCACGCTGATTGCTAAAAAAAGGCGGATGGCTGTACAGAATCACACCACCTCAACGCCGCGGCTTTGCGCGCTCGCAACTCTGCTCGCAACTTCTTTTTGCTTCGCCATTTCATCACCAGCCGCCACATGGAACGCTGCGGGCGTGGACCGTACCTCGGTGGCAAGTGCGATCAGCAGCGCGAGTTCTGGCGACACGGTGAACATTCCGGCCGGGTCCGCCACGTGGTCGAGCGGGATCTCGATTACAAAAGGCATCACGATCAACGGGGCCGGGACGAACTCAACGCAAATTTTGAATTCTCAAGCGCTTGTCAACGGAACAGAACAGTCCTTGTTTCAAATCGCGCCAACAACCGATTCTCCACTTACGATTAAGAACATTCGATTCACCCAGGCTTCGGGCGGTGTCAATTGCGCTATCAATTCATTTCCTGGCGGCGCCGTTCTTCCGACCAAAGTGAGAATCACCAGTTGCGTATTCGAATCCTTTAATTTTGCGATCATGGCGCGAAGCATGTTCGGTGTAGTGGACCACTGCGAGTTCATCAACAACCGCGTCGTCTCTCGCGTCCCCGGATTTTATTCCAGCGGCAATCTTCGGCAAATTCCGCTTCCACCCTGGGATTGGGATTCCACATATACCTGGTGTTATGAAAACTGCCACATGCAGGTGGCTTCTTCCGTGGTATATCAATATTTCGGCGACACCGAATATCCGGCTGCCTACACGATCCGTTATTGCAAGTTCGATGTTTCAAGAAATGCCGGGGACGGTTACGACGGCTATGACATGCATGGTTCGGGCGGCACGGCGGCGGTGAATCCTGTTGGTATTCAAATTTACGGAAACACGTTCAACTTTTCGGGCACGACTTCGGGTTTTAAGCTGGCAGATATACGCGGAGGCAGCGGCTCATTGGTTTATTCAAACATCATCAGTGGTGTTGGAGCGTACAATCAAGTTCGTGCGGATCCCGCGGGCAGCATTCTGCCGTTGAATACGTATATCTGGGATAATTATGCACAAGGTTCGCCAGTGGGCACCAGTCCGTCGGAAGGAGCTGTGGCAGGGGTGAATTATTTCACCAGCAAACCGCTTCTATACAAACGATTGGCGTATCCCCATCCGCTCGTAACTGGAGGCGGAACGAATCCTGCGGTTTCTGTGAACCCCGGCAGCCTGATCTTTGCCTCAATTCCTGTTTCGGCGAGTGCAACGCAGTCCTTCATAGTCCAAAATATTGGGGGAGGAACGCTTACTGGAACCGCCAGTGCGACAGCACCGTTCAGCATTGTGGGCGCGGCCAGCTATTCACTTGGCAGCAATGCCAGTCAGACGATCAACGTTCGTTATACGCCAACACAGGCTGGTGTTAGTGGTGGAACCGTTTCGCTGACGGGAAATCAAAGCACGACTCTGCCAGTCAGCGGTTCAGCCTGGGCGGTGCTCTCAGGTTTGTCGTTTGCCGCCAATGCGGGGACGATTGTCTCTCCATTTGTTGTCAATGCCGATCACTCGATTTCGCAGTCTACTGAAACGTTGGATCCGACGACAGCGGGGGAAGCGATTTATGGTTTTGCGATTCCAACGGCCGGGAGTTTCAACGTCTCGATATCAGTTCTCGCGCCCGACGGTAATTCGCTGTTCGTGAATATCGACAGCGAGCCGACAAATCCGGATATGATTTGGGATTTTGCTAACACCGCCTCCTTCACAACTTTACCTGTGACCTGGCGGCTGACCGGCGGAATTAATCCTCAGATTTGGTCACTCTCGGCGGGAGTGCACCAGTTGATTGTCCGCGGCCGTGAAGCGGGAGTTTCGATATCGAACATCACCATTTCGCCTAGCGGACAGCCCAAACCTACGGCACCGCCGAATTTCAGAATCACGGCGACGCATCCCTGAACGTAATCGGGTGAGCACTTTGAGTATGAGTCCTGTCTTCAGCCGGTGAAATCGCCTGGCTGAAAATCCCCAGCCTACATTTCCAGGAACCGTTTGCAATTCGTGAGCCATGCCGGCTGAAGCCGGGACTCCATACCCGGGATAATATCCCGCGGTTTCAACCGTTCTTAATTCTGCTTAGCACCAAGGCGAATTAGACATTCTCTTTAAAAAGTGTACTATTCAAAGCTCATGCAAAGAGTTTCGATCGGAGTTGGCACGGCACTCTTGGCATTATTAATCGGTGAATCTTTTGGTTTTGCTGCGACAAATTCGGCAGCGGATCCATCCTATGCGGCCGTAATTGCTGCGGTTAGCGCATCCCATGACGGCGACACCGTCACGATTCCCAAGGGAACCGCGCTTTGGGCCACGCCGATAAATCTGACGAATGGGATCACGATTCTTGGAGCCGGTACCAATGCTACTTTTCTTCGCGGAAGCAGCATGTTTATTGTGGATTTTACTACGACAAAGCCGATTCGCATCAGCGGCATCAATTTCGACTGCGACTACACGCAGTCGGCGATTTTGCTTCACGGAAGAGATCAGTACGGACTGGGCGCGCCGATCACGGCGTTTCGAGTGGATCATTGTTATTTCCATGGCGGCTATCGCACAGTCCAACCGGCGGGTTGGTGTTATGGAGTGATTGACCATTGCTCTTTCGTGGATCCGCGCATTGGAGTTGGACCGGTGGGTGATGCGAATTACGCCTGGCAAAGGCCAGTCGAACCCGGAAGCACAAATGGCGTCTGTGTCGAAGATTGCGTTTTCTGGTTTACGGGCGCTGTTAACACGCCGCCCAATGGAGTCACAGCGTGGCCGCAGGAGCTTGTTTATCATTACTTGGGGACGCGTTCGACCGTGCGGTTCTGCACTTTCGACGCCACCGGATATACCGCCGATAGCGAGAACTTTATCGATGCCCACGGAAATCAGAATTATTACACGGGAACCACTCTGGATTTTCGCGGGACAGTGTTGATGGAATGTTACAGCAACGTTTTTCGTGGCTTTAAATCGGATCGTTTCATGTATTTGCGCGGCGGAACACACTTTGTTTACGGGAACACGATGACGAACATTTCGACTGCGTCATCATTTCCTCTCATAATGACGGAGGAGGAATCGTGGCAGACGGATTTCTTTTCTCCTCTTCGCACAGTTTGGCCGGCACAAGATCAGATAACAAATTCCTATTTCTGGGCGAACACTTACAAGGGAGATCTCACCGCTCCTTATACCACAGCGTTAAATAACGGCAGCGATGCAATATTCATTCAGGAAGGCCGGGACTATTGGAATCATCCGCCGGTTTCGACAAATGTTTATTACCCTTACAAGCCGCTCCAATATCCACATCCTTTGATAACTGGTCCGACCGGCGGCTTCCAGACGAACAAGGTGATAGCGGTCGCGAATTCACGATTGTCAGCCAGTCCCGGGACGTTCGCGTTTTCCAGCGCTGGGTCAGCTTCTTTGAATGGTGTGGTTTTGACTTATTTCTGGACCTTCGGGGACGCAGGATTTTCCAGTGAATCCAACCCGGTGCACACCTACTCAAGTAATGGAACATATTCCGCGCAACTGTTTGTCTCGGATGGATTAACGATTGCATCCGCGAAATTGCGAGTGAAAGTTCCCAGCCCCTAAGAACTCGTTCGCCGCGTGTAATGGACCCTCTAGTTTCCATCCTCATCCCCGCGTATAACGCTGAACGATATATCAGCGAGACGATAAGATCAGCTCTGGCGCAAACGTGGGCCAGAAAGGAAATCATCATTGTAGACGACGGTTCGCGCGATAACACCGTGCAGATTGCACGTCAGTTCTCGTCACGAACGGTTTCGATAATCACCCAGCCAAACTCCGGCGCGTCGGTGGCGCGGAATAAGGCCTTTTCCCTGTGCCAGGGAGACTTCGTTCAGTGGCTGGACGCCGATGATTTGTTGGCACCTCAAAAGATCAGCGATCAGATTCGGACCTGGAGGGAAAGTCCGGGAAAGCGAGACTTGCTTTCGACCGGATGGGGATATTTCGTTTGTCGCCGGGAGAAGGCGCAGTTCACGCCCTCTTCACTTTGGCGGGATCTATCGCCCGCGGAATGGTTGCACCTCAAATTTACGACAAACGATTTCATGCAGACATCGGTCTGGCTGGTGAGCCGGGAACTAACTACCGGCGCGGGTCCCTGGAACGAGCGGCTAACCCTCGATGATGACGGCGAATATTTTTGCCGCGTTGTGCTTGCCAGCGAGCGCATTCGATTCGTTCCAGGCGGCAATGTTTTTTACCGGAAGGGCGCCAACAGCCTAAGTGTTATCGGCCATTCAAATAAGAAATTGGAATCGCAGTTGCTTTCGATCCGATTGCAAACGGAGCATCTTCGCTCCTTCAATGACGCCATGAAGGCG
>Ga0137397_10003282_pt1 | contig 11267 bp, 17 predicted proteins | sample czorhiz116metaG_FD_106658 | JGI IMG/M metagenome (GOLD analysis project Ga0137397, IMG submission 106658) | Vadose zone soil microbial communities from Angelo Coast Range Reserve, California, USA - czorhiz1.16 metaG | ecosystem: Environmental > Terrestrial > Soil > Vadose zone | place: USA...
GGACATGGCCGACACCGACCAGACACTGCTCGATATGCAGCGCATGCGAGACGAGTGGAATGCGAATGCACCGAAGCAGCCGCCAACCGTTCATGGCGATGATGACACGTCGATGAAGGCCGATGCGATGGGCAAGGCGCTGCAGGCGAGAGCGGACAGTGCGATGCGTCGGGCTGATGTGTTGCGCCGCTATCGGGCCGGCGACACCTATGGGACACCGAGTTTCGGCCGATGAAGGATTCGCAACTCTGGGACATAGCAGTGATTGCCGGCATTCTTGTCGCTCTCGCAATCATCGCTAGCTCAGCCCTTGTGACGATTCATTTTGTCATGAAATATTGGTGATGAATGCTCCCAAAATCGAGCTGGCTCTTATCGCCGCGATCACATTGGGAGTTTTGATCTTGGCGGTGATCTTGGCGATCCTATTCACATGAATGGCTATGACTATCCGTTGAAGAATAGGACAACGGTTAAATGGCCGTGGCCCACGACCGCAAGGCAGATATTGACCGCTGAAATAAAGCAGCGTCGGCCGGCAAGAAGGATCGATAGGAAGTACCTCAACGACAAACTCCCATCCTGGATGTACCGATGAGCGAACTACCAACAATTACAAGCAGCACCTACTCGGCGTCGCCGATAACAATGGGCAGCGGCAGTGTCGGCAGCCTCTATGTCGGCACTGAAGTAAACAAGCTGATTCCGCCCGAATGGATGCAAAACCCACTGTATCAAAAAATCACACCGCAGGAGAAACCAAAAATGTCCTCACTGAGAGTAGTCAAGGTCTACATCGCTGATACGAACGAGAATTTGCCCATGATGAGCCGTGTCCTATATACGGGCGAGGAGAAGTTCACCGATCTCACCGATCAGGAGTTGTTCTTCGAGATACCCGTCACTGCGCTGCTCGCAACTCATAACATTGTCCGCGGGCAGACAATCGACAAAAAGCAGGCAGAGAAGTTTGGGAGGGACATTTTCCTGGAGCCGGCGCGGATCAGGGATTTGAGGATGGTCGTGGTGGCGGTGGCGAGCTTCTGATGAAGAAGAAACAGCACTGCGTGATCAATGTCGGCGATGTTTGGAGTACCGAGACAGCTTATCGCCGCGTCGTCGCCGTCTATAAGGGGCGCATCGTTTACTCCGTTGGGTCAGATCGAAATCGCGACTGCAAGACTGAAACTTTTAGGCGCTACGTGCGGAATGCTTCTCTCATATACGCGGGTGAGCTAATCGCGTGCACGGCTGAGTATCGCAAGACAACTCCCAAGGAGCTTCTAACGGACCCGGACGGCCACGCTGTCTTCGCTGCGATGTTCGGCGAAAAAGACTGTTGATCTTTACCGCGACAAAATCTTTAAATGACCGACACCGAATTGGCTGGCATTGAGATTGAGACCTGCCAGGACCTGGAGGCGTTGCGCGAGCACTGTCGGTTCTTGAATGCACGCTTAGTCGCGACCGAGGAGCATGCGGCGGCCGCGGTGGAAGTGAAAGAGTTGGGCTTAGGGGAGTTTGACTATGCCCGGGAGCGGTGGAAATCGGTCGCGCCCCCGCAAACGTAGTCATCAGCGCCCAGGAGGGACCGCAAAGTGCGTTCGTTGCTTGCCCGGTTTATGAAGTCTTCTATGGCGGCGCTCGCGGCGGCGCGAAGACGTTTAGCGTCCTCCTGGATTGGATTGAGCATAGCTCGACTTGGAAAGCTGATGCGAAGGGACTCCTAATACGTAGGACATACAAGCAACTGGAAAGCCTGATTGCCGAATGGATGCCTTATTTGACCAAGCTGGGAGCGACCTGGAGGGGGAAGGACTCGACCTTCACGATGAGCAACGGCGCCACAGTCCGATTTGGATACCTGGACGACGATCGGGATGCGGAGAACTACATGGGCCAGAGCTTGACGAGGCTCTATATCGAGGAAGCGGGCAACTTCCCGTTCTTTGCCCCCATACAGAAACTGTTTGCAACTTTGCGCAGCGGTGCTGGCGTCCCCGTTGGAGTACGGCTAACCGGCAATCCTGGTGGCCCGGGACATGCGTGGCTGAAACAGCGGTATATCGATCCGCACCCGACTGGTTGGAAGGTATTGAAGGAAACAATTGCCGTCGCTGGGTATGGCTCGCGCACGATGGAACGTGTATTCATCCCAAGCAAGGTGAGTGACAACCCGCTCTTGATGACGGCGCAGCCGAATTATGTGGCGTCGCTGGCGATGGTGGGCAGCAAGGAGTTGGTGCGAGCTTGGCTGGAAGGAGACTGGAATGCCGCCGTTGGAGCCTACTTCACTCAGTTCAATCCTGCTCGGCATGTGCTACCGGCCGACTTCCAAAACAGACTACCAAGTTACCTCACTCGTTTCCAATCCATTGACTGGGGATATTCGAGTCCTTTCTGTGTCTCTTGGTTCGCTCTATCGGACGGACGACAAGGACTCCCAGACGCAAGCCTCATCCAATACCGAGAGTGGTACGGCACCAACGGACTCCCAAACGAAGGCATGAGATTGCCGGCAACCGAAGTGGCACGCAAGATCAAGGAGTATGAGGTTGGAGAAAAGATCAACTATCGCGTGGGTGACCCTTCGATGTGGCAGTTGAAGGGCGGCCCGTCGTTCGCCGAGGAATTCATGATGCAGGGGGTGCCGCTGCAGCGTGGGACTAACAATCGGCTCTCGGGCTGGGATCAGGTGAGGAAGAGGCTTGTGGGCGAGGGCTCGATTCCAACGCTCTACATCCTGGACAACTGCCCGCAGACGATCCAACAGTTGGAGATCGTGCCCGCGGATGAAAAGAACCGCGAGGACGTGGACACGAAGAGCGAGGACCACGCGGTGGATGCGTTGCGCTACGCGGTGATGAGCCGCCCGCATGTGAGCGAAGAGGGCGTGCCGTTGCCCACGATGGATGAGATCGTGGCAAAAGACATTTGGACCTTGGACGGGCTGTACAAGGACGCGAACAAGTCGAAGTTGTTGGATGGCTACAACTAGGAGTCGAAATGGGACCAGTCGCATTTGCCGGGCAAGCTACCACCATGACCATTGCCACGCCAGCGGCTTCGGCGGTCACTGATCTGGGACCAACCGCGGACAAATGCAGTCAGATCGCATTCGTCAACCTTGGGATCACGCCGGTCTTCTTCGTCACGGGCGTTGATACGACGATCGTGGCGACCGTTGCGGTTGGCACGCCGGGCAATACGACCAGCAACTGCATTCCGGGCTCCCAGATCGCGGGCACGGGCGCGCGCGTGATTTTCACCAAGCCGCGCGAGCATCGGTACCTGGCGACCATCTTCAACACGGGCGGCGCGACCGCCACGCTCATCGTATCGATCGGTGAAGGCAGCTTGTAATGGCAGGTGATATCTCTGACACCCTGGCGAATGCTGCCGGGTCCAGCACGGCCAAAGGGCCCGAGGACTTTGGCAATGACTTCGCCGGCATCGCGCGCCGCTGGAATGCTGAGATCAAGGCCGCGCGCGACGATCGCAAGCACTTCGAGGACGAGGGCGGCAAGATTCTGACGCGCTACCGCTCCGACCGGCGCAAGGAAACGGCGGCCGGGGAGCATCGGTTCAACATCCTTTGGAGCAATATCGAGGTACTGACGCCGGCCGTCTATAGCAAGCGTCCGAAGGCGTTTGTGGGCCGGCGCCAGGTGGATGCAGACCCGGTGGGGCTCTGCGCGGCGGCGATCCTAGAGCGCGCGCTTAACTACGAGATCGAGCACTATAACGATCTGCATGAGGCGACCCGCGCCGCGGTGCGCGATCGGCTGCTCCCGGGGATCGGTACCGCTTGGGTGCGCTTCGAGGCGACCACCAAGGAAGTGCAAATCACCGAGGACCTTAAGAGTCCGATCCTAACGGGTGCGAAGTCCTGCGTTGACTACGTGAATTGGCGTGATTACCTGGAGTCGCCCGCCAGGACGTGGGAGGAAGTGCGTTGGCTTGCGCGGCGGGTGCCGATGACGCGCTCGAAGCTCACCAAGCGGTTCGCGGCGAGCGCGAAAGAAACGGGCGCGGTGCTGGCGGATGTGAAGATGCGCAAGCCACGCTCGGACAATGAGGAGCAGGAACCACCGTCATTCTTTGACGTGGCCGACGTTTGGGAGATTTGGGACAAAGAGGACCGGCGCGTCATCTTCATGGCGCAGGACTACCAGCTCCCGCTCGAAGTGCGCTCTGACCCGTTGGGGCTGGAACAGTTCTTTCCCTGCCCCCGGCCACTGCTCGGCACGACCGCGGGCGACAACCGCGTGCCAACCGCCGACTACGAGTACTACAAGGACCACGCCGGGCAACTGGATGACGTGACGCGCCGCATTAGCGCGCTGCAGCAGGCGGTGCGGGTGTCGTTCCTGTACGACCAGAGCAATGAGGCGCTAAAGCAATTGCTTGATGGCGGCACGATGAATCTGGCGGTGCCGACTCCCAACTGGCAGGGGCTGATGGAGAAGGGCGGCGTTGCCAACTCCATCTCGGTCTTCCCGATCGAGCAGGTGCTGCAAAACCTGCAGACCATGTACACCGCGCAGCAAAACCTGAAGCAAACCATCTATGAGATCACCGGTATCTCGGACATTGTGCGTGGGGCGACGGTGGCGAGCGAAACACTCGGCGCGCAGCAACTGAAGGCGAAATTCTCCAACCTGCGCATCCAGAACCGCCAGGGCGATGTGAACTTCTTCGTGAGCGAAATCTTGGGCATCAAAGCCCAGATGATGGCGAAGTGGTACCCGCCAGACCTGCTCTTGAGGCGCGCCGCGGCGAGCCAGATGAGTGCCGACATGCAAGCACTCATCCCGCAGGCGCAGGCGCTACTGCGCGATGAAGAGGAGTTTGCGTACCGGATCGACGTGGCAAGCGACTCGATGATCGAGTTGGACTATGACGATGAGAAGCAGCGTCGCACCGAATTCCTGAATGCAATGGGCCAGTTCCTGCCGCAGGCGATTGAGTTTGTCAATCAGGCACCGCAGGGCGGTCCTCTGGCAATGGAAATGCTCAAGTTCGGCGTCAGAGGCTTCAGGGTCGGCCGGGAACTTGAGCTGGAGATCGAGAAGTTCGCTACCTCGATGATGGGAGCGGCACAGAATCCGCCGCCCAAGGACCCCGATCCCGCGCTTCTGCGGGTCCAGGCGGACGCAAAGAACAAGCAGGATGAGCTCGCGCAGCAAATGCAGCTTAAGCAGCGCGAGCTCGACCAGAAGGACAAGGAGCTGGCGCTCCAAAAGGAGGAAATTGATCTCAAATATGCGATTCAGGACGTGAATCCCGCTGAAGTTGCAAAGGCGCAACAGGAGTACGAGCAGGCGTCGGAGATGCACCTCGTGACCATGCAACAGATGCAGGTCGATCTGGCGCAGAAGCAGCAGGACCTGGCGCAGAGCGCCGAGCAGCATCAAATGGCGACCGCGAAGCATGGCGCCGATATGCAAATGTCCGGCATCCAAGCCGACAACGCGCAGAACGATCAATCACTCGCGCAGGTGGGCGCGCTGCATAAACTCGTTGCAGGACTGCCACCGCAGGTCAATGTGGACCTGTCTCCCATTGCCGAGGCGCTGAAGAGGCTGCAGCCGGCGCTTGAGGCAGCGGGCGCGGACAAGGAGCTCATCACCGATCCGAAGACGGGGACGATGCGAAGCAGGAAGGTGCTGCAGTGAACCAAGAGATTGATGGCATTAGGCGCTCGGCGCACGAGACAGAGCTCCTGATATCCGCGATGAAATTGGACCCGGTCTATGGCGAACGCGCGCAAATCGAAGCAATGCGCGCCTCCATTGCATCGCTCGCGCATTTGATCGAGTTGCTTGCCAACTGCACAAGCCAGCTCGCCACCGCGATCGATAAGATGCAGGAGAACCGCAAGCCATTCGAGGGCAAACGCTAAATGGCCGCCGGGCAGACTTCCGTGATGGCGAAATACGTCTCGAACATGACGCTGACGGGGCTGCCTGTCCTATGGGTCACCGACACGATCAAGGCGGCCTATGTAACGGCAACGCTGACTCCGGCAAAGACGGACTCCGATCCGCGCTGGGGTGCCGGAGGCGCGCAGGACTACTCGACCAATGAGGTGACCGCGGGCGGTAATTATTCAGCCGGCGGCGTAACGCTAACGGGAAACACGTCCACTCTTGCCGGCGCGGTGACGAGCTTAAACACGACTAGCCCGATCGCGGTCGCGGCCAATGCGGCCAATCCGACCAATGCTCGATGGCTGATCTTCTACAGCTCCACCGACGCCGGCAAACGAGTGGTGGGCTTCATGGACCTAGGCGCCACCACAAGCCTAGTACCGGGGCTGCAGTTGAATCTGAACGGTGTGGCGAGTGGCGTGCAACCGCTGATGCAGGGGACCACGTGAACTACGCTGATCGGGTGCAAGAGACGACCACCACCGCGGGCACGGGTGCGATCACGATGGCCGGCGCCGTCGCGGGTTATCGCACCTTTGCCTCTGCATTTGTCACGGGCACGCAAATCTCCTATTGCTTGGTTGACGGCTCGGCATGGGAGGTTGGCTACGGCACACTGACAACGGGTTCCCCCTGGACGATGAGTCGCGACATCTTGATTGCGTCCAGCTCTGGCGCGCTCATCGACCTCTCAGGGGGATCAACGACCGTCTTCTGTACCGCGCCCGCGCCGCAGGTCGATTGGCCCACCGTGGGCGAAACAGTGGCCGCGGCCGACACGCTCACCATCCCGGCCGGCCGCCAGCTTGTGATGGCGACCAATCTGAATGTCCTCGGCGCGCTTAACTCCTATGGGAATCTGGCAGTCATATGAGCACCATTACCCTCGTTGAACAAACTGCTCCGGGCGCGCAATCGGCCGGGCAGCAGAAGATTTATCCCAAGGCGGGCTCGCTCGCGCGCATGGACTCGACGGGAGTGGAGAAGGTCCTCCTTGACAACACTAGCATCACCAACGTCGAGTCGCTAATGGATTTGGCAATTAACCTGACCGGGGGAATCTAATGGCCGTCAGCACCAATAGCCTGATCCTCCCGCAGGGGCCGATGGTATGGAACCTGTCGCTCGCCGCAGTTACGGCTTGCACGACGCGCGCGCCAACGGCCACCGCGTCGCTCGCGGGCGCGAATATCTTCCTCCTTGTGCCTACCACCACCAACGGTGCGCGCGTGGACCGGATCACGGTGAAAGGGTGTTCGAGCTCAATCTCGGCGACCAGCGCGGCGCAAACGGTCATCATCTGGGAGTGGGATGGAGTAACAGCCTTTCCGATTGACGAGCTGATCGTCACGGCCGTCGTGCCTTCAACGACGGTGCCGAGCTACCAAGGGCAGACGGTCTATACCAACTTTGTCCTACCTGCCACGCACGCGCTCTACGCGGCAACCACCGTCACTACCACCGCGGCGACTACGGCGCTTTGTCTCTCAGCATTGGGAGCGACCTACTGATGCCGGCCTACAGCCCGTTCGAGCTGCCGCTCGCAATCAACAAGGTCACGGGCCGAATGGCCTTCGACGGCGATCACCTTGTCGTCAGCCAGGACCAGTCGATCTTCCGCGAAGGCTCGCAGTCGCTGCTCACCGCGGGGAGTGCCACCGCCTCGATCTGGGGCATCTGCGGCAGCCAGCCCGTGATGAAGTATTGGTGCCATAACTCCGGCATTGATGCCAACGGCAATTTTCAGCGGCGCGATGAGAACGATGGTTGCTCGCTGCTTGCATTCTGTGAAGACAACACGATCCGCTACTTCGGCGCGCCGATCGCCGCGCGCGGCACATTGCCCGTCTGGACCGAGTTTCTTCGCATCAACATGCTCACGGGCGCAGTCACGTTCCAGACCGCAGGGATCACAATCAACAACCCGGCCAACACCTTCGCCTACACGCTGACTTCCGCTGCGATTGCCGCCAATCGGATTCTGAATTTGCCGCTGATTACCGGCACCGACACGCTGATGTGTCTGGGACTGAATCAGACGGTGACCGGCACGCTGACGCTGACAACTCCCAACATCGGCGCGGCGGTCGGGACAAGCGCGATTCTGACCGGGGCCATAACCTCCTCGGGCACGGCAGCGGGGATTGGGTACGCCACTGGCGCAGGTGGCACGGTGACGCAGGCGACCAGCAAGGTCACTGCCTTTACTCTGAATAGATTGGCCGGCAACATCACATTCGCCGCCGATGCGCTGGCCGCAGACACCTCAAGTGCCGGCGCAGCGTGGACCAACACCTCACTCGCGGCGAACGACAACGTGGTGTTCAACCACTTGAGCGGTGGAACGATCGGCGCGTATTCCGTCTCCTGTCTGCCCGCTGCGGGGTCGGGCACGGTTGTCATACGCAATCTCACGCCGGGCTCGCTCAGTGAAGCGCCAGTGTTTCGATTCACCGTCATCAAGGGCGCAATCGCGTGACCAATGCTCGGCTTCGATCCAGTATCCGGCCTGCCCATCAGCGGACTGCCGGCCGCGGGCGGCAGTCCGTCGATCAACGCGACCGTTGGCACTTGGACGTGGACCGGGACCACCGCGACCAGCTCGCAGCTCATCAATGCGATTGTGGGCACCTGGAGCTGGAGCGGCACGACTGCTACCACTACGCAGTTGATCGCAGCCTCGCCGGGGACTTGGACGTGGGTTGGGACGGCCGCAACCCTCACCCAACTTATCAACCTTGTCCCCGGCGTCTGGACGTGGAGCGGCGTAGACGCAACGATTCCGGCCGGGCCGACGCTGATCGACGCGGCGGTTGGGACCTTCGCCTGGAGCGGCGTGGATGCGGTGCTTCAAGCCGGTCAGCTCGCCACCGCTCTAGGCGGGGGACCTGGCTTCATCCTCTGGGATATCAAGCCGCGACGGCGCCGCGAACAGGTCGAAGAGACGTTGCTACGGGTGCTGGCCGACTTGCATCAGTTGCCGCCTGGCGCGCGCCCGAAGGCAGCCGAGATCAGGCAAGTGCGGGACGACTTGGAGCTCGCGCAACGCCTAGCGCGGGTGAAGAGTGATCGGGCGCTCGCGATAGAGATCGCAGCGCTGGAAAAACGAGTGGAAGCCTACTACAAGCAATTGCACATGCGGCAGCAGTACGCCGCCGCCTTCTTGCTCCTACTGTCATGAACGGAATTTGCAAATGCGAGGGCTGCCCGCGCAAAGCATTGCGCAAGTACTGCGACATGCACCGCTATCGCGTGCGCGTGCACGGCGAGCCCGGGCCCGCGAATGAGTTTTACACCCGCGGCCAGCGCGCGCGCGTGAATGGCGGCAAGTGCAAGGAGCCCGGCTGCCCGATCAAAGCGCGCGCGCTGGGAATGTGCTGGAACCATTATTACAGAGACTACAAGCGGCGCAAGCGCGGCGAGGGACCTCCCATACAGGGCAAGTTTGGCGGCATCTGGCGCCGTCCTCCTAACCCTGACGACGCGATGCCGCTCTTCGAGATCGTGTTGCGCGACATTGATGTGTACGGTGACGATGAAGCCGAAAGCGTTTCGTCCGTGGTTTGACCGTGACGGCTATGTCATAGGTGGTGGGACAGCGCATCTCGTAGTGGGCGACATTGAGCCCTACCGAAACATCTCTCTTCCCGGCGCGCCGCTGATTAACTCGCGCAGCCAGGAGCGGGAACTGCTCCGAGCCTACGGCAAGGAAGCGGTCTCGCTTGCCGAAGTCCAGCGCGCGGGCGTCGCCTGGAAAGCCCCGAAACTTCCCGATTCACGCGAGCAGTGGGCCGCGGCACTGGACAAATGCCGCATGGATGAACGTAGGAAAAAGCATGGCAGATGAAGTCTCAACCCCAACTACTAGCGCTCCTGCAGCGGCTCCTCCACCACCGGCAGCGCCTGCGGCTGCCCCTGCCCCGACAGGAATGCCGGCACCGGCAGCTCCTGATTCGACTGGGGATTTGTTCGGCGGCGAGCGCAAGGGCCCGCCCGAGTCCGTGGAAAAGAGCATGGAGCGTGTACGAGAGGCGGCGGAGAAGAGCGCTCCTATCACAGACAAAAAGGATGCGAAAAGTACCAAGGATGCCAAAGATACAGTCAAAGACCTGGAAATCCCTGGCTTCCTAAAAAAGGAGCTCGTTGACCAATGGGAGAAACTTGACCCGGTCTGGAAAGATCAACTGCGCGAAGCGGCATCGCGCATCGGCGGCGTGACCGAGAAGTACGGCAAGGCCGCGAAGAGTTGGAACGAGTTTCAGACCGAGTGGAGTCAGCGCTACGCGCCGATGTTCAACCCCGGCGTGCATCCGCGCCAGGTGATCAACGAGACGATGGGGATCATTCGCAACCTGCGCCAGGGGAGCGATCAGGAGAAGCTGCATACGCTCTCGACCATCATTGATGACTTCAAGTTGATGCCGATCATCGAGCGCGCGCAACAAGCAGCCGCGACCGGCGCCCCGCTTTATGACCCGAACAATCGCGCCATGCACAATGAATTGCTCGCCGCTCGGGCGCAGCAGGAGGCGCGGGAATTCGAGGCGAGCCGTCACGCGGATATGGCAGCCGAAAATGAATTCGAGCGTTGGCAAGCGAGTGCGAACGCCGTACATTTGGAGAAGGTAGGTGGAGTGATGGCTGACTTACTACAGTCCAACATCGCTCACGGCTACCAGGACGCTTATGACAAAGCGCTCCGGTTAGAGGATGAGACGTTCAACGGCATGATCCAGGCGAAAGCCTCAGAACAGCTCGCGACGAAAGCATCCGAAGCCCAGAGAGCAATGTCGGCTGCAGTGTCACCGCGGCCGGACGGCATGTCCTCGCCTATGCCTAGCGGCATTAGGACAGGACGCGCCGAATCGGTAGAGGAAACATTGGCTCGCGTCAGACGGGACCAGGGCTACCAATGAGCCTTGGAGTGTCAACCCCCTCTGAAGAAGTGACCCGATGGCTCTGCCAAATGTCTCTGAACTATTTTCGTCCACGATCGAGTACCGATCGCCGATCGTCGCTGACAACTTCAGCCGCCAAACCGCCCTCCTAAACGAGCTGCGGGAAAAAGGCCGGATGAAGAAATTCAACGGCGGCCCGCTGATCCGACTCCCAATTGCTTTCAACGAAATTGGGACGTTCAACTACGCCACCGGCTACGACCAACTGAATGTCTCGCACTCTGAAGTGCTGAGTGCGGCCGACTACTCGTGGACGCAAGCCTATGCCGCGGTCACGATGAGCGGCACGGAAAATCTCACCAACAACGGTGACGAGCAAAAGATCGACTTGTGGGCCAAAAAGCTCGACATTGCCGAGCAAACAATGGTCAACAAC
>Ga0137397_10003286_pt1 | contig 11263 bp, 10 predicted proteins | sample czorhiz116metaG_FD_106658 | JGI IMG/M metagenome (GOLD analysis project Ga0137397, IMG submission 106658) | Vadose zone soil microbial communities from Angelo Coast Range Reserve, California, USA - czorhiz1.16 metaG | ecosystem: Environmental > Terrestrial > Soil > Vadose zone | place: USA...
TGAATCAAACTCTTGCGCGGCCCATGGACGCGGAAATCTTTTCTCTCAGTGAACCGGCACACCGCCCGCCGGCGCTTTCGGCTTTCTCATCATCACCAAAATCGGAATCACCGCGAAGAAAACCACGCCGAGCATTTTAAAATTGTCGATAAACGCCAGCATCACCGCCTGCCGCTGGATCGTGCCGTAAATCATTCCGTGCGCCTGCGCGCTGGCGTGCGCCGCCGTCGAGCCCGCCGCGATCAGTTTCGTTTGCGTGCCGTTCAGCATGTTGTGATACGCCGCGCTGAAATCGTTGACGCGCTCCATCAGCCGCGATTGATGAAACTGCGCGCGCCGGTCCAGCATCGTCGTCACCGTGGCGATTCCCACGCTCGCGCCGATGTTTCGAGCCAGGTTGATGATTCCCGTGCCCATGTTGGTCTTCTCTTTCGGCACGTACGCGAACGCCGCGACGTTGATGGGAATGAACAGAAACGCCAGCCCGAAACTTTGCAGCATGCGCGCCCGCACCGCGTGCCCATAATCCAATCCCAAATTCCATCCCGCCATCACGAACAGCGCCGACGCCGACACGATACACCCAAACGTGATCAGGATCCGGGTGTCCACCCTTGAGACCAGAATTCCCACCACGGGCATCATGCACATGATCACTGCTCCGCCTGGCGACAGCGCCATTCCCGCCAGTTGCGCCGTGTATCCCAACAATTGCTGCAAGAGCTGCGGAATCAGCACGGTGCTCGAATACAACACGAATCCCAAGAAAAACATCGCAGTGGTCGCAATCGCAAAATTGCGGTCTTTCAGCATTCGCAGATCAACCACGGGCTCTTTCTCGCGCAATTCCCACAGAATTCCCGCGATAATCCCAAAAATCATCAGTGCGAAAAACACGCGGATGAAATTCGACGACAGCCAGTCCTCGCGTTGCCCTTTGTCCAGAATGATCTGCATGCTCCCCAGACCCAGGCTGATCAACCCGATCCCGATGTAGTCGATCCGGAATCCCGTCTTCACATTCGCTTTCTTCATGTACGGCGGGTCGCTTACCAAAAAGTTCGTCAGCAGCAGCGACACGATTCCCACCGGCACGTTGATGTAAAAAATCCATCTCCACGAAAAATTGTCGGTAATCCACCCACCCAGCCACGGCCCAATCGTTGGCGCCACAACCACGGCGAGCCCGTAGACGGCAAATGCCATGCCGCGCTTCTCCAGCGGAAACGTGTCGTTGAGAATCGCTTGCTCGCTCGGCTGCAAACCGCCACCGCCTATGCCCTGCAAAATCCGGAAAATCACCAGCACGCCTAGGCTCGGCGCCAGCCCGCACAAAAACGAACTCACGGTAAAGATAGCCACGCACGTCATGTAGAACCGCTTCCGCCCGATCAGGCCGGAAAACCATCCCGAAAGCGGCAGCACGATCGCGTTTGAAACGAGATAGGAAGTCAGCACCCACGTGGATTCGTCCTGCCCCGCTGACAAATTCCCCGCGATGTGCGGCAGCGCCACGTTGGCGATGGATGTGTCCAGCACTTCCATGAACGTCGCCAGCGTCACCGTAATGGCGATCACCCAGGGGTTGATCGTCCCGTCCGGCATCCTCAGCTTGGCTAGTAACCTGTGTCGCATCGCGCCTAATCTGTGCCTCTGTTGTTTCTACGTATGACCGCTGCAATCCGTATCCTTATTCCCCGTTAATTGGTGATCACCGTCGCGTCCACATTCATTCCCGGCCGTAGAACCGCTTTCTCAGAAGGGATGGGGTCCAGCACGATCTTCACGGGGATGCGCTGCACCACCTTCACGTAATTTCCAGTGGCGTTTTCAGGCGGCAGCAGGCTCAACACCGATCCCGTCGCGCCGGCAATCGAATCCACTCGCCCGCTGAAGGTTTTTCCGTACGTGTCCACCTTCACTTCCGCTTTCTGCCCGGGCTTCATATTTTTCAGTTGGGTCTCTTTGAAGTTCGCCGTTACCCACACGCTCTCCAGCGGCACAACCACCAACAACCCCTGCCCCGCCTGCACGATCTGTCCCGGCTCCACTTGTTTGTGTGTCGCCACGCCATTAACTGGCGCGGTGATTTCGGTGTAGCTTAGGTTCAGTTCCGCCGCTTCCACCGCCGCTCGCGCCTGTTCCACCTTCGCGACCTTGGCTTGCGCGTCCGCGGCCCTCATGCTTACCTGCTTGACGTCCGCGTGGGCTGCAGCCACTCCTGCACGCGCCTGCTCAACGCGCGCCTTCGCTGCATCCAGTTGCGCCTTGGTCACATCCACGTTTCTCTGCGCCTGTGCTAATTTTTCTTGATCCGCCTTCAGCGCGCTCGCGGTGGCATCCGCGTTGGCCTTCGCCGCGTCATACTGTTGCTTCGATATCTCGCCCTTCTCCATTAACGGTAAGTAGCGCGCCAGGTCCGCTTTAGCCAATTCAGCGTTCGCGCGGCTCTTTTCTACGTTGGCTCGCGCCCACGCCAAATCCGCCGTCTGTGCCTGCTCGTAAGTAGCCTGTGCGCGTGCCAAATCCGCTTGCGCGCCCAACAACTGCGCATCCGCGCTTGAATTTCCGCTCGCCACGTTTTCCCGTGTGCGCGGCACGTCTACTCCCGCCGAACGCGCTTCACTTTCCGCTAGCGCCAGCGACGCTTTGGCCTGATCCAACGCCGCCTGATAATCGCGCGGATCGATCTTCACGAGCACTTGCCCGGCCTTCACGGCCTGGTTGTCATCAACTAGAACTTGCGCCACGCGCCCGTATACCTTCGAAGCCATCGGCGTGATGTGCCCATCCACCTGCGCGTCGTCCGTCGTCTCTCGGTTGTGGTAATAGGCAAAGAGGGCCACGATCGCCAACAGCACGACCGCTCCGCCGCCGAAAAGCAACCGCCTCACCTTTGGGCTCGCTAGCCCTTTCGGCGTCTCCTCCAGCGAAAGCTCTTCCGTGACGCGCGGCACTTTTGTCGCATTTTCGAATCCAACTTCGATCTCAACGCTCATGATTTCCCCCGGGATTATTTCGCATAAACTTTTTCCATTTGCCCCGTCGAACGAGCCAGGTCCGCGCGCGCCTGATTAAAGCGGTACAGCGCCGCAATCTGGTTGTCATTCGCGCGGGACAGCGAATCCTGGGCCTGGATCACTTCAATGTTGTTCGCCACTCCCGCCTTAAACCGGTCTCGCGCCTGATCCACTTCTTCCTTCGAAAGCTGCACACCCAAGTTCGCCACTTGCACTTCATTGCGCGCCGATTGCAAATTCAGCAGCGCCGTCTTCACATCCAGCGCGATCTGGTTTCGCAGATCGTCTTTCTGCTGCTCCAGCCTCCTTATCTCGAGGTCTGCACGAACAATCTCTGCGTGTATCCGCCCGCCGGTAAACAGCGGCATATTCACGCTGGCCTGGTACGTGTAGGTCGGCAGAGCCGTGTTTCCCGAAGTTCCTACGTACGCGAAATCTCCGTCAAACCGCAACGACGGCAGCCGCGAATCCTGCGATGCCTTCTTCTGGTACTCCGCGGCCTTGATTTGCGATTCGAGCGCTTTCCACTCCTGGCGTTCGGCCAGCGCATAATCGATGCTCGTCTCAACTTCCGGCTGCGGCGTTTCGAAGAAACTCAGCGAATCCGCCAATTCGACGTTCTGCCGCGGATCCAGGTTCAATAGACGGCTCAGCGCGAAGAGCGACGTCTCACGGTCGGTTTCTGCCTCGATCAGTCGCTGCTTTTCGTTTTGCAGCTCGACGTTGGCGCGCAGCGTGTCGATTCCGGTTCCTACGCCTTCCTTCTGCAAATCTGCAGCTTGGTCATACAGTGCCTGTGCCAGACTTACGCGCGACTGTGATGCCTCCACGTTTGCCATCGCGCGCAGCGTCCCGATGTACTGCGAAACGACCAACAGAATGACTCGTTCACGTGTCGAAAGACTGTTGGCCTTGCTGGCGTTCACTGTGTCTCGCGCCGCTTGATAGCGGCGCCACAGCGTCAGGTCGAAAACTGGCATGCCGAAGGTCGGGCCCGCGGAGAACACCTGATACGGTCCCAGCGTCTTCGGAAATCCTGGGAATGGCGTCCTGCCGCCGAACTGTGCGAGCAGGTTTACTTTCTGCGCTTCGTCCGAAATGTTCGCGCTCGCCTGCGGCAGCAAGTCCGCTCGAGAAATATTTTTGTCTTGCTCGCTCTGGGCCGCTTGCAGAATCGCGATTTGCGCAGTGGTATTTTGCTTCAGCGCCAGCCCAACGGCTTGGTCCAGGGTGAGCCGCAGGGCCTGCCCAGGCGTATTCCCTGGCATGGCGCTCTGCTTGTTTGTGCCTTGCGCGTGTGCCACGCTGGATCCCAGCGTCAAACCGAAAAATAATGTGTAAAAAATGATGTGCGAGCGCTTGCGCTGTTCCTTTGCACTTGTGCTCTCGCCTTTCTTTTCGCTTGCGACGATTTCCTGCACGATGGCTTGATTCAGACAGCCTTCTGCGAGCAACTGTCCGCCCTGCCGGTGAATTTCCTTCAGCAGCACTTTTCCGGCAGCATCGATAAAACTCACACCGCACAGATTCACGAGGAACTTCTCGTGCGGTGACGCCGCACGCAACTCCCGCCAGCACTGCTCCAGCGCCGCTACCCACGGTCCCGTCAGCTTGCCCTCGACGCTCAGAAAGACCTTCCCGCGCCTTTTTTCCGTTGTAATCCTTAGCATTGATTCCACCCTGACTGGGGATAGTTGATGCATGATAGTCACCATCCGATGCAAAGATTCTGTAATGTGCAATGCAAACAAAATAAATAGGTTAATTGCAAATGGCAGTTGCAAGGTTGTGGAATTGAGACCATATACGGGCATTATGCTAAATATGGTCAACAATAAAATGCCCATATACGAGCTGCTTGGTGGACCGTCGCATGCGCGAGACTTACTTAGGTGGGGACTTCTTCGCGGTTCGGGTTTCGATCTTTGGGGCAGCAGTGCCGCAATATTGGGTTCGTCTGAGTCTATCGGGAGGTCATTTGCTGATTCCCTGCGCGATGCTCGCCTACCGAAGTAACGTCGATGATAGGCCCGGCCGGCCGCTCTAATTCCCCCGCTTCACCGCAATGGCCTGCAATTCGAAATGGCCGCCCCGCAGGAGCGATCCTGCCCCGATGAATTCCCGCGCTGGGTAGTCCTTGGTCGTGAAGTAGCTCTTGTAAATCGGATTGAACTTTTCGAAGAGCGACAGATCCGTGCACGCAATCTGCACGTAAACCAGGTCGTCCATGGTCATTCCCGCTTGTGCCAGGACGTCCTTTTCGCCATCGAGCAGCAACTTGATCTCGTCCTCAATTTTCTCCGGAGGTTTTCCTGTCTTGGGATCCAACCCGATCCGCCCCGCCAGATACAACGTATTCCCCGCCAGGATCGCGTCGCTAAACGGCGCCTCCACAGGCCCGCCTGCCAACTTGATCACCTTTCTCGTTGCCTGAGGCGAGGGCTGCGAAAGCGCCCCGCGTACGGTAAAAACTCCCGCCACGGCCAGAACTACTACCAGAAAACCAATGCGCCGATTCATGCGTTCCTCCATTTGAATGACCGCTCAATCTGCCGCGCGAGTTTAGTACTCAATCCACTCTTCGGCAAGCATCACAAGCACGGCGCGAAACCGGATATCTGAGCGGAACAATCGCGGCTTCCGCAAGCAGCGCGTCCGGCGGTCAGGGAATTCCCCGTGCGAGCCGGATTGGCCCTTCAGACGTGTAGTAACCTACAAATCAGACATGGATCGAGAATCCTTCAGTCATTGGCTGGCTTCCTATGGAAGCGCATGGACCAGCCGTGACCCCGAGGCCGCCGCGTCGCTGTACGCGGACGATGCCACTTATCAAGTGACGCCCTTTGACGAACCCTTGCGTGGCCGGGCCGCGATCTATGAATATTGGGCCGGCGTTGCGAAAACCGAGGAAAAAATCCAGTTTGGTTACGAGATTCTCGCGGTCACTGCGGAGCACGGTATCGCCAGGTGGTGGGCGTCCTTTGTCCGCGTGCCACCCGGCCTGGAAACGAAGCTGGATGGCATCTTTCTAATCTCGTTGGATTCAGGGGGACGCTGCCAGTCACTTCGCGAGTGGTGGCACAAACGACAGTAGCCGTCAGCAAGCATGCGTAGTGGACCTGGCGTCCACGAACTAACTGCGTTACTCGTATCGCAGCGCCTGTGTTGGCGCAATCCTGGATGCTCGTCGGGCGGGCAAGTAGGCCGCCAGCATGGTCACCAAAAACAGCGACGGCACGACCATGACATAAGCCACAATGTCTACGCCGCCGGCGTTGAACAGCATCGAATTCATGAGCCGCTCGACGCCGAAACCCATCGCCAGCCCGATCACCGTTCCCATCCCGACCAGCACTAGGCCCTTGCCCATCACCAGCCGCAGCACATCCGAGCTTGCCGCGCCAAGGGCCATGCGTATGCCGATCTCGCGGGTTCTGCGGCTCACGTTGTACGCCACCAGTCCATACAAACCGGCGATGGCCAGCACGAGGCCTACCGCGCCCATGCTACCTACAAGTTTCATGGCAATTCGTGGTCCCTCCACGGCCTGGTTTTGGTAGTAATCCTCGTAGGCCATGGTGTGCAACATCGGCAGATTCGGATCGAGGGTCCGGACAACGTCCTTCACGGGCTGAACTAATTGCAACGGATCGCCGCTCGACCGCAACATCAGGGTCATTCGCGCGATAGGATGCTGGGCCAGCGGCATATACACGAAATCCATCGGCCTTTCGAAGCCGCTTTGATATTTGATGGTCTGCGCGACGCCTACAATCTCCACCAACGTGCCGGCGCCACTGTCGAGCCGAATGTGCTTGCCCACAGCATCGCCCCCCGGCCAATAGTGATTCGCGAACTGCTGATTCACAACGGCCACACGCGACGAGTCCGCGGTATCGGACGCCAGGAAGCCACGGCCACGCGAAATCGGGATCCCCATCGTCTCGAAGTATCCTTCATCTACCGTGTCCATCGTCGAATTGAAATTCTCCCGATCCCGCGGCATTTGAAAACCGTCCGGCACGAAGGCGATACCGTCAAAGTCGGATGTCCCGAGCGGAATGTTCTGGGTGAGAGCCTCGCTCTCAACTCCGGGCGCTACTTTTACACGTTCGGCCAGCAGCTTGTAAAACTGTTGCGTTTGAGCTGCGTTGTACTGCACCAGACGCGGATCGAAGCTGACCATCAGCAGATGATCTTTCGCAAAGCCGGTCCCCTCCCTCAAGTCGTGCTGGAAACCCCTGACCATCAGGAAAGACGCTGTCAGCAGCATCAGGGACGCGGAAACCTGCGCCACCACCAGCACATTCCGGCCCCACAGGCGTTTGCGTCCGGGTACATCCACGTCGGCTGACTTGAGTCCGTTCACCAGGTCCACGCGTGTGCTCTGCAGCGCCGGCGCGAGGCCGCAAAGGAGCGCGCTCAACGCGGCCAAGGCGAGACTTGCCAGAAGCACGCGCGTGTCCATGCGGAAGGGGATTGAGAACGGCAAGTCAGTCATAAATATTACATTTTGAAAACTCTGAAACCACAGCACGATGCCGTACCCGATGGTGATACCGGCCACTCCGCCCAAGGACGCCAGAATCAGGCTTTCCGTCAAGAGCAGCCGGATGAGCCGGAAGCGCCCGGCGCCAATCGCCAAGCGTACGGCAATTTCGCGCGTTCGCGCGCGGGCACGGCTTAGAAGAAGTCCCGCAACGTTGGTGCATGCCACCAGCAGGACCGCCAGCGCAAGGATCGAAAAGATCACGCCGAATTTCCAATTACCATCGTCAGCTCGAGTCCGCATTTGGAACTGGGTGTGCACTGCCGCGCCGCGGCTGCGATTGACCTTCGGATACTCGGTTTCGAAGTTCTTCGCGAGCACGGCGAGTTCATTCTGCGCCTCTTCGAGCGTCGTGCCCGGTTTCAAGCGCGCCCTGACGGCCAACTCGCGATCGTCGCGGTCCTCGAAAAAACTCTTCTGGCGGTTGGTCGAAAACACATGCGCCATGGCCAGGGGCATGTAGAAGTCGGGATGCCCGAATATTAGCAGCCCCGGGAAGGTTTCAGGTGCGACGCCAATCACGGTGAATTCTGCGCCATTCAAGCGAATCGTCCTGCCGAGGACGGAGGGGGCGCTCGCGAATTCGCGCTTCCAGAAGTCCGGCCCGAGCACCACCACGGCATCGCGACCGGGCACCTGATCTTCATCCACGCGAAAACCGCGTCCCAGCCGCGGCTCAACGCCGAGCACGTGGAAATAGTTACCGGAAACCATCATGCCGCCCTTGATTCGCGGCGTCGCTGCGGGTTCGGCGCTGAAGCCGACGGCTTCCATGTCTGCGTTGGCGATCACGCCGTCGTAGCTCTTCGTCTTGCCGCGGATGTCCAGGTATTCGCGATAGGAGAAATTGTCGAAGCTGCTATCGTGTGTAGTGCTCACCAGAGTGACCACGCCGCTCGGATGCGGCACGGGGTAAGGCTTAAAAATCAGCGCATCCACCATACTGAAAGTCCCGGAGGTCATTCCGATGCCCAGCGCGAGCGTGATCACCACGAACGCGGTAAGCCCGGGAGTGCGGCTTAGGCTCCGGATCGCGAAGCGCGCGTCGTCGAGGAAATCCGTCAACCAATGAACGCGTCGCATGTCTCGCATCTCCTCTTTCCGCTGTTCCAGTCCGTCCATCGCGCGCATCGCGGCGTAACGCGCCTCTTTTGGGGAAAGCCCATTGGCGATGCCTTCCTCGATCTTGCGCTCGAGGTGGAACTGCAATTCCTCATCGAGCTCACACTCCACCCGGCGGCGGCGAAAGAGGGAGCGCAGGCGAAGCGGGATGGTGTACAGCCAATGTTGTGGGCGCAAAGAACCTCCTTGGGCGCGCGTTGCGCTCAGGCCTCCTCGAGTCTGACGATATGGGAAATGGCGGACGAGAGCCGCTGCCAGTTCGCGGCCTCCGATTCGAGCTGTTTCCTTCCCAGGCGGGTGAGTGAATAAAATTTTGCCCGCCGGTTATTCTCCGTTTGTTTCCACTCGGCGGTGATCCAGCCTTCCTGCTCCAGCTTGTGCAATGCAGGGTAGAGGGATCCCTCGCTGACCTGCAGCACGTCTCCGGAGATGGATTTCAGGCGGAGGCTGATGGCCCACCCGTTCATGGGTTGAAGCGCGAGGATCTTTAGGAGAAGGAGGTCGAGCGTGCCTTGGACCAGGTCAGACGGTTTGCTCACGGGCTCTCCTCGGTTACCGAGGGTATAATACTCAAACTCCTCTCGGTAAGCAAGGGGAATCTTCCGTTGACGAAACCGCGTTGCGCCACCCACGGCCGACGGCCATCGGCGTCATCGCCCAACTGGTTTTTCACATACCCGGTGCGGATGCTACGTTCCGCTTACGAGCGGCTCGATGGGTATTCTGCTTTCGACCGATTGCCTGCTTGGAGGGTCCGGCCTGAGTGGAGTGGGTTGCGTTCTGTACCTTCGCGGGCTTCTTTGTTGGCGGCTTCTTCGCTGGGTAAACGTCTTCGACGCCCGTATCCGTAAAAATCGCTGGACTTACTTCCTGTGCCTTGCAGGACGGCGTCCAGCCTAGAAGCATCGTCGCAACCCCGATTGTCCCGAGCCACAGTGTTTTGGGTAGCAACAGTTTGAAGTGATTCATCGCCGTTGTCCTTTCGTTTGTCGATTCTGCGCGGTTGGTGACGCCGGTTGCCAGGCTCTGTCTGGCGCGTTCATCCGGCGTCGAATGCGCACATAATGAGCGATTCTTCGCACACTCCGTTTTTCCTGGCAATGCACGCCGTCTGGAAAACGAATGAACAAAAAGTGAACGCCTAGCTGACGCATTCCATGGGAGATTTCTGTTTGCGGGGGCGCTAAAGGGGACTGTCCACCAACGCTTGCTCAACGCTACAGAGGAAACCGCCTACTTGATCTGCTGGTCTTCAGGTAGTGCCTGGTTGATGCTCTTCAATTTCTGGAATCCGTCTTTGACCACCGTTGTCTTGATATTGTCCTTTGTCACGAGCACTGGTTTCAGCATTATGGTGGGCACCTTTATCTTGCCATTGCTGATTGTCCCATCTGCGTGCGTCTTTTCGCCCTTCGCCAGGCGAACCGCTTCCTCAGCGGCTCTTACCGCTTCATTTACGATGGGCTTGTAAACAGTCATCGTCTGCGTGCCCTGGGCGATGCATATAACGGCGGCCAAATCCGCATCTTGCCCGGAAACCGCCACTTTGCCGGCGAGATTATGGTCGCGGAGCGCCTGAATCGCACCGGCGGCCAATCCGTCATTGGAAGCGACAACGGCAGCGATCTTGCCCTGGGTGGAATCGATCGCCTTCAGCATGAAAAGGTACGCCTCGGAAGGCAGCCAGTCTTTGGTATATGCATCAGCGATCACTTTGATGTCGCCCCGATCGATATAGGGCTGCAGAACGCTCATCTGTGCGTCATGCAGAGTTTTCGCATCCTCGGCACTTGGAGAACCCGCGATCAGTACGTAATTCCCTCTAGGCGCCTGTTTTACCAGATATTCCGCCTGCATCCTGCCGATCTCAATCCGGTCAAAACTCACGTAGAGATCGACGTCGCTGTTCTGAACCAGGCGATCATAACTGATGACCTTAACATTGGCCGACTTCGCAGCGTCCACCATCCGGTTGGCCATTGTGGGATCGTGGGGCAGTAAGACCAGCACTTTGATGCCCGCCTTGATCATGTCCTTCACTTGCTGGAACTGGCGTTCATCGTCTCCCCCGGCGTCGCTGGAGATCACTTCCGCCCCTAGCTGCTTGGCCCGCATCTCAAAGGAATTCAGGTCCGTCTGCCAACGCTCTCCTTTCATGTCTTCTATGGAAAACCCTATTTTTGGTTTGTTCCCTTCTTGCGCCTGCACGAGTTGCCCGTTAACGACAATAAGGACGATAACGAATATGACGGACAGAACCGCCAGCCTGCGTCGGCCTTTTGTCAAGATATCTTCCTCCATATTTATGCCCAGTATCCTTCCGACTCGGGATCGAAGCAACCGTCCGACCCAAATCAGTCAACTCCCGAAAACTCGCATACCGCACGTGTCCGGTTTCCCCTGCGGTCTCAATGGGTCGGCGCAACACCAACTCGAAACCTCCTTGTAGGGTCCCACAACAACTAAAAATCGTTAGCGAGTTTTGATTCAAGCGGAACACCGCCCTGGCTAGGTCTTAAATTGAGTGCAGGCGGACAGATCGGTTCTCTAGGGGGAAGTATTGTCGGATCAA
>Ga0137397_10003289_pt1 | contig 11260 bp, 11 predicted proteins | sample czorhiz116metaG_FD_106658 | JGI IMG/M metagenome (GOLD analysis project Ga0137397, IMG submission 106658) | Vadose zone soil microbial communities from Angelo Coast Range Reserve, California, USA - czorhiz1.16 metaG | ecosystem: Environmental > Terrestrial > Soil > Vadose zone | place: USA...
CGAGAAGGGGGAACAGAAGACCGCCCCGGTGATGGACAAGGCCGTCGATGAGCTCAAGAACTTCAAGGCCGGCGACAAGGTCACGCTGACCTGCCATGACAACGAGAAGGGCGAGCACGAAGGTGTGACGGACATCAAGAAGGGCTAACCCCCTTTTTGGTCGAAGCCTGACCGGAATAGCGGGCGCGGCGTGCCGGGTGACCGGTCCCGCGCCCGAAGTTTTTCCGGCGGTCGCCGGCGGCGCCCTGAGGGTGCTATTCTCTCCGCATGAAACTCCGCACCCAGCTGATCCTGGCGTTCCTGCTCCTGGCCGTGGTGCCGCTGGGGGCCATCACGCTGTACTCCTACCAAACCTCCGCGCGCGCGTTGCGGCGGACGGTCGAAGCGGAATCGTCCCGCATGGCGGGCGAGATCAACAACCGCATGGGCGTCGTCACGGCCAACCTGAGCCGGCGGATCGACATGCTCGAATCGCTCCCCTTCCCCGAGACGCGCGGCGGGTCGAAGGCGGAGGTCGAGGAGCCCGACGCGATGCTCGTCGGCCGGCTGGTGGCGGCGCTCGGCGAGACGGCGAACTTCATCGACTCCTTCGAGTTCACCCCGAGCCCAGGCCCCCCGGAGCCGCCGGACGGCGGGCACGCGACCGGCTCTCATGCGCCCCTCCCCTCACGACCGGGGACGCCCGCGGACCGGCAGTCGATCGTCGTCCCCCTGCCGCGCATCGTCGGCGAGCTCGCGAAGGACCCGAAGCTGCAGCCGGTGATCAAGATGGCCGCGTCGTTTCTGACGGCCGAGGAGGCCGGGAAGATCAAGAAGGAGCTGGACGACAACCTGGGCCAGGGTGGCCAGGATATCTTGAAGATCGTGAAGGACAGGATAAGGACCGAGGTCGAGGCGCGGCGGGCCGCGGCGGAGAAGGAGAGGCCGCCGGAACCCCGGGCGGCCCTGGCTCTCAAGCAGGAGTTCGGCTGTCCGCTGATACGCAACGGCCAGACGGTCGGGCACCTGAAGGCAAAGGTGAGCGCCGACCGCCTCCTGCGCGAGATTCTGTCGCAGACCAAGCGCGAGCAGGGGGAGATCCCGTTCGCCCTCGACGGCTCCGGAAACCTGTTCACCCCGAACCAGGCGGATTTGCCGACGCTGCGCGGCCTCGAGGAGGCGGCGGCCTCGGGGCAGGCGAACGCCGTCGGGAAGGGAGGGGTGCGCGAGGAGCCGGCCGCGAGCCGGAGTGACGGGAAGTTCCGCATCGGCGTCTCGCCGGATGAGAACTGGGTGGTGGTGACGCGCGAGGACCCGGTGACCGGCCTGGTGTTCGGTATCGCCCGCCCGGTCGGCGCGGCGCTCGGCGAGATACGCAGCGCCTCGGCCCGCAACCTGGGGGCCGGCCTGGGCCTGGCGGCGCTGGCGCTCTTCGGCATCGTACCGATCTCGCGACGCATGACGCACAACCTCTCCGACCTGACGCGCGCCGCCGGCGAGCTGGCGGCGGGACGTCTCGACACGCAGGTGCCGGTCCGCTCGCGCGACGAGCTGGGGCAGCTCGCCCAGGCGTTCAACAGGATGGCGCGCGACCTGCAAGCGAACCAGGAGCGCCTGGTGGAGCAGGAGCGGCTGCGCAAGGAGCTGGAGCTCTGCCGCAGGATCCAGAACGAGCTGCTCCCGAAGAAGCCGATGCTCTACCCGTTCGCGGAGCTGCAGGGTCTGTCGATCCCGGCCCACGAGCTGGGGGGGGACTTCTTCAACTACTTCGATCTTCCGGGCGGGGAAGTGGCGCTGCTCATGGGGGACGTGTCCGGCAAGGGGGTGCCGGCGGCGCTCCTGATGGCGAACCTGCAGGCGACGATCAAGGCGCGCATCCCGCTCGAGACCGATCTCGCGACGTTCGCCCGGCAGCTCGACCGCGACGTGGAGACGTCAACTCCGCCCGAGGTCTATCTCACCCTGTTCCTGGGGGTCCTCGATCCGGCGCGGCGCGCGCTCAGGTACGTCAACGCCGGCCACGAGAGCCCGTTCGTGCTGCGGCGGGACGGCCGGCTCGAGCGGCTCGACCCGACCGGACGCCCGATCGGCCTGATGTCGGGGGGCGCCTACGCCGAGAAGACCATCTCCCTCGAGCCGGGCGACCGGCTGTTCCTTTACACCGACGGTCTGGTCGATGCGGAGGATGATGCCGGCGGCGTGTTCGGCCCGGCGCGTCTCGAGACGCTGCTGTCGGAGGCCGGCTCCAGGGGGCCTGCCGATCTCCTGGCGCGGGTCGAGCGCGCCTACCAGGATCACCGGGGCAAGAAGGACGCCGCCGACGACGCGACGCTCCTGGTCCTGAGGGTGGGGGACTGGACGGCGACGCGGTCCGAAATGCGCTCCGAGACGGTCGTGCCGCCGCCGATCGTGCGCGACGCCTCTCCCTTCGCCACCCTCTAGCCCGGAACGCGGTAGACGTTGACGGTCCCCGAGACCGTCGCGCCGACCCCCATCAGCTTCGGGTTCGTCACGGTCATGGTGGCGGGCTCCAGCACGCGGCAGTTGAACCGCTGGGACGATTTCTCCGGCTGGTTCTCGCAGGCGGTCCCGCTCCAGCCGACCGTCACCCCCTGCTTCAGCCTCTCGTCGACCTTCAACTCGATCGTGATCAGGTAGTACGCCGGCTGCAGCGCGAACGCCTTGCTCGCGCCGTCACGCAGCGTCAGCGCTTCGGAGACGATCTTCTCGACGACCTCGACCGGCGTGACGGTCGTGACCCCGCCGGCGGTGGCCTGCAGGTGCGCCTTGCCGACGGCGACCCCCTTGACCATGTCCCCGTCCACCGTGACGATCGAGGGGTCCGAGGACGTCACCTGGACGGCGACCTCCTCGAGCGGCGCGCTCCCCTCGCCGAGCGCGCGCGCGTGCAGGGCCACGGGCGCCGCTCCCAGGACGACCTGCACGTCCGGCGGCATGCCGATCTCCACGGGAATCCGGCACTTCACATCGACGCGCTGGTTCACGGCCCCGGCCGAGACGGTGAGCGTCGCGTCCCCCGTCTTCGCACAGCGCAGGTTGCCGGCGTCCGAGACCTCCAGGACGTCGGCCGGACCGCCGGTCCAGGCCAGCGCGACACCCGCGATCGCCTCCCCCTTGGCGTTGACGGCGGCGGCGGGAAGCGTGAAGTAGCTCGTGTTCGTGACGGGCTGCGAGGCGTCGATGTTGATCTTCGCCGGCTTCTTGTCCGCGCAGCCGGCGAGCCCGAGCATGAGCGACAGGACGAGCGCTGTGAGCGTGAGGGTTCGCATGCGCAGCTCCTTTCGAGGACGACCGACGCGTCGGGACGATAAGAAGATTCGCCGGTCCTGTCAAGACAACAGCGTCTTGTGCGCCCGGATCAGGAGTGTCTTGATCGGCAGGTCGTAGGCGCAGGCCTGCTCGCAGAAGCCGGCGCAGTGGGCGCAGTGGGCGGCGCGCTCGGAGGCGACGAGCCGGGCGTACGACTCGACGGCGCGGTTCTCCTGCTTGTAGTCGTTGTAATACATCGAGAAGCGCAGGATGTCGGCGATGCGGACGTTCTCGGGGCAGGCGGGCAGGCAGGCGCCCGAGAAGCGGCAGACCTGGGTCGAAAAGGTCTCGGCGTACTCTTGCAGGATATCGAGGTCGGCCTTCTCCAGCGGCCGGCCGGAAGCGGGCGTGTACTCGTCCACCTGGCGCGTGCTGTTGATCGAGATGATCAGGTTCGAGACGTTCGGGTTCGACAGGACCCACTTGAGGGCCGCCTGCTTGAAGGTCGTGTAGCGATCGCGGAACTTGTCGAGGTCGGCCCCCTTGGCGCCGGCGAGCGTCTTCATCGCGATGACGCCGACCCCCTTCGCGCGCGCCTTCTCGATCAGCGCGTTCTGCTCCGGGTAATCGAGGAACGAATAGCGGCACAGGAGGACGTCGAACTTCCCCGAGTCGACGGCGTAGTGCATCACGTCCATCAGGTCGGGGTCGTGGCCGCTGGCCCCGAGGTAGCGGACCTTGCCGGCCTTCCTGGCCTCTTCGAACGCCTCGAACATCTCGGGGTTCTTCAGCCGCTCCACGCCTGTGCCGTCGGAGTTCCTGCCGACCTCGTGGTTCAGCACGACGTCGACGTGGTCGGTCTGCAGACGCCGCAGGCTGTCGTCGAGAATGTCCAGGAAGACCCGCTTCGTGGCCGGCTTGCCGACGTGGTGCGGGCACCACTTGGTCGTGAGGACGACGTCCTTGCGCCGTCCCTTGAGCGCGGTCCCGATGATCTCTTCGCTGCGGCCGCCGCGGTAGCAGTGCGCCGTGTCGATGTAGTTGATGCCGTGGTCCAGGGCGTACGGGACGATCGCGGGATCGTCGATCGGGTAGCCGCCGAATCCGATCTCGGAGACGCTGAGGCCGGTCCGTCCGAGGGTGCGATGACGCATCGCGCCGGCCGATCCGGTCGCGGCGCCGGAGACCGGGACCGCCGCCGTGCCGAGGGCGGTCGCGGCGACGGCGCCCGTGGCCAGGGTCGCCTGCTTCAGGAAGGCGCGCCGGCTGAGATCGCGGCGGGCGCGGCGCTTCACGGTGCTTCGGGATCGGGCCATCTTCTCCTCTTGAGAAGCACGACGAGGAGGATCACGAAGAACGCCAGGACGTAGACCTTGTTAGTGAACCACAGGAGGCGCCAGAAAGAAAGGTCGGGGGCGCGAAGGTAGGCGACGAACTTGACGGTCACGATGAGGATCTCGAGCGCCGAGACCGCGACCCCGAAGGCCCAGGCCCGGCGATACCGGCGCCACAGCATCCACGCCAGGACGAGGTGCGCCACCCACCAGAAGTCCCACATGATCGGCACGCCGGGAGGCTCGCGGCCGGCGGCGCGCTCCGAGACGAAATAGAGGACCGGCGCCAGGTACTTGATGACCAGGGTCCAGGTGACCATCACGACCAGGCCGAAGACGGCGCAGGTGACCCAGCAGGGGGGGCGGGGCGCGGCGGCCGGGACGCCGTCCCCGGTCACGAGCGCGTCCCCGCGGCCGGCCGGGCCGGGACGGCGGATGCCGCCGCGGCCTCTCCGGCGCGCGACGCCCGGTGGGTCCCGGCGGCGACCAGCGCGGCCGAGAGGACCGCGGCGGCCGCGCGCACGACATAGAACATCGGCTCGCTCGTGGTGTAGTTCGCGGCGGGGAACTGGACGCTGTACCAGTCGTTGAGGACGAACGTGTCGAGATAGGCGAACAGTCCGCGGTAGATCCCCGCCGCAGGGAGCCCCGCCCCGGAGGCGAAGATGAGCCCGCAGGAGATCTCGCGGCAGGCGACCACCACGAAGGCCGCGGCGACGTAGGCCGGGTCCGGGACCATCAGACCGGGGAGGATCGCGGGGGCCGCGAGTGCTATACCCAGGGCGCACGAGATCAGAAGGGCGATCGGCCGCCCGGTGTAGCGCGCCCAGGAGACGAACAGCGTCCGCCTGAGCGCCCACTCCCACCCGAACACGCCGACGACAAGGCAGAGCGGCAGCCCCCACAGCGCGGTGCGCGCCGGGTGACCGCTGTACCCCTGGTCGCCGTACGTGAACGTGACCCACCCGAGCAGGTGGCCTGCGCCGAGGAACGAGAAATCGGCGACGAGGGCGGCGAAGCACCAGGGAAGTAGGCGCCGCATCGTCCGCGGGGCGCCCGGGAAGAGAAGACCGCGCGCCCCCCGCAGCGAGAGGAGAGCGGCGAGGAGGGCGGCGGCGATCGGCACGCCCCACGTCACGAGGAGACGGTACATCAGAGGTCCGCCCAGGCGTCCCGGCGAGCCGGGCAGGAGCAGCGCGAGCGGCAGCGCCGCCAGCAGGAGCGTGAGCGCGACGGTTTTTTTCACCCGGGGCGACCCCTCGTTTTGTCGAGCGACATCCGGCGACGTGAGGCGCCGCGCCGGGAGCATTTGAGCATAGGATAGACGCGACGGCGAGCACAACATGGGCGGGCCCGGGACACTCCGGGCTCCTGTGCCTTGGGAGGCGTCATGACCAAGCGCGACGAGGACGCCGCGATCGCCGGACGGGCGCGCGGCGCGCCGCCGCCCGGAGCGGCGGGGCCGCGGCCGCTGACCGGGCGCAGTGTCCCTCCGATGTTCCTGCAGACTCTGCCCCGCATCCTGATCGTCAGGACCGGCTCGACGGCCGTCGAGGTGCAGCGCACCCACGGCGACTACGATCGCTGGTTCAGGGATGCCCTGGCGAAGCACGATCTGGCGTTCGATCTGTGCGACGCGACGCGGGGGCCGATCCCGGACCTGACGTCGCACGTCGGTGTCGTCGTCACCGGGTCTGTGAAGTCGGTCCTCAGGCCCGAGCCGTGGATGGACGGGCTCGCCGCCTTCCTGCGCGGGGCGGACCAGATCGGCGTGCCGGTCCTGGCGGTCTGCTTCGGCTGTCAGGCGCTGGCCCGGGCGCGCGGCGGGAGCGTGGTGAGGAGCCCGGCCGGGTGGGAGATCGGGAGGGTCGAGGTGACGCCGACCACGGAGGCGCGGCTCGACCCGCTGTTCGAGGGACTGCCGTCTCCTCTCCCGGTCCTGGCGACGCACGAGGACCGCGTGGAGTCTCTCCCGCCGGGCGGCGTCCTGCTGGCCGGCAACGACAGCGCGCCGATCCAGGCGTTCCGCGTCGGTGAAAGCGTGTGGGGGGTGCAGTTCAATCCCGAGGCCACGCCGGGGATCCTGCGCGACTTGATCCTGCTGCGCCGGCGGATCCTCGAAGAGGACGCGCGGGCGCACGGCCTGCCGGCGGAGGGGCACGTCGAGCGCCTCCTCGATCGCCTGGAGCGTTTCGAGCCGGGCCCGGCGCGCCTGATGCTCGACAACTTCGTGCGTCTCTGCCTGCGCGATCGCGAGCCCGGCCGCACGATGTGACGGAGGGGAGCATGGAACGACGACTGACGAGGGACACGCGGAATGCGGTCCTGGGCGGAGTCGCCGCCGGATTCGCGAAGTATTTCGACGTGGACCCGGTCCTGGCGCGCATCGTGTTCATCGCGCTCACGGCGCTGAGCGGGGCCGGTCTCGTGGCCTATGTCGTCGGCTGGATCGTCATGCCGCGCGACGATCGGGGCGAGGGTGCGGCGGCGCATCCGGGCGCATCGACCGGAACGCCTGCGGTCGACAGGATGGTCGACTCGGTGCGCCAGGCGGGGGACCGGCTCGCCGACGAGTTCCAGCGTCTGCCCCGGAGAGGGGGGCGGAGCCGCGCCGTCGCCGGGGGGATCCTGATCGTGCTCGGCGCGCTGTTCCTCCTGGATCGGCTGTCGTGGCTGCACTGGCCGCAATGGGCGCGGCTGGCGAACCTGTGGCCGGTCATCCTGATCGCCGTCGGCGCCTTCCTGATCCTCGAGGCGGCGCGCGGCCGTGCCGGAAAGAGACCGTGAACGACGACGGCAACCGCTGGGTCCGCCTGTCGCGCGGCTTCTACCTGCTCGGCATCGGCACCTTCCTCCTGCTCACGACGCAGAGCCTGCTGCCGGCGATGTTCTGGGCCGACGCCGCGGCGTACTGGCCGATGCTCCTGGTCGCCATCGGCATCCGGCTGGTGTTCGAGCGCAGCCCCTTCCCCTGGCTGGTCCTCCTGGGGCCGGTCCTGGTCCTCGGGACGCTGATGTACGTGGCGCTTCACTCCGGCGACGCCGAAACGGAGGGGGACTGGACGGTGCTCCGGCTCGAGCGACCGGCCGACGCGTCCGCCTGGACGCTCGAGGGGCGGCTGGCGCTCGCCGGCTTCGATGTCGAGTCGAAGCGTCTGCCGCGCAACCTGCTCGCGGAGGGGCGCGCGACCGAGGCCGGCCGGCATTCCGTGCGGGTCGAGACCGCGGCGGGCGGCCGCGTGCGGGTGACAAACTCCGTGTGGAAGAACGCGTTCATCGTCCTGCCCGGGCGCCGGCGCGCGCGCTGCGAGCTCGGTGTCGCGGCCGGCCTGCCGGTCGCGCTCGACCTCGACCTGGCGTTCACGGCGACGCGGTTGAATCTCCCCGCGACCCCGGTGTCGCGCCTCGCGATCGACGGTGCGTTCAACGACCTGGGGCTGCGCCTCGGAGCGCCCGCCTCGGACGTCCGTCTCGATCTCGATGGGGCGTTCAACCAGGTCGAGATCGAGGTCCCTGCCGGAACGCCGGTCCGGGTGACGACCGACGGAGTCTTCAACGTCGTCGACCGGGGGGGCGCCGCAGGTGGCGCCGCCGGGGGCGCGGACGGCGTGCCGGGGTACCGCCTGGCCCTGGACGGAGTGTTCAATCGCGTCCTGGTCCGGACGCGTTGAGCGACGGGCCTCTGCGAGGCGCCCGAAAAGTAATGCTGGACATTCCCCCCCATTGCCCCTATGATCACCCTGCAACTGAACCACGAGCAGGCAGTCTTCGCACACCGAAGTCGACCCGCTCAGGAGCGGGTTCCAGCCTAGAACGCTAGAGCCGAAACAGTTCCCTCAAGGTTCACATGCAAAGTATTGCCGCGGCCAGGTGGCCGTGGTCATCAACCGCCGTGCGCCACGGGCGCCGGCGAAAGGAGAGTCACTATCGTGTCATTCACTGAACTTGGACTGGCAGAGGAGATTGCGCGCTCGGTGCGCGAAGAGGGGTATGAGACGCCCACGCCGATTCAGGCGGGCGCCATCCCCGCCATCCTGGCCGGCCGCGACCTCATCGGCTGCGCCCAGACCGGCACCGGCAAGACCGCCGCATTCACCCTGCCGATCCTCAATCGCCTGCGCGCCGGAGCACGCGGCCGCCTGCGGGCGCTGATCCTGACCCCGACGCGCGAGCTGGCGCTGCAAGTCACCGAGGCGCTGCGGGTCTATGGCCGCCACGTGCGGCTCGATTCCGCGGTCGTGCACGGCGGCGTCGGCCTGCAGCCGCAGGAATCGAAGCTGCGCCGCGGCGTCGACATCCTGGTGGCGACACCGGGGCGGCTTCTCGATCACATCCAGCGCCGCAACGTCGATTTCCGAAGTCTCGAGGTGCTGGTCCTGGACGAGGCGGACCGCATGCTCGACATGGGGTTCATCAAGGACGTGCGCCGCATCATCGGCGTTCTTCCCAGGGTCCGCCAGACGCTGCTGTTCTCGGCGACCATGCCCGACGCGATCCGCCGCCTTGCGCAGGAGATCCAGCGCGACCCGGTGCACGTCGAGGTGGCGCCGCGCCGCTCGGCTCCGGCCCATGGCGTGCGGCAGACGCTGCTGCCGGTCACGAGCGGCCGCAAGCGCGACCTGATGGCGCACCTGCTCGAGACCGAGGCGCGCGGCCTGACGCTGGTGTTCACGCGCACCAAGCACGGCGCCGACAAGCTGGCCCGTCATCTCGAAGGACGCGGTCACGCCGTCGCGCTCCTGCACGGCAACCGCAGCCAGTCCCAGCGGACGCGGGCGCTCGACGCGTTCCGCGGCAAACGGGCCCGTGTGATGGTCGCCACCGACATCGCCGGCCGCGGCATCGACGTCGACGGCATCGACCACGTGGTCAACTACGATCTGCCGAACGTTCCCGAGGACTACGTCCACCGCATCGGGCGCACGGCACGCGCCGGGGCGACCGGCGACGCTCTGTCGCTGGTCTCTCCGGAAGATCACCCGCACGTGCGCGGGATCGAGGCGCTCATCGGCCAGACCCTGGAGCGCAGGGTCGTGCCGGGATTCGCCGACGGGGGAACGGCGCAGCGGCCGGGGCCCCGGTTGGCGCCGCAGTCGCCGGCACGGATTCCGCAGCGGCCGCAGATGCCGCGTCCCGGGCAGCCGCGGCCGTGGCGCCCAGACAGTCAGGCGCACCGCACCGCGCCCAGCCAGCCGGTCGCCGAGGCAGCGCCGCCGGCCCGCCGGACCAGCCAGATCTGGAGAGGACGGGGCGCCCGGCGCCTGGCCTGAGCGCTCGTCCGTCCACGCGAGGTGACATTTCCAGTCGATCCTGCGCGCCCGGAGCCTGCCCGGGCCTCGCGCAGGCAAGGCTAACCGGTTGATGCTCATGGATTTTCCCCGCCGCGCTTGCAATGCTCGCGGCGTGGCATCACGTTTGCTGTTCACGAAGCCCGTGCAGTCGTGAAGGGAGGTCCAAATGAAGCATCGATCATTATTGATTTCCGGACTGATCCTGGGGCTGGCCCTCTGCGCAGCCCCGATCCCGGCGCACGCCGGGGCGTCGTTCGACTTCCTGTTCAGCATGGATCGCGTCAGCAACGACCGGCAGATGTTCCTGAACGTGGCGGTCAGCAATTACGGGTATGACCGCGTCGCCCTCGAGCCGGTCCTGCCCAGACTGCAGTACGTCGACGTCGACCTGCCGGTCGTCCTGTTCCTGGCCCACGAGTGCGGCCGGCCGCCGGGCTACATCGTCGATCTGCGCGCCCGCGGGATGTCCTGGTCGATCATCTTCGACAGAGTGGGCGTGCGTCCGGACGTCCTGTTCTACGGGATCGATCGCGATCCCGGTCCCCCGTACGGTCACGCCTATGGGTACTGGAGAAGGAATCCGCGCGGCGTGCGCCTGAGCGACAACGACATCGTCGGTCTCGTCAATGTGCAGGTCGGGGCGCGCACGGCGCGAATGGCTCCCTACGAAGTCTGCCGCGCCCGCGGCCGCGGCACGCCGGTCGAGGTCTTCGTCGCCGAGAAGAGGGGCCGTCCGTACCGTGGCGGTCGCGGTCGCGATGACGGACGTCGCGGCGGCTACGACGATCGCGGCGGCAGGAAAGGGTCGAAGGATCACGGGCACGGCCATGGCCACGACCACGACAACGATCAGGGCGATCACGGTCACGACCACGATCACGACTGAGGCCGGTCGCCTCGCCGCGGCCGCCGGCTCCCGCGAGGCCGCCTAATCCGCGAACTTCTGGTGCTGCGGCAGGCCGTCGTGGATCTCGATCCAGGGGACCTTGCTGCGAAGGAAGATGTGGTATTCGGGCTTCCGATCAAGAGGCGTGTCGAGAGTCCCGGTCGCGACGTAGATATTGTCCGGCTCGGCCGCCACGGTGCCGGTGAGGGTCGAGCCGCAGTGACGGCAGAACGTGCGGCGCGTGCCTGATTCGGTCGTGTGACTGCCGACCTCGCTCTCCCCCTTGAGGAAACTGAAGCGCGCGCCGGCGACGCCGATGTAGGTGGCGAACGCGGCGCCGTGTGTCTTGCGGCAATCGGTGCAATGGCAGTGGCTGAACGTGCCGTACGGCCCCTGCATCCGGTACGTCACGCGCCCGCAGCAGCACGAACCCTCGTGGACCTCCTCCGTCCTGGACATCGTCCCCCTCCGGAGATGTGAGCGAGAAGGACGATAGCACA
>Ga0137397_10003291_pt1 | contig 11259 bp, 11 predicted proteins | sample czorhiz116metaG_FD_106658 | JGI IMG/M metagenome (GOLD analysis project Ga0137397, IMG submission 106658) | Vadose zone soil microbial communities from Angelo Coast Range Reserve, California, USA - czorhiz1.16 metaG | ecosystem: Environmental > Terrestrial > Soil > Vadose zone | place: USA...
AGGAGGTGAGACTCATCTGTCGCAGCAAGGACTCCGCGTCCTGAGAGAACACGAGTTGCGCGAGCGAAAGCGCCGTTTCTTTTGATATTTCTTCGAAAGGTTATGTGTCAGGGGGCGAATAATTGAGAGGGGAGCTCTTGAGCAGCTCCGAGAAATTGACCCCTTTAAGCAATCCGCGCCTTCGAGTCTGGGCCGAGGGTGGCTGACGCAAACTCAAAAAGCGCAAAAGCGCAAGTGGCCAAGTCTACGAACGCGTCGCACGAAACACGTGACGTAGAAAGACAAACAACAACAGCAACTCGTCTTCTACTGTAACTGTAAGTACAAATGCACGAATCAATCACAGACACTTATGTATCGATTTCCCAGGTTTCATTCCTTCGCCGATGCGCACTTCTAGTACTTGATATCCATCTTCTATCGCCACCCGCAGACCAGCCGGTCAACGTCCCGCGACGCCGAGCCCCACAACCTTACTCTTTTCCGCTGTTCTCGACTAGACCGACCCGATCGAGCCTGTTGAAGTGAGTTCTAGGACGCGTGTAAGTCAGTGAGGCCAATCAATGAGTTGTAGTCCACACGTAGTCGTCCGAGCATCGAATCTGAATATCTAGGAGTTAGTGTCTGTGACCGAGGCGGTATACTGTAGTAGTTGTAAATTGTACCCGAAAACGAACGGTGCGACGACATCGTGAATCTGCTGGCAAGTAGTCGGATCATGAGGGAGGGCGCACCAGGCCGAAGGTGAAATGGCAAAGGTGGACGTGATGCTTCTCAAAATAACTCAGATAAAGGAAGGGCGGCGTCGCGATAAGGGGCGAGGCGTTGAGGGGAAAGTTGACAGGTTTTCAGGCTTGGCAGGTGCTGATATAACGCTGATACGTTGTGTTGATGTCAGAATGGAAGTGGAAGACGGATGCGAGACTTGAGATAAGGTGACACGCAGTGAGGTCTTGGCGGGAACGGGTTGAAGAGGCGAGGGGCAGCAGCCACGTACTTCAGTTGGTTGGCCTGTCTGCGACTTTGATCACTGTTGATGATCATTAGGACGCCGGTGGTACACAGATTCGTGTCACGGTGTGGAGCCCTTTTCCTTAATTTCCATCAGGGTGGTTTCATCGCTGCCGGCGGTTTGACGGCGGATATTACCGAAGCAAGCAGTAAGAGACCCTCAAGTTGTCCGGCCTATCAGGCCTTCCACGTGCTCATAGTGGTGGTTAGATGGGCGGTTGTCTCTGAGTACAACTCATGGAGCTTTGATTTGGCGAATCGTGGACATAACCGTGGCATATCCAACGCAGTTTTGTACTTATCTGAATGTCCTGTGGTCTTGTGGAACACCTCAAGGCCATTTACACGACGGGGATGATGGGGGATTGCCGCAAGCGCGTGAACAGGTCTGATGCCGCTCAGCGCTCATTGAACGCATAAAACGAACCCTCTGTCAGCTGGTGTTTGTACCGTGTTTGTGCAACATCTCACGCGGCGATCCAGGAATCTCACGCGTGTTCTTCTTACAACACCTTGGCGCAATGGATACAGAGCAGAATCTCCCACCCGCCCCCGATAATGTCCGGTTTCGAGTCCTCGTTATCGGAAGAGCAAACGCGGGGAAGACTTCCATTCTACAGCGAGTCTGTGACACCACCGAGAGTCCAGAGGTCTACAGCGTTGATTCATCCGGAGATCGCAATCCAGTACGCCCTCGATCCTAGTGGCAATTTTTTCGGTCTCATCATCTATCTAGGTTCAACTCAACCCTTCGATGGAGGTTGGCCAGGCTTATTCTTCTTGTCGATGACTGATCGTGACGATCCTGCTTGTACAGCGTGGGGAGCATAACATCGAGCTCGAACTCACGTTCTCGAGTCATGGCGGATATGTTTTCCACGACTCCCGTGGTTTTGAGGCCGGAGAGAAACGAGAGCTGGAGATTGTGCAAGATTTTGTCCGTCGTAAGTCTCGGGAGAGGAAATTGAACGATAGATTGCACGCAATATGGTCTGTAGTTTTCGGCATCTATGGTTTCAAATTTACGAGGTCTGCCTTTCAGGTACTGCGTTCCGATGGACAATGTCCGGCCATCGCTAGATCTTAAACACTTCGATGATATTTGTCCGGATAAGAACGGTATGACCCAACACAGCTTTATGAACTGGGATTGACGTGCGAGATTCTTCAAGTTCCTGTGATAGTAGTATTCACGAAATACGACCAGTTCAAGCGCGAAGTCAGGATGAAGTTGGAGGATGAGCATGGTGACTCAGCGGACCTCGACGCTGACGCTGAGGTGGAAAGAATTTTTAATGAACGTTATCTGGCCAACCTTAGGGGGTCTCCGTTCGTACGGTTGGAGAGTGAGGATTTCGTCGACCAACTAGCACGTACTACGCTCATCGATGTCTTTCAGGGACGCACAAGCCTGGCCAACGTTGTGCTGATCTTATTTACAAGACTGCCAATGCGCTCTCTGGCAGCGTTGTTAGCCTCATGCTCTTAGCTGTGCAAAAGGATAATCTGGAGCTGAATATAAACCACGCCGTCAAATGGTAAGCTCCCATGTCTGATAGGATGAGAACGAAATGATCGCATTCCCATTACAGGGCCCATTCTGCATTTGAAGAAGGGAGTGGGAGTACAGAGAGAGTAATAAAGATGTGCCTACTGGCATTTCCGCCGATCTGGGTAAATTCTAACGCCCTGTCTTGAATTGCCTCTTTCTGAAAAAAGATTATCGCTTAGAATTATGTCAGTCTGTCCTTGCGCATTTATGTTGTGGTGTTTTAACCTTTCCCTCCCTCTGCGCTCTCCAGTGGGTGAGTGCTCCTCGCTCCCTCGCTTCCTTTCCGCGTCCTCACATATCCTTCCTCTGCACTGCATAGTCTGTGGGTGTCCCTCGCTCGTTGGGTTTCTTTCCATGTCCTGACTCATCCTTCCCTTTGTACTCCATAGTTTGTGGGTGCATCTTGCTCGTTCAGTTTCTTTCCCTGTCATGACTTGTTTCTCCCTCCCTCTGCGCTTTCCAGTTTGTGAGTACACCTCGCTCCCTGCTTCCTTTCTGTATCCTGACTTGTCCCTCACTCTGTTCTCCAGACAGTGAGTGTCCCTCGCTCGCTTGCATTTATTTCGTGTCCTGACTCGTTCTTCCTTCTGCGCTCTCCAGGGAGTGGGTACCCCTCGCCCGCTCGCTCCATTTCCGTGTCCTAACCTTGTCTCCCCCTCTGCGCTCTCCAGAACGTGAGTACCTATTGTTTGATTGCTTCCTTTCTGTGTCATGACTTGTCCCTCTGTCTGTGCTCGCCAGTTCGTGAGTGCCCCTCGTCCCCTCGCTTCCTTTCCGTGTCTTGACTTGTCTCTCCCCCTGTGTGCTCCAGGAAGTGAGAGTCTCGCGCTTTCTCGCTGCTTGCTCTCCATGTCCTGACATGTCCCCACCTCTTCGCTCTCCAGAATGTGAGCACCCATTCTTCGCTCGCTCGCTGTCCGTGTCCTGACCCGTCTCTCTCTTGTGCTCTTCAGAATGTGCGTGCCCCTCGTCCACCGGCTGACTGTCCGTGTCCTGACTTGTCCCTCCCTCTATTCTCTCCAGGATGTGAGTGGCCTTTGTTTTCTCGCTTTGTTTCGTTTCGTGTCCTGTCCTGACCCTCCCTCTACACTCTCTAGAGAGTGAGTGTCTCGCGCTTGCTCGCTTCTTTTCCGCGTCCTGACACGTCCCCTCTTCGCTCTCTAGGAAGTGAGTACCCCCTCGTTTTCTCGCTTATTTTCCGTGTCCTGACTTGTCCCTCACTCTGTGCTCTCCAGTACGTGAGTACCCCTCGCTCGCTCGGCTCGCTTCTTTTCCGGTCCCTGATTTTTCCCTCTTCATGATCCAGTGGGTGAGTGCCCCGTCACTCGCTTCCTTTCTGTGTCCTGACCCGACCCTCCCTTTATGCTCTCCAGAAAGTAAGTACACCTCGCTCGCTCGCTCTCGTTCCATATCCTGACTCGTCCCTCCTTCTGCGCTTCTTAGCTTGTGAGTGCTTGATCACTCTTTTTTTTCCCATGTGATAACCTGTCCCTTCCTCTGCGCTCTCCAGATAGTGAGTGCCCCTTGCTCACCCACTTCCTCTGTGTCCTGACTTGCCCCTCTCTAGCTTGTGAGTACCCTCTCACTCGTTGGGTTCTTTTTACCCTGACTCATCCTTCCTTTTGCGCTCTCAAGGATGTGAGCACCAATAGCTTGCTCTCGTTCTGTCTCCTGACTCGTCCCCCCTTCTGCACTCTCTAGCAGGTGAGTGCCACTTGCTCTGTGCTTCTTTTTCGTGTCCCAACTCATCCCTCCCTCTTCTCTGTCTAGTTTGTGAGTACCCCTCCCTCACTGGCCTCTTCATCCCCTGGCTCATCCACCCTTTGGGCTCTCAGGAAGTGAGTGCCCCTTGTTTGTTCTTGTTCTGTGTTCTGACTCATCCATCCCTACTTTCTTTATGTGTCTTACACTGTCCCTCTGCACTCAACAGTCAGTGAGTGCCCCTTGCTCTCTGACTTCTTTTCTGTGTCCTGACTTCCTTCTGTTGCATTCCAGAAAGTGAGTGCCCCTTATGTGCTTGTTTCCTCACCTTGTCCTCACTGTCCCTTCTCTGCACTCTCCAGGATGTGAGTGGCCCCTCAATTGTTCACTCCTTTTTGTGTCCTAACTTGTTCCTCCCTCCATACTCTCCAGAGGGTGGGTGCATCTCACTTGCTCTGTTTGTTTCTGTGTCCTGATTTGTCCCTCCATCTGCTCTCTCCAGGAAGTGAGTGTTTATTGCCTGCATCCTTTCCAAATCCTGACTTCTCCTAACATATGTACTCTCTAGTTTGTGAGCAACCCTCACTTGCTTGCTTCTTTCCTGTGTCTTAATTTGTCCCTGCCTTCATGTCCTTCAGAGAGTTGGTGCCCCTGCTTTGCTCTCTTTCTTTATGTGTCCTGACTTTACCCTTCTGCTACATTCCAGTTTGTGAGTGCCCCTTGCATGCTCATTTCCTTACCTTGTCCTAACTTGTCTCTCATGCACCCTCCAGGAGGTGAGTGCCCTCACTTGCTTGCTTTCTTTTTATGTCTTGATTTGTGCTCTCCAGGATGTGAGTGCCCTTACTGGCTCACTTTCTTACCAGATCCTGACTTACACCCCTCTGTGCTCTCCAGAGTGTAAGTGCCCTTTGCTTGCTTGCTTTTTTGAGTTCTGACTTATTCTGCTGTCTATGCATTCTAGTCTGTGAGTGCTATTGCTTGTTCTCTGTCTGTGTTCTGATTTTCCCTTCCCTTTGTGCTTCCCAGTATGTGAGTGTCCCTTGCTTGCTCACTTCCTTTCCATATCCTAACATGTCCTTTCCTCTGTGATCTCTAGGATGTGAGCACCCTTCCTATGCTTGCTTATTTTCTCTTTCTGACTTGTCACTCCCTCTGTGATCTTTAGACTGTAAGTGCCCCCTTGCTCACTTGCTACCTTTTCATGTCCTGACTTGTCCCTTCATCTGTGCTCTCCAGCAAGTGTGTTCCTCTTACTTGCTATTGCTTTCTTTCTTTTCACATCATGACTCATCCTTCACTCTGTACTCTTAGGATGTGAGTGCCCTTTGCTTGCTTGCTCTCTCTCTGTGTTCTGATCTGCCACTCCCTCTGTACTCTTTAGTTTGTGAGTGCCCCTCACTTGTTTGCTTCCTTCCATATTCTAATTTGTCCCTCCCTCTTCACTGTTCAGTTTGTGAGTGCCCCTTGCTTACTTGCATCCTTTCCTTGTCTCACCTTGTCCCTTACTCTATACTCTTTAGAAAGTGAGTGGCCTCTTTCTTGCTCACATTCTTTATGTCCTATCCTGTTCCAACCTTTGTGCTCTCAGGATGTGAGTGGACCTTACTTGCTTATTCACTTTCTATCTACCATGTCTTAACTTGTCACATTTCCCTCCCTTGGGGTTCTTTAGGGAGTGAGTGCCCCTTGCTTGTTTGCTTCATTTCCATGTCCTGACTCATCCCTCCCTCTTCATTCCTTAGGAAGTGAGTGCCCCTTACTTGCTTACTTGCCTTTGTTCTTCCCATGTCCTAACTTGTTCCACACTCTGTTCTCTTTAGGTTGTGAGTGCCCTTCCTTTCTTACTTCCTTTCTGTGTTATAACTTGTCCCTTCCTTTGCACTCTTCAGTTTGTAAGTGTCTCTTGCTTGTCTGCTTTATTTCTCTTCTTTAATTTATCTCCCTCTGCACTGTTTAGGAAGTGAGTACTTATTACTTGCTTGCTTTCTGTGTCCTAACCTGCCCTTGCTCTGCAATTTCTAGAGTGTGAGTGCCTATTGCTTCCTTTCTTCATTCCTGTGTCCTAACCTGTCCCTTACTCTGTAATCTTCAGCATGTAAGTACCTACCCATCACTCATTTTATTTCCTTGTTCTAACTTGTCCCTCACTCTATTATCTTTAGCATGTGAGTGTACCTTGCTTACTTGCTTTCTCTTATGATTCTAATTTCTTTCTCTAGGAAGTGAGTTCCCCTTGCAAACATTCTTTCCTTTCACATCCTGATATATGCTCCCTTGGTGCTCTCTAGGATGTGAGTTACCCTCACTTACTCATCTTCCTTTTGTCTTTTAACTTGTCTTATGTCATATGCTCTCCAGTTTGTGAGTATCCTTCAAATATTCTTAGTGTAACAACTTATCTTTCCTGTCTTAATCAGGGAGTGAGCCTTTCTGTATTTTCTTGTGCTTCATATTCTCACCCCCTCCTTTCTATTTTTGGCAGAATGTATTCTCCAAACTATGCTCATTTGTTGCCGATGTACTCTTGTTTATCTTATTTTCTCTCTTTGCTTCACTAACACACTGTCAGCTCCCCCCCTTAACAACTAGTGATAATATGCATCATGTGCTTATTGGTACATTTTTGTTGCCATCTTCTGTTATTATTTCTAACATCCAGAATAGCAATAACTATCATTCTGGAGGATGCATGCCTCCTTTATGCCTCCGAGCTTAAGCCAACTAGGGAAGAGGCTTTTGATCAGGCATATTCTCGATACAGATCTTCTGACATTCATAATGTAGTCAGAACACAGTTTTCCGCCCCTCCCATACAATATTCTACTCTCCAGTTTACAGAGTTTATTGTCAATCATCGTCTCTGACGATCGTGTTATGCTTCATATTCCATATCATCTTGTTCTTTATAAATACACTTTGTGCCCTATCTGGTGTTCCTTCCCTGTCCATCGTCGATCATCTGTGTAATCCATTTCCCACATGTATGTCAAGAATAAACAAGTCTCGGGAATGACGGCTTTGAAGTACTCGATACACACTCGTGAGACTTGGCTCTGCCATGTCACGATGGCATCCATTCCCCTGTATAACTGTGTAACCCGCAACGTCTCGTTTAAATTGGCTGAGGTGATTCCAGAAATTGCGTATTTTTAGTGAGGAGCACGGCTAGCGAATGTCAAAGAAACTTGACAGGATTACGGAGACATGCGATAGACCGTGGAACGCCTCCTCCCTCCCCAAGAGGGGGGCCAAACGCAGAGCAGAGCAAAGAAAAAAAAAGCAAATACGCACCTAGAACCTCCGTCCTGCCAGTATCGTTCGGCTTTCCAGGCTCAGAGAAGGTATCAATGACCCCGCGGTGATTCTCAAACGCGATCCCAGCCGCATTCGCCTGCCTAAATCCCGCCGCGAGCGCGCCGGCGTGGTACGCGGCCATCTCCTCCGCGTTGACTCGCCGTCGCGCATTTATCTCCCGTCGCGCGGGTTCATGGACGCCGAAAGCAGCGGCAGATGCTTGGACACCGTCCGCTTCTCCCGCTCACGCACCCCAAACGCAAGCGACGGCGGCACCCGTACCTCCGTCTCCTCTGCGGCTACTCACCCCCGCTGCCTCTGTAGCGGTGGAATCAGCAATATCGAGGTAACTCCCACTATCGGAGGTGGCGGGGAGGGAGATACGCTGCGGGGCTGCGTCCGGACGCCGGCGCGAGTTCTTTGGGGCGAGATCTCACGCAGCCTGTTGCCGCCTGTGACGGTGCCGGCGACGACGTGCGGCCGTGAAGAGGCCGCCTTGTTCTGGAGGTCTTCTCGTTTCGCGAGGTTCTTTGTCTCGTGAGGCACGCCGTTTGCGCGCGGACTCTACGCTGAGATCGGCGGCGGGGATGTGGAAGGAGCTGTGAGGCGTTGGCGTCGATTATCGACGAGGCAAATGCCAACGTCGCTTCGGCCGCCCTTGAAGCTGAAAAGAGAAGCTCAGTACAGGTGGCCCGGGATAGAAGCGTCACGATACACGCGCACCTAGTGCGACGTAGATCCGAATCATGCTCCCACCAGCAGTGCAGTGCGTGGGAATGGTGGGAACGGAGCGGCACCAACTTCTTGGTGCCACGCGAAGTCACGTTTTATGATGCGGCCACGCTTTCAAATGCCATTATGTCACTGGCTGGTCTCCTTCGCCGTCGTTGACAATGCCAGTGACTATTTCGAGTGTCTAGAACCGAGGACACATGCTAGGAAGTGTTGTGTCGATGGCTCCAGAGGTCATGGCCTGTCGACATGTCCATGTAACATATATACTCGCTTTCAATTCATAGCTCGGATGCAATTGTATTTATTCACCTTCGAAAGGACAAGCCAACGCGCGGAAAAAAATATGTGAATACAGTGCAGAGGCTCGGCTAACAGTAAATGGCCCAGAGAAAAGAAAGGATAGTTTAGTGCGCACCCTGAAAATCTGGATGCGAGTTTCCAGTCTGTCCCAGTGTTCTTCCGAAACGTCCTGCTTAAGGTCGAAATCCAGAAGGACCTTGAACACGTCCAACCAAGCGGGCAGCACGTTTCCCAGAGGCCTCCGTGGCAGCATGCGGATGCTCATCTTCGACCGTGTAGAGCTTTGTCACCCGACGCACAGCATTGGTGCGCCGCATATACTATCCGGAATTATTGCGAGGATGCTCGTGCCACGGTGTTACGCCATTCGCGACACGACGGGAATTGCCGGAATCGCGTAAGCGCGTTGCGCCGCTCTCAGTCTCAGAGTCAGATGCTCAACGCTCGGCGCTCATTAACCATGAGCGTTTCCTGTCAGCTGGTGTTTGTACCGTGTTTGTGCAACAAGTCCCAGAATATTCACATCTCTTCGGTCTCACACCGCGACCCTCACCAATCTCACGCGTGATCAGCCCCTTCTTACAACACCTTGTTGCAATGGATACAGAGCAGATTCTCCCCCCCGCCCCCAAGTATGTCCGGTTCCGAGTCCTCATTATCGGAAGAGCAAACGCCGGGAAGACTTCAATTCTACAGCGAGTCTGTGACACCACCGAGAGTCCAGAGATCCACAGCGTTGGTCCATCGGGAGATCACAACCCAGTACGCCCTCGCTCCTAGTGGTCATTTCGATCTCATCATCTATCTAGGTCCAGCTTAACCCTTCGATAGAGGTTGGGCTGGCTTATCCTTCTTATCGATGGCTGATCCTGACGATCCTGCTCGTACAGCGTGGGGAGCACAACATCGAACTCGAGCTCTCATTTTCAAGTCATGACGGATATGTTTTCCACGACTCGCGTGGATTTGAGGCCGGAGATAAACGAGAGCTGGAGATTGTGCAAGATTTTGTCCGTCGTAAGTCGCAGGAGAGGTCATTGAACGACAGATTGCACGCGATATGGTTTGTACTTTTCGTTACCTATGATTTCAATTCCCAAGATTTGCCTTTCAGGTACTGCGTTCCGATGGACAATGTTCGGCCGTCGCTAGATCTAAAGTACTTTGAGGATATTTGCCCAGATAAGAATGGTGCGTCCAAATACAACTTCATGAACTGGGATTGACATGGGGGACTCTTCAAGTGCCTGTGATAGCAGTGTTCACGAAGTACGACCAGTTCAAGCGCGAAATAAGGATGAAGTTGGAGGATCAGAGTCGTGACACAGCGGACCTCGACGATAACGCTGAGGCGGAAAAGGTTTTCAAAGAACGTTATCTGGCGAATCTTAGGGGTCCTCCACTGGCACCATTTGTATGTTTGGAGAGTAAGGATTTCGTAAACCAACCAACCACATACTCCGCTAATTGCTCTCTTGCAGAAATGCACAAGCCCGGCCAACAGTGTACCAATCTCATCGAAAAGACTGCCAATGCACTCTCAGGCAGCGCTGTTAACCTCATGCTCTTGGCTGTACAAAAGGACAATTTGGAGCTGAACATAAAGCACGCCGTTGAGTGGTAAGTTAACATATATAATGGGATGAGAATGAGATGACCATAGTCCCATCATAGGGCCTATTCTGCATTGGAAGGGGGGAAGAGTACAGAAACAGTAATAAAGATGTGCATAATGGCATTTACACCTATCTGGGTATGTTATAACACCCTGTTGTGAATTTTCCCTTGCTGAATGAACACTATCACTTAGGCATATGTCAGTCTGACCTTGCTTGCTCATGTTATAACATCCTTGATCCTTATTCTCCATTACTCTTTGTCCTGTCGCTCACTTTGTTGCTTGCGGTGTCCTAACTTGTCCATTTGTCTGCTCTCTCCAGTTTGTGAGTGCTGCTTGCTTGCTCACTCTCTTTCTGCACCCTGACTTGTTCCTGCCCCTGTGCTCAACAGTATGTGAGTGCCCTTTGCTGGTTCTCTTCTATTATGTGTCCTGATCTATCCTTCTGCACTCCCTAGGAAGTGAGTGCCCCTCACTGGTTCTTTTCTATTCTGTGTTCTGATCTATCCCTCTGTGCTCTCCAGTTTGTGAGTGCTCCTTGATAATTTGCTTCCTTTTCATGTGCTCATTTGTCCCTCCCTCTGTGCTGTCCAGGAAGTGAGTGCTCCTTGATAACTCACTTTCTTTCCATGGGCTCATCTGTCTCTTCCTCTGTGCTCTTCAGTCTGTGAGTGCCCCTTGATAACTCGCTTCCTTTTCATGTGTTCATTCATCCTTTCTCCTGGGCTCTCCAGTTTGTGAGTGCCCCTTGATAACTTGCTTCCTGTCTATGCTGAGTTGTCCCTCCCTCTGTGTTCTCCAGGAAGTGAGTGCCCCTCAATAACTCATTTCCTTTCCATGTGCTGATTCATCCCTCCCTCTGTGCCCTCCAGAGAGTGAGTGCCCCTTGATAACTCACTTCTTTTGCATGTGCTCATTTGTCCCTCCCTCTGTGCTCTCCCAGAGAGTGAGTACCCCTCAATGACTTGCTTCCTTTCTGTATGCTCATACATCCCTCCCTCTGCACTCTCTAGGAAGTGAGTTCTCCTTGATAACTTACTTTCTG
>Ga0137397_10003294_pt1 | contig 11254 bp, 11 predicted proteins | sample czorhiz116metaG_FD_106658 | JGI IMG/M metagenome (GOLD analysis project Ga0137397, IMG submission 106658) | Vadose zone soil microbial communities from Angelo Coast Range Reserve, California, USA - czorhiz1.16 metaG | ecosystem: Environmental > Terrestrial > Soil > Vadose zone | place: USA...
CCGGCGGGAAGCTGCAGCTTCACCATTCCTGTGACCTTCTTCGCCATCGAATTGCTCCTCCGTGGTTCAAGCGGCCTCGAACGGACGGCCTCCCACCGTGGTTACGTCTTCTCCACCTGCATGAAGTCGAGCTCGACCGGGGTGGCGCGGCCGAAGATCGAGACCAGCACCCGCACGCGCCCCTTGTCGGGGTTCACTTCCTCGACGGTGCCGTTGAAGTTGGAGAAGGGGCCGTCGACCACGCGGACGTTGTCTCCCTCTTCGAACTCCACCTTGGGCTTCGGCTTCAGCGCGCCTTCCGACAGCTGCGTGGTGAGCCGCGCGATCTCGTGCTCGCTGACCGCCGGGGGCTTCGTGGCGTTGCCGACGAATCCGGTGATCTTCGGCGTGTTCTTCACCAGGTGCCAGGTCCGGTCGTTGAGCTCCATCTGGACCAGGATGTAGCCGGGGAAGAACTTGCGCTTGGAAGCGCGCTTCTCGCCCTTCACCATCTCGACCACGTTCTCCATCGGGATCAGGATGTCGCCGAAAAACTCCTCGAGCGCGTTCTGCTTGATCTTCTCCTCGAGCGACTTCTTCGCCTTGTTCTCGAAGCCCGAGTAGGTGTGGACCACGTACCACTTCTTGTCGATCTTCTTCTGTTCGGCGGCCATTGGCATTTCTTCTCTACAGCGTTGGGTTCTGGATCTTGTCGGTGACGAACTGCCAGAGGACGTCGAAGAGGCCCAGCAGCACGGCGGCGATCATGGACGCGACGATGACGGCGATGGTGGCGGCCCGGGTCTCGGCGAAGCTCGGCCAACTGACCTTGCGCAGCTCGGCGGCGATCTCCATCGAGACCTCCTGGGTCTTCGGGTTGACCCACAGGTAGAGCGCGGTGGCGCCCGCCAGCCCGAGCCCGATGATCGAGCACCAGGTCCACTCGCTCCAGAGCGGGCGGGTCAGGGGCTGCGTGGGCGAGAAGTTGCCGAAGGTCGCCAGCAAGACGTGCTCGAGGAACAGGCCCGCCGCGATGGCGAGCACCACATATCCGATGGCGATGATCCGCGTGTTCGTCATGGGTCAACCGAAGCGATTGGCAGGCCAGCCAGGACTCGAACCTGGAACATGCGGTTTTGGAGACCGCCGCTCTACCATTGGAGCTACTGGCCTACGCCGCGCCTACTTCGTCTCCTTGTGCTCGGTGTGCTTGCGGCAACGGGGGCAGAACTTCGGCAGGACCAGCTTGTCGGTCATGGTCCGCTTGTTCTTGGTGGTGCTGTAGTTCCGCTCCTTGCACACGGGGCACTCGAGCGTGATGATGGTCCGGTTCATGTCTCTGCTCCTGATCTGGAGCCCACAACCAGAATTGAACTGGTGACCTCTTCCTTACCAAGGAAGTGCTCTGCCGACTGAGCTATGTGGGCTTTCCCTTTCATCGTCCGTTGGAGCGGGAAACGGGATTCGAACCCGTGACATTCAGCTTGGAAGGCTGACGCTCTACCAGCTGAGCTATTCCCGCGGTTGTCCTCGCGTGTCCCGAAGTTGGTGGAGGGAGAAGGATTCGAACCTTCGAAGGCGTGAGCCGGCAGATTTACAGTCTGCTCCCTTTGGCCGCTCGGGCATCCCTCCTGGGAAGTCTTCCGGGTGAGTTCAAAACGCTGCGTCCCTTCCTCCGACCGCCCAAAAAAAACTCGCCGGCCGGAGCTGGCGGCGGGAATCGAACCCGCGACCTCCCGCTTACAAGGCGGGTGCTCTGCCGGCTGAGCTACGCCAGCCTAACCACTCGATTTTCCTGCCCTGTTCCCGGCAAAAGAGACACCTGTCCAGCGCAGGGAGTCGCCTTGTAGGGGATAAAGGCCCCCTTGTCAAGTCTGCGGCCCCACTGGGGAAGCAGCCGAGCGCCCGCCGGCTCAGGCCCCCAGATGCACCGGCAGCCGGCGCGACCCCCACCGGCCCGGCCGGGCCTCGAACAGGCCCGGCACTTTCGTGCCGCAGTGCATGCAGCGGCCGCTGCGGAGAGCCCAGGTGGTGAGGCGGTACCAGTCGCGGCCGACCAGGGGCTCGCGGCACCCGGGGCACCAGGTGGTACCGCCGGCCTCGTCGTGGACGTTGCCGGTATAGACGTACCGCAGGCCGTTGCAGAGCCCGATCGCGCGGGCCCGGGTCAGGGTCGTGGGCGGCGTGGGCGGATGGTCGAGCATCTTGAAGTCCGGGTGGAACGCCGTGAAGTGCAGGGGCACGTCGGGCCCGAGCTCGCGGTGCACCCAGCGCGTCAGCGCGTCGAGCTCCGCGTCCGAGTCGTTCTCGCCGGGGATCAGGAGCGTCGTGATCTCCAGCCAGACCTCCGTCTCGTGGCGCAGGTACTTCAAGGTGTCGAGGACCGGCTCGAGGTGGCCGAGGCAGAGGCGGCGGTAGAAGTCCTCCGTGAATCCTTTGAGGTCCACGTTGGCGGCGTCGATGTGCCGGTAGAGCTCCCGGCGCGGCTCGTCGCAGATGTAGCCGGCGGTGACCGAGACGGTCTTGATGGCTCTCTCCCGGCAGGCGTCGGCCACGTCGATGGCGTACTCGAGGAAGATGGTCGGGTCGTTGTAGGTGAACGCAACGCTCCGGCAGCCCAGCTCCTCCGCCTGCAAGGCGATCTCTTCCGGCGACGCCTCGTCGGCGAGGATGTCCAGCTCGCGCGACTTCGACATGTCCCAGTTCTGGCAGAAGCGGCAGCCCAGGTTGCACCCCGCGGTGCCGAAGGAGAGGACGCTGGTCCCCGGGAGGAAGTGGTTCAGGGGCTTCTTCTCGATCGGATCCACGCAGAAGCCGCTCGAGCGCCCGTAGGTGGTGAGCACGACCTGGCCGCCTTCGCGCGCGCGGACGAAGCAGAACCCGCGCTGCCCTTCGTGCAGCGCGCACAAACGCGGGCAGACGTCGCACTGGACGCGCCCGTCCGCGAGAGCGTGGAAGTATCGGGCGGGGGTGGTCACGCGTCCTTCTCCTCGTAGAACGCGAAGGCGCCGTAGCCGACGACGCTCCGCTTGTCGCCTGCCGTGTCGCCGGAGTTGCGCAGGTCGATCAGCTCGGGGCGCATCTCTTTCCTTTTCGCCGCCAGCAAGAGACCGTTGATCGATACCGACCCGCAGGCATCGTCGTGGGCCAGGCGGCCCAGCGCGAGGATCTCCTTGGCGGTGGCGGCGTCCATCTGCAGCGCGTCCTCGTACGGCAGGTAGTGGGAGAGGTCCGAGCTGACCACGATCAGGGTCTCCGCTCCGCCCCAGAGCTGCTCCAGCACGGCGGCGACGTCCTCGGGCTCGGCGTCCCCGACGGCGAGCGGGGCGACCGTCCGCAGCGGCAGCGCGATCTGGAGGAACGGCAGCTCGACCTCGAGCGAGTGTTCCTGAGCGTGCGCGGCATGATCCCGCGGAAGGGGGAGCTCCTCGATCGGCACGTCGCCAAGGGGCGTGCGCATGGCCCTGGCGTCGGGAAGCGCCGACCCGCGAAGGTACGCGTAGTGCGAGGGGCCGAGCAGCACGACGCGAGGCATGGGCGCGTCCACCACCCGCGCGAACGCGGATGCCGCGATCGGACCCGAGTACACATAGCCGGCGTGGGGCGCGATCAGCGCCTTGGGCGCGGTTCCGGGCCGGGCCGCGGCCAGCAGCCGGGCGACAGTATTCCGCAGCCCGACGGGATCCGCCGGGTAGAAGGTGCCAGCGACGGCCGGTGGGCGCACGGCCTGCATCGCCATGTAGCATAACGCCTCACATCCGAGGAATCAGTTGTACGTAGGGGCGATTGTTCACTGGATGCGGACGTGCGTATCGTCTCCGCGGATTCGCATGCTTCCATGAGCTCTACCCTCCGATCGGACCGTGCGTTCCTGCTCGCCGCCGTCGCGGTGCTCGGCTTGGTCGTCACCCCCCTGCTCCACGCGGAGCAGCACTGCCGCGAGGAGCACGAGGACGAGGCGGAAGCGCTGGCCAAGTCCTGGAGGGCGGGGTCGACCGATCCGCTGGAGAAGCTCGCTTTCGCGCTGGAGCACGCCCACGGATCGCGGCAGCCCCGGCCGCACGGGGATCACGGCCACTCGCATGGAAGCCCGGGCTCGCATGAGGCCGGGGCCCTCGCGCACCTGAATCTCGCTCTGCACGCCGGGCAGCAGATTTTGGAGGTGCGCGCTCCGTCCGCGGATCACGCCGCGCCCGCGACGGTCGCCGCCCAGCTCCCCAGCGCGCTCCGCTATCTCGTCTCCGAATGGTCGCAGGGACCGCCCGCCAGCCGCTGAGGTTCAGGGCAGATCGATCGGGTCGGCTCCCTTCCAGTTCGGAGGCAGTCCATGCACGCCGTATTCCGGGCCCGGCCGGCCTGGGGTCGCTGCGGGCTCGCGGCGCTCCTGGTTCCCTGCCTGGCTCACGCGCACGATCCTCCCGACGGCGGTCCGCCGCCCGAGGACACCGAGTACGTCGAGGAGATCGAAGTCAGCGGGCATTACCAGAGCGGAGTGGGAACCTCCGACGCGGCGAGCGCGGGCAAGATCACGCGCCAGCTGGTGGAGGATCGGCCGATCCTGCGCCCGGGCGAGGTCCTGGAGCTCGTCCCGGGCCTGGTCATCACGCAGCACAGCGGCGCCGGGAAGGCCAACCAGTACTACCTGCGCGGGTTCAACCTGGACCACGGCACCGACTTCCTCACCACCCTCGACGGGATTCCCCTCAACTTGCGAACGCACGCGCACGGCCAGGGCTACACGGACCTCAACTTCCTCATCCCCGAGCTGGTCGAGCGCGTCGAGTACTTCAAGGGGCCTTACACCGCCACGAAGGGCGACTTCGCCTCCGCCGGCGCGGCCGACATCCACTACGCCGATTCGCTGCCGCAGTCCCTGGCCGAGCTCACGGGGGGCAACTTCGGACATGCGCGCGCTCTGTTCGCGGGCTCGCCCGGGGTCGGGGGCGGCAAGCTGCTCTACGCGCTGGAGCTCTTCCACGAGGACGGTCCCTGGGAGCACCCGGACGACTACCGGCGCCTCAACGGCGTGCTCCGCTACTCGCGCAAGGACGGCGACGCGAAGTGGGGAGTCACGGCCATGGGCTACTACGGCATCTGGAACGCCACCGATCAGATCCCGGAGCGCGCGGTCGCGGAAGGGGAGATCGACCGGTTCGGCACGATCGACCCGACGAGCGGGGGCAAGACGTACCGGTTCAGCCTCTCCGGCGACTACCAGCAGAACCTGGGCGCGGCCCTGTTCCAGGCCAACGTCTACGCGGTCCGCTACTGGCTGGACCTGTTCTCGAACTTCACCTACTTCCTCCACGATCCGGTCAACGGCGACCAGATCGAGCAGGCGGACGACCGGTGGCAGCTGGGCACGTCCGGACGCTTCACCTGGACAGCGCCGCCGGGCGGCGTGCACCTGCACTCGACGGTCGGGTGGGAGGCCCGGTACGACCGCATCGACCCCGTCGGCCTCTACCACACGGTCGCGCGGCGACGGCTGGACACCGTGCGCCGCGATGCCGTCCAGGAGACCAGCGGCGGTCTCTTCGCGGAGGTGGACGCGAACCTCGCCGCCTGGCTGCGCGTGATCGCCGGCGCCCGCTTCGATCTCTACTTCTTCGACGTGACCAGCGACGATCCGGTCAACTCGGGGCAGGACAACGCCGCGCGGGTCTCCCCGAAGCTCTCGGTCATCTTCGGCCCGTGGGCGCGCACCGAGCTGTTCGCGAACTTCGGATACGGATTCCACTCCAACGATGCCCGCGGCGTGACCACCACGGTGGACCCGACGACCGGCGAGCCGGTGTCCAAGGTGACGCCGCTGGTGCGCACGCGGGGCGGCGAGGTCGGCGTGCGCACGCAGATCCTGCCCGAGGTGCAGTCGTCGGTGGCTCTCTGGAGGCTCGACCTCGACTCCGAGCTGCTGTTCACGGGCGACGCGGGCACCACCGAGCCTTCGCGCGCCTCGCGGCGGTACGGGGTCGAGTGGAGCACGCAGTGGCATCCGCTGCACTGGCTTCTCTTCGACCTCGACCTGGCCTGGTCGCACGCGCGGTTCACTTCGCCCGATCCCGATCCTAGCGTCGTCGGAACCTATATCCCGGGATCGATCGAATGGGCCGCATCAGCGGGGGTCACGCTCCACGAGCTAGGGCCGTGGAGAGCGAGCCTCTTCATGCGCTACTTCGGACCGAGGCCGTTGGTCGAGGACGACAGCGTGCGCTCCAGCGCATCCACCCTCTTCAATGCGCAGGTCAGCTGGCAGGTGGCGCACTGGGCGAGGATCACCCTGGACGTCTTCAACCTGCTGGACGCCCAGGTGGACGACATCTCCTACTACTATGCGTCGCGGTTGCAGGGCGAGACTCCCATCCCGCCTCCTCCCGCGCGCCCTGCAGGCGTCGCCGGCGTGCACTTCCATCCTGCCGAGAGCCGGAGCTTCCGGTTTACGGCGGCGTTCAGTTTCTAGTCCCGGGAATGCGGTGCGCCTTGAACTCCGACGATCGTTGGAGCTAGGGGTGCGGCAACCCGGGGGTGCCATGACGGTCGGACGTTGCTGGATGAGCGGCGCGTTGCTTCTCTGCCTGGCGTTCGGTTCGCTCGCGCGCGACCACAAGGAGCGCGACGAAAAGAGCGCGTTCATCCTGGCCACGGGGCGCCGCGACCCCCGGATGTACGCGATCGATCTGAAGAAGGCCTTGCGGCCGGAGAACGACAAGACCCCCAACGCGATCGTCAGCCGATCGAAGACCGCGCTGGACCGCCTCGACGGCGCGCTCCTGGGCGATCCGGCGAACGTGGTCGTCGGCGAGGACCGGAAGACGGCTTTTGTGGTCAACCATCACGGCGCGATCGAGAACGACGAGTTCCTGCAGCACGGCGGCCGCGGCGGAATCGCGGTGATGAGCATCCGCGCGATGATCGATCGCCGGGCCGACAACACGGCCACGGCGCTGGAGCGGCACATCGATTCCGGCCACTTCGGAGCGGTCGGACTGGTGCTCCTCCCCGATCTCTTCGTGATTGGAAACGCCGAGAGCCACCTGACCGAGGACGGCGGCAACCGCATCACGTTCGTCGATCGCAAGACCGGAAGCCTGCGTGGAGAGGTCGAGCTGGCGCTCGGGACCTCGCATCCCGACTGCGCCGCGAGGTTTCCCGTCCCCTTCGTCTCGCCGCGCGGCCCGCCCGCCCCCGTCCCGCTCCTCTCCCCGAACGCCGACTGGGGCTGCTACCCCGATTCGAACGGCCTCGCGGTCGGCCACGGGAGCGACGGCAAGTCGTACCTGTTCACCGCGAACGGAGGCACGGACGACGTCTCCGTGATCGATCTCGAGCAGGCCCTGGCGGGCAACCGGCGCGCGGAGATCCTGCGCATCCCGACGCAGATCGGGCCGTGGGGAATCGCCGCCAGCCCGAACGGCAAATACGTCGTCGCCGCCAACCGGGAGAGCCAGCGGATGGCGTTCGAGGGGAACACGATCTCGATCATCGACGTGGACCGCGCGCGGCTGCGGCTCCCCAATGCCGAGGTGGCGCGCGTGCTCGTTGGCACGAGCGATCGCAACGTGCAGACGCGGCCGTTCATTCCCTCGTTCACGCCGGACGGGAAGCGGATCGTGATGCCGAACTTCCGCTCGAACAACGTCTCCATTCTTGACCTGGCGCGCGCCGTGGCCGGCGACCCGGGCGCAGAACTCGCGCGCATCCCGCTGACGCGGCCTTCGGAGCCGGACGGTGCGGCGATCCGGCCGGCGCGGCCGAAGGGGTCGGCGGTGACCGCCGACGGGCGATACGCGGTGATCTCGGGCGGGCCGCGCGTGACGCTGACACCCTTCCAGCCCACCGGCACGGTGTGGATCATCGATCTGAAGTCGCTGGCAGTGGTGGCGACGGTGACCGGTGTCGGGAACGATCCGTACGGCCTGGCGGTCGTGGACCGGGATCGCGAGGACGACTGAAGCACCGTCTTGCGCGGCTCGATGGCGCGTAAGAGCATGCGCAGTGCGGCAATGTCCGCAATTGCCGGGTTTGCCGCAGGAGAGCGCGGGTTCCGCCGCGGCGACCGTCGTTCGCCTGCGTAGACCGTTTCGCGCGCGTGCCCGTATCTCCGCGGAATCGTGACCGCCGGATCTGGCGCGCATGTTGCTGAAACGCACAAAGCATGAACGCACCCACGCCGATCCACGGCGATGCTCTGCTTTTCTACAGCATGGGGATCTCTGCTTTCATCGAGAGCACGACGCCGGAATACGTCGTCAACCTCCGTCACATCTTCGCTGGCGATTCGGATTTCATGCGCTGGCTCGAGGAGACCTGGCAGAACGAGGAAGTGGGCCACGGCCGCCTCATGCGCGAACAGCTGGCGCGATACTGGCCCGACTTTGACTTCGAAGCCGCTCATGCGCAGTTCAGGAGGCGCTACGTGCCACGCTGCGACGCCTCGCTGCTGCGCCCAAGCCCGGCGCTCGAGGCGCTCGCGCGGTGCGTGACGGAGGCCCAGGCGGCAGCGTCCTATCGCGCGCTCGCGTCGTATGGTCCCGATCTGGAGACGATGTTCCTCGGCATGGCGGCGGACGAAGCGCGTCACTACGCGCAGTTCCGCAGGGCCTTCGAACGGCACAATGCGACGGAGAAACACGGCCGGCTGCGGCGGCTGCAGATCGTGGTCGAGCGCCTGCTGCTCGTCCGCGACGAGGACCTGCCTCTCGGGTTTGCCGCGCTCAACGAACACTGGCGCGACTCGCCACCGTTCGTCCGACAGGACTACGCCGGCTATCTCAAGCGATTGGCGGAGCGGATGTGGCCGCACTTCCCCTTCCACGCCGCCAGCCGCATGCTGACGCAGCTGGTTGGTCCCAACGGTAGCGGCGAGAGGTGGTTGGGGTGGGTGCGTCTATTCAGGGATCAGGAGGTCCATGCCTAGAGCGCGGAGCGCTGGCGGGCAACCTCGTAGAGCGCGACCGCCCCGGCCGCGGCAACGTTGAGCGACCCTACGTCGCCAGCCATGGGGATGCGCGCCACGTGATCGCAGGTCTTGCGGACCAGCGGGCGCACGCCGGAGCCTTCGCTGCCGAGGATCAGCGCGATCGGAGCCGTCAGGTCCACTCCGCGCAGCTCCTTGTCACCGTCCGCCGCGAGCGCGACCGTCCAGATCCCCTGCTCCTTGATCTGGTCGAGGGCGCGCGCGAGGTTCGTCACCCGCGCCACCGGACAGTGCTCCAGGGCTCCGGCTGCCGCCTTGAATGCGGCGGGAGTAATCCCGGCCGCGCGGTCCTTGGGCACGATGATGCCGTCGGCGCCCAGCGCGTGCGCGCTGCGGACCAGGGCGCCCAGGTTCTGCGGGTCGGTGACGCCGTCGAGCACCAGGAGAAAGGCGGGGCCGTCGATCCCCGCCAGCACGTCGTCCAGCTCCACGTACCGGAACTCGGTCAGCTCGGCCCCCACGCCCTGGTGCACCCCGTGGCGGGATCGATGCGCGAGGTCCCCTTGGGGAACGTCGTCGATGCGGACGCCGGCCTCCACCGCCGCTTGCGCGACGCGATCGGCGCCGTGGGACATGCGGCCTTCGCGCCCGCGCTCGACCAGCACGCGGACGACGTCCTTGGGATGCGCCTTGAGCGCTTCGAGGACGGGATTGACGCCGTAGACGACCCGGCTCACTGCACTTCGACCGACATCGCGATCTCGCGCTTCTGCCGCTCGCAGAGCTTCTCGGTGCAGATGAAGAAGACCAGCGTCCCCTTCAGCTCGTCCTTGCCGGCCGCGGCGGCGGTGAAGGGAACGTCGAACTCCACGCCCTTCGCCTGCGTCTCCTTCGCGTCCGCGCGGCCCAGCTTGTCCTTGAGCAGCTTCACGCCTGAGCCGGAGGTCACGGCCAGCGAGATCGGCGCCTCGGGCGAGACGTGCGCGTCGGACCGCGGCACCACCTCGACCTTCGCGTGCGAAGTCTCCCCCTTCTTCACCTTGAGCACCGTGGGGGCGTCGATGCGATAGGTCCCCGAAACGTCAGGGGAAGCGAGCAGCAGGCCGGCGAGGGCAAGGGCGATCATGGGCACATTCTAACGCTTTGCGAGCTCCTCGGCGCGTCCGATGATGGGGAGCGCCAGGTCCTTGCCGGTGGCCTTCTCCAGGCCCTTGAGGCCCGGGCTGGAATTGACGTCGAACACCATGGGCCCCCCCGCCGCCTCGAGCAGGTCCACGGCGGCGAGGTCGAGGCCCACCACCCGGGCGGCCTTGACCGCGAGCGCGTCCAGCGCTGCCGGGACGCTCACGGACTTCAGCTTCGCCCCGCGGGCCAGGGTATGGAGCAGGCGACCCGGGCGCGGGCGGCGCTCGACCCAGGCGATCACCTTCTCGCCCACCACCAGCGCCCGCAGGTCGCGCTCGCGCTTGCGCCGCACGTAGCGCTGCACCACCAGGTTGTGACCCATCGAGAGGACGGCCTCCAGCGCCGCCTCCATCGACTGCAGCGACTCGCAGACCATCACCAGCGGCCGCTCGCTGGGCGTGAGCAGCTTGATCAGCACCGGGAGACCGCCGACCAGCTCGACCAGCGCCTTCAGCTCGCTCGCGTGCGCCGCCATCATCGTGGGCGGCACCGCCACGCCGCCGGCGGCCAGAAGCTGGAGCGCGCGCATCTTGTTCCTGCTCGCCGCGATGCCCGCCGCCCCGTTCAGCGTGGGAATTCCCAGCATCTCGAAGTGATTGACGACCGCCAGCCCATAGGCCTGCACGGACGGGGCGATGCGCGGCACGACCACGTCGGTGCGGGTCAGCCGCTTGCGCTCGTAGTAAGCGCCGGGCGGGTCGGCGAGGTGCATCTCCACCCGGACCGGATCGAGCACGCGGACCCGCGCGCCCCGCAGGCGCGCCGCCTGCGCCAACCGGCGGGTGGTATAGATGCTCGCCTTGCGGGAGAGGATGGTCAGGTGCAAGGGGCCGAGTCATGGCGTGCGCTGCGCGGCCGGTCAAGCGTGCGCTATGCTTCTCGCGTGTACACGGCGATTCCCTGGTTCGCTTCCCGCCGCGCGCGCAAGTCTCTGGAGCAGCTTCTCAAGGCGGCGCTCACGGATCGGCCGACGCTGCTGGCGATCCTGTCCGACAAGTACACCAACGAGGACAAGCTCCGGCCCTTCGCGCCCCTCGCTGAGCGATTCGCGGGGCGCTTGCACGTGATCCTGGCCGCGGAATGGGAGCCGGAAGACCGCGAGCGCGAGGGCGAGGACGCCCTGCGGGAACTGGGAGTCGTCCCCGAGGCGCGCCGGCGGCTGCTGCGCGACGA
>Ga0137397_10003295_pt1 | contig 11254 bp, 12 predicted proteins | sample czorhiz116metaG_FD_106658 | JGI IMG/M metagenome (GOLD analysis project Ga0137397, IMG submission 106658) | Vadose zone soil microbial communities from Angelo Coast Range Reserve, California, USA - czorhiz1.16 metaG | ecosystem: Environmental > Terrestrial > Soil > Vadose zone | place: USA...
CCAGATCAACTCAGCCCTCGCCTCGGGCTGCGCCCTCAGCTCGAACCGCCACGCCCGAGGGAGCCAGCTTTGCCCAGCGTACGTGGGTGTACGTTGAGCGTTGCTGGCGACCGAGAACGAAGTATGGCGAAGCAAATTGGCCCTGCACCGGGTATTCTGCGTTCCGGGCCATGAGCGCCGACCCTCTTCTCTTCCGCGATCTGGCATACGTCTTCATCGCGGCCGTGGTGGGTGGCGCCCTCGCCTGGATGGCGCGCCAGCCCCTCGTTCTCGGCTACGTCGTGGGTGGGCTCCTGATCAGTCCGTTCACGCCGGGGCCCTCCCTCAGCGACGTCCACAGCTTCGAGCTCTTCGCGGAGATCGGCGTCGTCCTCCTCATGTTCTCGGTGGGGATCGAGTTTTCTCTCCGGGATCTCCACCGCGTGCGATGGGTGGCGCTCGTGGGCGCGCCGCTGGGGGTCCTGCTCACCATCGGCCTCGGAGCGGGCACCGGGGCGGTGCTGGGGTGGCCGCCCCTCCAGGGCCTCATGATCGGCATCGTGATCTCCGTGTCGAGCACCATGGTGCTGGCCCGGCTGCTCATGGAGCGAGGCGAGCTGCATTCGCGACACGGCCGTGTGCTCATCGGCATCAGCCTCGTCGAGGACCTGGCCGCCGTCGTCCTCATGGTGGTGACGCCGGAGCTGGGCTCGATCGAGACCAAGCGCCTCCTCGGCCTCGGGGTCGCCCTCGGCAAGTCCGCCCTCATCCTGATTCCCTTCTGGTACCTCTCGAGCAAGGTGTTTCCGCCCCTCATGACGCGGGCGGCCCAGACGCGCAGCTCGGAGCTCTTCCTGCTCTTTGCCCTGGCCGTGGGCCTGGGCACCGCCGCCGCCACTCAGGCCATGGGGCTGTCGGTGGCGCTGGGGGCCTTCCTGGCCGGACTCCTCATCAACGAGTCGGACTATGCCCACGAGATCCTGGCCCGTCTTCTCTCCCTGCGGGACGCCTTCGTGGCGCTCTTCTTCGTCACCGTGGGAGTCCTCATCGACGTCCGGAGCGTGCTGAGCAACCTGCCGCTGCTCGCGACCATGGTTGTCCTCGTGGTGGTGGGCAAGCTCGTGTTGCGCGCGGCCGTGGTGTGGGCCCTCGGCCAGCCACTCTCCACCTCCCTCCTCGTCGGCACGGGACTGGCGCAGATCGGCGAGTTCTCCTTCGTCCTCGTGCAGGTCGCGCGCAGCGCCGGGCACATCAGCCATGACGTGTACCAGACGACGCTGGCCGCCTCGCTCATCACGATCCTGCTCAACGCCGCGCTCTTCCGCGTCATGGAGAGCTGGGTGGGCAGGCTCGGCCTCGGCGGCCGACGCCATCGGAAGGAGCTGGCCGTCGAGCGGGCCGGGCTGCGCGACCATGTCGTCCTGTGCGGCTTCGGCCGCGTGGGGAGCGCCATCGGCGAGGCCCTCGAGAGCTTTGGCATCCGGTATCTCGTCATCGAGCTCGATCCCGACGTGATCAAGGGACTGGCCGCGCGCGGCGTGCCCTGCCTCTTCGGCGATGCCGGGCATGGCCGCCTTCTCGAGTACGCGGGGGTTGATCGCGCGGCGCTCGCCGTGGTCACCGTGCCCGAGGCCGACCGCGCGCGCCTGGCCGTGCAGGGTCTTCGTCGCATGCGCCCCGACCTGCCCATCCTGGCGCGCTTCCACGACGCGGCCTCTCGTGACGGACTCCTGCGCGCGGGCGCCGACGAGCTCATCCAGCCCGAGACGGAAGCTGCCGCGACGCTGATCCGCCACGCGCTCCGCCGCCTGGAGCTTCCCCAGGAGCGCATCCTCGCCTACCTGGGTCGTTTCCGCGGCGCCATGGAAAGGGCGCAGGCGAGCGCGGGCTCTGCCGAAGCGCTGCCCGCGGTGGAGGAGATCGTGATGGGGGCGGGCCCGCTCGCCGACCAGACGCTGGGTGAAGCGCGTGTCCGCGAGCGCTTCGGAGTGACGGTGGTTGCCATCACGAAAGCCCGCGGCCCCGTGCTGCACAACCCGACGGCCGATACGGTGCTGCGCACGGGCGATCGTGTGCGGGTCTTCGGCCTTCCCGATCAGCTCGCGTCGTTCCGGCGAGAGGCGGGCGGCTGAGCCGGCTCAGGCGGCGAAGGCCGTCCAGAGCGCGAGGGCGAAGGCGACGGCGGTGAGGCCGAGGCACAGCGCGGCGAGGACACGGTGCGTGCCGCGCTCCGACCGACCCGCTCCGAGCACCATGGCGGCCAGGAAGCCGCCGGCGAATCCGCCGCCATGGCCCCAGTTGTTGACATGGAAGCCGGGAAGAAAGCCCAGGACGAAGATGACGAGGGCCCACGTGCCGTATTGCTTGAGCACGGCCTGGCCGAAGAACCCGCCGCGCTGGCGGCCGTAGTAGACCATGGCCCCGAAGAGCCCGAAGACGGCGCCCGAGGCGCCGAGGGTGTAGGGGACACCGACGAAATTCGAGAGAACGAAGCCGAGGGCGCCGCTCACCGTGAAGATCACGATGAAGCGCGCGTGGCCGAAGACCTCCTCGACATCGGAGGCCATCTGGCGGATCCAGAGCAGGTTGAAGACCAGATGGAGGAGGCTGCCGTGCAAGTAGATGGCGGTGAGGACGGTCCACCAGCGGCCCTGGCGCCACGGCTCCGCGCCCGTCATACCGAGATACTCGAGCGCGAGGCCGCTCGGGGCGAGGAAGTCGAAGGGGCCGCGCGGTCTGAGGAGGCCGCCGGGGTCGAGGAGGAGCGACGCAACGTAGGCCGCCACGGCCACGATGGTGACGAGCCCCGCGAAGTCCAGGCGGCCCATCCAGCGTCCCAGGCCGGGGGCGAGGCCCCACAGGCCGGGATTCCTCCGTCCGCAATAGAAGCAGGCGGATGCGTCCGCGCGGTTGAGCTTGCCGCAGGCGTAGCAGAGGATCGATCCCGACCGCTTCCTGAACACTGAGCGGGCGCTACGCCCCGTACTTGATGAAGCGCAGGGCGTTGGCCATCAGGATCGGCATGAGCTCCTGCGCGGGCAGCACGCCGAGCGCCCCGCTCGCGCAGTCCCGCTCCGTGAAGCGGCTGACGTGGTCGGCGCCGCTGTAGCGGCTCGCCACGAGCGCGGGAACGGGCTGCCAGCCGTGGGCGGCCAGGATCGACGGCGTGGAGTGGTCGCCCGAGACGGCGAGGACGTCGGGCTCGAGGGCGAGGATACCGGGCAGCTCCGCGTCGAAACGCTCGAGGGCGGACACCTTGGCGTCGAAGTCGCCGTCCTCGCCTGCCTTGTCGGTGTCCTTGTAGTGCAGGAAGAAGAAATCGTGCGCCGTCCACTGCTTCCGCAGCGTCTCGATCTCGTCGGCAAAGGTCGTGCCCGTCTTCAGCACCTCCATGCCGACCAGACGGGCGAGGCCACGGTACATGGGATAGGCGGCGATGGCGGCGGCGCGAAAGCCGTAGATCTCGGGGAAGAGGGGCAGGGCGGGCTGGGTGTCGAAGCCACGCAGCAGGATCATGTTGGCGGGGACGGCGTCCCGGAGCAGTGCGCGCGCGCGCTCGATGAACTGGTTGACGATGAGGGCCGTGCGCTCGGCCGAAGGATCAAGGGCGCGCACGGGCAGGGGCGGTGTGCCGAGGGCCTGCGGATCCGTCTCCGAGAGATGCCCGGATAGACCCTGGCCGCGGAGCACGAGCACGAAGCGGTGCTCCTTGACGGGCTCGACCAGGAGCTCCGCGCCTTCCACGCGGATCTGTCTCAGCCTGTCGCACAGCTTGATGCAGAGATCGGTCGAGATGCGCCCCGCGCGCCGGTCGGTGATGCGGCCCTCGCCGTCAACGGTGCAGAAGTTCCCTCGCGCGGCGACGTCGCCCGGCTTGAGGGGGAAATCGATGCCGAGAGCCTCGAGCACGCCGCGCCCGACGGGATGGCGGAGCGGATCATAGCCGAAGAGCCCCAGGTGTCCGGGCCCGCTGCCCGGCGTGATGCCGGGCCCGACGTGGCGCAGGAGCCCGCAGGCGGAGCGGGCGGCCAGCGCGTGCAGGTGGGGAATCCTCGCCGTCTCCAGCTCGCTCTTGCCCGTCTCGGGCCGTGGGAGACCGCCAAGGCCATCCAGGGAGCAGAGCACGATCTTCGTGGTGTTGGGCTGGGCGAGCCCACGCAGAAGGTCGAGATCCACCGCGCCTCAGGCCTCTTTGTTCTCGGCGAAGTCCGCGGGCACGGGCGGCCCCCAGACGTAGAGAGAGTCCTCGGGGGGGAAATTGCGCGGCTCCCAGGCGCAGCTCTCCGGGATGTGGTCCAGGTCGTAGAAGTACTCCGCGAAGCTGCCCCACGGGTCACGGATGTAGTAGAAGAAGTTCGAGCCGATGACGTGGCGCCCGAGCCCCCAGCCCGGCTGCCAGCCGCGATCGGCCATGGCCGCGGCGCTCAGGGCGATCTCGTCCACGCCGCCGACCTCGAAGGACGCGTGATGGAAGCCGGGCGCGGTCGAGGCGAGGAGGGCGAGGTTGTGATGGTCGGTCGTGCACCGCATGAAGGCGATGATCTCCTGGGAGCGGTCCGACAGCTTGAGCCCGAGCGCGCGCGTGTAGAAGTCGACCTGGCGGGCGATGTCCGGCGTGAAGAGGAGGACGTGGCCCAGGCGCCTCGGGGCCGGCTTGAGGCCGCGCTCGGGAGCGCCGCGCACGGCCTGGCGCGGCGCATAGCCGGGTCCATTGAGCGGCGGCGGCGGGTCCGTGGGGGCGCCGGGCGCCGATTCCTCGCGCACGTTGACGAGATTGCCATCGGGATCGCGAAGCCAGAAGCCCTCGCCGGGCGCCCCGCGCGGGGGGTCGACCTCGGGCACGCCGCTGCGTCGCACCGCAGAGCGCGTGCGGGCGAAGTCCTCGCCGGTGGCGCCGAAGCAGAGATGGTGCAGCCGCTTGCGGGGGCCTTCGTAGAGGTGCACGCTCTCGCGCGACTGACGGGCGGGCCGCAGACGCACGGCGGCGCCGCGGCCCGATTCGTCCACGAGCCCGAAATCCTGGTAGTAGCGCTGGCCGAGCGCCTGGTCCGGCACTTCGAGCGCGTAGTGCAGCAAGGAGCGGACGGCCATGTCGGCCTCCCCGGACGCGGTCAGGCGTCCTTGACGGGATTTTCGAGCGTGCCCAGCCCCGTGATCTCGAGCTTGCACACGTCGCCGGGGCCCAGGGTGATCTGGGGCTTGCGCGTGAAGCCCACGCCTGCGGGGGTGCCCGTGGCGATGAGATCGCCCGGCGACAGGGTCATGATGTTGGTCAGGTACTGGATGATGTAGCCGAGGTCGAAGATGAAGTTCTTCGTGTTGCCGCTCTGCATGAGCGTCCCGTTGACCCAGGTCTTCAGCTCGAGGACGTGCGGATTCGGGATCTCCGCCCGGTCCGCGATGTACGGCCCCACCGGGGCCAGCGTGTCGCCCATCTTGCCGGGGCCCCACTGGCTCGTGTGGAACTGGAAGTCACGGGCGCTCGCGTCGTTGATGATGGTGTAGCCGAAGATGTAGTCGAGCGCCTTGTCCTTCGGCACGAAGCGCGCCGTCTTGCCGATGACCACGCCCAGCTCGACCTCCCAGTCGAGGGTCTTCTCTCCGCGCGGCCGCAGGATCGGCTCGCCCGGATCCAGGATGGCGTTGTTCCACTTGGGAAAGACGGGCGGCTCCTTGGGCACGGGGTTCCCCGACTCCTCGGCGTGGTCCCTGTAGTTGAGCCCGATGCAGATGAACTTGCCGGGGTCGTTGATCGGGGCGTGGAGCCTGACGGAGCCCGCGGAATGGGCCACGGCCTGGAAGCGCCCCCCCTTGACGGCCTCCATCATCGACGCGAGGGCGTCCTGGCTTGCCTGTCCCCCCTCCAGGAAGCCGCGGGTGCTCTGGGGAAAGAGCGCGGCGGCAATGGCCGAGGCTCGAACCACGCCCCGGGACGCCAGGAGGGCGGCATAGCTCGCCTCGAGGTCGACCACGCGGTCCTTGCCTTCGAGGATGCCCAGGCGGGGCGACTGGCCATTGTGGGAGAACCGGACGATCTTCATGGGTGAGGCTCCTCCTTGGGCTTGGGGAAGCGGTCTGGGCTGCGGGCGGAATCATAACACCCCCCGCGGGGGCAGGGTATCCGGGGCTGGGGAGGATTTCTATGGGCCGGTTTTTCCTTGATAAAGTCGTGGCTACGCGCCTATCTTAGGTGAAGGGCGGTTGCCGTGCCAGCTCAACGCAGAAGATGCCTCGCAACGAGTGACGGAGGTAGCGCCATGAAGGCTTCTTCGTGGATTTCCGCGGTCGTCGCGGCCGCAGTTCTCTTCTCGGGGTCAGCGATGCCCTTGGTCGCCTGGGCACAGACTCAGCCCGCCGAGCAGCCACAAGTGCCACAGGCGAGTCCCGCGCCGCCGAAGCCTGCCGCGCCGGCTCCGCCGCCGCCCCCTCCTCCGCCTCCGAAGCTGATGATCGAGCCGTCACTGGGCGAGCGGCAGCCCGTCCCCATGCCCTACTCGAACCTGCCCCCCGCGCTTGATCCCGTCACGTCCACCGATCCGACGACCGGCGATGCCGTCGGCGCGGGCTTCCTCAATATCATCTACGTCCCGGGCAAGGCCATCATCTGCACGGCGGGGACTCTTACCAGCGTGCTCGTGATGCTCCTGACCTTCGGGAGCGGTTATCGGGCGGCGACGGGCGTGTTCAACGAAGGCTGCGGCGGCGACTGGATTCTCACGCCGGAGCACGTCAGCGGTCAGATCCCTGGCCCCGGCGATGCGGGCTACTATCCCGGTACCCGTCGCTACTAGCTGGGCCGGGATCCCGCGTCGCGTACCTCCCCGTTACGGGAAACATCGTCGGAGCGCGCCTGTAGCCTGCCCGACCTTCGCCCCCATTCCGCTCGTGTGCCTTCCATCGCGGCGTTGACCCGCCGGCCACTCCGCAACAGCAACGCCTGAAGCTCGGCCGTGGCTCAGGCACTCCGCCGGGCCGTCCCCCTCCTCTTCTTCGTCTTGCTCGTGATAGGCTTCGCTGCCGGCATCTGGGGCACGTGGCGGGCCGTTTATCCGGGGCCGGGCCTTCACCGGATCACGGGAGTGTTCGAGGCCAGGGCCGGCGACACGCTCATGGTCGTCAACCACGACGCCGCCCCCGGCCTCATGGACGAGATGAGGAACATGGCCTTCTTTGCCGAGACGAAAGAGTTGCTTGACGCGGCCGGCCTGAAGCGCGGGGATCGAGTGCGCCTGACCGTGCGCCAGCTCCCAGAACGCTATCTGGTCGTCGAGATCCGCAAGATCCAGTGAAGGGGAGCCGGATGGCCGACGAAAGCTTCTCGCCCGAAGCGCTCGTGATGGACGGCATGCACCGCTACCTCCTGCGCAAGCGGACGGCAGCGTCGAACTGAACCACTACCCGACGGAGGCAGCCATGGCCTTTCGCATCAACCACATTCACCTGAAGGCACCCGACCCGCGGCGCACGGCCGAGTGGTACGTCAAGGCCTTCGACTTCAAGATCGTCAACGACGAGACGCGGGTCTTCGGTGATCGCTTCATCCGCTGCCAGAGCGTGGACGGGGGCATGGCGGTGAACATCTCGGGCCCGCGCACGGGAGAGAAGCTCGGACCCGGAGACGCCTCCGCCCACTTCGGCCTCGAGCACTTCGGCTTCGACACCACTGAGATCGAGGGCGATATCCGCCGGCTCGAGGGCCTGGGCGCCCAGCTCCTCGAGGGGCCCATCCAGCTCCCCAATGGCGGGCGCATCGCTTTCCTGCGCGCACCCGATGACACGCGCGTCGAGCTCGTCCAGCCGGGCAAGGTGGCGGGCGGCTGCTGCTGAGAGTGGCGCCATGCGGTCAATCGAAGAGTGGCGCCAGGCGCCGCGCGCCGAGCGTCTGGCGCGCCTTGCCCTGACGGGCGATGAGCTGACGCGGGCGATCGCGGGGCAGGACCCGCAGCGGCTCGCGCGCCGGCCCGACCCCGTGAACTGGGCGCCCGTCGAAGTCCTCTGCCATCTCAGGGACACCGAGGAGTCTTTTCTCCACCGCTTCCGGCTCGTCCTGCTCATGGACGAGCCGCGTTTCCCGACCACGAACCCGAACCGATGGGCGGCGGAGCGGCAGTATCTGCGCAACGACTCCGCGCAGGCGCTCGCAGCCTTCACGAGAGGCCGAGCCATGACGCTCGCCTTCCTGCGTGACCTGTCCGACGAGCAATGGGAGCGCGCCGGCGTGCAGATGGACTCGCGCGGTCGGCGCACCCTCGACGATTTCCTCGCCGTGATGGCCTGGCACGACCCGAACCACCTCGACCAGCTCTGCCGTGCCCTCGAGGACCGCGCCTAGCGGGCCACTGCGGTCACCCGTGTACAGAAGCCCGGACGGCCTGGGCCGCTCGCTTCCGCATCACGTTGTTCTCCATTCGCAGCGCCGTGGGATCCACCCCGCCATCGATCATCGCCACCTGCGCGACCTGACTGAGGTCATTGCCCGTCAGCAAGATCTTCGCCGTCTCCGCGCCCGTGAGCCGCAGGAGTGTCCGCGTTCCCACGCCGGGACGGAGGCCGCGGAGCCGGCCCTCCCGCACCGAGCGGAGCCACAAGAGCGGCCCTCCGCCCGCGGGCGGCATGGCGGCCAGGGTCATGACGTCAGCCTCGTGGACGTCATCCAGCACCAAGGCCGGCCGCGCGTCCGGCTGGTCGACCTTCAGGTCGACTCCGTCCACTCTGAGACGCTTCGCGTGTCGGCAATACAGGCCGTAGGCGGGCAGGTCGGCGAACATGCTGGCGTCTGGATAGTCCTTCTCGTACTCGGGCACCTCGCGCGCGAGGGCCTCCGCGCTTCCGCCACCTCTCGCGGTGATCCGGATGCCCTTCAAGGAAATCTCGGTGACAGGGTGACCGGGAATACCCATGATGGAGGACGTCCATGCGGCGCCCGTGGCCACGATGTTGGAGATCGAGACGTTCCTCAGCTCGCCCGCGACGGGGACCTTCTGCCCCCGGCCCCGCCGGCCCAGCCGGACGAAGATGGGCGCGCGAACGCCCACCATGGTGATGTTCGACACCACCACCCGCTCGATGGTGCCTCCATCCACCGTCTCGATCGAGACGCCGGCGCTCGGATACGGCTTCGCTCCGTCGGGCCGCGCGGAAATCGTGCAATTGCGGAACACGATGTTCTTGAAGTCACCGCTCGACTCGGTGCCCAGCTTGAGGGCGTTGCGAACGTGGACGAGCGCGCAGTCCGTCACCATCACGTTCTCCGTCGACCGGCGGGCGCCCAGGGCGAGGCTCGTCTTGGCCACGATCGCATCGTCCCGCGACTCGATGCGACACTTGGCGATCCGCACGTTCCGACAGCAGTCCGGATCGATCCCGTCGGAGTACCCGTTCCGGATGGTCACCCCCTGGATGTCCACGCTGTCGCAGCCGAGGAGGCTGATGTTGTAGTTGGGGGCGTTGTCGATGGTGAGGTCACGGATCCGGATCTCGCGGCATTCCTTGAGGGCGATGGGCTTCGGACCGCCACGCTTTCTCCGGTTGCCGTCGATCCGGCCGGGGCCCAGGAGGGTGACCTGCTGCACGCCCCGCCCCTGGAGCAGGGCGAAGCTCATGTCCGTCGTCTCGCGGTCCGCGTACGAGTCGTAGCCGGGCTCTTCGAACGGATCGAAATCCCGGTCATCCTTGCTCGCGATCAAGGTGGCGCCGGCGGCGAGCCGAAGGGTGATGCCATGTCTCAGGTGAAGGGTGCCCGACACGTAGCTGCCTGAAGGGAAATGGACGGTTCCGCGCGTCTTTGCCGCGGCCTCGATGGCCGCCTGGATCGCCCGAGTATCCTTGGTCTTGCCATCGCCCGTGGCGCCATAGCTGCGCACGCTGAGCGGGGCGGACTCCTCCGCCGCCCACGGGGTCCGGGAAAGAGCGAAGGAGGCGAGGAGCGACCCGGGGAGACCGAGGAGTGCTCGTCGCGAGAGATTCCGGGGTGACGGGCTAGAGCGGACGGAGCGACTCCTTGAGCACGTCGTAGACCGCGGAGACGATGTCGTCCCGCTTCGGCAGGGCGGCCTGCTCCAGCGTCGGGCTGTAGGGCACGGGGACGGGGGCGGCGCACACACGCCGCACGGGGGCTTTCAAGCAGCGAAACGTCTCGGGATCCTCGGCGATCAGGGCGGCGATCTCCGAGGCCGCCGAGCAGGTGGCGGGGGCCTCGTCCACGATGACCACGCGCCCGGTCTTGCGCACCGAGGCGCGCAAGGTCTCGGCGTCCATGGGCACGAGCGTCCGCGGATCGACGACCTCGATGGAGATGCCCTCGCCCGCCAGCGCCTCCGCCACCGCGAGCGCCTCCTGCACGTAGTAGGCGAGGCCCACGATGGTCACGTCCGTGCCCGCTCGCTTCACCTCGGCGACCCCGAGCGGCACGAGATGATCACCGTCGGGAACGGGGCCGGTGGTCGTGGCGAGCCGGCTGCACTCGAAGGAGACCACGGGGTTGTTGTCGCGGATGGCGCTCTTGAGCAGGCCCTTGGCGTCCGCGGGCGTCGAGGGGAGGATGATCTTGAGGCCGGCCAGATGCATCCACATCGAGTACGGGCTCTGCGAGTGCTGGGCGGCGAGGCCGATGCCGCCCCCCGTGGAGCAGCGATAGGTGACGGGGAAATCAGCCTGCCCGCCGAACATGTAGCGGATCTTGCTCGCCTGGTTGACGATCTGATCCATGGCCACGAAGGAGAAGGTCACCATCCGCCAGTTCACGATGGGACGGAAGCCCGAGCCCGCCGCGCCCAGGCCCATGCCCGTCAGCACCGCTTCGGAGATGGGCGTGAAGCGCACGCGCTCCGGACCGAACTCCTTGATGGGGTCGCCCGTGAAATCGGTGGCGAGGAGGATGACCCGGGGATCGCGCCGCATCTCCTCGGCCACCGCTTCCTCGAGCGCCTTCTGAAAGCTGATCTCGCGCATCTCGCGCTCCTCGTCCTCTCTACTCGGCAAACATGTCGACGAGCAGATCCTTGGGATCGGGGAATGGACTCTGCTCGGCAAAGGCCACCGCGGCCTCCAGATCGCTCTTCACGCGCTCGCGGATGGCGCCGATCTCGGCGGCCGAGAGCAGGCCGCGCTCGAGGCCGTGCTGCTCGAGGCGCGCGATCGGATCGCGGGCCTTCCAGGAGAGGATCTCGTCCTTGGCGCGGGTCTCCGGGGGCGGGGTGTTGCGCATGGCGTGGAAGTGCCAGCGATAGGTCTTGCACTCGAGGAGGCTCGGCCCGTCCCCGCGGCGGGCGCGGGC
>Ga0137397_10003299_pt1 | contig 11249 bp, 10 predicted proteins | sample czorhiz116metaG_FD_106658 | JGI IMG/M metagenome (GOLD analysis project Ga0137397, IMG submission 106658) | Vadose zone soil microbial communities from Angelo Coast Range Reserve, California, USA - czorhiz1.16 metaG | ecosystem: Environmental > Terrestrial > Soil > Vadose zone | place: USA...
AGCCCAAGTAGATCTGAGCGCCTATGCGGACGCCGATGGATTTCTCGACATCCAGGCTTTGACATGCGCGCAGCTCGCCGGCACCTGGCAGGATCAAGCCGACCTGCTGAGCTCATGGTACAGCGGCTGGTACAACGGCCTCGCGAAGCGGCATTACATGGACATCAGGAAGGGCCGGGAAGCCGAGCACGAGTTGATCGTGTACTGCAAGGCTAATCCTCAGCTCCGCATTATCCAGGCGATCGATATCGTGTTCAAAAGTATGAGAGAACGCCTCGGCATCAAGGTGCAGTGAAAAAATCAGAGGCGGCTTTGGATTTGATTGAATTGGCCAAGGGAGAGCAGCGACATGACCAAACGCACAACAATGCTTTCATTGAGTTTTCTTCTCAGCGCAAGTTATCTCCCCGGAGCGATGGCCCAGACGATCAACGGCACTCCTGGCTCGCCTAGTGCAACGATTACGATCGACGGCAAACAACTTCCGCCACCACCTACCAAGTTTGGTGGGATGATCAAAGAAAGTGCCAAGGACTCCAAACCGTGGTGGCCACCGCGCGTGACGCCGGCCAAAGGCGCGCCCAACGTGCTGCTCATTATGACCGACGACCAGGGTTACGGCGTGAACGGCACGTTCGGAGGTGTCATTCCGACGCCGGCGCTGGACCGTATCGCAAAGGCGGGACTGCGCTACACGCAGTTCCACTCGACAGCGCTATGCTCTCCGACGCGGGCTGCGCTGATCACCGGCCGAAATCACCACTCGGCAGGTTTTGGAGTGATTTCAGAATTGTCGACGGGTTACCCGGGTTATGACTCGATCATTACGCCGGACAAGGCGACTATCGGGACGATCCTCAGCGGTAACGGTTATGCCACATCCTGGTTTGGCAAGAACCACAATACGCCGCCATTCCAGTACAGCGTTGCCGGTCCGTTCGATCAATGGCCGTCGGGAATGGGCTTTCAGTATTTCTACGGCTTCATGGGCGGCGAAACCGACCAGTGGACGCCCTATTTGTTCCGGGATCACACCCAGATTTTTCCATGGGTCGACAAGCCCGAATACAACCTTATTACCGATATGGCAGACGAAGCGATCTCACGCATGAAGCAGCTCAACGCTGCGGCGCCTGATCAGCCGTTCTTCATGTATTACGTTCCTGGCGGGAGTCATTCGCCGCACAATCCCACCAAGGAATGGATCGACAAATTCAAGGGCAAGTTCGACATGGGTTGGAACGCCATGCGCGAGCAAATCTTTGCTAATCAAAAGCGCCTCGGCGTCATTCCCGCAAATACAGACCTGACGCCATGGCCGGATGACCTGGCGAAATGGGAAACGCTCTCGGCCGACGAAAAAAAGCTGTTTGCCCGGCAAGCGGAAGTATTTGCGGGCTACACGGCCTATACGGACTACGAGATCGGCCGGGTCATCCAGGCCGTGGAGGATCTGGGCAAGCTCGACAACACCTTGATCATTTATATCGCCGGTGACAATGGCACCAGTCCTGAAGGCACGCTGGTCGGCACGCCAAATCAGTTCACCTCCTACAACGGTATTTTGAACGTTCCAGTCGCTGAACAGCTCAAATTCTACGACGTATGGGGCTCCGCGGCGACCTATCCTCACATGGCGGTCGCATGGTCGTGGGCGTTCGACGCGCCGTTCAAATGGACAAAGCAGGTAGCGTCCCATTTCGGCGGCACGCGGCAGGGCCTCGCGATCAGCTGGCCGGGTCACATTAACGATCAGGGCGGCATCCGTGCGCAATTCCACCACGTCATCGATATCGTGCCAACGATCCTTGAAGCGACCGGCATCAAGGCGCCGGATACTGTCAACGGGATCAAGCAGAAGCCCATCGAGGGCGTGAGCATGGCGTATACCTTCGACAAGGCAAATACCGCGGCACCCACAAAACACAAGACACAATATTTCGAGTTGATGAGCAACCGCGGGATTTTCAACGACGGCTGGTACGCCAACACGACGCCGCCTGTTGCGCCCTGGGTGCTTAATTCGCCAATGCCTAACGTCAATGAGTACAAGTGGGAGCTTTATAATCTGAATGCAGATTATTCGCAGGCCCACGACCTCGCGGCTAAAATGCCTGACAAGCTCAAGCAAATGCAGGCACTGTTTGCGCAGGAAGCGGCCAAATACAATGTATTGCCATTGGACAACTCGTCGTTCGCAAGAGCGATTTCGCCGCGTCCGAGTGCTACTGCGGGAAAAACCGTCTTTACCTATTCAGGTGAAATGCCGGGAATTCCGACTGAAAACTCACCGAGCATTCTGAACAGATCATTTAAAATTACCGCAGAGGTCGAGGTTCCGGAAAATGGCGACGGCATGATCGTCACCACGGGTGGCCGCTGGGGTGGCTACGGACTGTACCTACTGAAAGGCAAACCCGTCTTCAATTATAACTTACTCACGCTCTTGCAGGCTAGATGGGCGGGTGATCAACCGATTGCGCCCGGCAAGCATACGATAGTGTTCGAGTTTGAATATGACGGGCCCGGGCTTGCAAAGGGAGGCACGGGGGTTCTTAAAGTCGACGGCAAAGAGGTTCACACTTTGCAAATCCCAAAGACGGTGCCCTTCTTGCTTCCCGGGGACGAGACATTCGATGTCGGGATAGACACCCGCACGGGAGTGAATGACCTGGACTACCAGGTGCCATTCCGGTTCAACGGCAAGATTTCCAACGTCACGTTCAATCTCGGACCGACGCAGTTGACCGCGACGGAAGAGATGAGAGTCCGAGAGGCAACCGCTCGAGCGCGCGACTAGAGCGATCAGCCGAGGTGGCGCCCTGGCGCTACCGGAACTGCCATCGGTTGCCGGCAATGGGCGCCCGAACCACTCATGACAAGGAGCGCAACATGAACAGATCCATCGGGATAGCAGTATTCGTTTCAGCTTTGATTGTTGCTGGCGCCGTGGCCGCCCAGGGCGTACTCGTCGATGCGGTGGCCGACAAAGTCATCAAGAAATACGAGACAGCAAGCTGTGATCAGTTGAAAGCTTTAAAGGCAGAGCCGCCACCGGAGAAGGAGAAGATCGCCCTGGATTTGCTGAAAGCCGATCCGAAAGCGCGAGTGGCCTTCGTCGATAAGATTGCCGCACCCGTGCTGAACAAGATGTTTGAATGCAGCATGATTCCTTGAGTCTCGAAGGTTCATCAGTTGCGGGCATGACAAGGAGGATTAACGTGAGCAAATCAATCGGTGTAGCCGTGGGAATTTCAGCCTTGTTCCTTGCCGGCGCCGCATCCGCGCGGGGCATGCTGTTGGATGCTGCGGCTGACAAGGTGATCAAGAAATACGAGACGGCAACCTGCGATGAGTTGAAAGCGCACAAGAAGGATCCTCCAACCGACAAGGAAAAGGAAGCCATCGAGTTTTTGCGCAACGACGAGCAGGCACGGGTCTTCTTCATTAGCAAGATCGCTGCCCCGGTTCTGAACAAGATGTTCGATTGCGGCATGATCCCGTAGCGCGAAGGGTATTCCTGCATGAGCCAGAACCATTTCACCGTCAGCTTTCCCGTGAGATCGCCGTCGGACGCAAAGGCGTTGACGGAGCAGCTTCCCGCTCTGATGCCGGAGCTGTTCCGGGCAAACGATACGATCGGTACCGTTCACTATTCCCGGTTCACCTTGCTGAGCGAGAAGACACTGCTGTTTCTTGGCGACTTCGATGGCGAATTCGCAAAGCTGATGGCCAATCTCGCCAGGGCTGCAGGGCCGGTGTTCGATGTTATTTTCCAGCATGTGGACAATCCACCGCCCACTCCAGTCGCCGCCAACTCCGATGCTTTCGTCAAATGGACGAGGGCGCATCTTCTCGCGGCGGTGAATCTTTACACGGCCTATCCCGAGGTGACCGCCAGGAAGATCAAGGCGCTAGCGTCTGCCGCGGACGTCGGCGGAGCCGGCGAACTGCATCCGTTTCTGGTGATCCTGCCCATCAGGTCATACCTTCATTTCATCGCGGTACAATTAATCTTGCGCGCGCGAGGCAGCGGGACCACGAAAGACCTGGATAAGGTCGGTACGCCGCACTTCGCACAATTCATTCCGCTTGAGGACAACCAGATTGGTTTCTTCACCGTCTATGACGGCTCATTCGACAAATACATCGCGGATTTCACCAAGAACATCGGGGAGGTCTTCGATCTTATTTTCAAGTTCACGAAGAATCCGCCGCCGTCACCATGCCGAAAGTACCTTCAGGAGTTCGTCGACTTTGCGGCAGGAGCAAATCGCGCTCCAATCGGATTCTATCAGGCCTATCCCGGTCTGTCGGTTCAGGACATTCATGCCCTGATCGCCGACAGCAAATCCCCATCCGCCGCGGCAGGATAGGCGTACGTGCGGCAGGAGCGAACTCGTGGTTGAGAAGGCAAGTGAGAGCGGCGGGTTTTTCAGCCGGCTGTTTCGAGGAACGGCATCGGAATCGCCGCGCCGCGCCGGGACCGCACTGGATCTGGCGGATATCCAGGGTTTCATCCTGCGCGGGTACAGGATGCCGATGGTGCAGCATTTCCTGCTTACCGTGGGCGTCCCCGCCGAAGCCCGCAAGCTGCTCGGACGATTCGTGAACGGCAACGAGTCCGACGCGCCCCAGATCACCACCGCGGAGGACTGGCACGTCGGGTTTGAGCCGGGCCCGGGAGACAATGCGAATGACACCCCGCGCCGCAAGCCTGACTATTGCCTCAACCTCGGCATTACCTGGCCCGGGCTGATCGCACTCGAGATCAGGGATCGTCTCCCGGCCCTCTCATTCAAGTCGTTCGGCGCCTTCGTCGCGGGCGCCGCCGAACGCGCGAAACTGGTGGGCGATACCGGCGAGAGCGACCCGCAACACTGGATCGGCGGCTTTGGAGCCGGCGGCGATCATGTTCTGGTCACACTGCACGCAATGAACCCTGAAGCGATGGCGGCCTATAGCGACCGCCTCAGCGCTCTGTTTGCCGAAGGAGGTGCCTTTCGTGAAATCTGGCGTGCCGACGGAATGGCGTTGATGGAAGTCAGGGAGGGAGAGGCTGTCCCCACCTTCAAGGTTCACTTCGGCTACACCGACGGCATCAGCTTGACCACCATTCGCGGCGGTCCCGAGCGATATCCAGCGGATCATCAGAAGCCGTGCGAACCTTGGTTGTTTGTGTTGCGGGACGACGCCGAGAATTATTTGATGCCGGAGCCGCGAGAACTCGGATTGAACGGGAGCTTCGCCGTTTTCAAGATGATCAAGACCGACGTGGTCGGGTTCGAGAGCTTTCTTCAGTCGAACAAGGACGCGATCGATCCCGAACTGCTCGCCGCCAAGATCTGTGGCCGGTGGCGCAACGGCGTTCCCCTGGCCTTGTCTCCGGACAGCGATAGCCCCAAGGGTGGATTGCCACCCGACCAGTTCAATAATTTCGAGTATGTGAATGCGGACGGCTCGGGCGATCCCAGGGGACTGCGTTGCCCCGTCGGCGCGCACACGCGCCGGATCAATCCGCGTGGGCAGCCGGTCACGGGCCAGGGCCAGCCCGGCGGCAGCAACAACACGCACCGCCTGATCCGCCGCGGCCTGCCATACGGACCGGTCTACGATCCCACGCAGCCATATGACGGAATCGAGCGTGGCCTGCTCGGCTATTTCATCAATTCGAGCATCGAGAACCAGTACGAGTTCGTGCTCGGGCACTGGGTCAATGACAGCGAGTTTGCGGGATCGGTGAGGCTGAATCCGAAGGCAAGGGACCCGATGATCGGAACGCAGGACCCGGCGGAGAGCATCTTTGTTATTCCACAGGCCGACGGCCGGCCTCCGATCAAACTCGCGGGGTTTTCCAGTTTTGTTGCGACACGCGCCGCTGCGTACTGCTTTCTGCCAAGTGTCACCGCGATCAAGTTCATCGCCAACCTGGGAAGCGGCGTGGCGCATCCAGCTTCAGGAAATTGACATGGTTTTGACCCGATGGTTTGGCGTGACCGTAAGCGATGCCGACAGGTGCCCGGCTAACGAAAAATCGGACATCGAAGCGATCGCCGAGAAATCTCTCCTGATGCAGTCCAACGCCGCGGCACAACAGCACCGGTCGCTCTGTCGCGGGACGCATGCGAGCGGCATCTGTGTCCGTGGCCAATTCGAAATACCCGACCTCTCCGTCGGTTGCGCGCCTGAACTGGCAGCGCGACTCGCGAAGGGGATTTTCGCGAAACCTGGCGTGTATCCCGCGGTCGCGCGGTTCGCTAACGCCGACTCAAACATCAATTCCGACTTCAAGCCGGATGTCAGGTCATTGTCGTTCTCGGTCGATCTCATTCAAGGCGGCACGGCTGACACGGGCGCTTCGCGTCAGGACTTCTCGATGCAAAACGCGACGACGCTGCCGATCAATGACGCTCCCGCTTTTCTGGCAACCATCAAGGTGCTGACCGCGTCGAACCCGCTCGCCGGTTTGTGGTCGCTACCCTTCAAAGACAAGTTGAGAGTGGTGCGAACCCTCGCCCTGGCGCAACTGCAGGCCCAGCAGAAAATAAGGCCTTACCAGCAGCTGCGCTATTGGAGCACCGTTCCGTTTCGTCACGGACCGAATGATGTTGTGAAGTTTTCGGCCATACCATCTCCGGACAATCCGGCGCGTCCCCTGCAGAAGAGCAATCCGAAGGGCCTGCAGGACGAACTTGCTCGACATGTCAGGGAAGACGGTCAGTTGAGCCGGTTCGACTTTGCCGCTCAGTTTCTCGACGTCGGCAAAATGACATATTGGGGCAAGACGAGGGACCCCAGTTTCTGGACTGAGAACGCAAGCATCGAATGGAAAGAAGCCGAGGCGCCGTTCCACAAGATTGCGAGGCTGACCTTGCTTAGCAACTCGCAGTTGTCAGCGGAAGCAAGCGAGGCGATATATTTTGACGTGACTGGTAACTCTGCACCCGAAAGCAGGCCGGTCGGCAGCATCAATCGCGCCCGCTGTCCTGCAGAATTCGCCAGCAGGAAAGCCCGAGCGCAGGCCCATGGGCTACGGCTCTAACTCGATCAACTTCGTTATATCACGTAGCTAATCGGTAGTTTCTCAATCGAACCAATGGGATACGAAATGAGCGAACAGAATGTGAGGGCTTTGCAAATCTCGACTGCGGTAATTGAAATAAGCACTGGCTTCGCGTTGCTTATTTTTCCCTCAGTTACGGCGGAACTTCTGCTCGGGCAGAAGCTGGAATCTCTCGTCGATTTGAGCATGGCACGCTTCAGCGGAGCTGGTTTATTGACGCTTGGGATCGTTTGCTGGATGGTGCCCGGCCAGCTGCATAGCCCCATCTCGCGCGGATTGGTTGTTGCAATGTTGTTTTACTATATTGCAGTGGCCGGTGCGCTCGCGTTCGCCAGTCTCCATCTTGGATTGCACGGCTCGGCGCTATGGCCGATCATAGTCCTCCATGCGGCCATGAGCGCCTGGTGCGCCATAACGATGAAGCAGAGGCCGCCAGCTTCCACCGTTTAACAACACGCTTGCAGCGTGTTGAACGAACATTCGCTCCAGCCGGACTATCTTCGCCCTGGATGCAAAACGGATATTCGGAGATGGCAGTCCGTGCAGGGGCTGCCAGTCCAAATCCAAAGCGCGCAAACGACGTTAAAAGCTAACGCGTGAAACATTTCGTTCGCCCTTCAGTCCGTTTCGCTTCCATCAGCAATTAGTAAGCGAAACGTCACGTGTAATCGTGCGCTCCGCTTGCCGACGAGGGCCGTTGCCTCGAACTCGGCACCTTCATTGTTATATGTTCCGGTAAATCCCATGGTGACGATCTTACGTGCAAACAGTTTCGTAATCACCTCAGGCACGTGCTCTCGCGTCGTCACTTGACCTTTCCATTTGCCGCCGGAGCAAGTGTATTTTCCGGTGTGGTAATAGCTCGAGCCGCCACCCCGCATGGTGCCGTCCTGCAGCACAGATACGCCCGATGCGCCGCCTTCCTCCCCATCCAGCAATCTGGACGTGACAGCGTAAAGCCCGTTTTTGATCATCCCGGCTACCGCGCCCGACTGATCTTTTCCCCGTCGGAGGGGGCCCGGTACTCCAGGCCACAGGTAGATTGTTCAGCACGATCGAAAGAAGCGCAAGGTAAATTCCGGCTCGCTGCGTCACACTCTGGGTGGGTGGCACGCGTCAAAGCGTGCCGCGTGGCGCCGATCGTCACTCGCGGTAAGGCCGAGTGATGTGCGCATATTCTTCACCTGCCGTGAGATTAGCCGGCAAAATTATAGTGTTCCTCCGTGACTTGCGTGCAACGGTGATTCAGAAATGCGTTGGCGAGGTGCGGATGTGGGCGCGCAGGGCAGGTCACAGGTTATTGCCTTTCGACAAGCCCGAGCTTCTTGATCCGCGACTCCAGGGTTGTCGGCTTGACGCCGAGCTGCTCGGCGGCCGCATTCGCCCCCCGGATGCGCCAGCCGCAACGCTCAAGCACACGCAAGATATGGTCGCGTTCAGCTTCCTCGAGCGTTCCTGACGTGCTCGCGGCTTGCGGCCGCAGCGCCGGATTGCCGAGCTTGATCTGCAGCGTCGACCCGCGGGTAAGGATCATCGCGCGCTCGATCACGTTACGAAGCTCGCGGACATTGCCGGGCCACGGATAGGCCAGCAGGGCGGCCATCGAATCCTCGGCGATGGCATCGATCGCCTTGCCCATCGAGTTGCTGAATTCCTTGACGAAGGTCCATGACAGAAGGGGAATGTCCTCTCGACGCTCGCGCAAGGGCGGTACTTCGACCGGGAATACATCAAGCCGGTAGAACAGATCTTCGCGAAATCTGCCTTCCTTGACAGCCTGTGCGAGCGGACGGTTGGTCGCAGCAATCACCCGCGCATCGACCTTGATCGTTCGCGAACCGCCCAATCTTTCAAATTCACCTTCCTGAAGCACGCGCAACAGCTTCGGCTGCAATTCAAGCGGCAGTTCGCCGATTTCGTCAAGGAAGATCGTCGAGCAGTCGGCGATCTCAAAGCGGCCGGCCTGCCGCGCCAGTGCGCCGGTGAAGGCCCCTTTCTCGCGACCGAACAGTTCGGATTCAATCAAGGCGGCAGGAAGTGCGGCGCAATTCACCTTGATCATCGGACGATCTTTTCGAGCGCTCGCATCATGGATGGCCTGCGCCAGCACCTCCTTGCCAGTTCCGGTCTCACCTAGCAGCAGGACTGTAGAATCGGTTCGCGCGACCTGTGCGATTTCATCCAGCACACTCAGAAAGCGCGGTGACTTGCCTACGATTCCCTGCGGCGGTCTGATTTGTGCGGCGTCCTTCAGATAGGCATTCTCTCGCTCAAGCCGGTCCTTCAGAATCTTTATCTCCGCCATCGCCTTGAGAAGCTTTTCGTGCTCGCGCTTTCGCGCGACGGCATGGGCGAATACCTCACCCACGAGCGTCAGCCTTGCGATCAAATCGTCCGGCCAGGGGCGGGTATCGCGAAAAGCCGCGAAAGCAACGGCGCCGATGATGCGCCCGCTGACGCGAAACGGGATGCTCAAATGAGAATGCATGCCCGTTCGTCTGAAATATTCCGCCTCGCCAACCGCTTCGGGTGGAAGATCATTGACAGGGTTTTGTACCGCGAGCAATTCGCCGGCGCGAAGTCTGGCAACGAACCAGTCAAGTTGGGCAGGAAGGGGACCTAACGGGGTCGCATCGACCCCCTCGACAGCGGTTGAGGACAGAACGACAAGCGAGCCGTCGTCCCGGAATTCAGCAAAAGTGCAGCGATCGAACCCAAGGAATTTCAGAAGTATCGCCTGTACAACCCGAATTTCGACTTCGACGAGTTCGGCGGGAATGTTGGCAAATCGCGCCGACAGGTCGGAGAGCATTCGTTCGAATGCCAGCAGTTCTTCAATCGACGCATCACTTCTTGACGCGTTCTCTGCCTTCGCCGATCTGTTGAAGGGTATTACGTCTGGCATGGCGTCGCTTCTCCTAGCGCGGTCCCGGAAAATCCGGTCTGACCTAACGGCATTGATTAGCGAGCGGCCTTGGACCTTCCGGAGGCTGCCAACCGGAATTGAGTGGAAAGTGTATAATGTCGGGTATCCGACGCAAGGGGCTAATTCGTGCGCAATCGCTTAAAGGCTTCTGGATTCCATCGGCCACGGGTGATCAAATAAATGAAATGGTACGAAAACCATCAGATGTAGGGCTAATCAGCTGAAGGCTCTCACATTTCTGTGACTAAAGCGCAACCAAGCTTTGCCGTATTAATGCCTGCGCTCGATTTTCAAATCTTCCGCAACTCGGCTACGTCTTTCCATGGCTTCCTCGGCTTGTTGAGAAGCCGATCCATCTCGTTCGTCTTGGCGGTCGGGGTCAGCATGGTCCGCACGACCGAGATCGCGAGAGCTGCGATCATTGATATTGCCTTAGTCATTTCTCGTCCAAGTTGCGGGCAGACGAAACGGTCCGCGGGAAAAATGCACGATTCAAGAAGTGTCTGATGTCATTGGTGGGCCTGCCTGGACTCGAACCAGGAACCAGACCGTTATGAGCGGTCTTACAGGGGAAGGTCAGCTTTCATCATTCGGGAAGTCCCCAGTTGCGCTTGGCGTCGTTGCGTCGATTGTTGATGTGCTCGTTCTTGATCTCGATCGTGCTGCCATCGGAGCCTGTCAGGTAACCCATCCAGCGCGTGGTCTTGCCGCTGTTGGAAAGCTGCGGCGCCCAGTGATCCCGATACGTGACGCCGTTGAACTCGAACGTCGGGTTTTCCTTCTTCCAGGCCCGACGCTTCTTGGTTTCCCACCAGCCATATGGACACTTGTCCATGTGGTTATAGTAGGCGTCGATCGGCGACTTCGGATTCCGACGTCGCTCCTCGCGCTCAGCCTCTAGTTGGCTTCCCTGGCAAGCCGACGCTCCTCAGACCGCTCTTCCTTCTCCTCGGCCTTTCGGCATTCTTCGGCGAACTCCGGAGAGTTGATCCATGCATCGAACTCGGAGTTTATCTCTGCGGCGGACGCCGGTTTCTTTGCCGGCCGGACCAGCGATTTGATGCTGAATTTCACTTTCAGTTTTCCACGTCGTAACGAGAACGCTCCCAGAACAGGTCGCACACATTTTGCACACCAATGCACACATGTTCCTGCTATGTCCTGCCTATCAGCGCACGTCGAGGCAGGACCGAGAAATTCGAGTTATGCAGTATTTTCAGGGGTTTCTCTGGTGGACGCACAAGGGATCGAACCTTGGAC
>Ga0137397_10003302_pt1 | contig 11242 bp, 11 predicted proteins | sample czorhiz116metaG_FD_106658 | JGI IMG/M metagenome (GOLD analysis project Ga0137397, IMG submission 106658) | Vadose zone soil microbial communities from Angelo Coast Range Reserve, California, USA - czorhiz1.16 metaG | ecosystem: Environmental > Terrestrial > Soil > Vadose zone | place: USA...
ACTGGACTTAACGTCCTTAGTGACGTCGCTCACAAGTGCTAAGCGCTAAGCGCTAAGCAGCCGAGACGTTTCCTTTGTGACATAGAGGTATAGTACTGGTATATACGGCCGCCGCGGCATCTACTAACCATTGACGCGCTTGTGACGTATGCAACCACAGGGAACGTATAGAATCTTGCGTCTATCGCGCCCCTATCCCATCGCTCGTTGTCCCTTTTTACACCGTACTACTCTGCTTCTCATAGTCTCCCCCTACTTTGGACCATGGCAACGCCTGTCACCGGACCCGGACCTAAGAGCCAGTTCGACTCGGAGACCCTCATCAACCTGCTGTCAAAATATAACTTCGTCTTCGATTCATGTTCGAAGCGCATTCGTGGGCTTCCACGAAGCCTCCGGCATGCTGCAGAAAAGGAATGGAAGACGATGGCGGAATTCTATCGGCCGAATCCAGGCGACGAAGTCGCCAGATCAAATTTCTTTGACGCCGTGAACAATGCATGTGAAAGGGAACGTGATACCCCTGAAAAGTGAGTGACTGGTTATGTTCTTTGCGCCCATGTTCACTGATGTGTTTCAAGGTGCTATATAATAATATTTGCCTGCTGGGCAGGGATCTCGATCCTGCACGAGCAGGACATCACATGGCTGGAGGAACCCGACCAAATCCGAGTCTTCAACGAATCACAACGACGCATGTAGGTTTATGAACTCTGTCATCCCTGCCTTTGCTGATTCGGAGTCCTTACAAGTTGGGAACAGGTTCTAGTGAGGGACTCAGAAGAAACACCCACAATTCGCCATGACTGCGAATCACAACAACGAATGTAGGTTTATGAATCTCCGTCATCCTTGCCTTTGCTGATTCGGAGTCCTTGCAAGTTGGGAACATATTTTAGTGAGGGACTCAGAAGAAACACTGTAAGGACAGCGCTTGCGCTGGCCTTGCAGCTCCATTCCCCGTTCCTCGCCCTGGTCGTCGCGCGCCTGCTCGGTCTGGACTTCAGTAGAGTAGGCTAGTACTTAGTAGGACAATTGTTTGTAGGTAGCTTTGATATAAAAACCCACGCGCGGCTGCCTCGTCGAAAGACCAGGCAAGTGAGGCGGTTCGTGGGACCTTCCCCCCCTCAATCCTCCGTGTGCCCTGTTCGTCCGTCCGTCCGCCGTCGAGATACGACCCCAGCCCTTCGTCTAAGCCACGCGCCTTCTCCCGCCCACCGCGCGACGTTCATCCGAGCCACGAGAGCCGTCACACGCTCGCCCGGTTTCGGGGCACTTTACTCCTTCCAATCGTTTCGTATCATCCCGTTCGCAGTCAGTCTCGTTCAAGCCGACATCGTCGTCGCATCGTATTCACGTCGTATCGTATCGTATCGTATCGTATCGTTCCCGCGTCCCCTCGTCTCCGCGCTACCTGTTTCCGTTCCCACCCTCTCTCGTCGCAGTGCCGCGCGCGTGCAGCATACCCTCCCCCTTCTCTTTCTCTCTCTCTTCCCCTTTCTTTCCCCCCCTCTTTTGCGCCCTCGCGTTCCCTCCCGGGATCGCGACCCGCCTTGGACCTATAACCCCGAACTCGCCTTACAACGCTCACAATTCGTCATGTGTAATTGGCAAGCACACTATCGGGTCTTAGTATACTTCAAGTACATAACCCTCTCGCGCATAAATTAACTCTCTTGTTATCGCCCGACCCGTTGCCAGTGACTGTGCCGTCCTTCATCTCTGTGATCTTGCATCCTTTTTTAATCACTCTCGCTGCTTCTCTCGCACTCGTCGACCGTCCTTGAAAGGGGCTAAGTCTAAGCGAGGGGTCGTAAAGAGAGGGGTAGGGGTGACGCGAGCGAGACAACGATCAGACTTACGTGACGAGAACGAGAAGGCGAGAAGCGAGACAATGTTGAGAACGGACGCGAGACCGGTAAAGCGAGCGACGGTGCACGAGCTCGGATTCTCATCGGACGGTCGGGCAGAGAGAGAAAGAGACGAACACGCGAGAAGAAAAGAAGAGGAAGAATGGGACCACTGATTGCCTTCCTCTTTTGAAGAGGTCAGGCGGGGTCTTTTTATATGCGCGCGAGTCGAGGGCAATAAATACATGTATTCTACGACGCGAACAGAGAGAAGGGGGACTCGGGGAACGGAAAACGCGAAGTCGATTTTGCCGGCGCGACAGACCGCGCGGCGAGGACGAGGAGAGGGAAACGATGACCTAAACTAAAGAAAATATACTGTTTACGGAATAGAAGTCTAGGCGCAAGGTGACGCGCGCGCGCTGGATTGGGGGTGAGGGGAACGGGAACACAGAGGCGATCCAGGGTAAGGCATAAGAACGGAGAGTGTGAATGATGAACCTGGAGATTGGAGGGGTGCGGCGTCGTTGGTCGCCGAAAGGGAATGGCGTGTGTGTCGAAAGGGGACTGCTGTTGCCGTTAATGTCGTCGCCGCTGTCCTGTGTAGTGTTGCGCCGCTGAAAACGCTGTTTGTTGTTGCTGATACCGCCGGTGTTGTACACGATGTAGTCGTCGTCGTCGTCGTCGTCGTCGCGCGTTGGGGTGTCTTTGATTTTGCTACTGACGTCTTCGCTACCTTGGTCGAATACCCGGTCGTGGTTGCTGAAGTTGCTCTTGCCGCCAGGGTCGTCGTCGCCGTCGTCGTCAATCCGTCGTCGTCGCTATTGTCGGAACTTGAAGTTTGAAGGTCGAGAGAAAGAAGATCGTTGTTGCTGCTGTCACCACGGGGATCTTGCGCTTGCGGCGGCTTCGTTACTAGTATCGGGGCAGTGTCGTACTGATCTATCTTCGAGAAAATTTCCTCTTCTTCTATAACGCGGATCTTGTTTGTGGCTTCGGCTGTGTGGGGCGACGTGGCGGCGAGTGACATAAACTGGGGCGGTGTGAGTCCGTGAAGTGGAGGCGTGGACGGTGGCGGCGAGACAGAACGCGGGAGACTTGATGTAGGCGTGTCGAATGTGGGCAGTGTTGGCAGTGCGAATTTGGGGCGCAGGTTCTTGGCGAGAGCGGAAACAGCGGACATTGCTGCTAGCTGGAATTGGGGTTCAATGATCAGAAGGGAGGGTGCAGGAGAGGAGCTAACGGCGACGGAGGGAGCGCCCGTGGCATAATCGAGGGACAGAGGCGAACCGGGCGACGAGTCAGCGGACGAGGGGAAAGCAATGTTGATTACGCCTTTGACTTGCACCAGCGCTGGGGTCGCAAGCGGCGAAGGGACGTGGAGGAGTTTCTGGCGGCGTGGAAGATGGCGAGAGAGCTCATGATGCGAGCAATGTGTCGTCGAGAGCAGGTAGAAACGGAGGTACAAGCACGGAGCACGGGGAAGAGGGTTCACGGGCGACCTGGTCGGGAGCTACGAGAAGCGGAGCTGGCAAGGGTGGCAATGCGAGAGAAAATGAGGCTAGAGCGGGCGGCGAGTCCGAGTCGAAAGCTGGAGGCGGGAGCGGTGTCGGCGAGATACAGAGAGCTGGGCTGTGGTGGCGATTCGAGCGACAAATGAGTCCTGAGCAGCCAAATCAGAGTTTTTAAGGAAGCAGAACCGTCAACGCATGTAGGCCCGCTTCACCGCTTACTAAGCCGCCGAACCTGCTTGGATATCAGCGATTCTGTGTCCTTGCCTGACAGTTCGTTCTTCTAAGATCCACAGAAACCGGCTCATTCAAGTTATTTAAAATTTGCCACACAGTACGCTCGGATCACGAGTAGCTATCACAATGTCGACCATACAACAACGATTACCCTCAGGTTTCAGTCTCAATTCTTCGAAGGCGTTATCACTGCCTGCGCGGGCACACTGTCGTGAGTATGCAGAGTCAGGACTTGACTAAAAAGCGACGTTTCTGCACTCTGCCCCTATTTACGGATTCAGCAGGGTCTTATACTCGAAAGTTATGGGAGAACGTACAATAACGGTGTAAGGGAAACCAAGATCGATAGGATTTGCGCTTTCGATGCGTTGGATTTGTTCCGGTGAAAGCGAGATTTCCAACGCCTGAACGTTCTGCTTCAGATGCTCGACCTTCCGTCCTCCGATAATCGGAAAAACGTATGGAGTCTTGTGCAGAACATACGCGATCGCAACTGGTCAACACGGCCGCTCAGTACGACTGAATCTCACTCGCCCCAAGAGAGATGACGCACTGGCTGTGATAGTCTCTGCCCCGACCTCCTTCGCGATCTGCTCGAGAACGAGGCACACCTTTCTCTCCTCCTCTGTGCGCTCCCAATTTGGACCGAGAAGCGTGCGACCCTGTTCGCCGGTCTCGCGTCGTCGCGCTTCCTCCGCATCTGACCGGATTTTCCCGCCACCAAGGACGTCCCACGGCGCAAGCGCAAGTCCTTCGGCACGTGCCATAGGGATGATATCCCGGTCAAATGAGCGATCGAGCACGCTCCACCTTCCCTGGTAGATTGAGAATGGCGTCTTTCCGTGGTCTTTCGCATATTGGTTCGCTTTGGGCACCATCCATGCTGGTGAGTCCGAGATTCCCTGTGGCAGTGCTAATAAGGCTATGCCGAAAGTGGGGGCCTTGGGGAAGGAAAAGTAGCGTACCAGATAGAGTACCTTTCCTTGAACGACAAGATTGTGAAGCGCGTTCATGGTCTCCTCAACGGAAGTGGTCCAATCCCACCAGTGCACATACAAGATGTCGATGTATGACGTGCGTAATTTCTTTAGGGATGCCTCGACGGAAATATGGAGTGACTTTGCGTGATTTCCGGAGTAGTTCACCTTATGAGTGATTTGATCCTGGCCCCGCTTGAAGTTGGTTGTATACTGGTCATGGGCATCAGTCTCCTGTAAGAGTTCAATAGGAGGAAAGTCAAGACTTGCCTTGGTTGCGATGACGAGTTGGTCTCGGATGCCTCGTTTCTCCGCCCACTCTCCGATGAATTCTTCCGATGTCTCATCCTGGCTGGGGTCGAATACGAGCTTGTCAGCTGCAATGAAGAAGGTTACTTTTCAAGGCGTACTAATTATTCGCCGTGTCGATAAAGTTTCCCTTTTCAAGGCGCATCTTAGCTGACGTAAATACAAGAGGTGTGCACTTTGACCTACGCCAAGATCAAAGTAGGCGTCGAGAAGCTTGAAGGAGCTCTCCTTATCCATGGAGCCCATCCCAAGGCTGGCCCATTTGTCACCAATGCTCATCGCTCCTAACTGGATAGGCGAGACGCGCACACCCGCGAGGGGTGACAAGGTGCGATAACGACCGAGTTTGGAGGCTGGACTTGAGGGAGGCGCCAACAGAGACATCGCGTAGAAGTTGAAATGTAAGTTTGGTATGCGGTGGGAGGTTGGGGTGTTTGGGAGGTGGTGTTGTCTACGGCTTTGTCAACTCGCTATTTGTAACCAGACAGTCAGGGTGTGCCTGGCACCAAAGCTCAAAGCGCCGACGCAATCACAATCAATTGAATGTATCCAGCCGTCGATCGGTATCAAGTGGGTCACTAGCACCAGATGCCGGGGCGCCACGTCTTCTAACGTTCTTCTTTTTTTACGTTCGGGCATAAGTCCATGGGATAGTACCGTCATGCCGAATAGTCAGCATGGCGAACGGATCGGCTGTCGGATGACGAGCACAAACGGGACTTGGTCTGACGAAGACTGCTGTAGATCATCCATGAAGTTGTTAAACGTGAATCATGTGATCATCCCGTTTCCGACCCAATTGGTTGGAATGGAACGCATGTGCTGTACTTGTATCCACCCTTCACCGTCAACATTACTCGATTTTCACACTCAGAAACCGTCACCGCGTCACCCCATGAAGATATCTATCGAATTGAAACTACCATATCGCACCAGTACTAGTGACACGCCGCAGTCGTAATTTGCATTCTCGTCGGATCCCTCACAGCGACACGTCAGAACGGTACCAGATAAGCAGATGTTGCCGCGATGAGGACCAGATGTCATCGGGATAGTGGCATCAATGGGGCGATGCGAAAGGTGCCCGGTTCAATTCCGGATGTGTCTCTGTTCTCCTCCGGTCATCTCCGAGTTGAGTTTTGGTCTGGGCCTCGTCGAACGCTGAACACATATCGTGCACTTCTCTTCTGTTCAAGTTCTTTGTGGTCTGGGCCTATTTGAGACTTGACTAGCTTGGTTTTCTGATGCGTCTTCAGGCGGTTTTACGATGTCAGTTCAGACTGCTGGCCTATACCTTGCTCTGCTATCTATAGACCGTCGTACTACTTCCTCTCCACTATTTGCGTCTCTTCTTCCTGTGAATTAGCTGGCCTAATTTCTCGCATCTTTCTATCATCCATGCAACCCGTCATCAGCGTCACTGCTCCTACGCCCACCCTCAAACCCGACATTCATGGGCGCATATTCAGGACCACCACCTTCCTCGCCGACGCCGTCCTCTTCGACATGGTACGTTACATCGATCATTTGCGCTGAATTGTCACACTCATCACATAGATGACAGGACGGAACAATGACAGATTCCATAGCGGCAGTCGAAGCGGCATGGAGCAGGGTGGCGCGTGAAATCGGCGCGGATCCGGCGTTCGTGATTGCGGCAACTCATGGCAAGCGCGCGATCGACAACCTCGCGCGCTTCAAGCCGCGTCTCCACCCGGACGAACTCAGCGCTGCAGTGGAGGAGTTTGAGCGCTCCATTCTCTTCTACGCTGATGCGCACGCGAACGCGAACACGCACGCACGCCTCCGCGCCGCCGCGGGTAGCTCCACGCCCTCCCTGTCCGACGCCGGCTCCTGCTCCGGGCCTGGCTCGTCGGCGGGCAGTTCATGCGTTTCTTCGTTGGTACAGAGCGCCGCTGTGTCGACGGAGCAGCTCGTCATCGTCTCTGGGCCGCAGGCGGAGCTCGCGGACGAGCTCGCGATCGCTCTGACCGCCGCCGCCGCGGTGGAGAAAGGATGCGTCACGTCGAGAGAAGGGGCGGGCGAGTGGGAGTGGGAGCTCGAGGCCGCCGGGTTTGATCGCGCCGTGCGCGTCTTGCCTGGCGTCAAGACGTTGCTCGCGTCAATCCCGGAGGGTCGTTACGCCGTTGCCACGTCCGGGGCAAAGACATACGGTGCGCCACCCCTCCTCCCGCGATCGAGCTGGGCTGATCAAATATTAATATTTCGACCAGCACATGGATGTCTTTCTCGAGTGGGCATCGTCCCGCCCAAAGTCACAATCACGGCGGACGACCCACGCCTCCGGGCGGGCAAGCCCGCGCCGGACCCGTTCCTCCTTGCGGCCAAGTGCCTCGGCTACAGCGCCGAGCGCTGCGTCGTATTCGAAGACTCGCCGAGCGGCATCAGGGCTGGCGTCGCCGCCGGCGCCATAGTCGTTGCGGTGTGCACGAGCCACTCGCGCAGGCAAGTCGAGGAGTGCGGCGCCCACTATGTGGTGGAGAACTTGGAGGATGTACACTGCGAGGAGATAGAGACGGACGAGGGGACCCGCCTTATGTTTACGGTCGAGCATTGAAAGTGCGTGGGACGTGTGCTTTGGACAATACAGTACCGTACAGTTATCCCTATCGCTTTGTGACTTGCTGCAAATGACCGTCTGAACCGAATTCTGATTGGTATAAATCTAAATTCTGACGCCTCACCCTCTATCTATCTACCATCATGCAAGTATCAACAATAGCGAGGTCAGAGTTCTTACGACATTAATATTGAATTGTTGGTGTGCCGTGCCGTGTCGGAAACAACCGAGTCTATTCGAGCTACCCTTGCCGCCGTACCCCTCATTATCGCAAAAATCAATGCCAATATACTACTGTATAGCAGCGGGCGGGAGCCGTCCAGGGACTCAACTTAAACATAGCATTTCGTACTCTATGCACTGTGTCAAGCGCCCACGAAAATGATCGCATCCATGTGCATCGATTTCACTGTCACGTTCCAAGACACGCGTTTTCCCTGAACTTATGGCCCCCCTACTATCCATCATCGATTTTCTCCTTTTTCTTTCGCTCTTTGCTGCTCTCAAGGCCTTCCGCGACCATCGAAGGCGAGGAGGGTTACCGTTTCCTCCTGGCCCACGGCCAGTGCCGTTAATTGGCAATTTGCTCGATATTCCAAGGGAGTCTTCCTGGCTCGCATACACAGAGCTTGCGAAGAAGTATGGTGCGTCTCCCGCCTTCTCCAAGTCGAGGGGTCTGTTATAAGCGAAACTTGCAGGCGACGTCATGTCTTTCCACGTTCTGGGCCGAGTCGTCGTCATTTTGGGCTCCACCAAGGCAACGAAAAGTCTGCTCGAGAGGCGCGGGCACACCTACTCTGATCGCCCAGTGATCCCGTTCTTTGAAATGTGCGCGTTTGGATCCGGCGACCTCGTCCTTTTGCTGATACGTTCCAGGATGGATATACTATGGGCTTTACCGTTCGCGAAGTATGGGTCGGATTTCCGACGTGCGCGCAAGATCGCCGAGCGGTGTTATCGGCCCGCGTCTCTGGCGCAGTACAGTGCCATCCAAGAGCGAAAGACTCGTGTCCTCGTCACACGCATGTTGGAAACCCCGCAGGAGTGGGCGGCACACATTGAGCTGTGAGCGTTTTCCTTATTTTTTAATCCGTGTTTTGTCCTTCAACTATTTTCCAGTTTCCAAGGCGAACAACTTCTTTCCATGACATACGGTTACGACATCAGAGGGCCAGATGACAAGATCCTAGACGCCGGCAAGAATCTATCCGACATTGCTACTAGAGCGTCTCTCCCTGGCTCGTTTTTAGTCAATGAGTTACCGTTCTGTACGTTGCTCCTCCGAGTCTTCTTTACATGCTGCCCATTTAAAGACACGTCACTAAGTGCGATATATCCCGGAGTGGTTACCATGGTTCAGCTACAAGCCACTTGCCCGTGGCTACCATACTTTAACGGAAGTACTCAAGAATGACCCAATGCAATTTGTCAGGGAAAACATGGTTAGCAGCTACTGGCCTACTGCCCATCGAGCATGACTGAAAGCGCTCACCATACCTCGGGTAGCTCACCGGCACGGCGCAGCCCTCCATGGCATTTGAGAGCCTTACAGAGGCTGAGAAAATAAATAGGTCTGAGCGCGAAGGATACGAGAGCGCGATCGCCGAGACCCTAGGGGTCATGTATTCGGGTCCGTGGTACCGCTGTACATGGATCGTTTGGTACTAATTCGTGACTTTACAGCTGGAACAGACACTGTACGTCAGAAGCACCCGCGAGAGCATCGACATGCTTAGGTCTACTCCTATTTTTCTAGATAGTATCGACCATGATGTCGTTTGTACTCGCTGTTGTACTCCACCCGGACCTGCGGAGGAAGGCGCAAGACGAGATCGACGCAGTCACGGGGCGCACACGATTTCCGACCTTCGAGGATCGTCCAAAATTACCCTTCGTTGATGCCTTTTGCAGGGAAGTCTTAAGGTGGAGGCCTGCCGCCCCCTTACGTAGGTCGAATCGGTTGTTCCTGCAGCGGTGTCGCCATGTGACTATCATTCATAGATATACCCCACGCGGCCTCAGAGGATGGCGTGTATGAGGGGTTCTTCATACCGAAGGGTGCGAATGACTACTACACCACAAATTTTCATGTACGTTCGCTGACGCATGTTTGGCTAGGTGCTTGGGTGATCGGAAATATATGGTACGATGTATTCACGCAGTCTTTTGTGGTAATTATGATCCACATTGTTTTTAGGGCAATCCTACACGACCCTGATGTATATCCGGAGCCCGAAGTGTTCAACCCAGATCGATTCCTTACTCCGGATGGAACTTTGCGTGATGATTCCACACTGCCGTCGGTCTTTGGATTCGGAAAGCGCATCTGCCCGGGGAAGTACTTGGTTGATGCAACGTTATTTATTTTTTCCGTGACCGTGCTGTCGGTTTTACGCATCGAGAAGCGGCGCGATTCTGGGGATGGTCCTTTCGAATATACGTATTCGGGTGGCCTCGTGAGGTGCGGTTCAATGTTTTCTTTAGAGGTCGAGAGGGTTAATTGGCATGTCCTCATCAAGCCGTCCAAACGCGTTCCCATGCTCTATCACTGCAAGGGACAAAATTGCAGAAGAGCTTATTTTGGGCGCAGGCACTGCGAGAGCTTGAATCACTGAATGTACTAGTTCATATGTCATCTTTAAAGGGTTTATACCAGATGCTTTTTTGTGTGTAGGAGCAATCCCGTAGGAGTAGTGGTGCTATATATCACATCGGCTTCTCATATTAAAGGTTCACTCAAGGGGAACGGTGTCGGTTAGGGCCCCTCCATAGCGGAGACGGGTCTGGGCGAGAGGCTCGGGACGAGTGGTAGTTTCGGAACTTTCCGGGCAGTTGTTTCAAGAGAATCAGGATCACGTGAACTTGAACATAGCTTCATTCTACCATTGCGCATTGCGGAAATCTGCTCAGCCTACATAAAACCATGGAGATGTGGTGTTGATATGAATGAGGTGGTATTAGTCCCCCTGCTCTTCCGAGTAGTAGTCTGGTCCTTCAACTTGAAGATCATGGCTTACCTGACATTCCTCATCGATATTCTTGCTGCGCTCTTATTCCTCGCCTCCATCCAGGCTATCCACGACTATCGAAGGCGTTCAGGGCGATCCTATCCCCCTGGTCCGCGACCCTTGCCAATCTGCCTGGGTCCCACCTGGCAAAGGGCTCAAGGCACTTTTGCGCCAAAGCCAAGGCGCCGAAGCAGCCAATGAGTTACCATTCTGTACGTTGCTCCTCCGAGTCTTCTTTGCATGCTGCCCATGTAAGGACACGTCACTAGTGAGGATCGGGAGGCTCGAAACAAAAGGCGTTAGTTTCGGAAAATTCCGGGCAGTTGGCACACTTTGTCTCGGTGACAATGCGGCGCTGTCAAGAATCAGGATCACATGAACTTGAATGTGGCTTCGTAAGATGAGAATGCAGAAATCTACTGAGCCCGTATAAAAACCCCGGAGATGTCCCGGTGTTGATGTGGACGAGGTGGTATTGGTTCCCCCTGCTCTTCCGAGTGGTCTGGTCCTTCAACTTGAAGAGCATCGGCATGGCTTACCTGACATTCCGGGTCCTCATCGATATTCTTGCTGTGCTGTTATTCCTCGCCTCCATCCGGGCTATTCACGACTATCGAAAGCGCTCAGGACTATCCTATCCCCCTGGTCCGCGACCCTTACCAATCATCGGCAATCTCCTCGACATCCCAAGGACCTTTTCCTGGCTTGCGTACACTCAATTTTCTAAGAAATACGGTATCTCACTTTCTTTCTCAGAAGTCCCTTTCTA
>Ga0137397_10003303_pt1 | contig 11241 bp, 15 predicted proteins | sample czorhiz116metaG_FD_106658 | JGI IMG/M metagenome (GOLD analysis project Ga0137397, IMG submission 106658) | Vadose zone soil microbial communities from Angelo Coast Range Reserve, California, USA - czorhiz1.16 metaG | ecosystem: Environmental > Terrestrial > Soil > Vadose zone | place: USA...
ACCGTGCTCGACAGCGTGCTCCTCGCCGTGCAGGGGCTCGACCCGGCACGCTTCACGCTCCATCGACCGCGCCGGACGTATGGCCACCTGCTCGTCCGCGCCGAGTCGCTGCTGGCCGACTGGGGTCTGGCCGACCGGTGCCACCAGGTGACCGGCCGGCTCTCGTACGGCGAGCAGCGTCAGGTCGAGCTGATCCTGGCCCTGGCGGGCGCGCCGAAGGTGCTCCTGCTCGACGAGCCGACGGCCGGCCTGTCGCCCGCCGAGACGGCGGCGGTGGCGGAGATGATCCGCCGGTTCTCCCGCGACACGACGATCCTCCTGATCGAGCACGACATGGACGTCGCCCTGGACCTCGTCGACCGTGTCGCCGTCCTGTTCCAGGGGCGCGTCCTGACCGAGGGCAACAAGGACGAGATCCGGCGCGATCCGGAGGTCGCCGCCATTTACCTCGGGACCGACGATGCTTGAGGTCGAGGACATCCACACCAGCTACGGCGAGAGCTACATCCTGCAGGGCGTCTCCTTGCGCGTGGCCCGGGGCCAGGTCGTGGCCGTCCTCGGCCGCAACGGCGTCGGGAAGACCACGCTGATCCGCTCCATCATCGGCTTCACGCCGCCGCGCCGCGGCCGGATATTACTGAACGGCGAGGACGTCACGCGCCTGCCCGCGCACGAGATCGCACGCCGCGGCGTGGGGCTGGTCCCGCAGGGCCGGCGGATCTTCGCGTCGCTCGCCGTGGGCGAGCACCTCCAGATCGGCGAGCGCGTCGGGAACGGCTCCGGCTGGAGCTTCGACCGGGTGCTCGAGCTGTTCCCCCGACTGCGCGAGCGCTTGCGGAACCGCGGCAACAAGCTCTCCGGCGGCGAGCAGCAGATGCTCGCCTGCGGGCGGGCGCTGGTCGGCAATCCCGAGCTTCTCTTGATGGACGAGCCGTCCGAGGGGCTGGCGCCTCTCCTCGTGCGGGAGCTCGGGCGCATCCTGGCGCGGCTCAAGGCCGGCGGCGCGTCCATCCTCATCGTCGAGCAGAACCTCGCCTTCGCGCTCCGCGTCGCCGACCACGTCTACCTCATGAGCAAGGGCAAGATCGTCTTCGAGTCCCGCCCGGCCGAGCTCCTGCGCAACGAGGCGATCAAGTCGCGCTACCTGGGGGTGTGACGATGGACGCCGAGTGGGACGCCGGTGATCTCGGCTGTGGCGACCTCGTGCTGGAGCTCCGACTGCGTCTGGACGCGCTGGCGCCTGGGCGCATACTGAGGCTCATCGCCCGCGATTCGGGGGCGGCGGCCGACATCCCGGCATGGTGCCGGATGACCGGGCACACGCTGGTCGCGGAGCAGCATCCGGTATACCGAATCCGCCGAAAGGAGAATTGAGCCATGGCCAATCGATTCTGCGTCAACCTCACCCACGCGAAGGACAATCAGGACAAGTCGACGGTGGCCTTCGTGTTGGCCAACGCCGCGGTCGGCTCGGGCAAGGAGACGCTCGTGTTCCTGAGCGTCGAGGGCGTCCGCCTCGCTCAGAAAGGGTACGCGGACGACATCCGCGAGGAGGGGTTCACCCCGCTCCGCGAGCTGATGGAAAACTTCGCGAAGGCCGGCGGCTCGATCTACGTGTGCTCGCCGTGCTTCAAGAAGCGCAAGCTCGACGAGAACAACCTGGTGGCCGGCGCCGCGATCGTCGGCGGCGCGAAGCTCGTCGAGTTCCTGTCCGATGGGAGCCCCTGCCTCAGCTACTGAGCTGCCGCGTCAGCACCGATTGCCTCGGGAACCGAGTGCCACTACGATCCCTCAAGAAGCCCAGGTGAAGGGAGTCGTCGATGAGTGCCTTGCCTTCGAACGAAGCGCTGCTGGCCGAGCTCGACCGGGTGGTGCGCGAGACGCTGGCGTACTTCGACGGGCCGGGCCGGGCGACCAGCGCCCGCGTCGACCGGTGGCAGGCGCGGGACGTGCTCATGCACTTCGTCTACTTCCACGACGCGACCGCGTGGGGCATTCAGTCGGCGGCGCTCGGCGGTCCCCCCTGGCCCGTGCCGGCGGACTCCGATCAGGTGAACGAGGTGTGCCGTCGCCTGCACGAGCACGAGAGCTTCGACGGGCTGCTGGCGCAGGTCCGGCAGGCGCACGCGCGGCTGGTGCGAGCGGCGCGGAACGCGCCCGACCTCGACAAGCCCGCCTTTCGTCGGGCGAACGGCGAGGTCATGACCGGCCGGCAGCGCTTGGAGGCGCTGGCCCGCCACTGGGCCGAGCACGTCCGCGATCTCCAGGCGGCGGCCCGGTCCGGACCGTAGGCGCTCCTCCACGGCGACTCGACGCGATGCGAACGCTGAGCGCCGTCCTCTTCACGGCCCTCCTCGCCGCGGCGCCGGCGGCCGCCGACCACGGCGGCCCTCTGCGCAGCGCGCCGATGAGTCCCCTGACCGCCGCGCTCGTCTTCGCCGGGCTCGCGCTGCTCGTCGGCGCGATCGTGGTCGTCGTGATCAGGGTGCTGACGAAGGAGCGGTAGGCGCGCTCAGAGCTCGGCGACGTCGACCGCCTGGCCGCTGGCGGCGCTCTTCCACACGGACTCGGTGAACTCCATGTAGCGGACGCCGTCCTCGAAGGTCGTGCGCGAGACCTTCTCGCGACCGCGGATCGCGTTGACGAACTCCTCTTCCACGCGCCAGCCGATCCGTCGCTCGGCGGGGATCGGGATCTCGCGGAGCGCCTTGTCGCCGCGCCGCCCGCCCGAGAGGCGCTTGGCCTCCGCCTCGATGCGCACCGTCCCTTCGGTCCCGAAGATCCACACCTCGCTCGGCGGCGCCAGCGCGGTCACCGTGCTGACGCGCAGATGCGCCACGGCGCCGCCGGCCAGCGTCGCGAGGATCTCGACGTGATCGGGCATCCGCACCTCTTGCCAGGCGCCGCCGGCGTCCTTGCGACGGGGCACGGCGATCTTCGTCATCGCCGTGACCCGGCGGGCCGGGCCGAGCCACCGCATCAACGCCTCGTACCAGATACCCATGGTCATGACGTTGAGCCCGCTGAGGACGGCATCCTGGCGCCAGTGGAGCGGCTCTGCGGCGTCGACGAAGCGGCCCTGGTTGGCCTGGATCTCGACGGCGAGCACGTCACCCACGTAGCCCTCGGCCAGCAGCGCCTGGACCGCCGGGTCGATCTCGAGGGTGTTCGGCGCCGGCACGAGCTGCGCGACGAGATGCGCCGCCTCGCGCGCGGCATCGAGCATGCGCCGCCCTTCGGCGGCGTCGACGGCCATGCGGGCCTCGCAGAGCACGTGCTTGCCGTGCTCCAGGACGGCCCGCGTGATCTCGCAGTGCGTGTTGGGCCAGGTGCCGATGCAGACCGCGTCGATGTCGGGGGCCCGCACGAGCTCGCGCCAGTCTCCATAGACCCGCGCGATGCCGAACTCGCGCGCGACGCGCTCGCCCGATTCCTTCGTCCGGTTCGCGACCGCCACCAGCTCGATCCCCGGTTGAGCCCGGAGCTTCGGAATGTGATGGCGGCGCGTGTTGGCGCCGGCGCCCACGAACCCCACGCGGATCGTTCGATCCGTCATGAGGCGGCATGGTAGCACCCCGGGCGATTGTTCGCCCTCGGGCGATCGTTCGCCCCCCGGCGATATTCCGGCCGCGACGTGCTAGGATCGGGGCACCATGGCCCACAGAGGAATGAAATTCGGAATCTTCCTGGCGCCGTTTCACCGCATCGGCGAGAACCCCACGCTGGCCCTCTCCCGCGACATGGAGCTCATCGAGTGGCTCGACTACCTCGGCTACGACGAGGTCTGGGTCGGCGAGCACCACTCGGCGGGATGGGAGCTGATCGCCTCGCCGGAGCTCTTCATCGCCGCCGCCGCCGAGCGCACCCGCCACATCAGGCTCGGCTCGGGCGTGACGAGCCTGCCGTATCATCACCCGCTCCTGGTGGCGCAGCGCTTCGTCCAGCTCGACCACATGACGCGCGGCCGCTCGATGCTCGGTTGCGGCCCCGGAGCGCTGGTGTCCGACGCCTACATGCTGGGCATCGAGCCGGTGAACCAGCGCCCGCGTATGGACGAGGCCCTCGACGCCATCATGCTCCTCCTGCGCTGCGAGGAGCCGGTGACGATGAAGACCGACTGGTTCGAGCTGCGCGAGGCGCGCCTGCACCTGGCGCCCTACACCCAGCCGTGCTTCCCGATCGCGGTGGCGAGCGTCATGACCCCGGCCGGCGTGGTGGCCGCGGGCCGGCACGGTCTCGGCGTGCTCTCACTGGGCGCGGGCCTGCCCGGCGGACCCGAGGCGCTGGCCAACCAGTGGAAGCTTGCCGAGGAGACGGCCGCCAAGCACGGCAAGCGCATGGACCGCAAGGAGTGGCGACTCGTCGTCAACGTCCACGTGGCCGAGGACGACGAGGAGGCGTTGCGCCAGGTCAAGCGCGCCGAGCGACACGAGACGATCACCTACTTCGAGGAGACGCTCGGCCGGCCGCCGGGGCGCTCGGACGATCCTCTGACCGACGGCGTGAAGATGGGCACTACGCTCGTCGGCTCGGTAGACACGGTCGTGCGCGGCATCGAGCACCTGCAGCGGCTGAGCGACGGCGGCTTCGGCGGCCTGCTCTTCCGCGCCCACGAGTGGGCGTCGCGGGAGCAGACGCTCCGTTCCTACGAGCTCTTCGCGCGCTACGTCATGCCGCGGTTCCAGGGCTCGACCGACACGACGAGGGGGTCGAACGAGTGGGCGCGCGGGAACCGCAAGACGATCTTCAGCCCCAACGTGGAAGCCATCCGTCGCGCGTTCACGGATGCCGGGCGCGCGGTCCCGGCCGAGTTCCACCAGCGCACGTCCGGCGCGCGCGACCTGGACTCTCGGACCGAGTAGCCGTTATTCCGCCGAAAGGACCTTGCTGACGGTGTGCGCCTGCAACGCGGGCAACACCTTGCTCCCGAACCGGTGCACCTGCTCCAGGAACATCTCCTGCGGCATCGCGCCGCGGTTCATGTTCACCAGCACCGCGACGATCCGTTCGATCACCTCCCCCGCCGTTCCCCAGGGCAGGACCGCCGCCTCGCGCTCGACGTCCGCCATCGTCATGTCGCGATAGCGCTCGCGGGCGCCCGACACCGCGGGCAAATTCTCGGGGCCACGTACGCGCTGGCCTGGATGATTACAAGCCCAGGCCCTCCGCCCGGCCCCGACCTGCTATCATCCCAGGCAGTTGGGGAAAGGAGACCGCCATGTCCACGGACACCGCGTACACGCTCGACCAGTTCTTCGCCGACACGCGGGAGACCATCAAGACGAAGGGCGTTCCGTCGGGGCTCGCCGAGATCCGCGACCACGTGGAGAAGCTGCTACGAAACCCGGAGCTCTTGAAGAAGCACCTGGGCGATCCGGTGCCGTACCGGGAGCGTACGACGATCGGCCACGACCCCGAGTCCGACGTCCACGTCCTCGTCCATGGCCGTGAGAAGGGTGGGAAGTCCGTCCCGCACGATCACGGTCCGTGCTGGGTCATCTACGGCAACTACAAGAATCCGACGCGGATGCGCCGGTGGCGCCGCCTCGACGACGGGAGCACCTCGGGCCATGCGGAGCTCGAGCTCCAGCGCGACTTCCTGAACGAGCCCGGCCACGCCGCGGTGTTCGCGGTCGGCGACATCCATTCGATCGAGTACGGCGACGACACGTTCTTCATCCGAGTCACCGGCGGTGACGTCGAGAGCCAGAAGACGCTCCGCTTCGACCTCGAGAGAAAGAGCGTTCAGGTCGCCGACCGCGCCCTCGGGCAGCGGTAGTGCGAGCCGAGGAGGTGCCTCCCCCGATCCTTCAGAGTCCTAAGGAGAACTGAGCATGCCGTACGACTTGGTGATCAAGAACGGCACGGTCATCGACGGATCCGGTCTGCCGCGGTATCGAGCCGACGTCGGCGTGCGGCACGGCCGCATCGTCACGATCGGTCGGATCCGCGAGCGCGCGCGCGAGCTGGTCGACGCCGACGGCCAGGTGGTCACACCGGGCTTCGTGGACGGCCACACGCACATGGACGCGCAGATCTTCTGGGATCCGCTCGGCACCTCGTCGTGCTGGCACGGCATCACCTCGGTCGTGATGGGCAACTGCGGCTTCACGCTCGCCCCCTGCGCCAAGGAGAACAAGCACCTCGTCGTCCGCAACCTCCAGCGCGCCGAGGACATCCCGCCCGCCGCCATGGAGGCCGGCATCGAGTGGCGCTGGACCACCTTCCCCGAGTTCCTCGACTGCCTCGACTCCCTGCCGAAGGGCATCAACTACGGGGGCTACATCGGCCACTCGGCGGTACGCACCTACGTGATGGGCGAGCGGGCGTTCGAGAAGCCGGCGAGCGAGGACGATCTCAAGGCGATGGAGCGCGAGGTGCGCGACGCCATCCGCGCCGGCGCGATCGGGTTCACGACCTCACGGTCACCGGCCCACGAAACTCCCGAGGGGCGTCACGTCGCCAGCCGCCTGGCGACGTGGGACGAAGTACGCCGGCTGGTCGGCGTCATGGGCGAGCTGAACGCCGGCCTCTTCGAGATCGCGGGCGAGGGCGTGGACCGTGCCCCGGACGACCCGGGTCTGCGCGACTACCACACGCGGCTGCGCGACCTCGCCGTCGACACCGGGCGCCCGGTGACGTTCGGGGTCTTCAGCCGTCGTGGGGTGCCGGACGTCTGGCGGAAGTACCTCGCGCTTCTCGACGAGACCGCCGCCGCCGGCGGGCGCATGTTCGCCCAGGTGCACAGCCGCTCGCTGAGCGCGTTGCTCTCGTTCAAGACCCAGATGCCCTTCGACCGGCTCCCGGTGTGGAAGGAGCTGCGCGCGCTCCCGCTCGCCGAGCAGCGGCGGCGGCTCCACGACCCCGAGGTGCGCCGCCGGCTCGTCGAGGCCTCGGGCGAGCGCGACGACCGACGCACCGTCGGGACGGAGGCTCGGCCGGCCGACTACGACTGGCTCCTCGTCTTTGACACCGTGGAAGGGCCGCATCGGACGGTGGCCGAGGTCGCGCGCGAGCGCGGCCAGCATCCAGCCGAGACGATGATCGACCTGGCGCTCGCGAAAGATCTCGACCTCTTCTTTCTCCAGCCGGTCGCCAACGAGGACCAGGACTACGCCCTCGAGCTGATGCGCCACCCGCGCGCCGTCGTCACGTTCTCCGATTCGGGCGCGCACGTCTCACAACTGATGGACTCGTCGCTCCAGACGCACCTGCTCTACCACTGGGTGCGCCGCAAGCAGGCGTTCACCCTCGAGCAGGCGGTGCGGATGCTGACGCTGGTGCCGGCCACGCTCTGGGGCTTCGCCGACCGCGGGCTCGTCCGCGAAGGGATGGCGGCCGACCTCGTCGTGTTCGATCCCGACACCATTGCCGCGGAGATGCCGGAGGTGGTGGACGACCTTCCCTCCGGAGCGCGTCGCCTCGTGCAGCGGACTCGAGGCATCGCCGCGACGGTCGTCAACGGCGAGGTCCTGCTGCGCGACGGCAAGCACACCGGCGCGCTTCCCGGGCAGCTGCTCCGCGGCCCGCTCGCGCGGAGGGCGTGAGCCCGCCGCCCGGAGCCGCCGCGCGACGCCCGATGGTCATCGTCGACGCGCAGGTCCACATCTGGGGCGCCGACACTCCCGACCGCCCGTGGCCGCCGGGCGGAGCCCAGCGGGCACAGAAGCCTCACCCCGTCACCAAGGACCTGGTCCTCGCCGGCATGAAAGAGGCCGGGGTCGACCGCGTCGTCATCGTGCCGCCGTCGTGGGAAGGCGAGCGCAACGATCTGGCGCTCGAAGCGGCACGGCTCCACCCCGACCGGTTCGCCGTCATGGGGCGGCTCGCGCTCGAGAAGCCGGAGAGCTGGGCGCTCGTCGATGGATGGAGGCGCCGGCCCGGCATGCTCGGCATGCGTTTCACCTTCAACACCGAGCAGCACCGGCCGTGGCTGACCGACGGCACCGCCGACTGGCTCTGGGCGGCCGCCGAGCGCGTGGGCATCCCCGTGATGATGTCCGTGTCCGGCCTGCTCCCGGCGGTGGACCGGATCGCCGAGCGCCATCCCATTCTCAAGCTCGTGATCGATCACCTGGGCATCCGCAGCGGTGCGAAGGAGCCCGAGGCCTTCGCCGGCCTGCCGGAGCTTTGCGCGCTCGCGCGACGTGCGAACGTCGCCGTCAAGGCCTCCGCGCTGCCCTGCTATTCGACCCAAGCGTATCCGTTCCCCGGGCTCCACCCGCACATTCGCCGCGTGTACGACGCGTTCGGCCCGCGCCGGATGTTCTGGGGCACCGACTGGACGCGGCTCACCTGCCCGTGGCGTCAGGCCGTGACGCTCTTCACCGAGGAGCTGCCGTGGCTCTCGTCGGAGGACAAGGAGTGGATCATGGGTCGGGCGATCTGCGAGTGGCTGGCTTGGCCGATGCCCGGGACGAGCCCGACCGCCTGATCGAGCGAGGAGCCGACGAGCCCCTCAGGCTCGGTTCGCGACCGGGAGCGCCGGAGCGTCGAAGACGGGGTTCTCCGTCCGATCGACCAGCGACTCGGCACCGTCGGTGGGGAGCATCTCCGCGTAGTTCTGCGCGCCGTCGATATCGCCTTCCCACACCTCTCGGGGCAACTCGTAGAGCACTTCGATGCCGTGACCGTCGGGATCCGCGATGTACACGCTGTGCGTCATCCCGTGGTTGACGCGCCGGAGGAACGGCACGCCCTTGCTCTGGAGAAAGGCGAGCTGCCTCAGCCAGGACTCCCGGTCGGGCCACGCGATCGCCACGTGGTTCAGTCCGACCCGGCCTGGCATCAGGCTCCATTGCTCGGGAGCGTGGTCGCCATTGGTCTGTGAGACCTCGGCCAGCGCCAGATCGTGGTGGGTCACGTCGCCGTGCGCGTCGAGCCCGCTGTAGAACCGCATCTTCGGCCGCTGCCGCCCCGGTATCGGCTTGAGCTCCGCGACGCAGCGAAAACCGATGATCTCGGTCCAGAACCGATGCGACGCCTCGAGGTTCCGCACATTGAGGACCATGTGATTGATGCCGCGCGGCGGTAGGGCCTGCGGCGGGGGAGCTTGCGCAGCATCGTTGGCCATGGCGCCCTCCATGATCGGTGAGCTCCGGTCGACGGTCTGTCGCCCGGTACGGCATGGGCATTGTACGGCACCGGACACCGGAATGCACCAGGCCGGGCGGAGGTCACGCGCGGCGAGGTCCCCGTCGACCCGGCGGTCGCGCCCGCTCAGGGCTCGCGGGTCGGACGGAACAGTCGCTTGTAGACGTCGAGCCGCTCCAGGGTCTCCGCGTCGAGCTGCCCGGTCACCGCGAGCTTCTCGTCCAGCTGGTACCTCTCCACGGCCGCTCGCGTCTTCTGGCCGAACATTCCATCGATCGGGCCCGGGTGATAGCCCAGGTCCTGAAGCGCCCGCTGAGCCTCGAGCACGAAAGGCGGCCTCTGGTCTGGTGGGTGCCCCGGACCGTGCCGGTCGCTGTCATCCGACACGACGATCGCCCCCGAACTCCGGATCAGATCCAATCCCATGGAGTCGCTCCTCTCCGTTCCGTGAGTCGCGCTTGTTCGAATAGAAGATCGCCGCACGGTCACGATCGCCGCCACGTCAACAGAGCTCGAACGGACCACTCATCCGAATCACAGCGACGCCGAGCAGCATCGCCGCGCAATGGCGGCAGTAAGCGACCGATTCCAGCGTGATGGCGCAGGCCGAGCAGCAGGCTTCTGCGCACGTCAAGCAGCCGAAGCGAGGACCGCCAGCATCGTCGACACCGCACCGACAGCGCCCGACGTGCATCGTGTCCTCTCTTCCGTTGCGCGGTGCCAGGCCGATCATCGAGCCATGGTCGGCACGACGCCGATCCGGGACTCGATTTGCACGTCGGGCCGCAGGTGCGCCGCCTCGCGCTCGATCACACCGAGTGCCACCCGGCGGAGATCGTCGGACGGGACCTGGCCGGCCACCTCGACAGTGACGGGCGAGCCTTTCCACAGAGGAACGTGGGCCGTCGGCGTGATCGGCAGACTGAACAATCTGGGATCGCGCAGGACGGCATCGGAGATCTGCGCCTGCACGACGACGGCTTCGCCGTCTCGCTTGCGCTTGAGATCCAACATCGTCACGAGCGCTCCGAGGATCAACAGCATGACCACCGCCGCGCCCACGACTGCGAAAACCGTCATCCCTCCCAATGGAGTCGCGTCGCTCGATGGCGACGCGCCGGATGCCGGGGGCCCGACGAGCACTTGGGCCCAGCCACGCCTCACGGGCCACGTCGCGAGCGCTGTGGTGATGAGGACCGCGCGCACTGCTTCGAGTGTTTTCATGGGCGTCGCCTCCCGGCCGCGGAGGAGCGAAGTCCGTGCCAGGTCCGCACTTCCGATCTGTCGAGGGGTTACGCGCCCACGATCGCCGAGGAGAGGCGTTCAGCGACCGCCGGCGGGCAACTTCTACAGGGCAGAGGCGTAAGTTCTACACGCCAGTTCTACACGGCGGCGGCGAGCGCTCCGGGCGGCGGCGCGCTCGAGGCATCGGCGGGGCCTCAGACGGCGGCCCGGCGACGCATCGATCGACGCACGCGGCTCTCGTCCGATGACGCTGGCTTTTCCAGCACTACGCTCAGTGGCCTGCGTGGCGCGTCCGTCGCACGCGGGCCACACGCAGCTGAAATCGCTCGGCGTGCCGACCGTCCGATGACCTGTGGCATCTCGCTTGCTCGGATCGCCATACGTGTACGTCGGGAACAGAAGTCCTGGCAAAAGGCCAGGCGCCAAACACAGCACGAAGGAGGAGTTCACATGATCCGATTTCTGGCAGTCCTGATCGCGGTCCTGTTGACGGCATCACTCGGCGTCTCCGGCGCGACGGCTCAGATGAGGACCGATCCGACGACGCCGATGGGCCGGACGCCCGACAAGATGGGTCAAAAGGTCGAGGGCACGATCAAGGCCGTGCAAGGCAACATGGTCACGCTCGAGGACGGGACCCAGATCTCCATCCCGACCTCCGTGAGAGTTCCCAAGGAACAGTTGAGGCCGGGCGTGCAGATCAGCGCCGAATACGAAGAGCGAAGCGGTCAGAAGATCGCCACCTCCGTGCAGATCAAAGGATAGGGGCCATCCCCAGGAGGATCAGAGAATGAAAGGACTTCTTTCCGGGCTCTGTGCGCTGGCACTCCTCACGGGTCTCGCGGCGGGCTGCACCGATTCGAACCGGGACGGACGGCTCGGCAACAGGCCGGGCAGCGATCG
>Ga0137397_10003304_pt1 | contig 11241 bp, 11 predicted proteins | sample czorhiz116metaG_FD_106658 | JGI IMG/M metagenome (GOLD analysis project Ga0137397, IMG submission 106658) | Vadose zone soil microbial communities from Angelo Coast Range Reserve, California, USA - czorhiz1.16 metaG | ecosystem: Environmental > Terrestrial > Soil > Vadose zone | place: USA...
AAACCCTGATTGATCTCTTACCGGAAATAGACAAACACAGGGGGGAGGTATCCCGGTTATGGTTAACCAGACACTCGGCGAAGAGTGTCTGGCCTGAACGACCATGGGGAGTGAAGGACCTTTCTTGGAACTTTGGAGTGCCTTGGCGCCTTCCTTGCCGCCGGCCGCCCGTGAATACGCCCGGCCGGCCCGAAGTGGTGTAATAATAGGTCTCTTTTTTCTGTGAACTGAAAACTGTCGATCGAAGACTCCGACGCGGTCGGAAGTGTGAACCTGATTCCCATGATCCAGCCGGACTTCCGTGAATTTTCGCGACTCGCCAAACAGGGCAACCTCATCCCTGTCTATGACGTTTTTTCCGCGGACCTGCTGACTCCCGTTAGCGCCTACCTGCGCATTGCCCAGGGCTCGCGGTACTCCTTCCTCCTTGAAAGCGTCGAAGGCGGTGAAAAAATCGCCCGCTACACTTTTGCGGGCGCGCACCCCGAGGAAGTTTTCCGCTACGCCAATGGCGCCTGCGTCCTGGAGAGCCGCGACCGCGTCGTTTGGGAAGAGCGCGATCCCATCTCATTTCTGCGCGAGCGCATCGAGCGTTTTCGTCCCGTGCGCTTGCCCGGACTGCCGCCTCTCGTCGCCGGCGCTATCGGTTATTTTAGCTATGACATGGTGCGGCTGATCGAGCGCATTCCCAGGCGCCTCCGCGATGAAATAGGCCTCTATGACGCGATGCTCATGTTCTATCACGGTCTTGTCGCCTTCGATCACGTCCAGCACCGCTTGTGGATTGTTCGCAATGTTTTCACGGAAGGCCCTGGCAGCCTGCGGTCGAAATACAACGCCGCTGTCCGCGAAATCAAAGAAACCCGCCGCCTGCTCGATGAGCCCGCAGCCGAAGAGCGTCCGAAGAATCCCTCGAAAGTAAAGAAGCGCGCCCCTTTAAGGGTAACTTCCAATTTCCGCCGCCCCGAATACCTCGCCGCCGTGCGCAAGGCCAAGCAATACATTCGCGCCGGGGATATTTTTCAAGTTGTGCTGAGCCAGCGCTTTTCGGCGAAAACAAAAGCTGAACCTTTCGAGGTTTATCGCGAGCTGCGCGCGCTGAACCCCTCGCCATATCTTTTTTATTTGCACCTCAACGACGTCTCCGTTGTCGGCAGTTCGCCGGAAATGCTCGTCAAAGTGCAGGGACGCGACGTTTTCTACCGTCCCATCGCCGGCACGCGTTGGCGCGGCAAGGACGAAGCCGAAGACCAGCGCCTCGAACAGGAAATGCTCGCCAGCGAAAAAGAGCGCGCCGAGCACATCATGCTCGTCGATTTGGGCCGTAACGATCTCGGGCGCGTCTGCGACTACGGCACGGTCAGGCCAGAAAAGTTGCTCACCGTCGAACGCTACTCGCACGTTATGCATCTCGTTTCCAGTCTGCGTGGCCGCCTGCGGGAGGATGTCGATTGTTTCGACGCGCTGATGGCCTGCTTCCCCGCAGGCACGGTGTCAGGCGCTCCTAAAGTTCGCGCCATGGAAATCATCGAGGAACTCGAGCGCACCCGCCGCGGCATTTATGCCGGCGGCATTCTCTACCTCGATTTCGCTGGCAACCTGGACTCCTGCATCGCGCTTCGCACCATGGTGATGAAAAACGGCGTTGCCTACGTCCAGGCCGGCGGCGGAATAGTTGCGGATTCCACGCCCGCGGGTGAATATCAGGAGAGCGTCAACAAGTCGAAAGCGCTGCTCGCCGCCCTGGAAAAAGCGCACCGCGGAAACCGATCGGGAAAGCCATCATGATCCTGCTTCTCGACAACTACGATTCCTTCACCTACAACCTCGCGCAGTATTTAGGCGAGCTGGGTTGTAACGTCGAAGTGCATCGCAACGACAAAATCACCGTGGAAGAAATTATCCGACGCAAGCCGGAACGCATCGTTATTTCCCCGGGTCCTTGCACCCCTCAAGAAGCGGGAATTTCCGTTGAACTGGTTGAGCGCCTCGCCGGGAAATTCCCCATCCTGGGCGTCTGCCTCGGCCACCAGGCCATCGGCGCCGCCTTCGGCGGCAAAATCGTCCGCGCCCCCAAACTTTTTCACGGCAAAACCAGCCAGATTCATCACGACCACAAGAACATTTTTCGCCGGTTGCCCGATCCCTTTACGGCGACGCGTTACCATTCCCTGATCGTCGAGAAAAAATCCTTGCCGCGAGTACTCACGATCACGGCCGAAACCGACGACGGCATCATCATGGGCCTCCGCCACCGCCGCCATAAAATCGAAGACGTCCAGTTTCACCCCGAATCCGTCCTGACCGAATCCGGCAAGCAGCTCCTCAAGAATTTCCTGTCTTTGTAATGTTGGCCCCACGTCGGGCCTGCTCTTCCTTGTCCGCTCGTCTCTGTGTACTCTCCTGTCTCTGCGTTTAAATTCTCTTCACCAATTCAAATCCGCTAGTATTGCTCCATAAATTTCCATGCCGCGCCAAAATTGTCCCAGCCGCAAATTTTCATCCGAGCTATGCTGATGATTGTCGTAATTCACGATCGGAACTCCCACCCACTGCAACCCCAGATCGTCGAAGATATACATCGGCACGCTGCCTCCCGTTGACGGCATGATTACGGTGTCCTTGCCCGCCGCCCCTCGCACGACTTCGACCACGGCCTTCGACATCGGCAGATCCATCGGTGTCCGCGAACCCCGGTACCCGCCTTCATCAACAACTTTCGCGATCCGCGCATGCGCGCGCCGCTCCTCCATCGAAGGCTCGTGATCAATCACGAAAAATCCTTGCTTCTGGATGAAAGCCGCGATCTGCTCGAACTTTTTCTTCGGTTCCTCTCCCTTCACCAGACGTGCCTCCAGCGAAGCCTCCGCGCGATCCGGCACCACATTCTGCGCCTGCTGACCCACATACGCGCTGCGCAATCCTCGAATATTCAGCGACGGCTCCATGATCAGTTCCACCAGCTTCTTCCCGCCGCCCTCCGGTTTTGCAATTCCCAGCTCGCGTTCCAGCTCGCCATCGTTGTCCGGCATTTCCGCGAGCGCCTTCTTCTCAACGTCGCTCAGCGGTGTCACGTCGTCGTAATAGCCATCAATCAGCGCCCGCCCGTCGGCATCCTTCATCAAGGCCAGCAATCGCGACAACTCCATCGCTGGATTTGGCGCCCAGTTTCCGTAATGCCCGCTGTGCAGCGCGCGCACCGGTCCGTAGACCGTAACGTCGATCCCGATGTCGCCACGGTTGCCGAAGAAAACCAGCGGCCGCCCCGATTGATGCACAGGTCCATCCGCCGTGATCAGCAGGTCCGCCCCCAGAAGATTCTTGTGCAGCTCCAGCGTCCGTTGCAGATTCGTGGACCCGGCCTCTTCCTCGCCCTCGAAAATTACTTTCAAATTCACACCCAAGGGAATTTTCTTCGCTCGAAGAGCATCGAGCGCCGCCAGCAGCGCCACGATCGGCGATTTGTCATCCGAAGACGAGCGCGCGTAGATGCGCCAATTGTCGTCGTAGACCGCCCGATGTTGCGCGCTGTTTTCCGGAAAGGGGATTCGCTTGCCGCCTGCTTCGATGGCGGCGCTGCGAAGCACAGGCTCGAAGGGTTTTCCATCCGTCCACGCGGTGGGATCCACGGGCTGCCCGTCGTAATGCGCATAAAAAATCACTGTGCGTTTTGCTTCCGGCGTGATCAGCTTTCCGAAGACCACCGGCCCGCGCCCGTTGATCGGCAATAGATGCGTTTCGATTCCTCGCGCCTCCAGCATCTCGACAAGCCGCGCCGCGTTCTTCTGAATGTTCGCCGTGTCGCTTGCAACGTTGGGGATAGAAAGAAATTCGCTCAGCTCGCGAACGATGCGATCCTCATTGTCCATCCGGTATTCCCGCACGGCTTGCGCCACCTGTGCCGGCCCGAGAGGCGGGGACTTCTGCGGACTCGCCGGAGACGGTAAAAGTGCAATCAACAGAGTGACCGCAATGTTTCTCAAGGCTTTCCTCCTCTAACGCTCCCCGCAATTCTCGCGCTGCACCCGTACACGGCCTGCCTGGCGGGGCAGCAGGCGATTCTATCTGACATCAGAAATCCCTGCGCGTTCGCTCGGCGCTGCTTCCAGCAACCGCGTCACCCTCGGGCAGGGAATTGAATCTGGTCCAGGGAAGATAGTTGGACGATGACGGTCCAAATGCCCGCGCCGTTCCTGATCCCACCCGCTGTTGGAATCTAGCCCTTACTTGTGAATGCCACCAGACTTGCCAGTTTCTCCGCAGCCGCCCCCGAAGAAATCACAAAGCTCGCCAGGCCTGCCGCTTCGCGAAAATTAGCTGCTACTCCGGCAGCAACCAGCGCGGCGGCGGCATTGACCACCACAATGTCACGCGCCGGCCCGGGCTCATCTTCCAGAATCCGCCGGATGAGGTCCGCGTTTTCTGCTGCGGTTCCTCCGCGAATGGCATCGAGCGGCGCGCGCGCCACTCCAAACTCATCCGGTGTTACGGTGGACCGCGTCACAGTTCCATCGCGAACTTCCGCAACCAGCGTCTCTCCCGCCAGCGAGATTTCATCCAGCCCGCGCGCGCCATGCACTACAAATGCACGCTCGACTCCAAGCTCGGCCAGTGTCGCAGCCACCACGTCAATCACACTCTCGGAAAAAACGCCGAGTACTTGCGACTGCGCCCGCGCGGGGTTCGTCAACGGCCCCAGTAAATTAAACACCGTTCGAACGCCAATCTGTTTGCGCGCGGGAGCCGCATGGCGCGTCGCCGTGTGCGCCGCTTGCGCAAACAAGAATCCAATCCCAATTTCCCTGATGGCCTTTCCATACCGTTCGAATGGCAGGTCGATTCTCACCCCAAGCGCTTCCAACACGTCCGCCGAGCCGCTTCGTGAGCTCGCCGCGCGATTCCCATGCTTTGCCACTCGCGCACCCGCCGCCGCTGCAACAATCGCGGCTGCCGTGGAAATATTAAACGTGTTCGAACCGTCGCCCCCGGTCCCGCAGGTGTCCACCATATTCGCGGGTCGCGCCTCGCCATCGGCGAACACACGCGTGGCATGCCGCCGCATCACGCTCGAAAATCCGGTGAGTTCCTGCACCTCAACCGGCCGCCGGTTCATAGCTGAAAGCAGCCGCACGATCTCCGCTGTCTCCACGCGCCCCGAAAGCAGCTCCTCCATCACCGACTCGGCTTCCGCGCGATTCAGGACGTTCCCCGCCTCAGCTCGCTTGATCAATGAAAGTGTCATCGCCGTTCCGCGGCAAGCGCGCGGGGGACTGCGTATTTCTTGATTATTTCAGAGGGCATTTCGGCGCATCCTTGCCCCGTCTCGGGGTTCCGAGTAAACTTCTATGTTTCAACTGCCGTCAAAATTCTAACACTAGCAGACTGTTTCAAAGTCGAACGGAAAACGGAACTTCGATGAAGATTCATGAATACCAGGCTAAGGCTATCCTCGCTCGCTATGGCGTCACTACTCCCCGCGGCGAAGTCGCCTTCACCAAGGAAGAAGCCCGCGAAGCCGCGCATCGCCTGCGCTCGAACGTTAATGTCATCGTAGTTAAAGCGCAAATTCACGCGGGCGGCCGGGGCAAAGCAGGCGGAGTAAAGCTGGCCCGCTCTTCCGACGAAGCTGCCGAACTTGCCAGCCAAATTCTTGGCATGAAGCTGGTCACTCCGCAGACCGGCCCCGCGGGCCGCATCGTCAAGCGCCTGCTCATCGAAGAAGGTCTCGACATCAAGCGTGAACTTTATCTCGGTCTCCTTGTTGATCGCGCCAGCGGCCACGTCGTCTTCATGGCCAGCGCTGCCGGCGGCATGGAAATCGAGGAAGTCGCCAAGGAAAATCCGGGCGCCATTTTGCGCGAATCGATTCATCCGGCCGTTGGTCTGCAGGCGTATCAAGCTCGCAAGATCGCTTTCTCTCTCGGCTTGCCCAGCGAAGTCGCCAATTCCGCAGTCCCGTTCCTCCAATCGCTCTATCGCGCTTTCATTGACACTGACGCCTCGATGCTCGAAATCAATCCGTGCGTTCTCACCGGCGACGGGAAACTCGTTGCCCTCGATGCCAAGATGACTTTCGACGACAACGCGCTCTTCCGTCACAAGGATCTCCGCGAGCTACGCGACCTCGACGAAGAAGATTCTCTCGAAGTCGAAGCTTCCAAGTACGGTCTCAACTACATCAAGCTGGATGGCAGCGTCGCGTGCATGGTCAATGGCGCTGGCTTGGCCATGGCCACCATGGACATCATCAAGTATGCTGGCGGCTCCCCCGCGAACTTCCTCGATGTCGGCGGCGGCGCTTCCTCCGAACAGGTCAAAAACGCCTTCCGCATTCTCATGAGCGATCCGGCTGTCCAAGCGGTCTTCATCAATATTTTCGGCGGTATCTTGCGTTGCGATGTGCTCGCCACGGGCGTTGTCGCAGCGGCCAAGGATTTGCACTTGAATGTTCCGGTCGTCGTGCGGATGGAAGGCACGAACGTCGAAGCCGGCCGGCAAATTCTCCGCGACAGCGGCCTCAACTTCACCATCGCTGAAGGCATGAAGGACGGCGCCCAAAAAGTTGTTGCTCTCGCCGGAGGTGCGCGATGAGCGTGTTAGTCGACGAAAAAACGCGGCTCATCGTTCAGGGCTTCACCGGCCGCGAAGGCACTTTCCACGCGCAACAAATGATCGAGTACGGCACCAACGTTGTCGGCGGCGTCACGCCAGGCAAAGGGGGCACCAAGCATCTCGAGCGCCCCGTCTTCAACACTGTCGCCGACGCTGCCAAAGCCACCGGTGCAAACGCTTCCGTGATTTTCGTTCCACCACCCTATGCCGCCGACGCAATCCTCGAAGCTGCCGACGCACAACTCCCCCTCACCGTCTGCATCACGGAAGGCATTCCTGCTCTCGACATGGTGCGTGTCGCTTCCGTCGTGGACTTCAAGAAGACGCGCCTCATCGGCCCCAACTGCCCGGGCATCATTTCTCCCGGCAAATGCAAAGTCGGCATCATGCCCGGCCGCATCCATAAGCAAGGAAATGTCGGCGTAGTCAGCCGCAGCGGCACGCTCACATACGAAGCCGTGCCTCAGCTCACCGAATTGGGCATCGGCCAATCCACCTGCATTGGCATCGGTGGCGACCCCATTATCGGCACGACCTTCCTCGACGCCATCCAATTTTTTAACGACGACCCGGATACGCACGCAATTATTTTTATCGGCGAAATCGGCGGCAACGCCGAAGAGCGCGCCGCGGAGTGGATCAAGGCCAATGTGAAAAAGCCTGTCGTGGGCTTCATCGCCGGGCAGACTGCACCGCCGGGGCGTCGCATGGGCCACGCCGGCGCCATCATCAGCGGCGGCCAAGGCACTGCAAAAGACAAGTATGCCGCGATGGCCGCTGCGGGCATCCGCACTGTGGAAACGCCCGCGGATTTGGGCTCTGCGTTAGCCGCCGCCCTGAAATGAAGAAACTCTAGCTTGGCCTTGAAACCCAAGGGGTTTTCCCGATTTTGTAGCTCCGGCACCTTGCCGGCCGCATTTAAATACTCCGGAGGAAATTTTCGTGTCACTCGAGCGCACATTCGCAATCATCAAGCCCGACGCAGTTAGCCGCGGCCAGCAGGGTGAAATCCTTGCAAGAATTCATAAGGCGGGTTTCAAAATCGTCGCCATCAAATCCATGCGCCTGACCAAAGAAGAAGCCGGCGGCTTTTACGCCGTCCACAAAGAACGTCCCTTCTTCGGCGAACTCACCGATTTCATGAGCTCCGGCAAAATTTTCGCTCTTGTCCTCGAAGCCGATGGCGCCATCCTGAAGTGGCGCGACACCATGGGCGCCACCGACCCGAAGAAGGCCGCTCCCGGCACCATCCGCCACGACCTCGGGACCAGCATCGGCAACAATTGCACCCACGGCTCCGACGCCCCGGAAACCGCCGCCTTCGAGATCGCCTACTTCTTCTCCGGCTTGGAATTGATTTGACGACGCGGTAAGCGTCGTCATCCCGAGGAACATCACGACGACGGATCTCCCCCCATTATGTCGTTACATCTTACTTCATTTCTCCTAAACTCTTTCCCGTGGACGCCCTCCGCGATCTCGGCCGAACCCTCCTCGTTCTCGGCGCCCTCCTCATCATCGTCGGCGCCCTTCTTTACTTCGGCGGCAAACTCCCCATGCGCCTCGGCCGCCTACCTGGTGACATCGTCCACCGCGGCGAACACACTACGTTCTATTTCCCAATCGTCACTTGCCTCCTCCTCAGTCTCATACTCTCCCTTCTGCTTTGGCTTGTGTCTCACTTCCGCCGTTAATCTGCCCCGTATACTGGATAGTTGCCTTTGATCCTACTTTCTGCGATAAACATCCGTCTCAATCGCATCACTGCCGAGGGCGCCGGCTCAGATTCTGCTTCTTGGTTATGCGTACTGGATTCGTCAAGGCGCGCCACTGGAGTCCCGCCATGCCAACCATAGTCGCCAAAAACGTGCAAGATGAAGACCTAAAGCCCATCTTTGCCTACCTTCGCACCATCAAGCCTGTCCAACATCGAGTGGACAATACCGAGCCTCCAACTTATTGCAAAGTCTGCCGCCAGAAGCACGGCGCCGGTGACCGCAATTGATCACGGCACGCGGCGATGGCACTTTTCCCCCGGCTCGAAGCGGTGGCCGGAATCCATTTCGCATTGGGAGAGCCGTCGGCATCGTTGCCGCTGTCTCTCTCTTTCTTTGCGCCTCCGCGTCTCCTCAATCCAAGCCTTCTGCTCCAGCCTCCGAAATCCTCGGCACCTGGGAAGGGGAATCCAAGTGCACTATTCCCGATTCCCCTTGCCACGACGAGCATGTGGTCTACGAAATCGCCGCGGACAAAAGCAAAGCCGCCCCGGCCCCGCTGAAATTGGACGGTTACAAAGTTGTGAACGGTGAACGCATCTTCATGGGCACTCTCCAATGCGATTACGACTCCGCCAAGAAAACCCTCGCCTGCACCTTCCGCGGCAGATCCTTTGACGACTGGCAATTCACTCTCTCCGGTACCACTCTCCAGGGCACGCTCACCGTCGACGCTGGCAAAACCCTCTTCCGCAAAATCACCGTATCGAAAAAACTTGCCCGCTGAACCTCTGCCGTCCGCAGCCCTGCGGGGCACTCTTGCATTGTTTCCTCGTCTGATCTTCGATAATCTGCGGCATTGATCTTCTATGACGCAGCAGCTCACCTTTAACCTCATGCCCGATCGCAAGACGTTTACCGTCAGCGAGTTGACCGGCAAGATCCGCGACCTCCTCGCCAAAAACTTCACTGACATCTCTGTGCAGGGCGAAGTCTCCAACTGTCGCGAAGCCCAGTCCGGCCACATGTATTTCACTTTGAAGGACGACCGCGCCCAGGTCCGCTGCGTTTACTTCAAGCAACAGCAGCGCGGCGTCAAGTTCCGCCCTGAAGACGGCTTGCAAGTCGCCGTGCGCGGCAGTATCAGCATTTACGAACAGCGCGGCGAATATCAGATTTACGTCGAGAAAATTGATCTGGTGGGGCAAGGCGCCCTGCAGCTCGCCTTCGAGCAATTGAAAAAGCGCCTCGAAGCGGAAGGGCTCTTCGATCCCGCGCACAAGAGGCCACTGCCTCTTCTCCCCAGCCGCATCGGTATCATCACTTCGCCGAAGGGCGCGGCTGTCCGCGACGTGGTGCGCATCCTCACACGGCGCTTTCCCAACGTTCATCTCACTGTCTATCCCGTGCGCGTCCAGGGCGAAGGCTCGGCCGAGGAAATCGTCAAAGCCCTGAAGTTTTTCAATGCCAAGAAAATCGTCGATGTGCTCATTCTCGCGCGCGGCGGCGGCTCCATCGAGGATTTGTGGTCCTTCAATGAAGAAATTGTCGCGCGCGGCATCTTCGCTTCCGAGATTCCTGTGATTTCCGGAGTCGGCCACGAAACCGATTTCACCATCGCCGATTTTGTCGCGGATGTCCGCGCTTCAACGCCGTCTGCCGCCGCGGAACTCGTCGTGCAGACCCGCCGCGAATTTGACAAGCACATTGCCGAACTGCGCGAAGCGCTCTCCGGCATGATTCGTTACCGCTTGCTGGAAATGTCCCGGCGCGTTCACGAGCTTTCCGCGCGCCGCGGGTTCCGCCGCCCGCTCGATTTGCTGCGCCAACAGCGACAACGCGCCGACGAAATGACTGCGCGGCTGGCGCTCGGACTGCGCGCGCGCCTCGAACAATCACGCAAACGTTTTAATGCTGCGTATTTGCGCATTGCTTCCTTCGATTTTCGCGTGAAGATTGCCGCGTTTCGCCTGCGTCTTGAAAAACGCTCTGCCGAACTCGGCGTGCGAGCGGAACGCTCCCTGCGCGCCAGGCGTGAACGTTGGCAGCGCCTTGCGTTGCAACTCCAGGAGCGCGGCCCCCTGAAGGTCTTGGAACGCGGCTACGCCATCGCCACCGATGCTGCCGGGAACCTCCTTCGCGATGCGGCCCAGGTTAGTGCAGGCGATTCTGTAGTTATCCAGCTTCACCGCGGCCGCCTTGCCACCGAGGTACGTAAGAAGGAGCCTGCTTGAACTCCTTCGCCACTTTGGGCTACGGTTGGCTGGACGTTTCCGATCGTTTTTGTTTGATATCTTTTACGCGGTCGAGTAGATCGTCGGCTATTTTCATCAATTGTTCGCGTTCGTTTTCGCTCGCCACGGTGTCGGCCCTGCGCCTGTAGAGCAGATTCAAGTGCGCCAACCAGGAAACGAAGGATATGAAGGAGCTACACACGAACAACCGGGACAACCATGAAGAACTCCGATCTTCCCTGCGGAATTCCATTCTACTCGTCGTCGGAAGAAGAGGCTACTTTGAGGACGGCGAGGAAGGCTTCTTGCGGAATATCCACCTGGCCGACCCGCTTCATGCGGCGCTTGCCTTCTTTTTGTTTTTCGAGGAGTTTGCGCTTGCGGGAAATGTCTCCACCGTAGCATTTGGCAAGAACGTTTTTGCGGATGGCCGCAACGGTTTCGCGCGCGATGACGCGGCTGCCAATCGCGGCCTGGATCGGCACCTCAAACATCTGCCGCGGAATCAGTTTTCGCAAGCGCGTCACCAGGTCACGCCCGCGCTCGGCCGCAAAATCGCGATGAATGATCAAGGCGAGCGCGTCCACGGGTTCGCCGGCGACCAGCACGTCCAGTTTGATGAGGTCGGATTCGACGTATCCGGCGAGATGATAATCGAGCGAAGCGTAGCCGCGTGAAGT
>Ga0137397_10003305_pt1 | contig 11240 bp, 14 predicted proteins | sample czorhiz116metaG_FD_106658 | JGI IMG/M metagenome (GOLD analysis project Ga0137397, IMG submission 106658) | Vadose zone soil microbial communities from Angelo Coast Range Reserve, California, USA - czorhiz1.16 metaG | ecosystem: Environmental > Terrestrial > Soil > Vadose zone | place: USA...
AATTGGAAGGGTGAGGATACAAAGATATTCATAGATATTGCAGTTCAGTAGTTCGGCACGGGCCATTCCACGAAAGCGTACTAGTACACGGTCATAAGAATGGGTATATGATGCTGTTAAACCGGATTGTAGGAGAAATCGGAGAACGTGAGTATCTTCCTTGAACGTAAGTAGACACACGTACTGAAACGATACTTATGCGCAGGGCCCTGCTTCCGTCAAGCTTCCTGTGATTCCCTCATGCCCGTTGTCGGCTGAAGCGGCACGAATCGCTCCCTCTGTTCAACAGGTAGGTCTTCCCTGCCCCAGTCCTCGTCGATCTTCGTATGAAGCTGCAGCTGTCGCATGCCCAGACTACACAGGAACCCCGCGATCGCGATGCCGAGCACGACCTGCCAGATGACCCTGAGCGCGTCGCCGAACGTGTTCCTCACCTGGTCCTTGAACGGCTGCTGCAACGTCGGGATCGTCGGGATCGTCGCGAACGCGATCTCGACACCCTGCGGGAACTGCGAGAGGAAGGAGGCCGGCAGCTTTCTCTTCAGCTCGTTTTGTAAGATCGCACCACCGGCGGTGACGCCCCAGATCTACACGATTTTATTTTTTTGTTCTTATTATCGACACACACTGTAGAACGCGGAGAGGAACGGGAGCTCACGTAGCCAAAGTTGCGCGAGAAAACGTAAAGAGCCATAGCGGGGGCGGTCTGCGTGACTGGGATAGACGCCAGGATCGGGAAGAGCGTGACGACGTAAATGATGCCGACGCCAGCACCGATGACGAGCTGGAAGCCGACAGACTTGGAAAGACTGCTGTTCGCGTGCAGTGTCGTCAACAGGCCGGCGCCGACGATGGCGAGTATCCAGCCTGCGTATGTTGGGATCAGGTATTTGCCAGTCTTCTTAACTGCGATGCCCGCGATTATTGCGATGAGGCTGATGCTATACGACAGCCCGAAAAGGTCGACACCAGCTCCGGTGGGAGATCTGTCCTTGCATGCCTCGAAGAAGACTGCGTACCAGTCTACCGGTGGGCATAGACGTCAGCTAACGATGTGCCGCCAGACGCTGCTACGTACAACTCAAGGTTGCCAGGATCACAGCCATGACAAAATTTTGGAGATAGCCGCTGGCGCCAGTCCAATTCATGCGCAGCAGGATGGGGACCTTAAACAGATGGTTAATCCCCGTCATAATTTGTCTCTCGTATCTGCCAGAGGACTTACGACTGGTGGCTTGCAAAAGTAGACTTCATAGACGCCGAAAACCACCAAGCCCATGAGACCGACGACCAAGGGCGCAATGACGTGGCCAGATGACCATGGGTATGTGACACCTCCCCATGTCAGTGCGATCACGACAGATGTAGTAGAACCTATAACGAGAATGTTTCCTCTACGGGCCAAGGTGAGACTCGCAGGACATAAATTCACGAGCGAATAAGAGTCTTACATGATATCCATTTTGCTGACTTTCTCTCTCAGAGTTGCAGGTGGCGTCTTCAGGCGGAGGAAGAGCATGACCAGGGTTGCATTGAAGGCGGATATCGGGAGGTTGAGATCTGCATGGTTTGTTTACGACACCGATCGCCATATAAATCAAAGATATACATACAAAACAGCCACCTCCTGGAGAAGCACAACACAGGTTGAGAAGGATTGGTGAAAGTCATATCACAAACAAGGGCCATACCATTTCCCGTTCTGAGCCAATGAACCTCCAATAACTGGACCGACGCCGCCGCCGATGGCCCAAGCGCTACACGGCATCAGTATGTTTCCAGAAACAAAGAGAGGACGACAACTGACAGCGCCATAAGCCCGCTAAACGTGCCGCGCTCGCGAAGGGTTACCAGGTCAGATAACATGATCTGCACCGACGAAGTAATCGCTCCAGCTCCCAGTCCCTGTACAGCTATTGGGCATTGGTGATTGGGACAGGTTACACCGCTGTCTAGGAGGGACAAAACGAACCTCTTCCGGCAATAAGCATGTTCATACTCGATGCTGCACCGCATATGGTGCTTCCGAGGGTGAAGAGTAAAAGGGCCGAAAGCATGATGGGCCGCCGTCCAATGATCTGAAAGTACAATCAAACTACAATCTTCGTGTTGGGAAAGAAGGAATTCGTGGCTGTACTGTACCTGTGCTAGCCCGCCGCAAAGAGGTACGAGTGCCGTCGAGCCTAATGCATACGCAGAACCGGCCCAAATGAACTGTTCGCCCTTCAAATCGCGGACGATCGTCGGCAGCGCTGCCCCTATCCCAGTCTATATATATCATCTCAGCTTCAACCCTCTGGCCAAGAGACGCAAACGACGAAAGGGATGGCTCACAAATTCGACGGCGGTCAAGAGGACGGAAAGTGCGAGGGAAAATATGATACACCAGAACTTCCAATCCTTTGGCATGGCATGGTCATGATGGCGGTCATCGGGGGAGGGCGTTCGCCCGAACGTGCTGGGGAGTTTGGGATATTCTAGCTCTCGGGTAGACGTGGTTGTGGTATTCATCGCGAGTTTTTTTGGGTAATCGCACCACGAGGAGAGAAACAATGGAGGGGGGGGGTCAGGTAGGGAGGTAGGGTGCCAGAGCTGCGAGCAGGGATAGGATGGTTACGGCAAAGAAGGCAAAGGGAAATTAATGGTCAGTAAAACGACGACGCTGATATTATTACAACGGGAAGGTGCGAGATGCCGGCACGTAATTCCGGATTGCTCTTCCTCAGGATCCGATTCCGGGGGCCAAGAAACGGGAGTTCTGTTCTCTTGCGTTTTATCGCACAGCCGGCTGTAACCTCAACTTCTGACCAGAAGAGGATGGGAGGAAAAAGTGCGCCGGCGCGTGCGAGGGGAGGGCTCCACACATGACCGTCCATCATTGGCACCCACGCACAGCTTCACTCGTTGATGTGACTTGACTTGTGACAATCGGTGCCAGTTGGGCGGGGAATCGCTTCATGCGCCATGTGAATCAGGCTCATTGCGATCAATCATGCATGCCAGCGCCAGCACTAAGTAGTACTTGGATAAGCGCACACGTGCCCACTTGACAGGCAAGTAAGTGTATACCACGTGGCGTGGCGCAACACAGGCGCTGAGGCAAACTGCACTGAACGAAATCTCCACGTCCGCGGAAGAGAGAAGCGACGACTCCACAAAGGGTCGCCTGCGGCCAAGTACTGTCGGGCAGATATCCGAACATTCTTGGGAGCGAACAGTTATGAAACAATCATGCAAAATCGCGGACAGTCAAAGTTTTGATGATGCATGGAGCTCAGGCTGCTTCTACTTCTATCACATAAAAACTAAATATCAATCTCACATGAAAGAGCGGCGCAAGTGAGCCGATGGATGGGTGATTGTTAGAGGCTTCCCTGGTCACCAGCCAACCGGCGATAGCCCGTGATGTCTTTCCGAAAAGGGTAATTGCGGTCCCGGGGGCCTCATTCCCCGCGTACAATCATCCTACGCCAGCAGTGGGCTGCTCGGTGATGGGTTGTCTACAAGTAGTGATATCGGTGATGGAGAACAATCGCTCGGCTGCCAGTGCGTCCCGTAAAATAAGTAACGCTGGCGGCCATTGATATTGGAAACGAGAGCGGTCTCCAGCGGGTTGGCATCACGGATAATTCAGGCTAATATGTTCAGCGCTGGGGGAGAAAGACTCGGGACACTAGTCGATACACATGTGTTTTCACTGGCAGAAGCCTTACACAACAATCGCCGCCAAGATGGAGAAATGCGACTAGGATCGCTGCTCTATTTTATCGTCAATTACAAGTCGTATATAGGTATAAAGATCCTGAAGACACACCATGCAACATAAAAGTGGAGATCAGTACGGGTGTTGTAATTCGTACGAATTATACATCCAATCCGATACATTTAAGTCCCGACTACTCCCGCGGGTCGCCAATAAACGCTCGACACGCAAGACCAGCCTTGACACCGAAACCGTCGACAACGAAAGGACAAACCTGTCAACATGGGTCAAACTAAAGTCCACGGGCGTCAACGTATTAGCAGGTAGAGAGCGACGTACGAGACGGCGATTGGGTAGTATTCTCTCTAGAGCAGGCACTCAGCGAGACGTCTCGGGTGAAAAACACAAAACGTACTTTCGTAGGGATACTAAGAGCTACGTTTAGGAAGCGTCCGACTTGGTGTGTGAGAAATTAGTTCGAGACGCAGGCTTTGATTCAAATGTGATGCCCACCGAAAAGTCCCTAAATAGTATGTTAAGCGCGGTTGTTGCAGAATAGGATGCGGATGCACGTACCAGGTAGAACACACAGCCATCGCGGCGCAAATCCGTGATGATCTTAACATGAGCTCTCCGTGGCCGGCTCGCCGCATTGTATATCGTCAAACCAAATAAGAACACGTCAAAGAACGCCTTGACGATGTCATGTCAGTATCGCGTTGAAGGAGAGGGTCAATTGATGCATACCTGAGACAGCCATATCCCTATCCAGTACGGGCTCCTTCCCGTTATGAGACACATCCGAAAGATATAAGGATCATATACCACATGCGCTAATAAGATAAATAGTTAGTTCGACTGATGGCCACATCATTCCAAGACTGACGCAAGAGTTGCGAAATGCTCGTTCCCACGAAGGCAATCGTGGCGCAAACCGAAACAAAGTAGCCGGCATATAGTGTCCGTAACATCCATTTTCGGTGATCCCATAGTGTGTACACCCTGATGAGCATGATATCTGCTTAAAAGTCAGCGTTCGATAAACACATCAAATAATCACAGTTCTCACAGTTTGCGAGGACAAGTGCCATAGATCCCATTATAGCCACCACGAGTACTGACCCAACACAACTGGACCAAAGCGTCAGCACTTCAGCATCACAAATCGTAATAACAACCCTACAACTAGGGACGGTCAAGGCTCGGCTCAACCGTAGACATGCTGGATACGTACGTTATGTGACAAATGTGTTGTGAACCCACTTAGTGCTATACGGCATATGCTACTTGTTGAGTTCCGCACAATCTGATTATACGCGAGTAAGGTCTCACCTTGGAAGTAGACGAGCTCCGCGAGAGTCACACTGTACCGCAGGATAATATAGAGCACCTTAATGCTCGTTAAAGGCCGTTTCCAGATGTACCGTACTTCTTCTCCAAATGTCAGCATATGATCATATACGAGGATCGATAGTGCGACACCTGCGGGCCCGGCTTAGCATCGTGTAGGAGAATGGAGAGAAAGACCCTAAGCGCACCAGAGAGATAACGCTCCGCATATATTATATGACGGTTCTCGATCGCGAGTGGCAACAAGGGAAGGAGAGATAATGGACTGCTCATCGCGGGTTGAGCGGAGGAAGGAGGAGAGGATAGGATGCTGGACAAAATACGCCCTCCATAATTCACGTAGCGTTTTGTAACAAGCACCTGGGCCGGGATGGTGGTGTGTGTGCGTGTGTCCATGCGTGACGGGAAATGAATCACGGGAGTAGCAGGGGTCCAGGCGCCGATCTATCTGTGGTAACCGTATCAGCCACAAGCCTCATCATATTTGGGCGCTGTAGCCTGTCGGCCGGTAAACTGGCGTTTGCGGAATCAGACGAATGTATTGCGGAATTTGGCATTCCAGTTAGCATGGAACTTGCCCACAGAGCAGGAGCCAGACAAGGATCATTCTCGACCGTTCGGCTTGACCGTAGGTGTTTGCCTCTTGTGCGCCATGGGCCACATTTCACTGTGTAAGGAATCGGTATTACTTGAGGGCCCGCGCGTGCCAGTGGCTAATACAATACCTTACGAGAACACTCCGGGGAGTCCGGGCCCATCCAGAGAAGGACAACTGCCAGCAGGGAACTTCGCCTTCCATTTCAGGACGGCGCATCTCCGGCGCTGGGCTGTGCAATTCATAAAAGTCATTTTCGCAACTGCGCTGAGATAAAGGATTGCCATTCTTCAGATTTCGTCGAACAACAGAAGAAGTTAAGGGTACCATACCGTGGGAGTTCCCAGCAAATCAGAGCAGAGGCTACGATGCATGGAAGGCGAGACACAGCCGTCTTTGTCGAGAAAGCTGCCACAGGAGGTGAGTCGGCCTGACTGGCACACTGATGATGGCCTGTGGGATCAATGCCAAGACGTGAGGTCACGTGAACCCTCCAACGTTTCGCTCAGCCGCGGCCGCGCGCTGCACTGACTCGGAATTGACCCCAGTCAGTCATGCAACCATTCAACTCAATTGAAATGCGACTCGACTCCAAAAGCCTCCGATGCACCGTGTGCACATTCACACCGCCCTCTTACGTATTTGAAAAGTGGCGCTACAGTTTTAGACCCTGTGTAGAACTCTGTCCTCCAGGGCAATTAGGGCCTTCAGTTCGCCCCTGCTATGGTTCTATTTCACAGCCGTTTCCAGGAGTCTGCTCCGTTCGATCCAAATTTATTCCAGAGGTAGCAGTGACGTTGGACTTCTCTGTACAAATCATGCGTTCCATTCGTTCCTAATGTCTCGCATTGGCAGGCCACAGGCTCATGACTCGAATATACCTACAAAGCACAAATTGAATCATCGAGCCATGGAAGAATGCCCATTCTAATGATTTGGGCTGCTGAGACATCAGTGCGGTATGGATTACGAGTTCAATGCGAAGCCACGGGTTGATTAGGCTCGAGCCTGTGGAAACAAAACTCAGACTGTGGGAACTTTCCCGGGTCATGTGAACTCCCAACACCGTCCTCCCAAGACCCCCATTCTAGGTTCTCGGATGTTGTACTGACCAATGTTAGGAAAAGCTCTCTTCCGGTTCCCAGTTCAGTCGCATCATGATGAAAAATACGCATCGAAAGATGATAGATGGCAGGCCACCTCACTACAGTAGAACCGCAGTACCCTAGAGAAGTCAACTGAATGATATTGCCCCTTGGTCGATACGCGATCGTAACTAACCACCCAGATATTCATAGCCTCCGACGCGGGTCACTGACTGGAAATGCACCGTTATCAGTTCACCCTTACGCTGCAGGACATACATGGCATCTTATTGGGAACGATCAACAATAAGGTGATATTATAAAGATGAAAATGGCCTTCGCCAACCTTATTTGCGTCTTGCGATAGCCGCCAGTGCTGCGAAGGCCACTGGATTGTAGATGCGCAAAATCAAGCCAAGCAGGTTTGGGCCGCGGGATGGTTCCACCCAGATATTTCTGCGTTAGAATTCTCCGCGGGGAAACGGCTCCGTCCTACAGAAGTTGGATGGGTTCCTAATAGTGACTTTCGTGAATCTTTTCGGCACTGGCACCTGGCACGAGTCATAGCCGAGCCCGAGGGCAACTCTCACATTCTAGCGGGCGTGTCCTCGGCGACAATATCCCCACCCACATTCGTTTCTTCTAAGAGGGACAGACGGATAAAGTCACATCTTATAACTGAATTGTCGATAACATTACTAGCAAGCTTGCGCCGTGCGGAAAATATCTCCTTGCTGCTGAGTTGCTGGCTGGTGCACTACAGACAATGATCTGGCTGCTTACGAATTGGGCGCTTACACACTCGAACCATCACTCATTCACGAAATCGCTCTTAATCTACTTACCTCCCGGCATGGATCAGAAGCAAAATGCTCACACCCGAGTGATATTATCAAGTAGAGCGCCACCATAGACGGCTATCAGCAGGGAATGACTCGGAAGATGAAGATAATAGACTCCCTGACAATGTGGCAATGCTCCAACACGCCAACCCCATCACGCGTATCACGACTACACCGTCACTCGCATAGCACGAAAATTCACGCTAGATGCCATTGGAGCTTCTAATTTCCCATATATCCAACCAGAGTGCATACTTGTTGCTTCCGGGATGTGCTCGCCCAGGCCCAATCAGCGTTCACTGCTACACGCGTGGTGCCCACCCACGAGAAACGCTGTATCACCCATCAGCGCCTTCGGTGCTTTCACGTCGAAGCGCCCCGCTTGCGCGAGGAGGGCACCGGCGAAGACGTCTGGGGGACGAGGAACAGGCTTAGCACGATGAAACCATGACCCCATGCTTGAGGGATGATCTACAGTGCTTCTTCAAAATCGCGATGGATGTGGGTCCTCTTCGATTTCAAACCTATGGTTTACGACAAGTGGAACGGTGCTCGGGATTCCATGCGGCGACATTCCTTACGATTCATTCCAGGCACGCTGGCGCCGACACTGGCACTGGCACCCCGGGTAGTACGCCCAGTTTTCACACATCCGCGGTTTGACATGGTGACAACTGGTCGCAGCCTTGCAGGCGCTTCCGCCACTCGTAAGTTACGGGTGGGTGTAATTTCATTGCCCGGGGCCCGTGCCATCGGAGTCGGAGTCGGAGGGCGCAGTCTTGTAAGTTAACACCCATTCAACTTCAGTAAGCTTCAGTACTTCAGTTACTGACGGCGGCGCAACGCTGTTGGCCTCTGATGAGTCTTATCGCCGCATATCGTCGTTTCGTGGCGCAATGTGCTATTTTGTTCGAAACGAACCGTACAAGACCCCGTGTCGTCTCCGTCTCTCCATATATCGGAAATGGCTGGCGCCACCTGCGCCTCGGAGCCCTTCACCACGGGTACCCCATTACGACATTGTGACCTTCTGAAGTTCCCAAACTTTGTTCGAGTTTTACATTGTATTGTTTGGAGGGCAACTGACCTTATGCCCGCAATAACTCCACACCACATGTGTACTAGCGATGATTCCTCAGGGTCCTCGTGTCTCCGACTATACTGCTCGCCCTCTATTTGCCACCTGAGCGCGACCTCGGACAACGTTGCTTCCATGAAGGCGGAGGGGACTTCCACCTTTTCTGGCGGCTACTCGGCCTTCGAGGCACAGGAGTGCCAGTGGGATTTCCCTTCTTCAAAGTCTTTGTATAAGCTTGTCAGTACCCTGCTTCACGTGGGCAAAAGTGGAGCTTCTACCAGTTTTTTGGGATAGTACAGGCCAATTTCATCCACTTCGTGCCACGGGCCATGAAACGAAGCGTATCAAATTAGCCTGTATCTTGGCCGGCCCTGGCGTCTTCCGAAAGAGCGTTTCCACTTCACTATATTCCAGCGGTCCCCAATGGAACCCTCTGCTTCAAATTTCGACTCTGTCGGCCTCGTCGATGACTCGGACAGATAGATCATGCGCGTTGCGCAGCAGGGAAGATGTTCTTGTTCTCGACCGTATTCGAATCGAATAATCGCGAAGCGCAGTGGGAGCTTCAGAATTTTCTGTTCAGTCCCCCCTTGGCCAGAAGTTAGGTACGACTCGTGTTCTCGTTGCCACAGGTACCCTTACAGCACGCTTCGGGAAGGGGCTCTTTCTCACAGACCACCGACTGAGGGTCACGGTACAGGTACAGTGCGGCGTTTACAGCGCAACCGATCCCGACTGAATCCGAGAGATCCCGAAACCGAAACCGAAACGGGCCGCAGCCGCGCGCGAGGTTACGAGCTTCGAAACCCGCGGCCGCGTCTGGAACCGACCTCGCTCAAAAAATGTCCCTGTTTGTTTCAAGTACGTACCAACCTGAACATTTTGTCACACTGCGCTCATCCCCGCTCTACTTTCCTGGTTGCCAATACGAGTAAGTTACAGTAGCGAACCAGTACTCGATCGGTACCTTACCGGCCCGGGGCTCAGCTCTGCTCAATGTCTCGGCAGCGCACACGCAAATTCGCATGCCAGTGCCAGCCAAGACCCCGCCCCGTCCGCGTTAGGTCACTATCAACTTGAATGGAGGGCGGTTAAAATGTTTGAACTCTCGAACGCGGCCTCCCCCTCCCCCCAGAGGATTCTACGCACCGTGGAACGGTGGAAGTCGCCTGTGCGAGTCTGGTCATTACAGCATGATTTCAATAGAGTCGGCAGTTTTGTTCTGTTTCGCCTGGAATATAGAATTCATTTCTTTCATTCTCAGGCTGAGGGAAAAATTTGTCGCGGGCCTCTCACCTGTCTTCCTCCAACCGACCCAATATTAGAGTTTGGTTCTAGGTTGACTCGGCAAATAGGTGAGCGCGTGTCACGGTATTCCTGCTCAATCTGCGTGTCATTCTGGGGGGTGCCGGAGAGCCATGAGACGCACGTTTCCCTTCACATCCGTTTTCTCTCCTTCTTTCGTACTGGTAAATCGTTATTACAACTCTCGACCACCATCCTCATGAGTTTCGAGCAATTGTGCCAGGTCCATCTTCGGGAGATTAATTGTAAGTTATGGCGCCCGAAAGCCTCTCTATGTGGTCGATATTGACGCAGTTAAGGCAATAACATTGAGTTGAACATTCGAGTAAGTAACGCGGAGAAAGTAAGCGAGTCGACGTCCTGTCAATCGCTCTCGCCGATGCTATCATATAGGACGGGCTAGCTGCCAACGAGAGGAGTTACCAAACAGATACCTAGTAATCCTGGAGAGCAAACATGACCAAGTCACGGTACAGATACAATCAAATTCAGGAATGGCCAAGGCCTCATCCACGCCACGGTACAGAATGCTAGCAGTTTAGCAACCGAACGGGACGAATGACTTCTATGCGCGCAATTTCTCTTCGAAGAAACCAATTAATCCGTCTCCCTCAGGCTCGAGTCACGATCCCGAATCTTCAACAGCTCGTCCCACACGAACGTCGCGCCGCCCTGGTTGCGGCGCAGGAACAGCCGGATATAATGCAGCCACTGTTTGATCAAGCGGAACTGCACCGCGTTCGGTGTCACATTGGCATTGGCTAGGTACATCTCCCCTGTTTGTTATCGTTGTATTTCTGTTGTTGATGAGGAAGTTCGCCTTAGTCCGGACGGCAGCGGCGTAGAAGGCAGGACCGGCGATGAGCCGGAGCTCAGGCTACTCGTCGAGAAGGGCGATGGCGCGAATGACGATGGGGAGAAGGGAGACGACCCAGTGGTTGACGCGTGTGGTGCAAACGGCGACGGGTCGTGCAGAACTTGTACGGTTGGCATGTTCGGCGACTCGGTCGTGTGTGACGCCGCCGGCGATGCCGACGAAGAGGTTGCGTCCCGTGCGCGGAACCGTGGAAGGGCGGAAGGCTTTCTTGGAAGGCGAGGAGTAGCAGATGAGCGAGCCAATAAAGGGATAGAGGGTCCACATGAAGTTCCTCGCTCTCTTGTCACGGCAGGCAAGAACGGATAAGCCAAGTCTGTTTAGCGGTCAATTAATGTCCAATATACTGACTACTAATTGAGACCCAGTTGTCATCACAAATTATATTAAGACAATTGAATCATCTAT
>Ga0137397_10003306_pt1 | contig 11238 bp, 10 predicted proteins | sample czorhiz116metaG_FD_106658 | JGI IMG/M metagenome (GOLD analysis project Ga0137397, IMG submission 106658) | Vadose zone soil microbial communities from Angelo Coast Range Reserve, California, USA - czorhiz1.16 metaG | ecosystem: Environmental > Terrestrial > Soil > Vadose zone | place: USA...
TGCAGCGTTTCTTCCCAGATATTGTGTCGCCCCGCCGCTGGCCTCCATGCCGCCTGTTTCGCGGTCACTCCTCGCAGTGATTGCTTCAAATTCGGTCCGTGCCACGCTTTTTTCCAATAGCCTTCTTCCAGAATGTCCAGCAGCACTTGCGTTTCCTTCATCTCTGCCTCCACTCCAGCGCGCGTGCGCGCAAGCTCCGCGCTGCTCCGCTGCTCAACGGGTGTTATTCCTGGTTTTGCAATGACAGTGCTAAGTCGACCCGCGTCCTCTATCGCTTTGAGATGGCTTGCGTTTTGCAGCACCGGAGGTGCGGTATTACTTAGCCCAGCGCGTGACTGAGCGCTGGGTTCGCTCGCTAAAACCGAGCGCCGGAGGCGCGACACATGTCCGTGCCCATGGCCCTCACGCGCTCAACCATTTTCCCACTGGTTTCCAGGACTCCGTATGGTCGCAAATCACGCGCAGCGTCGCCGTTATGGGGATCGCCAACACCAGGCCCATCCCGCCCCATACCCAGCCCCAAAAAAGCAGGGCAATTGTAATCGCTACGGCGTTTAGCCTCACTTTGCGCCCAACGATCTGCGGGGCAATTAGGTTCAACGCAAATATGTGAATCCCCGTCAAGCCGCCCGCAATGAGCACGAACCACCCCACCGTCTGCCATTTTGCCAGCGCCAATACGAACGCAGGCAGCCACGCCAGCACCGCCCCGATATAAGGCACCATGTTCAGGATTCCGGAAACCGCTCCCGCCAAAACCGGATATTCCAGCCCCAGCGCCCAGAAGAAAACGCTGCTCATCGCAATCACCAGCAGCGTCAGCACAATCATCCCCGCCAGGTAATCGCGCAGTACGTCACGCAAATCATCCAGCGTTTCCTTAACCTGCGTGCGCCGCGAAACCGGAAAAAGCTGCAGAGTTCCGTGCCAAACTTCTCTTTTTTCCGCTAGCATGAAAAAAACCAGAAAGGGCACAAACGTAATTTCAAGAATCAATGCATAGAGCGAAGGGATCCCGCGCAGAATCAGCGTATGCAAGAATCCGGTTTCCGCCGTTGTCACCCGCGTCACTCCGGGAGCAGGCGCCGGACCAATTTGTGAAACCTGCCCCTCAATACGCGAAATTTTTGCCTCCACTGCGCCCGCGGCTTTCTTCAAAACTTCTTCGTATTTCGGCCAGTTCTCAGCAAAGTCTGATGTCCTCATCCACATCGCGTAACCCGCGGCGCCCAATGCTGCGCCAAGCAACAGCACCGTCACCATCGCCCCCACTGTCCTCGGAATGCGCATGCGTTCCATTAGTTCCACGAGTGGGTCCAGGCAGTACGCCAGCAATATGGACAGCACCAGCGTGATCACCACTCCCTGCGCATAGTACGCAAAGAGCACCAAAATTCCCGCTGCAATTACCCGCAGGCTGAATGTAGATCCCTTCAGCCGCACGAACTCGCGTTCCCGGGCTGTCGTTTGCACTTCGCTCACGCTGCGCTGCTCCCCGTTGGCTCCACGTTAGCACATTCCCTACCGCCGCCCCTGGCCCTCCGTAATCGCTGTGCTAAACTTTTTATCCGTCATCATTAGGCGGCTGCTCACTCTATGCCTAGACAATTCTTTGGAACGGACGGCATCCGCGGCGTCCCCGGTACACCTCCTCTCGATGACGCCACTCTTTTCGCCCTTGGCGTTTCCGTCGTCGCTTATCTCCATCGCGATCATCCTTCGCCGCACGCTTTGATTGGAACCGATACTCGCGAATCGGGCCCTCACATCGCATCCGTTGTTGCCGCTGGCCTCGCTCACGGAGGCGCTTCCGTTTCTTTCGCTGGAGTTCTCACCACGCCCGGCGTTGCCTGCCTCGTTCGGCAAAACGATTTCCATGCTGGCGTCGTTGTCTCCGCGTCACACAATCCTTATCAGGACAACGGCGTAAAACTTTTTTCTCACGCCGGCATGAAGTTCCCCGACTCCGTCGAGGAAGACATCGAGGACGGAATTCTCAAGTTGCGGTCGGAAAAACCAGCTACCGCGTCGCCCAATCTGAAATCGGACGATTCGCTGCATCATCAATATCTGGATTTTCTTCGCAGCCGCGTCATCTCAGGTGCGAATCTCAAAGGACTTCGCATCGTCCTCGATTGTGCCAACGGCGCTGCCTATCAACTCGGTCCTGAGCTTTTTGCATCGCTCGGATGTGACGTGGTTCACCTCGGCACGGAACCGGACGGTCGCAACATCAACGCTGGCTGTGGCTCGCTCCATTTGGAAAAACTTCAGCAGCGCGTTCCTGCCGAACGCGCCGCATTCGGAGTCGCCTTCGACGGCGATGCGGACCGCGCCCTCTTCGTCTCCGCCGATGGAAAAATCATCAATGGTGACGGTGTGCTTCTCGCGGCCGCGCGTTACCTGAAATCCCAAAACAACCTTCCGGGCAATCGCGTCGTCGCCACGTCCATGTCCAACCTCGGCCTCGAACGCATCCTGGCTCGCGAAAATATTTCTCTCGCCCGCACCAACGTCGGCGATCGCTACGTTCTCGATGAAATGCTCAAAAGCGGAAATGTCCTCGGCGGAGAACAGTCCGGCCACGTCATTTTTCTCGAAGATTCTCCCGCCGGCGATGGCCTTCTTACCGCCGTCAAAATCGCTTCTCTCGTTGCGCTCAACGGCAGCCTCGAATCTCTCGTCTCCGGGTTCAAGGACTACCCGCAAACCATCGTCAACGTAAAAGTAAAATCCAAGCCTCCGCTCGAATCCCTTGCCGAAGTCGTCCGCGCTCTCACCGAAGCCAATTCCGCCCTCGGCGAAAACGGCCGCATCGTTCTCCGCTATTCGGGCACCGAGCAGCTCGCCCGCGTCATGGTCGAAGCCGAACACGATTCCGACGTCCAACGCTTCTCCCACTCCATCGCCGCCGCCCTCCGCTCCTCCATCGGCGCCTGATTTCAAAAGCCTGTCATCCTGAAGCTATCCGATGGGGATAGCTGAAGGATCTCAACGTCGTGTCCCAGCACCCAAGGTTTCGTTTCGCGTCTTAAAAATCCTGCAAGAATCCCAAGCTCCCCCGTTCTAACCTCGAACCACCCGGAGGCATCTCAATGCGGCTCTCTCGCCAATCTATCGCTCAGGCTTTTGCGTCTCTCTCGCCGGCCAAGCGCCGGACACTTTTGGTCGCAGGCTCTTTGTTCGTTCTCTGCCTGCTCACCGTTCTCACTTCACACCGTGCGCCGATCAGACCTGCCATGTACAAGGCTTCACAGCCAGCGACTAATGTTCTTACGGAATTCCCGTCAGGTCCGCACTCAGAAACAGATGCGCTGATCGATCGGACCGCCAGGGCTGAACAAGTTCTTACCGCCCCGGATACTAAATCAGTTGCCGCAGGTCTCTACGCCATGACTGCGGAACCACGCATCGCCTATTCCGCAGAACTCGCCGTGAATACTCACGATTTCACCCATGCCCGTTCCTCTATGGAGGAAATCTTGGAACGCCACCGTGGCTACGCTGCGCGTCTCCGCATGGTCGGCCAGCCCTCAGGCAGCACGCTATCCGCAACGCTGAAGGTCCCTGCTTCCGAATATCCATCCACGCTTGCGGATCTCAAGGCCATTGGAAATGTCGAGCGGGACGAAGAAGCCGCCGACGAAATAGTTCAACAGCGCGGCGACATCGAAGCCCGCCTCCAAAACGCGCAGAATAACGAGCGCCGTCTTCAACTATTGCTGAAAGACCACGACGGAAAAATCATCGACCTCGCCTCCATCGAACGCCAGCTCGCTTCCATCCACGGCGAAATCGTACAAATGGAACTGCAGCGCCACAGTTTCGATAATCGCGCCGTGTTCTCGAACATCCATTTCTCTCTCCGCGAAGAACACGATGCTCCCGTCGAATCTATTTCCGCGCAGTTGCGTAGCGCCGCCGGCACCGGTCTTTCCGACGCAGTCCGCGGCCTCTCCGCAATCTTGCTCGTTCTCGTAAGCTATGGCCCTTCCTTCATTCTTTGGGCCGCGGTCCTGTTCTTTCCGGCGCGCTATCTCTGGCGTCGTTCACGCACCACGCTAGCCCGCGACCCCGCCTAACGTCATCAGGAAGCCATCCTCATTGCTGGAAATTCGAGCCGACCCTCGTCAACGGTAAGCCTGTTGAAGTTGAAACCTTCACACTCTATCCTTGATTCCTTACGCAAATTTCCACACAAACCCACAGGAAGAAGAGATTCGCTCCCAAAGACTGGAGCGAATCCCCCATCCCTCTGTGGGATTTTGTAGAATTCATTAGCCTTTGCTCAGCGTAGGGCCATGCAACATGCACCTAACTCTCACCTTTTCAATTCACTGGATGAATCTTTTTGTTTTTCCCCGCACTGGCACACCAAATGCTCTCTTCTATAACAACTTATAAAGATTGGCTTCCCGGGGTGGCCGGAACCCAACCTCGACTGGGTCCGGTTTTGGGGGGTCGATTAAGAAAAGGGGGCTTGCACCAGCCCCCTTTTTATTTTGCCCGCAGGCTCAGTCCTGCGTCCCAAAACTCATCAGCTCCAGGGTTTCTCACTTCTACTGAAAACTGAGGACTGAATACGGACGACTCAAAAAGTGAGCCGCCAGTGGGGGCACTGGCGGCTCGGGCGTGGGGATGGAGGGCACTACTCTGAAGTTCAATCTCTCGCGCGTTTGGCTCGCACTTCCTGAGGCGCCTTTTCCGCCGCCGTGCTTAAGAGCACCAGCACCGCGCATATCGTAAGGATTGCCAGGACCATTTCTCACTCCGACCGCGACTTCCTCGTACACCTGCTATCCTGCTCCCCGCCTCCGCCCGAGTCACTAGCCCACCCGATTCAATTCGCCCGGTACTTCCCACGACCCTTTTCGTGGACGATTTAGTACCCCGGTACTCCCCTACCTCGTTAAAGCCTTCTGCCTTTCCGCCCGATATACCCTTTGGGCCCAGAGTTGCCACTTATGGCTGGTGTGCGCAGAAGCGGTCGCATTCCTAAGAAAATTCCCATCATCCTCCTCGGCACGGACACTTCCGGCCGCGTATTTTCAGAGAAAACGCGCACCCTCGTCCTAAGCCGTCACGGTGTCGGCATCCTCTCCCGCAACAAATTTGCGCCCGACGAAGCCCTCAGAATGCGCATCGCCTACTCCGGCCGCGAAACCGAAATCCGCCTCGTCGGCCATCTTGGCGAAGACCCGCGCGGCAATGTTTACGGCGTCGCTTTCATTGATCCCGAGATTGATTTTTGGCAAATTGAGTTTCCGCTGCCTCCTGAGCAGCACCCGGCTCATCGAGCGCCGCGCTCGAAACGGCTCCCACGAATACTCAACCGGCAGCACCTGCACCGCTTCCTGCTTTTTCCGGTGGCGGCAAACCAAATCGCCGCAGTCACGTTCGTACGCGCGTCACTTTCACTGCCTCCATTCGTACTGACGCAACCCACGAAGAACTCGTCGAGTGCGATAACGTTTCCAAAGGCGGCTTTTGTTTCCGCAGCCGCAAGCGTGACGAAGAAAACTCCGCCATCGAAGTCGCCGTTCCTTTTTCTCCCGGCCAGCACGCAATCTTTGTTCCCGCACACATCCGGCGCATTGAAGAACTTCCTGCCGGCGGCCTCTTCCGCTACGGCGCGTCGTACGGATAAACACAACCGCCTTCTTTAATTGCTCTCTCTCCGCTCCTGATACACAATGCCCGCGCCGTGAATTCCCTCGACACGCCTCAACCCGAAAAACTTTCTCCTGCTCTCTGCATCATTCTCGCGCTCCTCTTTCTCTCGATCTTTATCTCCTACATTGACCGCGGCGCCCTCTCTATCGCTGCTCCCACTCTGGAGCATGAATTCTCCATCGCGCCCGCGCGCCTTGGACTTCTTCTTTCCGCCTTTTTCTGGACCTATACTCCCTTCCTTCTTCTTTCCGGCTGGCTCGCCGACCGCTTCCACGCCGGCTACGTTCTCGCCATCGGTTTCGCCGTCTGGTCCGCGTCCACTTTCTTCACCGGTTTCTCGCGCGGATTCGCCGCGCTCCTTCTCTGCCGTCTCTTTCTCGGCGCCGGAGAATCCGCGGCCTATCCCAGCTTCGCGAACATCGTCGTGCGCGACTTTCCCGCGCGCCACCGCGGTTTCGTCAACGCCTGCATCAACGTCGGCGTTTGCGCCGGCCCCGCGTTTGGATTGCTTCTCGGCGGTTCGCTAATGGACCGTTACGGCTGGCGTCCGTATTTTCTCGTGCTCGGCGCGGCGGGCTTTCTCTGGATTCCGTTCTGGCTCGCGCGCATGCCGCGCTCTCCGCGCCTTTCTGTTTCAGCTGCCACAAATAAAATCGAACCTGCTCCCAGCGTCGTGGACATTCTCGCCACCCGCTCGGCCTGGGGAACTTTTCTCGGCCACTTCGGCGGCAACTACTTTCTTTATTTTCTTCTCACCTGGCTGCCGTACTATCTCGTCCACGAGCGGCAGTTTTCTCTCGCGCACATGGGAAAAATCGGCGCGCTCGCCTATCTTTTGATGGCTACGGTGGCTATCGCCACGGGTTACGCCTCTGATCGCCTCATTGAGTCCGGCCGCAGCGTCACCGCCGTCCGCAAATCCATGATCGCGTTCGGCCAGGCTTTCGGCGGACTCGCCATTGCTGCCTGCGCCGTTGCCGATACCAATCTCGCTATCATTCTTCTTTTGCTGGCCGCCGCCGCGTACGGCTTCAACATCTCCAACGTCTGGGTGATTCCGCAGATTCTCGCCGGCCCGCGCGCTACCGGTCGCTGGACCGGCCTGCAAAATTTCATCGGCAATTTCGCCGGCATTTCAGCTCCCGTCATTACTGGGTTTCTCGTTCAGCACACCGGCAAGTTCCTTTCCGCCTTCCTCCTCGCCGGATTCATGTCCATTCTCGGCGCTGCGTCTTGGCTATTTCTCCTCGGCCCCATCGAACCCGTTTCTTGGCGCCGACCCTCAGATTTCCCGCTACAAAACCCTCCTCACCAGATGCGTGGTTAACAATAATCGCCCCCTTCCCCCACTTTTTTTGTAAGTGTCGAAAACACAGGTAACTCAACGTCCTTTGTTTTGAAATATTCATTCCACAGAACTTAGCGAAAGAAACTCTGGAGCAGGGAAATGCCGGTGAGGACGAGGCGTCCAGTGCGGGACCGGCTTGCGTAACCTACGGAATGATGCACCGGATCTGGTTATCTGCAAACGAATAGCATTAAGTAGGAAACAATCGAAACGGCGTCGCGGAGCGTGAAGTTCTATGTTCTAAGTGGTAAGTCGAAACAGAAACAAAGCGCCGAGAGCCAATCTAAGGATTGGCCCCTCGAACGACACGGAGGAAACGAATCTGCCCTTCGGCAAGCCCAGGGTAAAAAATCACTACAAAGGATGAAAAGTCACGACTTTAGCCGCCCGTGTGTGTCGCGCGTTCGATTCCTTCGGCGGTTCGAAGCATCACGAGGGCCAGTTCCAGAAGCAGGCGCGAGAGCAGCACCCACACAAAAAACGCCACAATGCCCGACACCAGCGAGACGAGTCCCTGCGACTGCGATTGTTGAAATCCGAGCACCACACTGGCCACCACGGCCACAAAACCTCCGAGCACCGCGATCACGTACAGAACCTTTACGAGCCGCCGCACTTGCTGCTGCCGGAATCCGAAGTCGACGAGCCCCGCAAAGAAATTTTTTTCCTGGGACCCCATGAGTTCGGCCATCGTTCCTCCTGATTTTGCGTAGATTTGCGCACTTTGCGGGCTGGGGGCCTGCCTGATTAGCATACTACTGTGATTCGCTCCCGCCTCCTGCTTCGCAGCTGCTTTTGCCTCGCTTGACACTCACAGCAAGGGACGAGAAATCCTGGATAGTGTCCTTAAGTGAGCAGACCGGTGTCTGCGGAGCTCCTACCATGGTGGTCATACACTGCTCTCACGCGCGCAAAAAAGAAGGAAGCAGAGCTCAACACCCTGCAGGTGCTCCGTACCGCGGAGCCGCCTAACGGTGAGTGCCCGAATGACTTTCCAGAAGAAGCACAGAAACAAAGGGAGAATTACAGATCATGAAGAACCGATGTCTTTACTTGAGTTTGGCTTTGCTGAGTATTTGTCTATTCATTCCGCAGAGATCACAGGGCCAGTCCACGATTTCCTGCAACTCCGACGATATGGGAAGACACTCCTGCTCGGTGGATGTACGGGGCGGAGTGCGCCTGGCGACGCAGCACAGCGACGCCGCTTGTACCGAAGGCTACAGTTGGGGAACGGATGAACGGGGCATTTGGGTGGATCACGGATGCCGGGCGGACTTCGCGGTCGGCGAATACAGGAACGACCGGGATCAGAACGCAATTTACCGGGATGCGAACCGCGACAACCGGGACGACTACCGCAACCGGCAAGACGGCCGAAATACGCAAACGATTCCCTGCAATTCCGATGATGAGAGAAGGCACTCCTGCTCGTTTGATACGCGAAACGGAGTGCGCCTACTGGCGCAGCACAGCGAAGCCGCTTGCACCGAGAGCTACAGTTGGGGCTCCGACGAGCGGGGTATCTGGGTGGACCACGGATGCCGTGCGGATTTCACGGTCGGGCGGAACGGCAACTTTTCGGATCAGAGCGGGACAAATCGTGACGTGAATCATGACGGCCGCGATGACAACCAGAATCGGCACGACGGCCGAAATGCGCAAACGATTGCGTGCAACTCCGACGACATGAGAAGGCATTCCTGCCGGGTGGACACGCGAGGTGGAGTGCGGCTTGTGACGCAGCATAGCGATTCCGCGTGCACCAGAGGATACAGCTGGGGCACGAACAAGCACGGTATTTGGGTGGACCACGGATGCCGGGCCGATTTCGCTGTGATTACCAGAGACCACCAGAATTCCTGGCGGTAACGGATTCACTCTTCTTGAGCAGGTGCGGGGGCCGAAGTTTGCCCCCTCCTTTTGTTAAACGAATTTTAATGTTTTCAGTGCCATGAGCGCGCCTTTCACACCACTCTCCTTGACCCCTTCTCCTCGCAGGTGTGTCAGCTGCGGCCCACACGAAATCCAAGAGAGCGACGATGGAACCGGCTTCCGTAAAGGAACCTGTTAAGAAGCTCTATTTGCACGTTTCTTGTGCCTGGGATTCTTGAAGGCAAAAAAAGAGGGCGGGCAAATTACGCCCGCCCTTCTTCACGTCATTTGTGAAAGGCTAAGACAGACTGTCAGCCCTTCACTTTGACGGTTACCGGATCAGCCAGTTTGAACGTGACCGGAGTTTCCGGAGCCAGCTTGATGTCCTTCTTTCCTGTCAGAAGGGCAACGGTAGTTCCGGCTCCTGCGCCCACGGGTCCGCCAATCAGCGCGCCCGTACCTCCGCCGGCCAGGGCTCCAATTGCGGCTCCGCCACCGGCTCCGCCGCCGATCCACAGCCAGTTGCGTTTCTTGTGGTCGCGGCCAATGCGCGCGTGGGAAACGGTGCGGACATCGTAGTCCTGTCCGTCCACCGCCACGGATTGCAGCGCTAGCTGCAAACGCGCCCGGCCCATCAGTCTTCCGGAGTGTTTTGCATCAACGACCAACCCCTCAGCGTGGGCGCCCTGAGGAATTACCGTTTTGCCGTCTATGACGACGGGTTCGGAGACCGTTGCGTCAAAGTGGTCTCCCGGATTGCTCTGATTGCTGGACACTGCTTGATCCAGAGTCACGTGAATGGCCGTGTTCTCTGGCAGCGTCACAGGATTGGAGCGGTCCGGCAGAGTCGTGGCAGCCAGCGTTAACGCCGCGGCCACTAGCACCGAACCTCCGATCAATAGGTAGTGCCGTTTGGTAAAATGCATGTGCACCTCCCCCCTATTAGGAGGCACTGCTTCCGCCTTAGGCTGCCCTTGTAAGATATTCAAAATAAAATGGATAGGGATTTTCCAGCCTTTGACCGATGGCAAAACCTTCGACCTGGGTGCAATTTTGGAGTACTGCAAGTACCAGGGGGATGGTGCATCTTATCCCTAAGAATTCATCTCCGCGCCAAACAGCCGTCTCCCGTGCAAAATCACCTCGTACACCGCCAGCGGCACGACCCAGCTCAGCCAGGCTACATTCGTCGCCGCGTCGTCCGGTGAGCTTCCCAGCCGTGCTGTTACGCTCGGCAAATTGTCCGTCAGCACACGAAACGTCACGAACGCAAACGTCACCAAATACGACCGCACCATCCATTCTTTGTGCAACGGCACTCGCCCGCGCAGGATCGCCGCCCACGCAATTCCCGTCGTCAGCAGCCAAGCCATCGCCAGTCCTCACAGCGCCACTCCAAAACTTTTCGGCGTCGTGGACAGTGCCATCAAGAGCGCGCCCACGATGCCCACCGACACTCCCAAGAGATAAATCCTTCCCGTCCATCGGTGGATCGTCATGGCTTTCTGCCGCAATCCTGTCCAGAGCTGTAGCGTCCCGCACACCAGCGCCACAATCCCGCCACTGATGTGCAAAATCAGCCGGAAGCGATGCGGCCAGTAGTAGTCAAATTGTTTTGGATCAAATCGAAAATACGGCGCCGCATAGTGAACCAGAAATCTCGCCGCCCCTGCGCTTGCTAGCAGTAGCAAACCCGCCAGCACCGCATTCGATGACAACCACTACGCATTATGCCGACATCGGCATAATGCGTATAATGCCGCGTCCCGGATTATGCCGAATCGACTCATGCCGTCAACACCGTTTCCCCTCCATTCCTATCTTTTCACGCACACCGATGCTTAATTAAGTCGGCATAATCCCCTGTTGATCCAGGCACTGAGCAGGCTTGCTAAGACTTAATTCTCAAAGCATTCAATTCTGCTGTAGAGCATTGTTTTAGAGCTTGGAGTTATTGCGGACCGATTGCACTACTCGACTGACCGCATCTATGACAACGTCAGGCCTGTCAATGATGACGAAATGCCCACTCTTCTGCGCAATGATCTCCTTGCTGTTTTGAGAAAGGGACAACAGCTCGATCTGCAATTTGACGTAATCGGGGTTGCGGTCCTCATCCGTGCTGACATCAACGAGCGGCTTGTCGCCGAGCGGGTGACTATGTTCCTTGGTGATTGCGTCGGCCTTCGCAACACACTCCGGCATGATTTCGTGGTTTGCTTGCAGAGCCATTTGATTCCGGGTCTGCGACATAGCCCAAAGATGAAGTTCGCGGTCGCGGGAAGATAACTTACTGAAGTTCGGATCACTCTCAATTCCTCCTCCGCCGCTGGGAGTTAAAA
>Ga0137397_10003307_pt1 | contig 11236 bp, 9 predicted proteins | sample czorhiz116metaG_FD_106658 | JGI IMG/M metagenome (GOLD analysis project Ga0137397, IMG submission 106658) | Vadose zone soil microbial communities from Angelo Coast Range Reserve, California, USA - czorhiz1.16 metaG | ecosystem: Environmental > Terrestrial > Soil > Vadose zone | place: USA...
GACGGCCAGCTCGTTCCCGCGCAGCGCGGGCTGGCGAAGGCGACCCCGGGCAAGGTCCGGATCGCCCAGTTCAATGACCTGCAGGGGCTGCGGCGTGCCCTGGCCCAGCGCGACGTCGCCGTCCTCCTCACCGAGCCGGCGCTCACCAACAACCTGCATCTCTTGATGCCGCAGCCGGGCTGGCACCAGGCGCTGCGCGCCCTGACGCGCGAGACCGGGACGGTCCTCGCCATCGACGAGACGCACACTCACGTGGTCGGCCACGGCGGCGCCACCCGGCTGTTCGGTCTCGAGCCGGACGTCGTCACGATCGGCAAGTCGATCGCGGGCGGCGTGCCTCTCGGGGCCTACGGGATGATCGAGCCGCTCGCCCTGGAGATCGATGTGACGCGCGAGCCGTTCGCGGCGACCGGCGGCACGCTGTTCGGCAATCCGCTGTCGATGGCGGCGGCGCGCACCGCGCTGACGAGAGTCCTCACCCCGGCCGCCTACGAACACACATCAAGGCTCGGCGCCCACTTGGCCGACGGGATCGAGAGCGCCATCCGCGCGGCCGGCCTGCCGTGGACGGCGCAGCGGTTCGGCCCCCGCTCCGGCCACTGGTACGGTCCGGAGCCGAAGACCGGCCTCGAGGCCCTGGCGCTCCGCGACCGGCGGCTGACGCGAACGCAGCGGATCTGGATGGCGAACCGCGGTGTGTGGGAGGCACTGCCGGGCGCGGGGCCGACGCTTTCGGTCCCCGCGACCGAGGCCGATGTGGAGCGCTATCTCGACGCCTACGGAGCGTTTCTGCGCGCCGTGACGGTATGATCAGGTCACACCGAGGCCGCAGATGATCCCAGTGACTCCCGTCACACTCGAGGGGCACGGCGTCCGGCTCGAGCCGCTTGGCCCCGGGCATCAGGACGGGCTCGCGGCCGCGGCCGCGGACGGCCGGCTCTGGGAGCTCTGGTTCACCTTCGTCCCGGAACCGGGGCAGACGGGGGTCTACATCACCGACGCACTCAACGGCCAGCGTGCCGGTCACATGCTCCCCTGGGTGGTCCGGGAGCTGTCGACGGGCGCCGTCGCGGGGAGCACGCGGTTCCACGACATCGTCCCCCAGATCGATCGGGTCGAGATCGGCTACACCTGGTACGCCGCGAGGTGGCAGCGGACTCATGTCAACACCGCCTGCAAACTGCTGTTGCTCGCGCACGCCTTCGAGACACTGGCGTGCCGCGTCGTGGGGTTCCGGACGGACAATTTCAACTTCTCATCCCAGAAGGCGATCGAGGCTCTCGGCGCCCGCAGGGACGGCGTGATCCGCCACCACCAAGCCCGGCGTGACGGGTCGGTCCGCGACTCGGTGATGTACAGCATCCTCGCCGCCGAATGGCCGGAGGTGAAGACGCACCTCACCACCCGGCTCGCGCGTCACGAGAGCAAACCGGATTGAGGATGGGGCGCCGGTCTCCATGCTGTCCCCCGCCAGATCTGCTACTCTGGTGCGATCTCAATGGAGGATCACCGTGAAGAGGATCCCGGGTATTGCGGTGCTGGTCGGAGTCTCCCTGGCGTTCCTTCCCGCGGGGTTGCGGGCCTCGGGCGGGTCACCCATGCCGCGCTCCGGCGGCACTTCGTCCATGCCGTCCGCGCCCCGGAAAACACCGGCCGAGGAGGCCGCGGACCACTACAACGCCGGACTCAAGCTGCGGGACAAGGGGCTGGCCCTCCAGAAAGAGGCGGCCCAGGCGACCAAGGACAAGGACCGGACGAAGCTCGAAAAGAAGGCGCAGCAGGAGTTCGAGAAGGCGATCTCGCAGTTCCGGACGGCGACCGTGAAGGCCCCCAGGTTCTACCAGGCCTACAGCGACCTGGGGTTCGCCCTGCGGAAGACGGGGGACTACGCCGCCGCGCTCGAGACCTACGACCATGCGATCTCCCTGGAGCCGACCTACTCCCCCGCGCTCGAGTACCGGGGTGAGGCGTACCTGGCGCTCGACCGGGTGGAGGATGCCAAGAAGGCCTACGTGGCGCTCTTCCCGAGCGATCGAGGCCGGGCCGACGAGCTGCTCGCGGCGATGAAGGGGTGGGTCGAGAAGCGCCGGGCCGAGCCGGGCACGATGACTCCGGACGCGATCCAGGAATTTTCCCACTGGGTGGATCAGCGGGCCGAGCTCGCCGGTCAGACCCCGAGCGTATCGGAGCTGCAACAGCGGCGGTGGTAGCCCAGGCGGTGCCTCCCCCGCCTCCGCCCTACGAATGGCGGCTTCCGGCCGGGTTCCCGATACCTAATGTCCCCGCAGACAACCCGATGACCTCGGCCAAGGTCGAGCTGGGCCGGCATCTTTTCTATGACCGCGCCCTGTCGGGGAACGGCACGCAGGCCTGCTCCTCCTGCCACCGCCAGGAGCTCGCCTTCACCGACGGGCGCGCCCGCGCCGTCGGTTCCACCGGCGAGGCGCATCCCCGCAGCGCGATGAGCCTCGCCAACGTCGCCTACGCCGCCACTCTGACCTGGGCCGATCCGCGCCTCACCCGACTCGAGGACCAGGCCCGCATTCCGATGTTCAACGAGCATCCGGTGGAGCTCGGCCTCTCCGGACGCGAGGATGAAGTACTGCGCCGCCTCCGGGCGAACCGCGACTATCCCCGGATGTTCCCCGCGGCCTTCCCTGAGGACCCGGACCCGGTGAGCCTGGCGAATGTCGCCCGTGCCCTCGCCTCTTTCGAGAGGACGCTGCTCTCCGGCGATTCCCCTTACGACCGCCTCATCTACCGCGACGACGCCGGTGCTTTGTCCGAGTCGGCGCGGCGCGGCATGCGATTGTTCTTCTCGGCGCGCCTGAACTGCTCGCGCTGCCACGGAGGGTTCACCTTCTCGGGGCCGATCGCCTTCGAAGGCGCCCGACCGATCCCGGCCACGTTCCACAACAACGGTCTGTACAACCTGGGGGGCGCCGGGAACTATCCCGGCGACAACCCGGGACTCTACGGGATCACGGGGCGCATGGAAGACATGGGCCGCTTCCGGGCCCCCACGCTCCGCAACATCGGGCTGACGGCCCCCTACATGCACGACGGGAGCATCGCGACGCTGAATGAGGTGATCGAACAGTACGCCCGGGGGGGCCGGCTCGTCCCGGACGGTCCTCTCGCCGGTGACGGCCGCGACAGTCCGCGGAAAAGCGATCTCATACGGGGGTTCGACCTGGATGCTCGCGGCAAGACAGACCTGGTCGAATTCCTGAAAAGCCTGACCGATGTGTCGTTCGTCACCGACCCCCGCTACTCGGCGCCTCCGCCGCTGCCGGACGAGGGCCCCGGTCCATCGGAGGATCGGTCTCCCCCTGGCGGTGCTAGGATCCCGCTTCATCCAAGGAGGTGAGACATGAGAACCAGGGCTCTCCAGATCGCCGTCTGTCTCGTCCTGTCGTCCGGGCTGGCGCTTGCGCAGGCGCCGGGGGAAAAGCCCAAGCCCGGGCCCGAGCACAAGAGGCTCGGATATTTCGTCGGCAAGTGGACCGCCGAAGCGGAGATGAAGCCCAGTCCCTTCATGCCCGGCGGCAGGATGACGAACCATGACACCTGCGAGTGGTTCGACGGCGGTTTCGCCGTGGTCTGCCGCTCCGAGGGAAAGGGTCCGATGGGGCCGACGAAGGCGCTCGGCATCCTGGGCTACAGCACGGAAGAGAAGGCCTACACCTACTATGCGGTCAACAACGGTCCGATGGACATGGCCACGGTGCCGCGCGGCACGGTCCAGGACAGGAGCTGGGTCTACGACGACGAGGCGAAGATGGGCGGCAAGATGGTCAAGTCGCGCTACACGATCCAGGAGATCTCACCGACGAGCTACACCTTCAAGTGGGAGATCCTCGGCGACGACGGCGCCTGGCAGACCCTGATGGAGGGGAAGTCCAACAAGTCGGCGTAGGAGAGCGAAGCTCCGCGATGAAAGGAGACGCATGGCACCCAGACCGATACCGGAAGGTCATCACACCGCGACACCGCACCTCGAAAGCACAGACGGACAAACACTGACCGCTTGAGAAGGGGGCCGCCCGATGAAACTGACCAAGAATCTCGGCATGCTCTTGTTGGGCGTCTGGCTCATTTTGACGGGGCTGATGCCGCTGCTGAATCGTGGCTTTTCGGCGCTCGGGACTCTCATGTCCATCCTCGCGGCGGCTGCCGGCGCTCTGATCCTGCTGGGGCGATAGACCACAGAGACGTGCGCTCGCACCGGCCATGAGCCGATTACGCCTGATCGGGCTGTTCGCGCTCGCCAAGCTGCTGTTGCATCTCGCCACCAGCACGGGCTACGGCTACTTCCGGGACGAGCTCTACTATCTCGCCTGCACCGAGCACCTCGCGCCCGGGTACGTCGATCATCCGTCGCTGTCGATCCTCTTCCTGTGGGCCGTCAGGCATCTGCTCGGTGATTCGCGTCCCGCCCTGCGCCTGCTGCCGGCGGTGCTCGGGGCGGCGACGGTGGCGCTCGCGGGTCTGATGGCGCGGGCGCTCGGCGGCGGCCGCTGGGCGGTCGCGCTGGCGATGACCGGAGCGCTGGTCGCCCCGGAATATCTCGCGCTCGATCACTTCTACTCGATGAACGCGTTCGACATCGTCTTCTGGGCGCTCGCCGCTTTCCTGCTCATCCGCCTGATCGACGGTGCGGACCCGCGGCTCTGGCTGCTTCTGGGGCTGGTCCTGGGTCTGGGGCTCGCCAACAAGATCAGCGTCCTGTGGCTGGGGGCCGGTTTGCTCGCGGGGCTCGTCGCCACGCCGCAGCGGCGCTGGCTGGCGACGCGCTGGACCTGGCTGTGCGGAGCCATCGCCTTGGTCCTCTTCTCTCCCTACCTGTTCTGGCAGGTGCGACACGGCTGGCCGACCCTGGAGTTCATCCACAACGCCACGACCGACAAGATGGTCGCGGTCGCGCCGCTCGACTTCCTGATCGGTCAGATCAGGATGGTGCATCCGCTGACCCTGCCGCTCTGGATGGGTGGCCTCGCCTGGCTGTTCCTGCACGCAGACGGCAAGAGGCACTATCTGCTGGGCTGGATCTACCTCACCGTCTTTTCCATCCTGGTGCTCTCCGGCTCGAGCCGGTCCGGCTATCTGGCACCCGCCTACACCTGGCTGTTCGCGGCCGGTGGTGTGGCGGGCGAGAGGCTCCTCGACCGGAAGCACCTCGCCTGGCTGCGCCCGGTCGCGGTCGTCCTGCTGATCGTCGCCGGGGCCGTGACCGCCCCGCTCGCGCTGCCTCTCCTGCCGGTCGACACCTATATCCGCTACTCGCGCGCGCTCGGCGAGCGGCCCTCGACCGAGGAGCGCAAGGAGCTCGGAGAGCTGGGACAGTTCTATGCCGACATGCAGGGCTGGGACGCGATCGTTGGAACGATCGCAGACGTCTACCGACCCCTGCCGGCCCAGGACGCGACCGCGGCGCGGATCTTCGCCCCCGACTACGGCGTCGCCGGCGCTCTCGACCTGCTGGGCCGCAGGCAGGGCCTCCCACAGGCGATCAGCGCCCACAACAACTACTGGCTCTGGGGTCCGCGCGGCTGGGACGGACGCGTCCTGATCGTAGTCGGCGGCGAAGAGGACCGGCTGGGCGACCGGTTCGAGGCGGTCGAGCGCGCCGCGACCATCGACTGCGGACGATGCATGCCCTACGAGAACGGGCGTCCCGTGTGGGTGTGCCGTGGGCTCCGCGCGCCGGTCGCCGAGACCTGGGCGCAGATCAAGCACTATGATTGATGGAGAGGATTCCGTGTCTCAGGATCAACAGCTGCGCCGATTGAACGAGGAGTACGTGGCGGCATCCCTGGCGGGAGACGTCGAGTGGTACCGATCCCACCTGGCCGATGAGTTCGTCTGCATCGAATCCGATGGTTCGGTTCTCGACAAGCCCGCCTTCCTGCGGATGACGGCCCAGGGGTCAAGTAGCCTGATCCTCGGCCAGAAAGCCGGCGCCCGGCGGTGATCTTGCGAGATCGGCATTGCAGGCTGGTGGGTCTCGTCGTAAGATTCACGGACGATGCCTTCCCCCCGTCATAGGTCCGTCCTGAGCGGAATCCTCGTCGCATCGGTCGCGCTGGGGTCGTCCCCGGCCCAGGACGAGTCCGTGGGACGCGCAAGGGTCGAACCGGGCGAAACAGTGGGGGTCCCCTGGACGGGGGGACGGGGGGTCCGGGAATCAGTCGCTGATCTCATGGAGCGCGAGGCCAGGGCCCCGAAGATCCGGGCCTTCCCCCGTCTGAGGGAGGAGCCGGAAGGCCGGCCGGGGCCGATCAGGGAGAACCCGGCGGCGCCCCCCGTGTCGCAATGGCCGCCCCCGAGCCAGACCCAGCCCCTCACGTCGGAGGCCGTGACGCCGCTCGCGCCCCAGGTCGTCGGGACCAACTTCAAGGCGATCTCACTGAACTCCCCGAACGAATCCATGTTCATCCCCCCGGACAGCGTCGGGGATGTCGGTCCGACCCAGATCCTGGCGATGGCCAACGGCCGGATCAAGGTGTTCGACAAGACCGGGAGCCTCGGCGGGCTCAACGTGACCGATGGCGTCTTCTTCGCTTCAGTGACCGGCGGGTCCGACATCACGGACCCCCAGGTGCGCTACGACAGGCTCTCGGGGCGCTGGTTCGTCACCGAATTGACTACCACGACTCCAAACAAGATCCTGATCGCCGTCAGCTCCGGCCCGACGATCTCCTCGTCCTCCAGCTTTACGTTCTTCGCGTTCCAGCACGATCTCGTCGGGACGACTCCCAACAACGATACGGGGGGGTTCGCGGACTACGACAGCCTCGGCGTGGATCGGTCCGCCCTTTACATCGGCGTGAACGTCTTCAATGCGGCGGGGACGGTCTACCTGGGATCGACCGGCTACGTGATCAACAAGGCGGGGCTCCTGGCCGGGACGCTGACGGTCACGGCATTCCGCCGGATCGCATCCGCGGCCATAGCGGGGCCCTGGTCCCCGCGCGGCGTCGACAACGACGATCCCGCCGCCACCCAGGGGTTCTTCATCGGAGTCGACACGATTCTCTTCAGCCAGATCGACATCCTGCGCGTGAGCAATCCGGGGGGTACCCCGTCGATCTCCGGCAACATCGTCCTCACCGTCCCGGCGACGACCCTCCCGATCCCGCAGGCCGTCAAGGGATCGGCCAGCAACCGCAGGCTCGACGCGCTGGACGATCGTCTGTTCGCGGCATCGATCCACAAGAACAAGATCACCGGCGCGACGAGCCTCTGGACCGCGCACAACTTCGAAGTGAATTCCAGCGGGGTCGTGTCCACGCACGGCACCCGCAACGGTTCGCGCTGGTACGAGTTCACGAACCTGGGCGGGACGCCGTCGCTCAACCAGGCCGGCACGCTCTTCGACACGGTGTCCACCAACCCGCGCGGCTTCTGGATCGACACGGTGGCGGCGAGCGGTCAGGGGCACATGGCCCTCGGTTCCAGCTACGCGAGCACGAATGATTTCGCGGGCGTCGCGACCGCCGGCCGCTTGCGGACCGACGCCCTGGGCACGATCAAGGTCCCATCCCTGGCGCAGATCTCCGCGAGCGCCTACAACCAGCAAAGCGTGGACGGCCAGCGCTGGGGCGACTATTCGCACACCGTCGTCGATCCCACCGATGACATGACGCTCTGGACGTTCCAGGAGTGGTGCGACGCGACCAATTCGTGGGGGGTCCAGGTCGTGCAGCTCAAGGCGCCGCCGCCGGCGTCGCCCACCGGCGCGGTCCCCTCGAGCATCTGCGCAGGTCAGGCGACGGTCGACGTCACCATCGCCGGTGCGTCATCGGCCGGCTCGGAGTTCTTCGACCCTGGGGCCGACGCGGGCGGTCCGGGCTACCCCAACCATCTTTCGGCCACGGTGAGCGGTGGTGTCGGGGTCAACGGCGTCACGTTCGCGGATCCCACTCATGTCGCCCTGAGCCTGTCGACCGTCGGAGCCGCGCCGGGCGTCCATGACATCACCCTGACCAACCCCGACGGGCAGTCGTCGACCGGGGTCGGGCTCTTGACGGTCAACGGCGCCTCCTCCCCGGCCGCGTCGAACAACGGCCCGATCTGCGCCGGCGCGACCCTGCAGCTGTCGGCCGGGACTGTGGCCGGCGCCACCTACAGCTGGACCGGTCCGAACGGCTTCGCTTCGAGCGCGCAGAATCCTTCGATCCCGGGCGCCACGACCGCCGCCTCGGGAACGTACAGGGTGAGCGTCACGCTGGGCGGATGCACCTCGGACGCCTCGGTCACTACGGCCGCGGTGATCGGCGACGGCTCGGCCTGCAACGACGGCAATCCGTGCACGCAGGCCGACACCTGCCAGGCGGGCGTCTGCAGCGGCGGTGGTGTCCTGGACGCGGACGGCGACGGACACCGCGGCTCCCTGTGCGGTGGGGACGACTGCAACGACAACAATCCCTTCGTCTGGAGCGCGCCCGTGGCAGTGACCAATCTATCTGTGGCGGGAGCCGATCCGACCGGCCTGGCGTGGGACAGCCAGGGCGTCCTGGTCGGTCCCGAGACCGTGTACGACCTGGTCTCGGGGGAGATCCTGTCCAGTGGGTCCGTGAACTTCTCCTCCGCCGCCTGCGCGCTGGAGGGCGGAGGCACCTCGTTCCCCGATACCCGGCCGGCTCCCCCGGTTGGCCAGGCGTACTGGTACCTGGCGCGCGGAGAGAACTCGTGCGGGGCCGGCACCTACGGCACGAGCCAGCAGGACACCTCGATTCTGGCCTGCCCTTGAAGACCGCCGGGATCATCGGCGGGATCAGGCCGGGAGCGCACGGATGCTTTCCGCAGCCGGCCTGACGCTGGCCCTGGTCCTCACCGCCTCGCGCGGGGAGGCGCCGCAGCCGCAAGCCCTCCCCTCCCCCGTCAAGGACAAGGTCTGCAAGCTCGTCAACGGGAGATGGTTCGACGGGACGGTGTTCAGGCGCCGGGTCTTCTACGCCGCCGGAGGCGTGCTGACCGTCAAGGCGCCGGCGGCTGTCGACGAGGTGGTCGATTTGAAGGACGGCTACGTCGTGCCGCCGTTCGGCGACGCGCACAACCACTACATCGCCGGCCCGCACGACATCGACAACATCCTCCGGCAGTACCTTCGGGACGGGATCTTCTATGCCAAGAACCCCGCCAGCATCGCGCGCGACACCGGCAAGATCAAGGACAAGATCAACCGGCCGGACGGCGTCGACGTGGTGTTCGCGAACGCGGGAATCACCGCCGCGGGGGGGCATCCCGTCAGGCTGTACGAGGAGTACCTCAGGAAGGTGAAGACCCCGGGGCCCGACGGGACGTTCGAAAATCTCGGATACGTCATCATCGACAACGACGCGGATCTGGAGAAGAAGTGGCCGATGATCATGGCCGGCGCTCCCGATTTCATCAAGGGTCACCTGCTCTATTCCGAGGAGTTCGAGACGAGGCGGAACGACCCGGCCTACTACGGCCACCGGGGACTCGACCCGAAGGTCCTGCGCTCGATCGTCGATCGGGCGCACGCCGATCACCTGCGCGTGTCCTGCCACATCGAGACGGCGGTCGATTTCCGCAACGCGCTGGCGGCGGGGGTGGACGAGATCAACCACATGCCCGGCTACTTCCCGACACCCGAGCACCAGGAGTGGTTCCCGATCACGGCGCAGGACGCGGCGCTTGCCGCGCGCCAGGGCGTCGTCGTGGTCACGACGACCTACGTGGCCGCGGCGGAGATGGCCAGGCCCGAGGAGGCCGCGCAGCTGAAGACGGCGAGGCAGATCCAGGCGGGGAATCTGGGGCTGCTGCGCGACGCGGGCGTCAAGATCGCGCTCGGCCCCGACGTTTACGGCGTCACCGCCCTCGCCGAAGCGCTGAACGTGCACACCCTGAACGTCCTCGACAACCGCGCCCTCCTCAAGGCTTGGTGCGAGACGACCGCCGGGACGATCTTCCCGAAGCGGAAGATCGGGCATCTCCAGGAAGGATACGAGGCGAGCTTCCTGGTCCTGGGAGGCGACCCGCTGGCCGATTTCGAGAAGGTGAAGGACATCCGGATGCGCTTCAAGCAGGGCCTCCGCATCCCGGACTCGGTTCTTGGGCTATCATAAGGCGTCACTCCCGGTGACGCTCTTCCCTCCCTGCCGAGGGAAGCCTTTGCAATCCCGAGATCCCTGTCATGAACATTCGAGCCGTTTCCTCAGGAGTGTGCGCCCTCCTGGTCGCCTTGGCGCTGGCGCATCCCCGGGCGGGCGCCGCAACCGCCGACCCGCTCGCAGCCGAGATCGCGCGCTGGTCCGTCTTTCTGAAGAACAACACGTCCACGGACGAGCTCTGGGTCCAGGTGAAGGAGGCCAGCGCGCCGATCCTCGAGCGCGCCGACAAGGCGCTCCACGACGGCCGTCGCTGGCTGGCGCTGCAGCGTCTGGCCGCCGTGCGCGTGAATCTGGCCGCTTCGGAGTCCCTGGAACGACGGTCGCCCCGGGAGCGCAAGGACGACGCCGGCTTCGAGGCGGAGTGGGCGCGCCTCGGGAAGGCGCTGAAGGCCGACCTGCGCGGTCCCTCGGCCGGTGCTCTGGACGGCCTGCGCCCCGCGGCCGTGCGGGCCGTGGCCGAGGCGGCCCTTCCCCAGGTGCGCGCCTTCTACGAGTCGAGTCTCGAGTACGGGCGCAACACCATGCCGGACTTCGGTTTCTTCTACCTGGCGTCGGCGCAGGCGCAGAAGGAGTTCGCGGCCTTCTGCCGCTCCCTCGCCGCGCCGACGGCCGGCGCGGCGCCGAGGCTGCGCGCGCTGCAGGGGGAGATCGACGCCCTGCAGCGCGATCTCCTCGCCGTCTACAGGCCGCCGGTGTCGATCGACAGGCACCGCGAGTTCATCGTCGCCAACTCCACCCTGAACGAGGCACGAGAGCTGGACGCCGCGGGACTGCGACACGGCGCCCTGCTGCGCTACCTGGAGGCCGCCCTGCGATTCGCACCGCTGCGCCAGGCGCAGCCGGCCCTCGACACCGGGACGATCGCCGCGCGACTCCGCGAGCTCGACGCCCGTCTGTCCGAGGGCGGCACCGATCACAGCCTGGGCAGGATCTTCCTCGAGTCGGCCCAGGCCAACCTGTCGGACCCGGCGCCGGCGGGCGATCCCGCGATCGCCGCGGCGATCGTCGCGGACGTGCTGCCGCGCTACTTCGCGGCGCTCGAGCCGGCGATCCCGGAGGCGCCGAAGGCAGCACCGCGCGCCACGGTCACGCTC
>Ga0137397_10003308_pt1 | contig 11235 bp, 10 predicted proteins | sample czorhiz116metaG_FD_106658 | JGI IMG/M metagenome (GOLD analysis project Ga0137397, IMG submission 106658) | Vadose zone soil microbial communities from Angelo Coast Range Reserve, California, USA - czorhiz1.16 metaG | ecosystem: Environmental > Terrestrial > Soil > Vadose zone | place: USA...
CACGGCCTTGTAGTCGCGGCCCAGGTTCTGGCGCTTGTTGCTGCTGACGAGATTGCCCGGTGTCAAGCTCTCGAACCCGACGAAGAGGCTGCGAAGCCCGGCCTCCGCAGCCCGCTCGATGAGATCGCCCCGAAGGACGGAGTCGACGGTCGCCGCCGCTTGAAAGAGCCGGTTTGTCCCGCGCATGCCGTCGAACAACGCCTCGGCGAAGCGACGGTCGCCGAGGAGATGATCGTCGAGGAAATAGAGATGGCGCCCGGGCAGACGCGAGATTTCCGCGAGCGCGTCATCCACGCGCTGCGTGTAGAACGATCGGCCGCCCTCGAAGAAGGCGTCCTTGTAGCAGAAGTCGCAGTGCTGCGGGCAGCCGCGCGTCACCACGATGGAGTTCGGCACCAGGTAGCGGCCACGCTCGATCAGATCGCGGCGCACTGGAGGCAGGCGGTCCAGCGTCCGCCCCGACGCCGACCGGTACACGCGCTGCGGGCGGCCGGCGCGAAACTCCGCGAGAAACTGTGGAAACGTCTGCTCCGCGGGGCCGAGAAACACGGCGTCGGCGTGTGCCGCCGCTTCGTCGGGCAGCGACGTCACGTGCAGCCCGCCCATCGCGACGAACGCGCCCCTGGCCCGGTAATGGTCGGCGATGCGATAGGCGCGATAGGCATTGGTGATGTAGGCCTGGACCAGCACGAGATCCGGCCGGTCGTCGATGTCGAGGTTCTGCACATGCTCGTCGACCAGGACCGCCTCGTCGTCTGACGTGAGAAACGCCGCGAGCGTTGCGAGGCCGAGCGGCGGAAACAGCGAGTATTTGATCGGACGCCAGTAGGGGCTGGTCGCTTCCGTGAGCGCGGGAAGAATGAGCTTCACTCTAAGGCGGCGCATACTTTGTGATGTAAAGTATAGCGGTCTGCCCCATGGCGTCAATCCGGCTGCCAAAGCGTCTCTTCGATCTCCTCGGGGCCCTGGCCGGCCTGATCGCTTTCTCGCCGGCCATGGCGGTCATCGCAGGCGCCATCCTCCTGGAGGATGGGTGGCCGGTTCTGTTCCGCCAGGAGCGCCTCGACCGGCGGCGGCGACCCTTCACCATCCTCAAGTTCCGCTCGATGAGGGACGGCCGAATCACGCGGGTCGGCCGGATGCTGCGCGCGACGGGCCTCGACGAGCTCCCGCAGTTCATCAACATCCTGCGCGGAGACATGAGTGCCGTCGGACCGCGCCCGCTGACCGGGTCCGATGTCACGCGGCTCGGTTGGATGGCGCCACGGTACGATTTTCCGCTGGCGCGTGCTGCCCGGTCTGACCGGGCTCGCGCAGGTGACGGAGGCGCACTCGGGGCGCCTGTCACTGGGTCTGGATCGCCGTTACGTGGCTCGTCAGAGCCTGTCGCTCGACTTGCGCCTGGTGGGCGTTTCCTTCGCGATCAACGCGCTCGGGAAGAGACGCGTGCGGCGGCTTCTGGTTCGATTGTGCCGTGCCCGACGTCGTGGCGTGGCCGAAGGTTCGCCAGCTCCCGCTCTCCGACACCGAGCTTCGCGCGATCGTGGAGCACGGTGGTGATTGCCGACATGATACGTTCCATCGAGACCGAAACGGGCGCCGAATCAGCCGTTGCGAGTATTTGCGTTCCGGGACGTTAATTCATATCGAGAGCACGCGTGGAGCAGCGCAGCGTCGCGGACCTGTTCGAGCGCCATCACCTTCCGCTGTTCCGCTATGTGTACCGTCACACACGTGCGCGAGACGTCGCTGAAGACATCGTCCAGGAGGTGTTCCTGCGCGTGATGCGAAGCCGGGACACCTACGATGAGAGACTGCGGGAGATCGCATGGTTGTTTACGATCGCCCGGCGCCTGATGATCGATCGGCATCGCACGCTGTCGCGTCACCCGACCGAGCCGCTCGCACAATCGGAGCCGTGCGCGGAACAGTCACCGGAAACCTCCCTCTTGCTCGACGAAGCTCTGGCCGCTGTTCATGAGCCCGACCGCGAGGCGTTCCTGCTCAAGGAGATCGGTGGCTTGACGTACGAGGAAATTGGCACTGTCTGCGGCATCACGGTCGACAGCGTGAGGTCCCGGATCTACCGCGCGCGAATGCGGCTGCGCGAGTGGCTTTCTGCACCAGCGAGGAGTGTCCGATGAATGCTGAATGGGCCGGCGCGCTCTCGCGCCTCACCGACGGCGAGCCTGCCGATGCCGAATTGGTCGCCGACGCGCTGGAGTCGCGGGAGATGCGGCAACTGTTGGTCGATTACGTCAGGCTGCGCGCTGCGGTCCGCGACGACTGCCCCGATCCGTCCGCGGCCTTTTACGCGCGGATGCGCGGCGCGCTCGGGTCGCGGCGGCCGCCATTGATCGATCGCCGGACATCGCTTCGTGTCGCGGCTGCCCTCGCGCTGGCGGTTCTGCTGACTGGCCTTGGTGTGGAAGGCTGGCGGCATTGGCGCGAGGACACGCCGCCGCATCCGGCACGCGTGCTTCGGTTCGACGCGTCGGAATGGACAGCCGCTGGAAGGAGCGGGTCATGAGCGCGACCAAATGGGCTGGGTTTGCGACAGCTTGTCTGCTGGTCACCACGTCGGCTGCTTCATCGTTGACACAGGCAGCAACTGCGCCGGCGCCGGTCGCCCAGATGGTGTTGCGCGTCGTCAAGACCCCGACAAGCGGCCCCTCTCGCGAGGTCGCGACGGCGGACGTCGAGTTGGCGGTCGGTGAAAGCAAACAGCTCATGTTCGCGGCGTCGGCAAGCTTATGTGAGAGTTCAATCGGTGGCACGCTGAACAGGTTCGGGGCACCTGGTCATGTCTGGACCGTGCGATTCACGCTGATGAGCGCGCAAACCGACAGGATAGCTGTTGACGTGGATACGGAGCGACAGGATGACGGTGCACCGGGCACCCGTCGTGCGGTGCGGCATCTCATTCTGACCGAAGGCGCCCCTCACGTCCTCGATTTCGTTGAAAGCTCCACTCCGGCATGCGCGGCGAATCTTCTCATCGAGTTGAGCGCGGCCATGGTCGAATCGGCGACGGGCGCGCCGCAGCTTCTCCGGTACGACCTGTGGCTCGCCCATCGCGATGCGAGCGGTCGGGAGTGGACGCGCCACGAGGTGCGAACCGCGCCTGAGGGGATTCGGTCGGAGTTCCGCTTCGAGCCGCTGCAGTGGTCAACGCTGGCGCTGATGCCCGCACTGAAGATTGACGATGTCGTCGAGGAGCATGTGTTTGGCTCGTTGCGCGGCAGAATTGTCAATGGCGGCCAGCTCGAATTGTCGATTTCGACGTCTCGGCGGCTCGTTCACGGTCGTGGGTCGACTGGGGAAGAAAGCGGCACGAAGGTGTTCACGGCGGGACCTGGCGAGGCCATCGCTCTCGAGCTGCCGGCGGCAGCCGGAGGGAGTGCTGCAACGAGTGCGGCGGGAGCTCGGACCCTTCTGAACTACCAGGAATTATTCAAGGGGCACACGACTGCCGTCGTCCTGACCGTCAATCCTCTGCAGGGCGACAAACGATAGCCGTTCGCTGGCAGCATTTCCAGGTGCCGGGACCACGAAGGCCCGAAGGACACGAAGCGCCACGAAGGAGAAAAGCCAGTTGTGGTCAGCGGCTGACGTGCGGTTCAAGGCACCAGAACGGTTCGATTCAGCCAGACGATGTTGTCCCAGCTGAGCGGCTTTTCGGTACCGTCGAATAGCTTGGCGTAGCTGCCGCCGCTTCCCTTGAACGAAAATTCCTTCACACGGTCGTACTTGATGTGCATTTCTTTCTTGTCGCGTCCTCCGGTCGACCACGGGCCGGCGGGGCTGAAAGTCCGTTCCTGTTGAGACCGTTGATCGTGCAGCGACTACGGCATACGCTTCTCAGGAATCATGTCCGTCTTCCTCACGCTCCTGCTGAACCGCCTTCATCGGAGGCACACCGATGTTCGTCATCGAGCTCATTTACAAGGTCGATCTCGCGAAAATTGACGCACACATGGTCGCGCACGTGACGTTTCTGAAGAAGTACTACGCCTCCGGTAATTTCCTGCTCTCGGGCCGAAAGGTACCGCGAGATGGTGGAATCATCGTGGCGGTGGGCAAGAGTCGACAGCAGATCCAGGCGATTATCGAGGAGGATCCGTTTTACCAACGTGGGCTCGCCGACTTTCGCATCATCGAGTTCCGAGCGAGCCAGCGCGCGGATGACATCCAGAAGCGGCTTGACCGCTGACCCCTGCGGGGTACGCCCTGTCCGATGCCGATGAGGTTTGCGGCCTTCGTCCGCTGATCCTTCGTCGATTGTTTTTGGGTTCCCGCGGTCTCGACGGCTCCATCCCGCTGAAAATGCGCTCGACAATCCACCGCGAATGCCCAATAGTCGCCGGAAACGGTGAGCGCGAACGTCGACATCGTCGTGATCGGCGGAGGTCCGGCCGGATCGGCCATCGCGTGCCTGCTCGCGCAATGGGGCCATTCGGTGCGCGTGTTGACCAGGGCCGCCGACCGGGCGCGCGGCGCTGCGGAATCGCTGCCACCGAGCACCCGCAAGCTGCTCGCGAAGATCGGCGTCCTCGACGCGATCGATGGCGCGAACTTCTACCGGACGACGGGAAACACTGTCTGGTGGGGACAGCGTGAAGGACACGTCGAAAAATTCGCGGCTGTTGCTGGGGACGCTCCCAAGGCCGTCCCCTACGGCTACCAGGTTCTGCGTCCTGAGCTCGATCGGCTCATGCTGACGTCTGCCGCTGATGCCGGGGCGGAGATCTCCTGCGACGCGCACGTGCACCGTGTCCAACTGACCGAGCCTGATGTGTTGGACGGCAGCGGCCGAGGTGCGGACGCGCGGGTCGAGTACCATCGCGAGCAACAGCCGGCGACGACGATCAGTTGCCGCTTTGCGATCGATTGCTCGGGACGCGCGGGCGTCATCGCGCGCCAGGGATTCCGCCGGCATCAGCCCGGCTACCGCACGCAGGCGTTCATCGGCGTCTGGCAATCTGCGTCGGGCTGGAATCTTCCTGACGAAACGCACACGCTCGTCGAAACGTACGAGGATGGCTGGGCGTGGTCGGTGCCGCTCTCCGCGACGTTGCGCCAGGTCGGCGTCGCCGTCGACGGCGGGACGACGAGGATCCGGCGCGGGCCGACGTTGAACGGGACGTACCGTGCGGAGATCGGAAAGACGCGGGAGCTTGGTGCGCGGGTCTCAAGCGCGACGCTCGATCGTGTGTGGGCATGCGATGCGTCCTTGTTCTCGGCGCACCAATATGCTGGTTCGCAATTCCTGCTCGTCGGCGACGCCGCGTCGTGCATCGATCCGCTCTCGTCGTTCGGGGTCAAGAAGGCGCTTGCCTCGGCGTGGGTCGGCGCGGTCGCCGTCCACACCTGTCTCGCACACCCCGATCGGCAACGCATTGCGCTCGAGTTTTTCACGAACTGGGAGCGCCAGGTTTACTGCTCCAATCTGCGGCGGTCCGTCGAGTTCGCGCGCGAAGCGTGCGGCCGCCACCCCCATCCATTCTGGGCGGAGCGCGCCGAGGTCCACGTCGATGCGGCGACCGAGGACCTCGACGAAGAGATCCTGTTCCGTATGCCCGACGTTCGGTTGGCGTTCGAGCGTCTCAAGGAGAGCGCGGCGATCGAGTTCGCATTGTCTGAAGACGTCAGCCGCAAAAAGCGACCGCTCATCCACGACCGGGAGATCGTGCTCGAGGAGGCATTTTCGCTGCCGGAAGCGCCCGATGGCATCCGCTTTCTCGCCGGAGTCGACCTGCTGAAGTTGACTGTGATCGCCTGCCACCACAGGCAGGTGCCCGATATTTTCGAGGCCTATTGCCGGACGCACGGCGCAGTGCCGCTGCCCAGCCTCCTCGGAAGCCTCTCGGTCCTCGTGGCCAAGGGCGTTCTGACGCTGCGAAGCTAGGCGTCCGTCCAGGCGACCAACATGTTCATAAACGTGACCGCGTGATACGCGTTGGATGCTACATCGTTGTAGGTTCTTTACTTCATTTATTCATTGACACTAAAGCGTTTCGGCCTATCATCTCGAAAACCGAGCTGACAAAACGACTGCAGTCTGTCGTACGTGTCTCGCTCCCGGCACCAGCGAACCATCGAAAGCCTTTTCGCCTTCAAACGTGGGGAGGAGTTATGAAACGTGTGTTTGTGGTCTCGCTATTGGCGCTGGCGGTAGCCATGCCAGCGGCAGCACAGCGGACGACCGGCGAGATCATCGGCAAGATCGTTGACGAGTCCGGCAGCGTGCTGCCGGGTGTGACCGTCACGCTCCGTGGCGCCGGCGTGGCCGGCGCGCCCAGCGTCGTGACATCTGAAACCGGCACCTACCGGTTCCCGGTCCTGCCGCCGGGAACCTACGACCTCGAGTACACGCTTGCCGGCTTCACGACGCTCAAACGCGAAGGGATTCCGATCGCCGTCGGTTCGACCGTCGAACTGGACGTGTCGATGAAGGTCGGCACACTGGAAGAGTCAATCACAGTCTCGGGCGAGTCGCCGGTCGTGAACCTCGCCTCCTCTCAAGTGAGCACCGCGTACAACAGCGACTGGGTGCGGAACGCCCCGGTCCGACGATTCTCGTACTTCGACCTGATCAATTCGGCGCCCGGCGTCAGCGCCACGTCCAATGTCGGACAGGCCACCGCGGCGCAGTCGCTGGGCAACAGCACGAACGAGAACTCGTACCAGATCGACGGCACCGACATCAGCTCGACCCCCTGGCCGAACACCGACGCAGTGGAGGAAGTCGAGGTGCTCCAGCTCGGGGCGTCGGCCGAGTACGGCAACATGCAGGGCGCCGTCTTCAACATCGTCACGCGGATGGGCGGCAACCAGTTCCACGGCGACGGCAATTTCTACCTGCAGACCGACGCGATGACCGGGCGCAACACGCCCCAATCTGTCGACGGGGGGCTGCCCTACCATCGCGACAGGTGGCGGGACGGGACGATCCAGGCGACCGGACCGTTCATGCGGGACAAGTTCTGGTTCTTCGGCTCGCTGGAGTACCAGAGGGACTGGGATTCACAGCCCGGCGTGGATCCGAAGTTTCCGGCGTTGAACGACTCGCGGCGCGTGTTCTGGAAGTTCAACTACAACATCACGCCGAACCATCGGCTCCTCCACGGATATCACAACGACTACTACTTCATCCCGGACATCGCCTCGAACTTCACGGCGCCGAGCACGATTAGCCTCAGCCACGGCGACAACCCCACGCCAAACGTCGTGTATACAGGTGTCCTGTCGGACAAGACGTTCATCGAGACGCGCTACTCCGGGTTCTGGCTGCACAGCTCGACCGATCCGAATGAGCCCGGGCAGGCGCGTGTGGGGCCGAGATTCGAAGACCAGGATACCGGTCTCAACACTGGCAACATCAGTCAGTGGACCGAGAACCGAAGCTGGCGGTACGGCTTCCAGACGAAGCTCTCGCACCTGACCGGCAATGTTTTCGGGGGGACGCACGACTGGAAGATCGGCTTCCAATACGTGGGCCACGGCGCCGACACGCTCACGGGGAATAACGACCTGTATCTCACGTATAACGTTTCAAGGAGGCCGACGACCGGCACCGCCCAGCTGCCCTACCATGCATCCTCGCTCGCGCGGTCGGTCGGGACGTACTTCGACGACACGTACCGCATTGGCAACGCGGTCATCAACCTCGGCCTGCGATACGACTACAGCAAGGGCCTGTTTCCGGCGCTTCCGTTCCTCGACGCCTTCGGCAATCCGACCGGGCAGATGTCGCCGGCCAACGACGACGTGTATCACTGGAACACGGTCTCGCCGCGCGTCGGCATCAACTACAAGGTGAACGAGTCGGGCAAGACCGTCGTCAAGGCCCACTACGGGCGGTACTACAAGTTGCTCGAGGCGTCCGAGTTCAGGGGGGCAGTGCCGTCGGTGACGACGTTGTTCAACTTCACGCTCGACGCCGCAGGCAACCGGACGAACATCTCCCCGGTCACGGCCGCAAACCTGCGCATCGATCCGAATTTCAAATCGCCCTACAACGATCAGTTCATCGCGCAGATCGAACAGCAGCTGATGACGAACCTGGGCCTTCAGGTGAATTACGTGCACAAGTACGGGCAGGACTACGGCGGCTGGCAGGACATCGCCGGGCAGTACGTTCAATTTCCGGTCGTCGACAACGCCGGTGTGGACGCGACCGGCCAAACCGTGATGGTCTACAGGCTGCTCTCCAATCCGGCCGACCGCGTGTTCCTTCAGACGAATCCGGCCGGGATGTACATGCGCTACAACGGCGCCACATTCGCGCTCACCAAACGGATGTCGCACAACTGGCAGGGCGTCGTGTCGCTCGTGTTGTCGAAAGCCGAAGGCCGGCTGGCGTCGAGCGCGAGGTTCAGTCCGAGAACATCGCAGAGCAGTTTGTCAACGGCGCCCTCGGGATCGGCGCAATTCGGTCGCGAGACAGCCGGACCGAACGACTTCGTCAACACTGAGGGCCGGCTCATCGGCGACCGTCCCGTTGTCGCGAAGGCGCAGCTCCTGTACCGGTTCCCGTGGGGCATCCTGGCGTCGGGCAACCTGCAGCATCAGACCGGCCGCTTCTATTCGCGCACCGTGCGGGTGCCCGGGCTCGGGTTCCCGGCAGCGGTACAGATCAACATGGAGCCGAACACAGGCGATCGGCGCGTCGCCGACATCAATCTCTTCGACACACGCGTGCAAAAGGAGTTCGCGTTGCGGGGCAGCCCTCTGAAATTCGACGTGTTCCTCGACGCGCTGAACCTGACCAACAGCGCGCAGTTCGAGTCGGTTGGTTCAACGATTGGCACCTCATCGGCGTTCGGCATAGGGACGACGTATATCCCGCCACGCCGGCTGCAGCTTGGCGCGAAGATACGATGGTGACGGCTGAGTGAGCGTGAGGTCTGGGCGCCAGCCCGTCGAAAAGGCGCCAGCGAAAAAGAATAAGGAGACTCACATGAGAGCCCTGCGAACGGGTATAGTCGCGTTGATTGTGATCGGTCTCGCCACCTCGGCCTTTGCGGGCGACTTGCAACAGAGCATTGCCAGGGCTGCGGAGCAGCAGCCGCAGGGAAGGGCGCCGTCGACGAGCACGTCGAGGAAACCCCTTGTGTGGGTGGGGTCGGCGTTGTTCGTCGGAGGGATGGCCCTTGGGCTGTACTCCTTCATCAACAACAAGAACGGTGGGTTCGCGGAATTCGGTGAAGCGGACGCGGTGAACAAGAAAGTGGGCGCCGCCGGTCTGGCGACCGCATTCGGCGGCGGCCTGCTGATCTTCCTCGGGAGTCACCAGCCGAAAGCGCCGTCAGTGACGGTGGGGATCGGCCGAGTGGGCGTGTCAAAGCAGATCTCGTGGTGAAGCCGGGTGGGCCTATGCCGATGCTGAAACGGATTGGCTGTGTTCTGTGCGTGATGTTCGCGGGTTTGTCGGCCCCACAGGGTTTTGCCGATGTGGCGCAGGCGCCGGCTGCGCCTGCGGCGCCGCGGGCCCAAGCCGCCGGCGAAGAGAAACCCGACGAGGGCATCCCCGTCACGAGCGATCTGGTCAAACGCAAGTGTGGCACCTGCCACCGGGCGGATGAGAAGAGTCGACTGACGCGCATCTCGTACCGGCGGACGACGCCAGAGGGCTGGGAACAGACCATCAAGCGGATGATCACGCTGAACAACCTGGCCATCGAGCCGGCCGAGGCGCGCGATATCCTCCGCTATCTCGCCGATCACCACGGCCTCGCGCCCGAGGAAGCGAAGCCCGCGGCATTCGAGACAGAACGCCGACTCATCGAGTACACGTACGCTGGCGACAAGGATACCGAACAGCTGTGCACGACGTGCCACTCGATGGGTCGCGTCATCTGGCAGCGGCGCACGAAGGAAGAATGGACGCTGCTGCTGGAAATGCACCGCGCCATCTATCCAGGCACGGACACCGTGTTCCGGCGGACCGTCGGTCAGCGGCGACAATCGACTCCGCAGCCCGGCGCGCCTCCTCCCGACAACCGGCATCCGATGGACAAAGCCATCGAGCATCTCTCGTCAGCTTTTCCGCTGACGTCGACCGAGTGGGCGGCGTGGTCTGCGACGATGCGGCCGCCTCAGTTGCAGGGTCGATGGGCGCTCGCCGGTTACCAACCGGTGCGAGTGCCTGTTTTCGGACAGGTGTTCATCACCACCCAGGGCGATCCGAACAGCGGCGAATTCACCACGGAAACGACGTTCACCTACGCGCGCGGCGGTCAGACGGTGAGCCGGCGCGGCCGGGGCCTGGTCTACACCGGTTTTCAATGGCGCGGCCGATCGAGCGGCGAGGCGACATCGTTTCCGATCCGCGGGGTCAGCACCGATTGGAGAGAATCGCTGTTCGTCGATCGCGACTGGCGAGGCGCTGAGGGCCGCTGGTTAACCGGCGCGTACAACGAGCTGGGCCTCGACGTGCGCCTGCATCGCGTTGGCGCCGACCCAATCGTGCTCGGCACGGCCGAATCGATGATCAAAACAGGCGCCTCGCGACAGGAGCTGCATCTGTTCGGAGCGAACTTTCCCTCGAGCGCGTCGCCGGCCGACGTGAACTTCGGCCCGGGCGTCACCGTCGATCGCATCGTCAGCGCGACGCCGACCCAGATGGTCGTGTCGGTGTCAGTTGCGCCCAACGCCTCCGTCGGCCGCCGGAGCGTGATCGTCGCCGGCGCGACGGGCGAGGCATCCGTGGCCGTTTACAACACGATTGACTTCATCAAGGTGCGGCCACAGTCAGGGCTCGCGCGCCTCGGGGCGGGGGCCGCGTTCCAGAAGCAATTTCAGCAGTTCGAAGCGATCGCATACGCCAAAGGACCGGACGGCAAGGCGGACACGAAAGACGACGTCGAACTCGGTCTGGTCGATGCCCTCTGGACGATCGAGGAGTTCACCGCCACGTTCAAGGACGACGACAAGGATTTCGTGGGCGAGATCGACGCCGAGTCGGGGCTGTTCACGCCGAACATCGATGGTCCGAATCCGAAGCGGAAGAACAATGCCAACAACTACGGCGACGTGTGGGTCGTCGCGGCCTATCCGCGCAACGCCGCGCGCGACGCCGCGCCGAACGCACGACCCGTGAAGGGGCGCGCCCACCTGCTCGTCACCGTTCCGAGCTACATCATGTTCGACCAGCCGGAGGTAGCTCGATGATCGCGTTGGCGCCGCGCGAGTTCCATCTGTTCCAGGCCGCGGGGCGGGATTTCCTGTATC
>Ga0137397_10003311_pt1 | contig 11235 bp, 10 predicted proteins | sample czorhiz116metaG_FD_106658 | JGI IMG/M metagenome (GOLD analysis project Ga0137397, IMG submission 106658) | Vadose zone soil microbial communities from Angelo Coast Range Reserve, California, USA - czorhiz1.16 metaG | ecosystem: Environmental > Terrestrial > Soil > Vadose zone | place: USA...
ACGCCGGCATGGCCGGTCCGCCGCTGCGGATCTTGTTGGCGAGGACCGCATCGGTGGCGGTCTGGCCGGCGACTTGGCGACCGCCGTCGTACAGCCCCTTGAGCTGCGGCGCGGTCTTCTGGAACTCGTTGTGGCACTGCCAGCACTTGAAATAATAAAGCTCGCGGCCGCGCTCTGGTCCGCTCTCGGCCAGGCGTTTGTAGCGATAGTATTGCAACGCTCGCAGTGACGGATCGTAGGATGCGGTGGGCGATCCTGCTTGCTGGGCGGTCGCAGGCGGCGATGTTGAGAGTACCCCAAGCAACGCCCCAAGCAACACCGCTACCAGAAATGCACACTCAATGGCGAATGAACGATAGCGTTCCACCGTCACCTCCCGTCGCAAGTCAAGACGCGTTATTGTTTCGCGCCTATTCGAACTTCTTGCCGCCGAGATACACCGCCTCGAAGGTACGCATATTGGCGATGTCATCGAGCGGATTCCTGGTCAGCACCAGCAGATCGGCTGCCTTGCCCTTGGCGAGCGTGCCGAAGTCCTTGTCGATGCCGAGCATCTCGGAATTGTTCTTCGAGAATGACTGTATGACCTGCATCGGGGTCAGCCCGGCCTGCGCCAGAAGGTCCATCTGGCGGTGCTCGTAGAACCCCTGGATGAAATAGCGCTCGGAGGCGCCGCCGGAATCGGTGCCGAAGCCGAAGCGGATGCCGGCGTCCCACAAGCGCTTGACGTTGACCTTGTCCTGCTCGAACGAACGCATCGAGGCGGCGCGCTCGGGATCCTTGGCGAGCGTGTCGAGCTTCTTGGTGAGATCGCCGCGCTGCTGCGGCGAGAGGCCCTTGGCAAAGAATGGATCGTCAGGAGTGCCGCCAGCGGCGCGGAACATGCCTTCCTCGCGCGCCAGCGTCGAGATCACTGAGACGTTGCGCGCCTTCAGGGTGGCGAGGAAATCCGCCGGGATGTCCTGGTCGCGCACATTGTGCACCAGCATGTTGACGCCTTCGTCGACCGCCATGCGGGCATCCGCGAGCTCGACGATATGCGCCATGGTGAGCTTGCCGTGCTTGCGCGCCTGGTCGAGCACGGCTGCAACGAACTCGCGCGAGAGCTTAGGTGTCCGCCCGCCCTGGGCGTCGAGCCAGACCTTGATGAAGTCGGCGCCGTGGGTCGCGATGTCGTCGACATGCCGGCGCGCGGCCTCCGGCGTCTTGTAGTCGGAGCCATTGCCGGGAAGGGTCGTGAAGCGATACCGGACCGTGAGAATGCGCGCGCCGCGCAGGTCGCCGGCTTTTTGCTTGGCCTTGAAGTCGACGATGTCGTCGGGGTCAGCCGCCATGCTGGTCGTGGTGGTGACGCCGTAGAGCGCATATTGGCGCAGCTGCGGATCGCGTGGCGTCGGGCCGACATGGCCGTGGGCGTTGATGATGCCCGGCACCACGAACCTGCCCGTGAGGTCGATCACGGTCGCGCCAGCTGGGGGCGCGACGTCGCGGCCGATGTCGCGCAACCGGCCGTTCTCGATCACGATCGTGACGTTGCTCTCCGGCGCGGCGCCGCTGCCGTCGATCAAGGTTGCGCCGCGCAGCACGGTGACCTGTGCAGCGGCGCTGCCGACGAACAGGATGGTCGCCGCCAGCGCAACCAAGGATACTGCGCGCACGTGCAATCCTTTCATGTCACGCAACCTCACGCCCGGCGCACCATAGCCGGCACGAGGTGCTTGATCGTCGGCGCGCCGACCTGCTGCATGGCGCCGCGCAGCTCGGTGCGCAGGATTGCAAGGACGCCTTCGACGCCCGCCTGGCCGAACGCGCCGAGCCCCCACAGATAGGGCCGCCCGACCGCTACTCCCTTGGCGCCCATGCAGAGCGCCTTGGCGATGTCGGTGCCGCGGCGGAAGCCGGAATCGATCAGGACCGGCATCGTGCCCGCCGCCTCGATGATCTCCGGCAGCGCATCGATGCTCGATCGGCCCAGGTCGCCGGCGCGGCCGCCGTGGTTCGAGACAATGATTCCGTCGTAGCCGTTCTCGGCGGCGAGCTTGGCGTCCTCCCAGGCGAGGATGCCCTTGAGCACCATCTTCATCTTGGTGAGGTCGCGGATGCGCTTGAGCTTCTCCCAGGTCAAGGCGGTTGCCGCGATGTCGGTGAGCCCAGACAGATCCACGCCCTGGTACATCGGCCGGCGCTTGTAATTGGCCGTGAGGCTAGAGCGGTCGTGGCACTCGGCGCAGTCGCGCGCGTCGGTCCTCGCCAAGCGACGCAACGTCTCCTGATTGCGGCCCCCACTGCTGTCGATCGTCACTGCAACCGCGATGGCGCCCTGTTGCTCCGCGCTCTCGACATGATGCTTGGCGACCTCGAACTTGTTGGTCGCGTAGAGCTGGTACCAGATCGGCTTGCCGCGGTTGGCGATCACGTCCTTGATCGAGGTGGTCGAATTGGTCGAGAGGATCTGCAGGTGGTCGCCGACCTTGGCGGCGCGTGCGACGGCCGGTTCGCCCTCGGCGTGATAGGCGTAGTGGCCACCCGAGGGTGCGATGATAATCGGGCTGTCGTATTTCACGCCGAGGATGTCGGTCGACATGTCGACCTTGCTGACGTCGACGAGACGCCGCGGACGCAGCTGGAATTTCAGGAAGCCCTCGCGGTTGGCGCGCAAGGTGACCTCGTCGTCGATGCCCGATGCCATGTAGGCGAAATGCGCCGGCGGGATGTTCTTCGCCGCCACCAGCTCGTAGTCGAAGACGTTGATGGCTTCCTTCGGCGAGGAGATCAGCTTCTCGAGGGTGCGCGGCCCCCACAGCATTGGGTCGGGCAGCAGCGAGGGCCTTTCGGCCGCGATGGCGGCGAGGTCCGAGCCGGCGAGCAGCGGACTCGCGGCCAGAAATTGCAGGAAACGGCGGCGGCTGGTGGCTTGATCATGGACGGACATGGCAGGCTCCTCCCGAGAACGATATGGCAAGCGGGTAGGATCCCGCTTCTAAGGTTTCGTCGCATTCCGGGCCCGCGCGCTGGCGCGCCCGCGGCCCGGAACAACGATCGCTTCGCTCAAGTCTTGCTCGCTCAAGCCTTGCGTATCATCGCCGGCGTCAGATGCTTGAGCGACGGCGCGCCCATCTGCTGGACCATGGCGCGCGTTTCGACGCGGAGGATTTCGAGCACGCGCTCGACGCCCGGTTGCCCGAAGGCGCCGAGGCCCCAGAGATAAGGCCGGCCCATGCAGACGGCCTTGGCGCCCATGCACAGCGCCTTGACCACATCGGTGCCGCGGCGGAAACCGGAATCGATCAAGACCGGCATCGAGCCGGCGACCTGTATGATCTCCGGCAGCGCCTCGATCGTCGACCCTCCGCCGTCCTCGCTGCGGCCGCCGTGGTTCGACACGATGATGCCGTCGATGCCGGCCTCGGCGGCGAGCTTGGCATCCTCCCACGTCATGATGCCCTTGAGCACCATCTTCATCTTGGTTTGGTCGCGGAGCCGCTTGATGTAATCCCAGCTCATCGACGAGGACTGAATGTTGTTGAGGCCCGACAGGTCGACGCCTTCATAGGCCGGCTTGCTCCTCTGGGCCGCCGTGAGGCTGCTGTTGTCGTGGCAATCGCGGCAGGTGCGAGTGTCGGTGCGCTGCAGACGGAACAGCGTCTCCTGGTTGCGGCCGCCGCTGCGATCGACGGTCACTGCCACTGCGACGCAGCCGGCGCGCTCGGCGCGCTTGACGTGGTGCGACGCCACTTCGAACTTGTTGGTGGCATAGAGCTGGAACCAGATCGGCGCCCCGCGGGCGGCGGTCGTGTCCTCGACCGAGGTGGTCGCCTGGGTCGAGAGAATCTGCAGGTGGTTGCCGACCTTGGCAGCACGCGCGACACCGGATTCGCCGTCGGCGTGGTATCCCTTATGGCCGCCGGTCGGCGAAATCACGATCGGGGAGTCGTATTTCTGCCCGAACAGCTCGACGCTCATGTCGACCTTGCTGACGTCGACCAGGCGACGCTGCCGCAGCACGAATTTCTGGAAGCCCTCGCGGTTGGCGCGCAGGGTCGTTTCGTCGTCGATGCCGGAGGCCATGTAGCCAAAGTGGGCAGGCGGCACGTTTTTGAACGCCACCGGCTCGAAGTCGAAGACGTTGATCGCCTCTTTCGGATTTGCGATGAGCTTGTCGAGGGCACGCGGCGCCCAGAGCATCGGGTCGGGGAGGAGCCCCGGCCGCTCGGCCGCAAAGGCGGCGAGGTCGGAGGCGGCAAGGAGCGGGCTCGCGGCCAGGAATTGCAGGAACCTGCGGCGGCTGGCGAGCTTAACGTCTTCAGGCGACATGGTATCCTCCCCGAGTGAATGCACGGGCAGACCCGCCGAAACGGCTGCCCCTGGGGTAATCCTAGCCGGGCCGCAATGGGAAATACATCGGCATTCCGACGCGGTTGGCCGCCCTGCGACGATGGCGTAAAAGCGGGCCATGGCTCGCGATTCCGGCACCATCGACGTCGATGCGCTGACCCCCGCTCAGGGCAAGGCCGAGCATGCCCGGCTCGAGGCTGAGCTCAAGAAGCACGACGAGGCTTACCACCAGAGGGACGCCCCGATCGTATCGGACGCGGAGTATGACGCGCTGCGGCGACGCTACGAGTCGATCGAGGAGCGTTTTCCCGATCTGCGGACGCTGGAGAGTCTGAGCCGCAAGGTCGGTGCCGCCCCCGCGCGCGGCTTCGCCAAGGTGCGCCATGCGGTGCCGATGCTGTCGCTGCAGAACGCCTTCGGCGAGGAGGACGTGGCGGATTTCGTCGGCCGCATCCGCCGCTTTCTCAATCTCAAGGAGGACGAGGCGCTCACCTTTACGGCCGAGCCCAAGATCGACGGGCTGTCGATGTCGCTGCGTTACGAGGACGGCGCGCTGGTGCGTGCCGCCACCCGTGGCGACGGCGAGGAGGGTGAGGATGTCACCGCCAACATCAAGACGCTCAAGGAAGTCCCGCATCAGCTCAGGGGCAAGAACCCACCGCCGGTCTGCGAGGTCCGCGGCGAGGTCTACATGAACAAGACCGAGTTCCTCGAGCTCAACAAGCGCCAGGCTGCGGCCGGCGAGCAGGTCTTCGCCAATCCGCGCAATTCGGCTGCCGGCTCACTGCGCCAGAAAGACGCCGCGATCACGGCGTCGCGCTCGCTGCACTTCTTCGCCTATGCCTGGGGCCAGATGAGCGCGATGCCGGCCGATACACAATCGGGCATGCTCAAGTGGCTGGCCGCGAGCGGCTTCAAGACCAATCCGCTGTGGAAGCTCTGCAAGTCGGCCGATGAGCTGTTGGCGTTCCATCACGACATCGAGCTCAAGCGCGCGACTCTCGACTACGACATCGACGGCGTCGTCTACAAGGTCGACCGCCTCGACTGGCAGGGTCGGCTCGGCTTTGTGTCGCGCAGCCCGCGCTGGGCCATCGCGCATAAGTTCGCGGCCGAGAAGGCAGCCACCATCGTGCGCGACATCGAGATCCAGATCGGACGCACCGGTGCGCTCACGCCGGTCGCCAAGCTCGAGCCGGTCAGCGTCGGCGGCGTCGTGGTGCAGAATGCGACGCTGCACAATGCCGATGAGATTGCGCGGCTCGATGTGCGCATCGGCGACACCGTGACGATCCAGCGCGCCGGCGATGTGATCCCACAGGTGCTCGGTGTCGTCATGGAGAAGCGTCCGAAGGACGCCAAGCCCTACAAGTTTCCGACCCGTTGTCCCTGTCCGCTCCATACCGACGTCGTGCGCGACGCGACTGCGACCGGCGAGGAGGGTGCGGTCGCCCGCTGCACCGGCGAGTTCGCATGTCCCTATCAGAAGATCGAGCACCTTCGGCACTTCGTGTCCCGCCGCGCCTTTGACATCGAGGGGTTGGGCGAAAAGCAAATTCAGCTGTTCTTCGAGCAGGGCTGGGTGAAGGAGCCCGCCGAAATTTTTACGCTCGAAGCGCGCAACGCCAAGCTCAAGCTGCAGGAGGTCGAAGGCTTCGGCGAGGTCTCGGTGCGCAACCTGTTCGGCGCCATCGAGGCGCGGCGCGAGATATCGCTTGAGCGTTTCATCTATGCGCTCGGCATGCGTCACGTCGGCGACACCACGGCGCGCATGCTGGCGCGCGGCTACGGCTCCTGGGCGGCGTTTCATGACGCCGCGCTCAAGCTCGTCGATGGCGACGCGGAGACGCGCGAGGAGATGGACAATCTCGACCAGATCGGGGACACGGTGATCGACAGCCTCGCGGCCTATTTCGGCGAAGAGCACAACCGCGACGTTGTCGAGCGGCTGACCAAGGAAGTGCGCATTCTCGACGCCGAGCGGCCGCGCGCTGATTCGGTCGTCGCCGGCAAGACCGTCGTGTTCACCGGCTCGCTCGAGAAGATGACACGCGACGAGGCCAAGGCGATGGCCGAGCGGTTGGGCGCGAAAACCGCAGGCTCGGTGTCGAAGAAGACCGACTATGTGGTTGCGGGGCCGGGTGCCGGCTCGAAGCTCAACAAGGCCAAGGATTTCGGCGTGACGGTTCTGACGGAAGACGAATGGTTCGAGCTGATCGGTGAGAAGCGGTGAAGGTGGCAAGTCACGCGGTATCGAAGGACATTAACGGCCAGCCTGGTCAATCGCCGACCAGTCCTCGAAGTACGGCCAGAAGCTCAGGGATTTCCTCGGTTGCTGTCTTCCAGAGGATCGCCCGGTTGACCTCGAAATACCCGTGTATAAGCCGATTTCGCATCGCCACGATTTCCGTCCAGGGTATGCGTGCAGTCGCCGCGCGCGTTTCCGGCGACACCTTTGCCGCCGCTTCACCGAACACTTCGATGGCGCGCACCAAGGCAAAAAGCAGCATGCGGTCAGTATCGAGATCGGCATCGTTGCGATGGGATACGAAATCTGCGACGGCCTCCGCTGCTTCGATCATATGAGAAATGCGCGCCCGGTCCTCAGGCCGCATATTGCACCTCGGCGCCACGCAGCACCTCTGCGCGGAAATGTTCGCTCAAGTCCTGGACTGTTCGCAGATCGACCCGACGCCCGCCCAAAAGTGCGGAGAGGCTGGCCTCGATCCCGGCAAGGCGAATCAGGCCGGGTTCCTTCCCATGGACAAACTCCACGAGGAAATCGATGTCGCTGTCAGCCCGCGCAGTTCCTTTGAGGACCGAACCGAAGAGGGCGAGGCGGCGAATGTAGTGCCGTCGGCAGAGGTCGGCGAGTGCGTCGCGATCAAACGACAGGTGAGCGTTCATGTGGGCTCCTTTGTCACCGCTGCTCGCCAGCAGCGTCATCTCACCTAATTTAGGGTTAGCTCTTGAACCCCAATTGTACAACAACTTTGCCCGGGCGCGATACCGACGTTGCCAATTCCCTACCGCACGCCGCCTTGATTGACGATCGGGCCAACATAGCCCTCCATGCGCTTGCGTAGCTCCGCGATCAGCTTCTCGTCGAGCATGAACTCCCGGTACGCGTTGGCGATCTTGTATGACGTGAGCGGTCGGAAGCCTTCGGGTGGCGGCACGTCGGTGCGCGGAGAGAACGTGCCGAGCCGGCTCTGCTGCTCCTTGGCGAGGTACCAGCTGAGATAGAGTCTGGCGGCGTTCGGGTGCGGCGCATCCTTGAAGATGCCGCCCGTCAGCGTGAAGACCGGCGTCTCGTCGACGTCCGAAAAAGCAACTTCGACCGGCTGTCCGCCGCGCTTGAACGGCCAGGCGCTCGATGTTGCATCGAGGGTGGCGGCGTTGCTGCCTTCGGCGACGCTGCGCGCCACCGGCAGATGGCCCTGGATGAAGTTCGGCTTGTTGGCCATGTAGCGGTCCATGTAGCCCCAGCCGTACTTCTGCACGATCAGGTGAAACAGGTAGAGCGCGGCGTCATCGTCTTGCGGATAGACGCTGATCAGCTTGCCGGCGAAGGCGGGCTTGAGGAAATCGAGCGCCGATTTCGGAACATCCTCCGGCTTCACCAGGCGCGTGTTCCAGGCATAGGTGATGGCGTTGGCGGACAGCGCCATGTAGGTGCCGTCCGGGTCCTTCAGATTGGGCATGACCTGGTCAAAGCCGTCGGGCTTGTAGGCCGCCAGCACGCCCTCTTTCTTCCATTGCACGAAGTCCTGCACGGTCTGGAAGAAGGCCATGTCGGTCTCGAGCTTCTTGGCCTTGATCTGCTGGTTGATCTTCTCGTTCAGCACATTGCTGAAGCCGCCGGTGACCGACACAGTAATGCCGGAGAAACGACGCTGGAATTCGGCGGCGCGTGCCTCATGCGGCGCGGCCGGCCCGCCGGCATAGAAGATCAGCGACTTTTCCTGCTTGGCTTTCTCGTAGAGCTCGTCGAGCGTTTGCGCGTGTGCAGCGCATGCCACCACGGCGACGAGGGCTGCAGTGAAGAGTCGGACAGTTTTGAAAGCGAGCATGGCGGCCGTTCCTGTTGTGCGGAATGGCCGACCATAGACGACGCGTTACCCGGAGGGGAGGGGGCCTGTCAGAGCGTGATGGTCTGGCATGTTGCCTTCACGGCAGGCGGCGGTCATTCCTCAGTGCCAGCGCAACAGATACTTTTCGAGCCGACCGGCTATGGCGAAGATCAGCAGGACCACCACCATGATCAGCACCACCAGCGCGAGCATCAGCGCCGAGTTGTAGGTGCTCTGCGCGAACGAGAGCAGATAGCCGAGCCCGCGGGTTGCCGCCACGAACTCGCCGACCACGGCGCCGGTGAAGGCGAAGCCGACCGCCACTTTCATGTTGCCGAGGATCCACGCCGTGACCGACGGCAGATAGACGTGACGCACCAGCGCCCAGCGCCCGCCGCCCAGCGTGACGATGCGCTCGACCAGCCGCTGGTCGACCTGGCGGATGCCGGTGAACACCGTGAAGAAGATCAGCACCGCCACCAGGATGAAAGCGAGTGCCACCTTGGAGGCGAGCCCGATGCCGAGCCAGATGACAAACAGCGGCGCCAGGATCACGCGCGGAATGGCGTTGAGCAGCGTCATCACCGGCTCGAGCAGCTCGGCGACGAGCGGCACCAGTGCGCCGACGATGCCGAGTAATATCCCGACGACCAGCCCGAGCACGAGGCCGCCGAGCGCGGCCGTGAAGGTCGCCTCGAGATGCGGCCAGATGCGACCGTCGGAGAACAATTCATAGAGCGCGCTGCCGATGCGGCTTGGCGTTGGCATGAACAGCGGATTGAGCATGTCGGCGTACCCGGCCGCCTCCCAGATCACGAGCAGGATGCCGAAGGCGATGAGCTGCCGCAGCCAGGCGTAGCGAGGATTCATGTAGCGAGGGTTCATTCGGCCGCCTCCGCCCGCGGGTTGCGGCCGACCTCGTGCGAGAGGTCGTTCCAGAGCCGATCATAGAGCGGCGCGAACGAAGGGTGCATGCGCGCCCGCACCGGATCGCGCGGCCGCGGCAATGACACCGGATAGTGCTGGGTAATGCGCGCGCGCGGCCCCTGCGAGAGCAGGTAGATCGAATCCGACAGTCCGATCGCCTCCTCGAGATCGTGCGTGACGAGGAGCGCGCTGATCTGCCCTTCCTCCACCAGCGTGGCGACGTCCTGCACCACGCGGGCGCGCACGATGGCATCAAGCGACGCAAACGGCTCGTCCATCAGGAGGAGCTTTGGCGTCAGCGCCAGCACCTGCGCGAGAGCAACGCGCTTGCGCTGGCCGCCGCTGAGATGGCGCGGGTAGCGATGCTCGAAGCCGGCGAGCCCGACGCGGTCGAGCCAATAATCGGCCTGCACCAGCGCGCTCTTGCGCGGAATGTTGCGGAAGCGCAGCCCAAGCGCGACGTTGTCGCGGGCGGTGCGCCACGGCAGCAAGGCGTCGTCCTGAAACAGAATGCCGATCTCGGCTGCTGCCACTTCGGGCTCGACCGTCCCGGCCAGCGGCTGCTGCAGGCCGATCGCGGCGCGCAGGAGGCTCGACTTGCCCGAGCCTGACGGTCCGACCAAGCTCACGAACTGGCCGCGCGCGACCTCAAGGCTCGCGCCCTCCAGAACCGGCTCGCCGCCATAGGAAATCGTCAGATCGCGGACGCGCAGATCTCAGCTCCCAACGATCGATGTGTCGTGCAGCCCCGCCATGCTGGCGCCGGGCTTGAGCATGCCGCCGGCGAGGAGACTCTGTTCGACCCGCTTGGCGGCCTCGATGTCGATCGCGACAGTGTCGGGATAGAGCGAAGCGCTGTGGCGGGCGATGATCTCGGCAAATTCCTTGAGGTCGAGGCCGGTCGTCATCTCCTTCGGGAACGCCGCCACGATCGCGTCGCCGCTCATGGTCCGGAGCGCCTTGAGCGCATCGCTCAAGGCCTTCGCCAGCGCAACCATCTCGGGCCGGCGCTGCTCGAACTCTTTCGTGCGCACCGCGACGCCCATGAACTCGAACGCGCCGCCGAGATAGTTCCTGGCGTCCTCGAGATCCATTCCATTCATCAGCACGCGGCCGCCGGCACGCTGCAGCAGCGTGAGCGCCGGCTCCTGCACCAGGCCGACATCGATCTGTCCCTGGCGCAAGGCTTCCAGCAGATTGACGCCGAGCGTTCCAAACTTGACCTTCGCGGCGTCGGCGCCGGCCTGCTTGATCAGGTAGAGTGTCAGCGCGTGATCGGCGTTACCGAGCGCCGAGATGCCGACGGTCTTGCCTTCCAGCGCCTTGACGGTCGTGATCGTGCTTGCAGTCTTGGGCGCGGTGACGACCGCAAATAGCGGCAGCCGACCGGTGACCGCGAAGCGGCGGATATCCGCGCCGGCATTGCCGAAGGCCGTGATGGCGACGTCGAGCGAGGTCGCCCCGTAGTCGACCGCGCCGCCGACCAGCGCCTGCATCGCGGCGCTGCCGCCGCGCGTATAGACCAGCTCGACGTTGAGCCCGTGATTCTTGAAATGACCGCCCGCGCGGGCAACCTCGTAGGGCACGCCGCACAAGAGCTGGCTGCAATAGGCAAGCTTGATGCTGCGACCTTGTGCTTCCGAGCGGCCCGCCGCCGGAACCAGAGCCGTAATAACCGTCGCGCCTTTGAGGATCGATCGACGTGATATGTCGGTTGGCGGAACGCGCGCCGTGGTTTCGTCGCAACAACTCATGAGCAATCTCCTGAACCCAACCTAAGCCTGCGCCGGCAATCGTCAACCCAACCAAAAGGCTTAAGGCGCGCAGGCACCAACTAAGAATACCGTTCCAACCAATTCTATCGTGCAGCTAAGCCATTCTTCTTGCGAGCGTTGGGGCA
>Ga0137397_10003312_pt1 | contig 11234 bp, 11 predicted proteins | sample czorhiz116metaG_FD_106658 | JGI IMG/M metagenome (GOLD analysis project Ga0137397, IMG submission 106658) | Vadose zone soil microbial communities from Angelo Coast Range Reserve, California, USA - czorhiz1.16 metaG | ecosystem: Environmental > Terrestrial > Soil > Vadose zone | place: USA...
AACGCGCACAAGTGGCGGGCCGGCGCCCAAGCGGCGGCCCGCCTTGCCCTGGCAGAGGCGCGCCTTCTGCGACGGCCGAGCGACGACTTTGGCGCCCTGATAGTCGGCTACCCGGGTCACCTCGATCTGACCGCAGCCCGCCGGGTCGCTCGGGGACGTCCAGTCGTCTTCAACCCTCTGGTTTCCCTCTACGACACGTTCGTCGTGGATCGCCGACGCTTCGCGCCGGGGTCAGCGGCCGGCCGCACGCTCAAGAGGATCGACAGGCACGCACTGCGCGCCGCCGACCTGGTCGTCGCCGACACCGAGACCAACGCACGGTTTCTCGCGGACCTCGCGGGACTACCGCCGGGCAAGGTCGAGGTTTGTTTCGTCGGCGCCGAAGAGCGGGTTTTCGTGCCGGGCTGGGACGCCGCGCAACCGTTCACCGCGCTGTTCGTCGGCAAGCTGATCCCGCTGCACGGGGTGGAGACGGTGCTCGAGGCCGCGCGAATCGCCCCTGATCTCCGCTTCAGGATCATCGGTAGCGGCCAGCTCGACGAACTTCTTACGCGGCGGCCTCCGAATGTTGAGCACGTCCCTTGGGTCGACTACGAGCGGCTACCCCACGAGCTCCACTCAGCCGGGTGCGCGCTCGGGGTCTTCGGCACGTCGGAGAAAGCCGGGCGAGTAATCCCGAACAAGGCCTTCCAGGCGCTGGCTTGCGGCGTCCCGCTGATCACAGCCGACACGCCCGCGGCGAGAGAGCTACTGGTGGACGAAAAGAGCGCGCTGCTCGTGCGTCCCGGCGACGCCGAGGCGCTGGCGGTGGCCTTAGGGCGGCTTGCAGCCGACCCGGCGCTCGCGAAACGTCTCGCCGACGGAGGTCTGCAGGCCTACCGCACCCAGGCTTCCGAGCGAGTTCTCGGCGAACGCTGGCGCACCCTGATCGAACAGCTCGTCCAATGAGACTCGCCCGGCCGCGGCCGCTTCTCTGGACGGCGATCGCCGCGTATGCCACTGGGTTCGCGGCCCTTTCCGTGCTTCGGCACCGCGCTTTCGAGACCGGCCGCTTCGACCTCGGCAACATGGTTCAGGCGGTCTGGTCAACGGCGCACGGCCATCCGCTCCAGGTCACGAACCTCCGCGGGGCCGAGGTCTCGCGTCTCGGTGCGCACGTCGACCCGATCCTCGTCGTCTTCGCTCCGCTCTGGTGGGTCTGGCCGCATCCGAGCCTCCTCCTCACCGCGCAGGCGTTCGCAGTCGCACTCGGAGCGCTCCCGCTCTTCTGGCTAGCGCGCAAGCACACCGGCTCCGAGCACACCGCGCTCGGGTTCTCTCTTGCCTACCTGATCTTTCCCGCGACGGAATGGATGACCCTGAACGAGTTCCACCCGGTCGCGCTCGCCTGTCCGCTGCTGCTCTTTGCGATCTGGTACCTCGATGAGGACCGGCTGCTGCCGTTCGCCCTGTTCGCGCTGCTGGCCGCGCTGACACGCGAGGAGATTCCGCTGGTAATCGCGGGACTTGGGCTCTGGTATGCGCTGAGCCGACGGCGGTGGGTGGCGGGCGGAACGATCGCGGTGGCCGGCCTGGCCGCCTCAGCAATCGCCGTGCAGGTTGTGATCCCCCACTTCAACCACGGCTCGAAGTCGAGCTTCTACGGACGGTACGACGCCGTGGGCGGCTCAGCCTCCGGGATCGTTCGCAAGGCCTTCACTGACCCGGGCCGGCTGCTCTCGATCGCCTTCGACCACCGCGGCACGCACTACCTGCTCGATCTGCTCCTGCCCATGGCTGCGCTCGCGTTGCTCGCCCCGCTGCTGCTGATTGCACTCGTGCCGGAGCTTGTACTCAATCTGCTGTCGTCGGTCGACACCCAGAGCTCCATCCACTACCACTACACGGCGGGCCTGATCCCGATCCTGTTCGCGGCAGCTGCGATCGGAGCGAGCAGGTTAGGCCGACGCGCTGGGATCGCGGCCGCCGCCGTCGTACTCGCAGCCGTCGTCGGCAACTACCGGCTCGGGCCAATTCCGATCTGGCGGTCTTTGCCAGGCGGCTCGACGCTTCAGGCAACGAGCGCTCAGGTTTCCAGGCACGACCGGATCGCCGCCCACCAGCTGAAGCTGATCCCTGCCGGCGCGCCCGTCACGGCGACAAACGCGCTCGGCGCGCACCTCTCGCAGCGCAAGCGGATCTTCAGCTTCCCGTACCTCCGCGCGGCCAACTGGGTGATCGTCGACGAACAGAAGCCGTCGCTCGGCGACCACAACGACAAGCAGGGCGGGCTCAAGCAAATCGAGCAACTTCGCCGCGACCGTCGCTTCCGCCTCGTCTCCGCCGTCGACGGCGTCCTCATTTTCCGGAGACGCTAGAGGGGGACTCGTTGCCGGAGCAGGTAGGCGGTGATCGCAACGGTGAGCCACTGCGCCGGCGGATCGTCCTCGGCCGCGGCAACCGGCACGGCCCACACCGCGTACCACGGAACCAGGTACGGCGATGCGAGCAGCAGCAGACACGCCGCGAGACCGAGCCTGGCGCGGCCCTGCCACGCCTGTCTCGCCAGCCAGAGGTAGGCGAGGGCAAACGCCACGACAAAGAACGCCAGGGAGACGTCATGCGGAACGCCGAGCTCCTTGAGGCGATGTGGAAGTGCGAACTGCGTCTCCTTGTTCGCGTTGCGCGCCAGCGGCCCGAACGCTCCGAGCCAGTGCCAACCGAACTCCACGCTCGCGGCAGTGACCACCACAAGTGCGGCCAGGGCGAAGCCCAGGTGGCCGACCGGCCGCCCCTTCGCGCGAGCCTCGAGCCAGCGCAGCGGCAGAAAGATGATCGCGATCCACTTGATGAAGATCGCAGCCACCCAGGCGACACCCGCCCATTGCCGCCGACCCGTAGCTCCGAGCGCGAGCGCTGACATCACGAGGAGCGCCATCCAAGCGTCGTTGTGGCCGCCACCGGCAAAGTGCAGCGCGAGCAACGGGTTCCAGCCCACGAGGGCGACCGCGAACGCGGGCCTTGGTGCAAGGAAGGCGCACAGCGCAAGCGTTCCGAGCATTGCCAGCGCGGCAAGCGACTTGAAGAGCCAGGCCGCCCGGTCCGCCGAAGAGCCGGCCGCCACGGCGACGGGCTCCGAGCCGAGCGTGAACAGAGGCCCGTAGACGGACGTCGCGCCGTGCCAGGCCCCTCCGATGTACGGGTACGCCGGATCGTTCGCAAAGTCGCGCGGAGGATGGGTGTACGGATTCGCGTCGTGAACAACGGCGATTCGGCCGTAGTCCCAGTACGTCCACGCGTCGCTCGAGATCAGGAGCGGCGACGCGAGCGGCGCGAGCTGAACCGCGACCGCCACGGCGGCGACCAGTGCGAGCCGCACCGCCCCCCGCCGGAGCAGGAGCAGGCCGGCGACATAGGCCACGAACGCGATGAGCTCGCCCGCGAGATAGAGCCAGGCCCAGCTTGCGTCGCCGACCAGCAGGCCGCCGTTCCGCGGGACGAGGGGCGAGTCGTGAGGCCAGGCCGAAGCGATGCAGAGGCCGACGCCGGCGAGCGCCAGCAGGCCCGCCCCGAGGACGGCGGCGCTACGGAGTCGGAGCGGGCGGTTGCGTTCCGCTCGAGCCTCCGCCGTAGTAGTAGTTGTTGTTGCTCGAGCCGTACGACCCCTCCGCGTACTGACCGCTCGTAAACGCGTGCCAGGTGGGCAGCACCGAGGGCTGCTTGAAGTCGACCGGGTTCGTATGACCGACCGCCGCGATCATGAACGACCGCCAGATCGTCGCCGGGAAGGTTGGCCCGGACACCGCGATCCCGTGCACGTTCAACATCGGGATCTCTCCGCGCGGATAGCCGATCCAGATCGTCGCCTCGAGCGTCGGCGTGAAACCGCAGAACCACGCGTCGGCATAGCTGTCTGTGGTGCCGGTCTTGCCGGCGGACGTCCTGCCGAAGTAGGCGCCGATACCGGTCCCCTGCTGCATGTTCTTCTCGAGGATCTGGGTGACGACATAGGCGACCCCCGGGCTGATCGCACGTGTCCGCTCGGGCTGGCCCCAGCCGACATCGGTGTCCTCTTTCCCGCTGCCGAGCACGACCTTGCGGATCGCCATCGGCTTGGAGTAGATCCCGCCGGCCGCGAGCGTCGCGTACGCGGAGGCGAGATCGAGCGGCGAAACCGGGATCGATCCCAAACCGAGCGAGGGGACGTAGGCGCCCTCCTTCGTCGTCAGCGGCGAGCGAACACCCAGCCGGTATGCCATTTGCGCGACCTTCTGCGGGCCGAGATCGAGGGTCAGCTTGGCGAACACCGTGTTGTCGGAGTGGAGGGTCGCGTTCTCGATCGAGGTCGAGCCGAGGTACGTGTGGTCGTAGGTGGACACGTCCCAGGCGGGCGAATACGGATCGGGCTGATAGTGGAAGGGCTCGGAGACGTAGTAGGTCGAGGCGGGATCGATGCCGTCGTCAACCGCCGCCGCGAGGACGAACATCTTGAAGGTCGAGCCCGCCTGCCGCTTCGCCTGCGCGACCAGGTTGAACTGATTGCCGTTACTTCCCGGCGTGACGGCCGTCATGGCCTTGATCGCTCCCGTTGAAGGATCGATCGAGACCAGGGCCGAGGCCGGATCGGACCGCGAGTAGAGGGTGCCGACGATCGCCTTCCGGGCCGCGGCCTGTAGGCGCGGATCGATCGTCGTGTAGACCTTGAGGCCGCCCGTTCGGACCGTATTCGCACCGTACTCGGCGATCAGCTGGTCGCGGACGTAACTGAAGAAGTAGGGCTCGCGGATCCGGGAGTAGAGGCGCCCAGGGACGAGATGGAGCTGCCGATCCGAGATCGCCGACGTGAACTGGCGGCGGGTCAGCGCCCCGTTGTCGACCATCGCTCTCAAGACCTCGTCGCGGCGTTCGAGCGCGTCGCTAGGCCGGTGGATCGGGTCGAAGATCGAAGGCGCCTGCGGCAGGCCGGCGAGCAGAGCGGACTGGTCGAGAGTCAGCGAGCTCGCTCGCCGCGAGAAGTACGTCTGAGCTGCGGCCTCGATCCCGTAGGCGTGGTTGCCGTAGTAGACGGCGTTCATGTAAGAGCCGAGGATCCAGTCCTTCGACTTGTTCCGCGCCAGCTTGATCGCGAGACAAGCCTCCTTGATCTTGCGCTTGAACGTCCGCTGGCGCGAGATGTAGAGGTTGCGCACGAGCTGCTGCGTGATCGTCGAGCCGCCCTGGACGACCCTGCCCGCGCGCAGGTCCTTGACAGCGGCGCGGACGATGCCCCTGTAGTCGACGCCGCCGTGCTTGTAGAAGCGCCGGTCCTCGATCGCAACCGTGGCCTTCGGCATCCACGGACTGACCTGGGAAAGCGCGACCGGCTGGCGGTTCTTGTCGGCCGGGATCGACCCCAGCAGCGAACCGTTCGCGGCGTAGACGAAGGAATTCGCGGGGCCACCCTGAGGTCCGGTCGAGACCGGCCGCAGCTCGGACAGGCTGCAGCTCGCCTCGAACGCCGCCGCGCCGCCGAATCCCAGGGCAGCGACGCCACCGACGATCGCCACGAGTGCGCCGGCCAACAGTGCTGCATGGCGGCGCCTTTTCCGCTGGGCGCGAAGGCGCCGCTTCTGAGCCCGGCGGATGAGCTCGTCGAGCTCGTCAGGCCGGCGTCGCCTCCGGCCTCGCGGAGGCGGAGGGTTCATCCGAAGACTCCAGCTTCCCGCAGCCGCTCGTGTGCGCGAAGTCGGAGCTCGCTCTCGAGCCGCTCGGCCTCCATCGGGCCATCAGCGCCTGCGCGCACGACGATCGTCGCGCTGCCGTTCAGCGAGGTCACTGCGACCTCCGGGTGGCGCTCGCCGCCGACGGCTTCGCGCAGCAGCTCGACGACGGTCCGAAGATCCTTGTCCAAAGGCACCTGCAGACTGATTTCCGCAACCTTCTCCCGACTCACGATCGTCGAGTTGCGGATCGTATCCGAGGCCAGTTTCTCATTCGGGATCACGAGCCGCGCACCGTCGTCCGTTCGGATGAAGGTGTAGGTCAGCCCGATCTCTTCGACGTTGCCGGCTCCTCCGGACTCGAGCTCGATCCGGTCGCCGAGCCGGATCGGCTGCGTGAAGGCGATCAGCACGCCGGCGACGAAGTTGCCGATCGTCCGCTGCGACGCGAAGCCAATCACGATCCCGAGCACGGCCGACGAAGCGAGCAGCCCGCCGGCGACCGCACGGACCTGGGGGATCACGAGCAGCGCGGAGAGCAGCCCGATCGTGAAGATGGTCGTCGTGATCGTTCGCCGCAGGATGCGGTAGCGGGTCGCGGCCTCAGGCTGCAGATCGCGCCGGGCGATGCGTCGGTCGACCACACGTGCCACCAAGGCGGTCACGAGCAAAACCGCAGCCACGATCGCAAGCCGGTGCCAGGACGGCATACCGCGCTATTCGACAACTACCAATCTCTTCCTCAATCCCGAGCGAAGCGATGGGAAAAAGCAGCCCCGCTACGGCAGGGGCTTTCGTCCTGCGAAGCCGTCTTCCACCGTGTGCCAGTAAGCGACCTTGTCCTCGCCCAGCTGCCAGCATAGGAGCACCTCCTCGTCACCGCTCAGCGCAGGGAAATCAACGAGTCCCTCGTCCAGATCCTTGACGAGCAGCCCCAGCTCCTGCAGCTCGGCAACGCAGCGGACGACCTGCGCCGCCTCGTCGTCGATTCTCGTCTGTAGCTCGTCGACCTCGTGCGGCCGCACGCCGCCGCCGTTGCCGGCGATCTTGGTCGCGATCCGCGCGTGGCGGACGGTCGCCACAGCGAGCGAGCGCCGGTGGGAGACCATCCGCTGGACGAGCGGGCGCACGGTCGAGAGCAGCTCATTCGCCTCCGCCGCTGTGAAGTAGCGATCGGCCACGGCTATATGTTCTCTGGAAGTGGCCCGGCCTGCCGATCTCGAAGGCTGCACGTGAACAAGAAGCTCGCCGGCTGGTTCACACTCGTCGGCGCCGTTTCCGCGATCTCGTACGCGGGGCGGTTCTCGGGGGGCAAGCCGCCAAAGAACGCTCTCTATCAGTACAGCACTGCGGCGAGCGAGCTCATCCTGTTCGCCATCATCCTTGGTGTCGTCCTCTTGATCGCGCGCGGCCTGCCGAAGCGAGAGGCGTTCGCGCTCAGGCGGCCCGTCTCCTGGGGCCGGGCGATCGGGCTCGGAATCGCGGTCTTCATCGTGATCGGAATTGCGAACGCAGTCCTGAATCCGCTCCTCCATGCCGGCCGTGAGCAGGGCCTCACACCTTCGGGCTGGGAGCCCAAGCATGCCGGGGCGTTCGCGGTCAATCTGCTCGCCTTCGCCGTGATCGGCCCGGTCGTGGAGGAGCTGACCTTTCGCGGGCTGGGGTTCTTCCTGCTCGAGCCGTACGGTCAGACGGTCGCAATCGCCGTGATCGGGCTCACCTTCGGCCTCTGGCATGGGCTGATCGAGGCCTTGCCGATCCTCGTCGTCTTCGGAACCGGCCTTGCCTTCCTGCGCAGCCGGACCGAGAGCATCTATCCGGGAATGATCCTGCACGCCACCTTCAACGGAGCGGCGCTGCTACTCGCGGTGACGGCCTAGTCCACCGGTCCGTGAGTTTGGTGCGTGATCCGCGGGATGAATCGTCGTCCGTGGCAAGGACGCAGGGAGTCCCGATAGTGGTTCTATCGGGGCGACCGAGGACGCGGCCGCGGGCGGCGAGACGCCGCCGGGCGCGTGCCGGAACTTGCGGACGGGTGCACTAGGGTGCAGAGATCGCAGAGCAGAACGACGATCCCCTGATCCGCCAGCTGCGCGAGCAGATCTCCGACGCCGACCGGACGATCATCGAGGCGGTCAACGCCCGGCTGAAGCTCGTGGCAAAGCTCAAGGCCTACAAGGAGTCGCGCGGATTGTCGTTCGTCGACCCGGAGCGGGAGGAGTGGATGCTCAGCTACCTGAGCCGCGCGAATCGCGGGCCGCTCTCCGGGGAGGGCCTCAACGAGATCTTCGGCGAGATCCTGGATCTGACGAAGCGCGAGGTCGGAAGGAGCGGCGAGGCGAGCGGCTAGCTCTCCTCTTCGCCTTCCGCCTCCGCGAACTCGTCGGGCGTCACGTTCTCGAGAAACTGCTTGAACTCAGAGACGATCTCCTCTTCGTTCACCTCTTCGCCCTCGAACTCGATCGCCGACTCCTCGATCACGTCGTCGGCCGCGAAGATCGGCGCCTCGGCGCGCACGGCCAGCGCGATCGCGTCCGAGGGACGGGAGTCGATCTCGATCTCGGAGCCGTCCTGCTGCACGGTGATGCTCGCGTAGAAGGTGTTCTCCTTCAACTCCGTCACGGTGATGCGGACGACCTGGGCGTCGAGCTGGACGAGCATGTCGGTGACGAGGTCGTGGGTCATCGGCCGCGGCGTCGCGGCTCCCTGCAGCTTCATCAGGATTGCGGCAGCCTCGGGATGGCCGATCCAGATCGGCAGGAACTTGTTCCCGTCGGCGGTCTTCAACAGCACGATCGGCTGCTTGCCGACCAGGTCGAAGCTAACCCCGTAGATGACCATTTCCTGCATCGCAGCGGCCTCGTTCGCATCTTAGCCCAGGCCTTCGGAGCCAAACCCCAGCCCCTCCCGAACGCGTTTGGCACCGGCGGCGCGACGCTACAATCCGCCCGCTCGGGCGATTAGCTCAGTTGGTTAGAGCGCCGCTCTGATAAGGCGGAGGTCCGTGGTTCGAATCCACGATCGCCCACTCCGACAGACGCCGGGGGACCTCAGTGGACGATCTGCGTCTTCTGGACGTAGTCCTCGACGGCCAGGAGAAACGTTGGATCCTCGGCGATTTCGACGAGCATGCCCTTTGTCGCTTCGTCGAGCTCCTCGTCGTTCTGGAGCTCGAACAGGAACGGCTGCAGGCGGTCCTTCTGGGACAGCGAGGCCATCTTCAGAAAGAGGTTCCGGGTCAGGTCGTCCTGTGAGATCGCCTCGAGCGATTCGAGGTCGTTGAGCCAGGCCGCCAGCATCAAAGGGTCAACGCCTGCCGCACGGTAGGAGATACGGCGCTACGCGAGCCGCTCCAGCGCCTCGGCGAGCTCGGCCAGCTCGTGTTCGTCAGAGATGGGGATGATGATCCGCGACGCTGAGACTCGCGGGCGGAAGCCTGTCGCGCGCTCGCACGCGGCCCGAACGCGCTCGGCCAGAGCCGGGTCGACCTTGGTGGCCGGCTCGCGCCGTGGCTTTCGTCGCGCGCCGGCCCAGCGGGCGGCGCGCTCTGCCGCGCGAACCGTCAGGCCCTTGGTGACGATCTCGCGGGCCAGCCGGCGGCGTCCCTCGTTGTCGGGCACGGCGAGGACGGCCCGCGCGTGGCCATCGGTCAGCTCGCCTCGCTCGACCATCCCGAGCACGTCCTCGGAGAGCTCGAGCAGGCGCATCCGATTCGAGACGGCCGGCTTCGATCGCCCCACCCGCTCGGCGATCTCGCCGAGAGCAAGACCGAACTCGTCGACCAGCAGAGCGTACGCACGCGCCTCCTCGACTGGCGAGAGCTGTTCACGGGCGACGTTCTCGACGATGCCAAGCAGGAGCGTGTCGCGGTCGTCGGTCTCGCGCACGAGCGCCGGGATGGTCGGCGTACCGGCCTGCTTCGCGGCACGCCAGCGGCGTTCGCCCGCAATCAGCTCGAAACCCCCCGCCGGGCGCGGTCGCACCAGCACGGGCTGGACGATGCCCTGAACCTTGATCGAGTCCGCAAGCGCCGTGGTCGCCTCGGCGTCGAAGCGCCGTCGGGGCTGGCGGGGATTCGGATGGATCGTCTCGACCGGTAGGTGGGCGAGCTCGGCCTCTGCCGCGCCGCCGATCAGGACCTCGAGGCCCCGGCCGAGGCCGCGGCGTTGGTGTTCAGGTGCGGCGTGATTGGTCATGACGGTGGATGCCCGGCGGGCGAAAAGCAAGCCAGACTAGGACGCAGGGAGCGTTCGTAGCCAGAGGCTACGGACGCGACTGAGGACAACGGCTGGCGCAGCTTTGCAGCCGCCGGGCGCCGCCGGCAGGGCCAATTACGCCGCTTAACTTCGCTCGACAAGCTCCATCGCCACCTTCCAGTACGCGTCGGCGCCGGCCGAGCGGGGGTTGTAAGCGGTCACGGGCAGGCCGTGGCTCGGGGCCTCCGCGATCCGGACGGAACGGGGGACGCTCGCTTTGAAGACCAGGTTGCCGAAGTGCCGGCGCACCTCCGCATCCACATCGGCGGCGAGCCTGGTTCGCCGGTCGACCATCGTCAGAATGACGCCCGCGATTGCGAGGCGGTGGTTCAAGCGGGCCCGGATGAGCTCGACCGACCGGACAAGCTGCGCGAGCCCTTCGAGTGCGTAGTACTCGGCCTGCAACGGCACGAGTACGCGGTCGGCGGCAGCAAGCGCGTTGACGGTCAGCGGGCCGAGCGACGGCGGGCAGTCGACGAAGACGAACGCGTAGTCGCCGTTTGCCGCCGCGAGGGCTTCGGTCAGGTAGCGCTCGCCGTCGCCTCGCCGGGAAAGCTCCGCAGCGGTGCCGGCCAGGTCCGGCTTCGCAGGTACGAGATCGAGGTTGGCGAACCGCGTTGGCCTCGCGAGCTCGCGGAGCGGCGCTCCGTCGAGCAGGTCGATGCTGGAGCTGCCGTTCGCCTTTTCACCAAGCCCGGAGGTCGCGTTCGCCTGCGGATCGAGGTCGACCACAAGCGAACGCTGGCCGGCCTCGGCGAGGCAGGCGGCCAGGTTGATCGCGGTGGTCGTCTTGCCGACTCCGCCCTTCTGATTGGCGATCGCGAAGACACGGGCGCTCATGCCCCGAGCCTACGGGTCGCCGCGGACGGTTCTGGCAGTTCAAACGGGGTCTGACCCCAACGAACTGGCACAAGCCGACGGGTCTAATGAAACGAAAGTGTGACTTTTCGTCCACAGGGCCTGGCTGCCCTAGGCAAGCGGACGCTTCTTCGCTACACCGGGACGGCGTGGAAAGCCTGGGGGCGTCGGCTCCAGCTTCTGGAGAACGAGCAAACCCGGGACCTGTTCGGCTGGTCCTCCGCCAAGCTGTTCGGAGACACCGCTGACCGCGGCAGCGTCTGCCGTCGGCCCCACGTAGAGAACCACCGCGCCCCCTGGCGCGACAAGCGGCAGGCACCATTCGGCCGCAACCGTGGGAGGCGCCAGCGCCTTTGCAACGGCCACTCCGAAGCGGTCTGTCTCCTGCTCCTCGGCGCGCCCCTGAACGACGGTCACATTCGAGAAATCACGCGCAGCCTCA
>Ga0137397_10003313_pt1 | contig 11234 bp, 6 predicted proteins | sample czorhiz116metaG_FD_106658 | JGI IMG/M metagenome (GOLD analysis project Ga0137397, IMG submission 106658) | Vadose zone soil microbial communities from Angelo Coast Range Reserve, California, USA - czorhiz1.16 metaG | ecosystem: Environmental > Terrestrial > Soil > Vadose zone | place: USA...
AACACCACCACCGAGAGGAGTCTGGCGACCGCGCTCGCGGCGCTGTCAGTCAAGCCTCAGATCGTCAACGTGTCCGAGCACCGAGATCGCTTGCAGGGACTCGAAGCAGGCCGACTCGACGCGTACGCGTCGGACCATCTCCTGCTCGCGGGTCTGCTCTCGGCCGCCAAGGATCCTGCGACGCTCAAGCTGAGCGACAACTACTTCTCGTACGAGCCGTACGCGCTCATGATGCGGCGCGGGGACATCAACTTCCAGATCCAGGTCGACCGGGCGCTCTCCGCGGTGTACCGCTCGGGCGCGATCGTGGAGATCTACGAGCGATGGTTCGGATCGTTCAACGAGGTCTCCCCGCTCATGAGGTCGCTCTACCTCCTGCACAGCTGGCCCGACTAGTGTCTCGTATCAGAAGTCGAGTTAATATGGGCCATGGATATTCTCAGGAGGCGCCATGGCCAATCGTGTTCGCCCTATCGCGGTCAGCGAGGCTGACCGGCATGAGCTTGAGCGGCTTCAGCGAGCGCCGTCGACGCCTTCCGGGCTCAGTCGCCGGGCTCGCGCCGTGTTGCTGATGGTGCAAGGGATGTCTGGCGTCGCCATTGCCGAGCGGGTCGGCTACACGGTGGTTCAAGCCAGCCGCTTGCGCCGACGCTTCGCGGACCAGGGCATCGCGGGATTGCAGGACCGGCCCCGTTCCGGCCGGCCACCGACGATCACCGCACGGAAGCGGGCGCAGATCGTGGCGTTGACATTGAAGCCGCCCGCCGCGGGCCTCACGCATTGGTCGACGCGGGACTTGGCCCGCCACGCCGGCGTCTCGCACGGCACCGTCCATCGCATCTGGCGGGCGCATGCCCTCAAGCCTCATCAGGTCGCCACGTTCAAGTTCACGACCGACCCGGAGGCCGAGGCGAAGATCTACGACGTCGTCGGCCTCTATCTCGACCCTCCGACGAACGCCGTGGTGCTTAGTCTGGACGAGAAGACCCAAATCCAAGCGTTGAGTCGCACGCAGCCCTTGCTGCCCTTGCGCTCCGGCCTGCCGGCGCGGCAGACGCATGACTATCGCCGCAACGGGTTGACCAGTCTGTACGCGGCCCTCGATGTCGCCAGCGGACGCGTTACCGGCAACTGCGCCGCGCAGCACACGGGGGCGGACTTCTTGCGCTTCATAAAGCACCTGGCGCGCCGCTATCGCGGACGCTCCCTGCACGTCGTGCTCGACAACTCCTCGACGCATTCGACGCCGGCCGTGCAAGCCTGGCTCGCCAAGCATCCGGAGATTCAGTTTCACTTCACCCCGAAAGGCGCGTCCTGGCTGAACATGGTCGAGGCGTGGTTCGGTATCCTCACGCGGAAGTCCGTTCGTCGCGCGTCGTTCGAAAGCGTCCGCGCGCTCGTACGCCACATCGACGCGTACATCACGGAGTGGAACAGTCACCCCACGCCCTTCGTGTGGACCAAGGATCCGGCCACGATCATTCGGAAGGCCGTGCGGCGTGGTCGTTAACATGACTTCGCAGACGAGACACTAGATTGCCCTTGACATATGGACAGAGACCAACAATACTCCACACCTGTCGATGGTCCACCCGACCATCGGCAATGCAGTTGGTCCGGCGTCGTTGCGCCACGAGGTCGGACAGCATGCATTGGTGGCTATTGTTCGTTGGAACGCACGCGAGACTGGCATTCCGCGGGCGTGTAGAAAGCTGTCGGCGCACAACCTGCCTCAGTCTGGAGGCGGGGGCAACTGAAGGGGCTCGCGATTCTCAGAGAAGCCGTGGCGCTCAGCTCGCCGCAGCGCGAGACATCGCCGCGTAGCTCGACTGGCCCTCCGCAAGTCAGCGTCGTCGCCCTTAGCAGACTATCGCGACGGACGACTCCCTTGTCGACGATATGCCCCACGTGGGGGCAACTTGTGCTCGCCAGGGCTCGCTCAAGGCGTAGTCAGATGAATACCGGAAAGGCTGTGAGGCAGCGACGATGATGACGAACTTGCCGAGACTTGCGCTCATGTCATCCCTTGTGCTGGTGCTCCTCGCCGTGACCCTTTCGTTTTCAAGCCCTCTGGTGCCTGCGGAAGCTGCGGAGTGGCTCAAGGGCGATGTGTTCGTCGGTGTGAGCTCCGGGGCGTATAACGTCTACAGTAACTCCGGCGTTCTCAAGGAGACGATCAGCGACGGTCTCGGTGGCTTTACCACTGGCTGCGCCTTCAATGCCGACCAAAGTAAGCTCTATACGACGAACTTCAGCAACAACAAAGTAGTTATCTATCAGAGCAAACATCCTCACACGATTCAAACGATCGACACTGGCCCGACCGCGGCGCAGAACGAGTCGATCGTCTTCGCTTTCAACGGCGACTTCTACGTCGGGCATGCGGCCGGCGATCACAAGATCCACAAGTACGACGCCGCAGGTACGCTCATAGCGACGTTTGCCCCGGTGGTGGGTGGTAAGGGCACTGACTGGATCGAACTGGCCGCCGATCAGAAAACAATCTTCTACACCTCCGAAGATACGGTAATCCGGCGATTTGACGTATCGACCAACACGCAGCTGCCAAACTTCGCAGACCTGACAGCTCTCGGCGCCGGGGAGTTGCGCGCGCTGCGCCTGCTCCCCCCCGGCGACGGCAGCGGCGGGCTACTGGTAGCGCACACCAATTTCGGCGTGTTGCGACTCGATAGCTCCGGGACGGTCGTTAAAACCTATACCGTCACCGGTGAAGGTGGTGCCAGCGGCAGTGATGCCTGGTTCGCACTGAACCTGAATCCCAACGGCACGTCGTTTTGGGCGGGACACTCCGGAAGCAGTCACTTCTATCGCATCAACATCGTTACCGGCGCCATAGAGCTTGGGCCAATCTCCACCGGGACAGCGTTCTTCAGCGTTTTTGGTATCTGCGTGCAGGGCGAGTTGACGGCGGCGGTCCCGGTGGCAGCCGCAAACGATGCATACGCGACCAACGAGGACACTGTACTTTCCGTCGCAGCACCTGGTGTCCTGGCTAACGACACCGGCGGCAGCCTAACTGCCGAGCTCGTAGCTCAGGCCGAGCACGGGTCAGTCTCGCTGAACTTTGACGGCTCCTTCAGCTATATGCCGAATCCAGATTTCAACGGTCTGGATAGCTTCCTCTACGTGGCCAGGAAGGGCGACACTGAAACCGAAAGCAACATCGCCATGGTGACGATCACCGTGAATCCGGTAAACGACCCGCCATTCTTCAATCCGATCCCCGACCAGTTCGTAAATCCCCCAGTGGGCGCCAACCAAACTGTCTCAATCACCGGGCTCTCCCCTGGTCCGCCCGACGAGGCCGGTCAAACTCTGACGGTAACCGCACTGGTATCGGGCAACATGGCGCTCATCTCGAACCCCACCATCAGCGGGGAAGGCTCGACACGCACGCTCACCTACCAGCGCCTCAGCACCAGCAACGGCACAGCGACGATCACCGTTACCGCCCAAGACAACGGCGGAACTGAGAATTGCGGCGGCAACAGTTGTTTCTCGCGCACGTTCGATATCACCCTGGGTGCTGCCGCGGCGGTCCAGGCTTCTGTAACGAGCTTTACTCCAAATGCGGATCCCACCAAAGCTCCGACCGTAACGGTCATGGTCATCGCCAGTCCGATCGACTTCGACGGCAACGGTAGGATCGAATGTCCGGCCGACGCTTACCGGTTCTTTCCGCCCAGACCGGCGCCGAGCCAGCCCTTCAACGTGATCCCCTCGAACGCTGACAAGATCCCAGAGGCGCCTCCCTGGCGTATCCCAGACGATACCGTCGAGGTCTGTAATGCCACGCTCACCTTCACCGCGGTGTTGGACCTTAGCGAATGGAAGACAGGCGCGACCGGGACGACCGATCTCGCCTACGTCAGTATCGTCAGGGATCTGGAGCGCTCGGCAACGGGTGCCTGCCCCGCCGGCGCTACCTGCTTTGACCGAATCTGGACCGGGGTGAAGCCGGCTGGCTCCATCACGTTCAATGCGGCCGATAAGGTCGCCGTCAAGAACACGGTCACCTTGAAGACGTTCGATAGCGTTACGAAAGCATCGACCTCGACGGGGCTACCACACATACCGATCCGGGTCTTCGACATCAAGAACCCGGAGTTGCAGGCCGCCGCTGCCAATGCGATCAAGAGCACTGCGGGTGGCGAACCAACAATTTCCTTCTCGTTGCTCTCCCAAGTTCTCGGGAAGATATTCGAAGCCGACAAAGGCCGTATCGGCACCTGTCAAACAGATGACAGCGGTTTGTGCTTCGCCAGTCAGGCAGCACCTGCCTACGACCTCATCCTCGCGAAGTTCTTCGACCACGACACTGGCAAAACGGTTTACGTCGGCGACATCAAGCGACCGAGAGATTTCGTCAACGGCATCGCCGTCGAGAACCTCGTGATCGTCAAACAGTTCAAGAACGGCGTGTTCCAGGGATACACCCCCGGCATTCTCCAACAGGTCCAGTAGCGCAAGTGACACACACGCCGATAGCGCGCCAGTCGAAACCAACGAGAGAAAAAGATCCTCGGGAATTTCCAGCCGCGGACAGTGCTGGTGGCGTTCGTGACAAGGTGAGGGACTGAGATGAAGGCGCACCGATGGATGATGACTCTTGCTTTCGTACTCGCAGTGTCGATGATGGTGGGATTGGGCACCGTGCACGCCGCAATTGGACCGGTCGATGCCACCGGCCGACTCCTTGCTGCGGCGAACGTACAATTCACGGTCTCCATTTTCGACCCGGTAACGCGGAGGGATATCACAGACGCCTGGCTGCCCGAATGGAGTCCACCGCCGACAGGCCAGCCCATCGCAAGCGGCGGCACGCCGGTCTATGTCGTGTTTCATGATGCGACGGGTACGTTGGTGATCCCGAGTTCACGGACGTTGGTGCGGCCAACAACGGCTCAGGCGAGCGCGGCATCGTTCACCGGAGCCGTCAACCCCTTTCTAAACCCGTTGAGTACAAGCGCGTACCCCGGACAGTGCACGAATTTCGGATCGCTTTCGGATTTCAGCGTGGACTTCGAATTCGACACGACCAACCCGGTACAGTTCACAACATCCACCGGGTTGGTCAAAACCGGTTTTCGATTGACGCCGCTCGACTGTGGCGGTATGGCAGTCATCACCGCCACCAGTGGGACGACGACGCACACGTTCATCCTCCCTCGATCCAGTAGTGGTCTTAATACCATCACGGGGATCAGCGGGATCCCCGACATCTGGGCAGCAGCCTTTTGCCTGCCCGCCAACCCGTGCCCGACGGGGCGAGAGGACTCCGACGGCAGTGCCGGCAACGCTGTGAACGGCGACGGCATTTCGGCGTTCGATGAGTACAGGGGATTCATCGTCTCTGGCGTCCACATCCGGACCGACCCGGGGCGGAAGGACCTCTTTGTGCATCTGGTGAACCCGCAGTGCGGCACCGACAGCCTGCTGGGAGGCGGGACGACCACGTACGTCAGCGGTAATGCGCTCTTCAGCAATGTCGACACCTTGATCTCCGGGACTCAGGTCCATCGGCTTGGCTACGCAACGCCCAATGCCCAACACGTCACGACGAACGAGTGGGTAGACTACTTTCATCATTACTCGGTGGCTGACGGTCTCCGATTCGGCGACGGCACCATCACCACAGCGCCAGCCGATGACCGCCGGGTGAACCAGAACGCCGTCTTCAGCATCCTCAACAGCACCATCGTGGGGCAAAAGGGGTTGCGGATCATCGAATGCGTCGATGAGACGACCTCACCTTCGCTTCTCGGATTCGCGTCGCTGGGATCGCCTAACGGTCCAGACAATGCCATCCTCTTCACCAAGCGCATCGTCAACTACTTCACCACTTCACTCGGAGCGACGTGCGCGACATCGACACCGGCATGCCTTGCCTATTCGACGTTCCAGAACGGGTTGTGGACGACGCCCGTCGCGATCAGCCCATTCAGCCTCCTCGGCGTCGCGTTCTCCTTCTACCTGGGGATGGAGATTGGCCACACGATAGAGTTGACGCCCACGGTGGAAGGCACAAACAGGACCTCCTATGGGTACCACCACGCGCCTGGGACAGGGTCCAACCTGGATCAGGCCATCACGAACAAGGTCGGCACTAAGCCCGGCAGCAACACGTTCTATATCCCCTTGCTCTATAACACCAGCGACCTCGCGACCTACAAGGTCAAATAGGCGTGGCGGCTCAGAGGACAGATGCTCGAATCAAAGGCAGGGCGGCGGAACCGGGCTCTTGGTCGAACAATGGTTTTTGACCAGAGGAGGATAACGATGAAAAGAGTCGCAGGTCTCCTGGCGCTCGTTCTGGTGGCTTCTCTGCTTGGCACCTCGGACGTTCACGGCGGCTTCGGCGGGGGCCCAGCAGGGAAGACCATCGGGCCTTCCGTGACCGCTACGATCGTCATAGATGTAACCGGCACGACCCCAGGAACTTCCGGGAAAGGTGATACGGCTATCAGGCTTCAGCGCGCCGGCGCAAGTACGGCCGTATTGTTCAACAGCACCGTTATTCACAGTTCGGCCGTTAGCTGTCAGCAGGTCCTCCAGGAGCGCGCCAACCACTTCGACCGGTTCGTAGGCTTAATGAACACCTGGGTTAATTCTCCCTGGCTGGAGGCCCTCTTGCAGCCATTCGGAACCCCAGTCAAGGCCGCGATCACCGACACGGACTATGCCGTGTGCACCAGCGTCGCGGGCAGAGACATACTTTCGTTGACAGCCGTGATCCAGTTCCAGCCGTAGGCGTCGAGAACACGCCGCCTCCGATCTTCGGCCTCGATCATGATCGGGGCCCGAGGATCAGACCTCAGTAACCGCGGGCGGCGAGCCGAGAAGATCCGGCCGCCGTCCGAACACGACCCAACGCACCAGCCACTCCACCGGCCCCACAGCGAAATAGCCGAGCCACACCGACGAAGCCAACAACTGGAACGTCCATACTGCGAGGACGATGGCGAACTGACCGGCGCGGTCGACTTGCCCGAAGAGACCGAAGCCGTGGCCATAGAACAGCGTGGTACAGATCACGCTCTGCAGCAGGTAGTTCGAGAGGGCCATTCGGCCCACGGCCGCCACTGGGGCCAGCTGCCAGCCGCGCCGGCAGACCAGCATCACGACTGCCATCCAGCCCACAGCCACGAGGACGTTGCCCCAGGCCCTCAATTCCTGACTGACCAGCACGTAGTCGACGACGTCCCACTTTGTCGCGAAACTGCGCCAGAGCCCGAGCGAGATCAACAGGACCCCGGCGACGAAGCTGAAGGCCGCCAGAATGCGATAGAAAGTGCGGGAACGAGCGGCGCTGAGGACGCCAAGCTTGAAGAGCGCCATGCCGACCAGCATCAGGCCGCTCATCTGCCAGAAGAGGCGGGTGACGAACGACCAAGTGTGGATCTCCGAGGCCATCGGCACCCGGTATCGCATCTGCTCGGCCCATCCCGCTTGGTACTGGATGATCTCGGCGGCGATTTTCACGGGCCGCGGCGTATAGTGATCCCTCCACGCTGCCAAGTCGGCGGGCGGGCCTTGGGTCAAAGACCAAACGAGCGCCACCGTAATTACCGAGCCGGTCGCGAACGCCACGCCACCGAGGACGAGGAGCCACCGGGGCGATAGCTGGCGCGCGAGAAAGACGACTGCGCCGCAGAGGGCGAGAGGAACGAGCATGTCGCCGTACCAGAGGAGGTATGCGTGCGGCAGGCCCAGGCCCAGCAGCGCCGCCATCCGAACCACGTGAATACGCCAGACGGGAGTGGCTCGCTCGGCGCCGTGACCCGGCACCATGACGATACTGGCGCCGAGCAGCATCGCGAAGATGGAGATGAACTTGCCATCCGCGAGCACAGACGTCGCGAGCCACACCCACCAGTTGACGCCCCGGAAGTCACCGTAGGCCGTCGGGTTCCAGCGTGCCAGGCTAGGGTACGCGAAGAGTTGAATGTGGACGGCGAGCATGCCGAGCACGCCCACCCCGCGCAGTACGTCGAGTGATCTGATTCGCTCTCGCGGCTGGTTCAGTCACTCCCCCGTGATACTCAGCCCGTGCGACTGCAACATTTCTTCGACATGCCGACGGCGTCCCTCATGATCGATCGCCGGTCCATCCAGGATCACGCGGATCGGACCGTCTGCAGAAAGCGCGTGGCTCAGGTATTCGTAGAGGCTCTGATGATCGCGCGCGACGATCAACACGCGTCCCAGTTCGCTCAGAGACGCGACTGCCTGCTGGACCCAGCGTGGCATGTCCATCACGATGAACAGGCGCGTCGCGGTCAGGAGATGGCTCTCGGCGCGGTCACGATCGCGGGTCCGGACGTAGAGGCGTCCGATCCCGAGGTGGCCGCGCGCCAGCAGAGGACGCATCTCAAGCTCGCCGGCCAGCGCAATCGCGGCTTGGTAGCAGTGCTCGGCCTTGCTCATGTCACGTGAGCCGCTCGTGGCGACGTCGCCCAGCACGTGCAGCGCGGCGGCGGCATCCCCGCGCTGACCTCGCTTCTGCGCAAGGGCGAGCGCCCGCTCGGCGCTGGTCGATGCCTCGTCGACGCGATCGGCGAGGAGCTGCGCCTCACCGAGTAGAGCCAGGACGGCCGCGTGCTGCATCAGCAGCCGCTTGGCCTCTACCTCTTCTGCGGCCGCTCCCACGAGCGCGACACCCTCGTCGATCCGTCCGGCCAAGAGGTAAGCGCCGCCTAAGAGCCGCGTGGCCTGCGGCCGCAGCAGTGTGAGGTTCGCCTCACGGCTGACGCGGCAGGCGCGCTCGAGCACAGGAATCGCAGCGTCGAGGTCTCCCCTGATGAGTGAGATCTGGCCGAGCCCGATGCAGGCGACGGTCACGCTGTACGGGCTACCGAGCCCTTCGGCGAGCGCCACCGCCCGGCGGCCGGCCTCACTGCCCTCCTCGAACTCGCCGCGCTCTGCGAGACAACGCGCGAGCCAGGCGAGGTTGATCGCTTGATAGGCTTCCCAGGAGCCGGAGCCGGTCGCCGTACCGCCGAATGCGCCGGGCTGCCATCCAGCCGACGGTGACAGAAGGACGGATCGCAACAGCTCCGACGCACGCCCGTAGTCGCCGAGCGCATGACAGGCAAGCGCGAGATAGTGGCCGGCGTAGAGACGGAGCGGCGCGTCCTGTAGCTTGTCGCCCATGGCCAGCGCCTGCTCAGCAAGCCTGCGCGCCTCGGCAAACCGTCCCGTCTGACGGAAGTACTCGGCGGTGTGGATGGAGACCAACCCGAGCCGGCGCGGATCAGAGATCGCGCTGGCCATGGCCTCGGCCTCCTGAAGGTAGGTCACCATCCTCTCAAACTCGCCGAGTGGGTAGAGGGAGCCCCGGAGCTCGATGCGTACATCGATTTCTTGCTCCTGCCTCTCCGGCGTCTCGGGAAGATGGCGTAGCGCTCCCATCGCCTCTTCGAGACAGGCGAGCGCCTCTCGGTGCGCGGATCTACGCTGAGCCTTCACCGCGGACTGTCTGAGATACGTCGTGGCTTTGTCCCAGACCTGTCCACGTCCGAAGTGGTATGCGATCAGCTCCACGACGTCGTCGCTTCGCCCGGCGTACAGCTCCTCGAGGCCCTGACCAGCCGCCGAGTGATGCTGGCGGCGGCGGCGCTCCAGCACGCCCGCGTACACCACGTCCTGCGTCAGCGCGTGCTTGAAGCTGTACATCAACTCGGGGTCTTCTCCGCTCGGGAAGATGAAGTCCAGGCCGTGGAGTTGCCGCAGGCGAGTAGCGACCTCGCTCTCGTCGACCGCGAGCACGCGCCTGAGCAGTGACGTTCCGAACCGTCGGCCGATCACCGATGCGCCCTGAAGCAGATGTTTCAGCGGCTCCGCCAAACGGTCGACGCGAGCGGCGATGATGTCGTGAATCGTGGCGGGAACGGTCACGTCGGAGCTTCGCAGCCGAGCTACGCCGTCCTCAACGACAATGCCTTTCGTCTCCTGGAGTTGGCGGAGGATCTCCTCGACATAAAGCGGATTGCCTTCGCCTTTCTCGAGGAGAAGCTTGAAAAGTTGCTCGGACACCTCGTCGGCACCGAGAAGAGCCCGCACCATCCCGTCGACGTCGTCCGCCCCGAGGCCCTCGACCCGTACGGTTTCTGCCACTGGAGGGATAAGCCACGGTGCCGCAAATCCAGGCCGCGTGCTCAACACCAAAAGCAAACGCCCGTCGGATAAGCTGGCAGGAAGTTGGGCGAGGAACTCCTCCGAGCTCGGATCAATCCAGTGAACGTTCTCGACGATCAGGACGACAGTCTGCGACTCGCTCTCCCGGACAAGCACCCTGCGGAGCAGGTCGTGGGTCTGTTCCTTTAGTTGAGAAGCCGAAAGACGATTGAGGAATTCCGGCGGAGCTGAAACTCCGAGGAAATGCGCGAACAAGACCGCTCGTTCTTCTCCATCCAGGCCGAGGCGTCGAAGCCGCTCATCTACGCGTCTTCGGATGTCCTCGGCGGTCATCCCTTCGACGAGACCCACGTAGGCTCGGAATAGCTCCAAAATCGGACGATACGCGATGGCGCGACCATAGGACACGCAGGTCGATTCCAGCTCGCGGAATTCGCCGGCGTCCAGCCGCCGCAGGAATTCATAGAGCAGGCGGGACTTGCCGACTCCCGGGTCGCCTTCGAGCAATACGATGCCACCCTGTCCGGCGGCAGCCCGCTGGTACATCTCAGTGAGGCGAAACAGCTCTCCATCGCGGCCGACGAGCGGCGTCAGCCCACGTTGCCTGGAGACTTCCAGTCTCGTCCGGCCCGGGATCTCGCGGACGAGCGCGTACGCGCGCACGGGATCGGTCTTCCCTTTCACCTGGAACTCGCCCAGATCCTCGAATTCGAAGAACCCTTCTCGAAGATGCTGGGTGCGCCGACTCACGACGATCTGCCCCGGCTTGGCGAGGGCCAGAAGTCGCGCCGCAAGATTCGTCGTGTCTCCGACGGCCGTGTAGTCCATGCGCAGGTCCCTACCGATGGCGCCGACGACGACGAGGCCTGTGTTGACTCCCATCCGTACTCGAAAGTCGATGCCGTGCGTGCGCCGCACCTCCTCTTGAAGCGGCTTGAGGCCATCCTGGATGGCCAAGGTGGCGCTCAGCGAGCGATGCGCATGATCCTCATGGCTGATCGGCGCGCCGAACAGCGCCATGACGCCATCTCCTAGAAACTGATTGATTGTGCCCTCGTAGCGGTGCACGGCGTCGA
>Ga0137397_10003315_pt1 | contig 11231 bp, 11 predicted proteins | sample czorhiz116metaG_FD_106658 | JGI IMG/M metagenome (GOLD analysis project Ga0137397, IMG submission 106658) | Vadose zone soil microbial communities from Angelo Coast Range Reserve, California, USA - czorhiz1.16 metaG | ecosystem: Environmental > Terrestrial > Soil > Vadose zone | place: USA...
CCGGACCATCTCCGAATGAATCTCGTCCTCCGCCGTCGGAGCGCCACGGAGGACCAGCCGACTTTTCTGACGGGACTTGCCGGCGCCATCGGCTGGGCTCCGGGGTCCCGCGTGCTTAAGCCGCTTTAGGCGGCCAGCGCGAGCTCAACGTTGTCGTTGGCGTTTGTTGCGTTGCCCGTTTTTTGAAGAGGTCCAGGCATCCCCTGCATGCGCCGAAAGGTTCGTTTGCCCTCGTCGAAACCGGTTCGCCCCCATGACGGACCTCGGGACAACATAACCGCGGGGGGCGGCGCGTCAAGCCAGCCTTGCCCACATGCGCCCGGCGGTTCCCACATCGGGCGCCCGGGCGACCGCCTGCTAGCATCGCGCTCATGGCGCCGAGGGAGTGGATCGTCCACGAGCTGATCACCGGCTACGACTGGTATCTCAAGAACCGGACGCCGTTCGAGATGCTCGGCCTCTTTCTGGCCGTACTCGGTACCCTGTTCGCGGTGCTCTCCATCCGCGACGGCCGCAACCTGACCCGGGACCTGCGCTCGGTCTTCAACCACCTCACCACCAAGGAGATCGGCGAGTTCCCGGTCTACATGGCCGAGGTGGATCGCATCATCGCCGAGGCGCGCGAGTCCATCTTCATCGCCACCGACTTCCCCGGCCACGGCTCCTGGCGCGATCGCGGCCGCTACGGCGCGTACGTGAAGGCGATCGAGAACCGCAAGGCCGACCGCGTCCGCCGCGGCCATCCCCTGAGCGTGCAGGTGCTCTGCCTGGACGCGGAAGGCCGCGAGAAGGCGCTCGCGGATCGCTACCCGGACTCCCGCTGGAAGGACTACGTGAAGAAGGGTGGCTTCCAGCGCAGCCGGCGCCTCTTCCAGGAGTTGGAGAACTGCAACGTCTCCGAGAACCGCCAGCATTACCTGCAGGACATGGCCCAGAGGCAGACGCGCGCGCTGGAAGCCGACCTGCGTTTTGCGGATCGCTGGGAGTACCGCGGGCTGATGCCCATCTATCTCTGGATCGTCGACAGCGAGAAGGCCGTGTTCGCCATTCCCAGCTTCGGCGATCACATGACCGAGTACGCGTTCTACACGGAAGAGGCCGGCCTGGTTCAGGCGCTCATGTCCGTGTGGGCGCGCTACCTGGAGTCGGCCAAGCAGGTCAGCTCGCAGCCCGTGCTCGTGAAGTCGGTCTGAAGTCCCCTGCCCTTCGCCACAACCTACGGGTCCGCACCGAAGCCTTGTCGGGCGCGTGCAGGCTACCGCGTCACCCCGACTGCGATGCGCTCACGCCAGACGCTTCGATGCGGACGCCACCCGACGGTCTTCCTTTCTGCGCTTCCCGCGCGCAGCCAGGTAGCTGCAATCGCGGCTCCAAACCTGGGCTGAGCGTTCTCCTCTGGAACGAGGTTGGCCGGCGCCGCCGATCCTGACAATTTCGTCCGGATGGCCACGAACAGGTTCGAAGTTGTCGGAGCCAGAGGAGCACTCAGAGGCGCGGTCCCCGCGCCAACCGCATCGCGCAGTCCACTCGACGACGCGCGCTGGCAGCCCACCGACGAGCTCGTCGGATCCGCGATCCGCGCCGACGAAACCGTGGGAGTCCGTTTCAGCGCCGTGCCGGCACGCGCTGCGCGATCCGTTCGCTCTCTTCCCACAGCCGCCGTGCGGCCGCCTCGTCGAGCGCCGCCCGCGGCGGCTTCTTCTCGCGCTGCCGCACCAGGTACTTCCCATTCATCCCCGCCAGCGCAGGATCGGACGCCGCCTGGATCTGCGTCCGTGCCCCCTTCTCCTCGCCAATCAGGAACGGCCGCGCGAGCTTCGTGAGCACGCCGTACCATCCTCCGCCCTGCATCCCGAAGCCGCTGGCGATCGCTCCCGGATGCACCGCGTTCGACACCACTCCCGTCCCTTCGAGCCGCCGCGCCAGCTCGAACGCAAACAGGAGATTCATCAGCTTCGTGTTGCAGTACTGCCGGATGCTCACGTACCGGTGCTCCATCTGCAGATCGGAAAAATCGACGCGCCCGGCGCGCGACGCCTCCGAGGAGACGCTCACCACCCGCGCCGGCGCGCTGGCGCGCAGCACGTCCAGCAGCGCCGTGGTCAGCGTGAAGTACGCCATGTGGTTGAGCGCGAAGGTCCGCTCCAGGCCCTCGGAGGTGACCCCCCGGTCCCCGAACAGCGCCCCGGCGTTGTTCACCAGCACGTCCAGGCGTTGGTACCGGCGCCGGAACTCCTCGGCCGCACGGCGCGCCTCACCCACGAACATTAGATTTGCCCGGATGGTGTCCGCCCCCATCTCCTTCCGGATCGCGTCGAGCCGCCCGGCATCGCGGCCGACCACCACGACGGTTGCGCCCATGCGCTTCAGCTCGCGCGCGGTGACGCGCCCGATCCCCGACGTGCCGCCCGTGACCAGGACGATCTTCCCGTTCACCCGCGGCTCCGCCGGGCGCGATCCATCTCGCGCTTCGCCTCGCGCTCGGCGATGTCGTCGCGCTTGTCCACGCCCGTCTTGCCCTTGCACACGCCGAGCTCGACCTTCACCCGGCCGTCCTTGAAGTAGAGGCTGAGCGGAATCAGCGCATAGCCTGCCTTCTGCTGTTGCTCCTGCAACTTGTCGATCTCGCGCCGGTGCAAGAGCAGCTTCCGCGTGCGCTTCGGGTCGTGGTTCTGCAGCGGGCCGGCGGGCTTGTAGGGAGGGATCTGCGCGTTGAGCAGCCACAGCTCGCCGCTCTTCGGCAACGCATACGCGTCCGAGAGCTGCGCGCTCCCGTCGCGCAGGCTCTTCACCTCGGTCCCGGTGAGCGCGATGCCGCACTCGATCTTCGACTCCACGTGGTAGTCGAAGCGGGCCCTGCGGTTGGTCGTGATCACCTTGACGTGCTTCTCGTTCATCCCGGCTCGCCGACTGCTCCGTTGTCGATGAGGCGGGTCTTACCGAGGAACGCGGCGAGGAACAATCGAGAAGTCGCGTCGGCCTTCTGCACGCGCTGGAGCTCGAACGGGTCGCGCACCTCCGCGTAGTCGATGCGGAGGCCGTTTTCTTCGAGCTTCTGGCGGGCGCGCTCCTCGAGCCGCGCGCCCTGGAACTCTCCCGCGACGAACGCGTCCCGGGCCGCCTTGAGCGCCTTCCAGAGCGCGGTCGCCCGCTCGCGCTCTTCGCGCGAGAGATAGGCATTGCGGGAAGACATGGCGAGCCCGTCGCGCTCGCGCACGATCGGCCGTCCGATCACCTCCACGCCGAGGTTCAGGTCGGCGTTCATCCGGCGGATGACCGCGAGCTGCTGGTAGTCCTTCTCCCCGAAGAATGCGCAGTCAGCGCGGCTGAGCGCAAGCAGCTTCGCGACCACCGTGCACACCCCGCGGAAGTGCCCGGGCCGCTTCTCGCCGCACAGCGGCGCGGCGAGCGGTCCCGGCTCCACGAAGGTCTGGAATCCCGGGGGATAGATCTCCTCGGGCCCCCGCGGGACGAACACGAACGTCGCGCCCGCCTCCTCGCACTTGCGCAGGTCCCCTTCGAGGTCCCGGGGATAGCGCGACAGGTCCTCGCCCGGCCCGAACTGCGCCGGATTCACGAAGATGGTGGCCGCCACCGTGGGAGCGCGCGCCGCCGCCGCCTGGATCAAGGACTGATGGCCCGCGTGCAGGGACCCCATGGTGGGCACCAGCGCCAGCTCTCCGTCCCTGCGCGCCTCCTGGCAGGCGCGGCGGAAGTCGTGCGCGGTGGCGATCACCGCGAGCGTCATTTGACGCTCGAGTAGAGCTGCAGCACCGTCGCGGGCTTCTCCCTCTCCGCCGAGAAGCTGTGCTCCGGCCCGGGGAACGCCCCGTGCTTCACCTCGTCGTTGTAGCGCGTCACCGCGTCGCGGATCAGCATGCCGAGGTCGAGGTACTTCTTGACGAACTTCGGCGAGAAGTCGGGGTTCATCCCGAGCAGGTCGTAGATCACCAGCACCTGCCCGTCGCATCCCGCGCCCGCGCCGATGCCGATCACCGGAATGCTCAGTGTCTGCGAGATCTCCGCGGACAGCTCGGCGGGCATCATCTCCAGGATCAGCGAGTAGCACCCCGCCGCCTCGAGCGCCTTCGCGTCCTCGAGCAGCCGTTGCGCCTTCTCCTCGGTCCGCCCCTGCACGACGTAGCCGCCCAACTTGTGCACGGACTGCGGCGTCAGCCCGATGTGCCCCATCACCGGCACGCCGGCGCGCACGATCCGCCGGACGACGTCTGCGTACTCCGCGCCGCCCTCCAGCTTCACGGCCTCGCAGCCGCCCTCGGCCACCAGCCGGACGGCGTTCTTCACCGCCTCGTCGGCGGAGCCCTGGTACGCGCCGAAGGGCAGGTCGCCGACCAGGTGGGCCCGCTGCACGCCGCGCTTTACGTTGGCGCAGTGGTAGACCATCTGGTCCATCGTGACCGGCAGCGTGGTCTCGTGGCCCTGGACCACCATGCCTAGCGAGTCCCCGACGAGCAGGACGTCGGTCCCGGCACGATCGAGCAGTCGGGCGAAGGTGGCGTCGTAGGCGGTGAGCATGGTGATCCGCTCGCCGGCCTGCTTCATCTTCCTCAGCGTATTGATGGTGACCTTCTTCAAGGTTCACCTCCGTTTCGCGTCTGTGGCCCCGAGCCGGTGCCCTTCGTCCTGGTGGCCCACCTCGAAAGGTTGAGCTCCGGACAGCCCGGCGCGGGGCAGATCTGTACTGCCCGTGTAGGATAACACCGCCGCAGCAAATGACCAGCCGCTCGATTTCCGGGCTCAATTCAGGCAGGAAAGACCGTCAGGTCCGCGTCCCGAGCGGCTGGTAGTAGTGCGTCCCCGCCTTGATCGACCCGATCGCCCGGATCAGCTCCTCGAAGTCCTTCTCGCTTTCCACGAAGTCGATGTCGCTGGTGTTGATCACCAGGAGCGGTGTCTCGTCGTACCGGTGGAAGAAGTCGTTGTACGTCCGGGTCAGCTCCGCCAGGTACTCCGGGTCGAACTTCCGCTCGAACTCACGCCCGCGCTTTCGAATCCGCGCCAGCAGCACGTCGAGCCGCGCCTGCAGGTAGATGACCAGATCGGGCTTCATCACTCGCGGCCCCAGGTGCTCGTAGACGCGCTCGTACAAAGCCAGCTCGTTGGGATCCAGCGTGATCGAGGCAAAGATCCGGTCCTTCGCGAACAGGTAGTCGCTGACCGTCACCTGCGAGAACAGGTCCTGCTGGAACAAGTCTTGTTGTTGCTTGAAGCGACTGAGGAGGAAGAAGAGCTGCGTCTGGAAAGCGTACTTGTTGCGGTCCTGGTAGAAGCTCGCCAGGAACGGATTCTCCTCGACGAGCTCGAACACGCTGCGCGCGCCGAGACGCTTCACCAGGGAGCGGGTGAGCGACGTCTTCCCAACCCCGATCGGCCCTTCCACCACGATGTAGCGATGCCTCGGCTCCACGGCGGCGGGATGTCACCACAGAACACACGCGGTTTCAGCATTGACAAATTCCGGCGGATCGGGTTTGCGCGCGCGGCGCGCAGGCCGCATCCTGAGGATCCGCATGGACACGCACCGCATCGACAATCCGTACACCGGCGAGACGGTCGCCGAGCGCAGGCTCCTCCGCGATGACGAAGTGGAAGGCCTGGTCACCCGCGCCTTTCGCGCCCACAAGGGCTGGGCGAAGACGCCCATCGCCGAGCGGGTCGCCCTCTGCGAGCGCTTCTGCCAGGAGCTCGAGAAGGACGCCGAGCGCATCGCCCGCGAGGTCACGCAGCAGATGGGCAAGCCGCTGGCGCAGGCGCGCGGCGAGGTGAAGACGACCCTGCACCGCGCCCGCACCATGATGGCGCTCGCGCCCGAGGCCCTCCGCGACGACCCGCTCCCGCCCGTCGCCGGCTTCACGCGCTTCGTGCGGCACGAGCCGGTCGGGGTGGTGCTCGATATCAGCGCCTGGAACTACCCTCTCCTGATCACCGTGAACGTGGTGGTCCCCGCGGTGCTGGCCGGCAACGCGGTCCTGATCAAGCACGCCAACCGCACCGCGCTCTGCGGCGACGCCTTCGCCCGCGCCTTCGAGCGGGCCGGCGCGCCCGAGAGCCTGGTCACGGCCATCGACGCCACGCACGAGACCTGCGCGAAGATCATCGCGCGGCCCGAGGTGGGCTACGTCAGCTTCACCGGCTCGGTCCGCGGAGGCCACGAGGTCTACCGCGAGGGAGCCGGGCGGTTCATCGACGTCGGCCTGGAGCTGGGCGGCAAGGACCCGGCGTACGTCGCGCCGGACGCGGACCTCGACCACGCGATCGCGAACATCGTCGACGGCGCCTACTACAACGCCGGCCAGAGCTGCTGCGGCATCGAGCGCATCTATGTGCACGCCTCGCTCTACGACAGCTTCGTGGAAGGCGCGCTCGAGGAGGTCCGCAAGTACCGGCTGGGCGATCCGCTGGACGCCGCCACCAGCATGGGCCCGATGGCTCAGCCCGATGCGCCGCGCAAGCTCGCGGCCCAGACGGAGGAGGCGCGCGCCAAGGGTGCCCGGGTCCTGTGCGGCGGCAAGCCGGTCAACGATTCCGCCGGACGCGGACGCTTCTTCGACCCCTGTCTGGTGGTGGACGCCAACCACACCATGCAGGGCCTGATGGTCGAGGAGAGCTTCGGCCCCATCGTCGGCGTCCAGAAAGTCGCCGACGACGACGAGGCCGTGCGCTTGATGAACGACAGCCCGTACGGTCTGACCGCCGCGATCTGGACGCGGGACCAGGAGCGCGCCTTCCGCATCGGCGCGCAGATCGAGACCGGCACGTTCTTCATGAACCGCTGCGACTACCTCGATCCGCAGCTTCCCTGGACCGGCGTGAAGGACACCGGCAAGGGCATGTCGCTCTCCAGATACGGCTTCCTTCCCCTGACCCGGCGGAAGTCATTCCACCTGCGCACGCAGACCTGAAGCACCCCCGCCCGCAGAGCGGCATCGCATGGGCATGCCACTGGTCCGCATCGCCCTACGCAAGGGCACGAAACCCGAGTTCCGCCGCGCCGTCGCCGACTCCGTCCACCGGGCGATGGTGGAAACCATCAAGGTCCCCGAGCAGGACAGGTTCCAGGTGATCACCGAGCACGACGAGTCCGGCCTGATCTACGACCCGTCATACCTGGGCATCTCCCGCAGCGACGGCGTCGTGTTCATCCAGATCACGCTGAACGCCGGCCGCACAGTGGAGCTGAAGAAGTCCCTCTTCGCACGCATTGCGCAGCTTCTGCGGGAATCCCCCGGCGTGCGCCCGGAGGACGTCTTCGTGAACCTGGTCGAGGTGCCAAAAGAGAACTGGTCCTTCGGCAACGGCATCGCCCAGTACGCGTAGAAAACCCGGGACTGCGTCCGCGCGCTGAATGGCACAGTCAATGCGTATTGTGTCCCCGGTTGATTCCCCGCTCCACCGCCGCGAACTCCTCCACGGTGAGCGTCTCGCCGCGGCGCTGCGGGTCGATGCCCGCGCGCCCCAGCGCTTCCCGGGCGCCCGGAAACGACTTCACCGCGTTCCACAGCGTCTTCCTTCGCTGCGAGAAGGCGGCCTTGACCAGCGCCCGGAACCGCGCCTCGTCGCGCACCTCTGCCCGCGGTGCCGGAAGGAAGTCTAGCACCAGCGCGGCGCTCTCCACGTCGGGCGGCGGCGTGAAGGCATGCCGCGGCACTTCGAGCCCGATCGAGGCGTCCGCCACGTGCTGCACCAGGACCGAAAGGAGCCCGTAGTCCCGCCCGCCGGCCCGGGCCGCGACCCGCTCCGCCACCTCCCGCTGCAGCAGCAGCACCGCCCGACGGACCGCATCTCGCTGGTCGAGCAGGTGGAAGAGGATCGGCGAGCTGAGGTGATACGGCAGGTTCCCGCACACCACCACGCGCTTTCCCGCGCGCTGCGCGACGGCGCGCAGATCGAAGCTCTTCGCGTCCGCCTCCGCGACCTCCACTTCGGGAAGCTCCGCGCGCAGGACCGGCACCAGCTCGCGATCGCGCTCGACGGCGATCACCTGCGCTCCGGCCGCCGCCAACGCCCGGGTGAAATGTCCGAGACCGGCGCCCAGCTCCACCACCCAATCGCCGCGACCGACCCGGGCCAGCGCCGCCAGCGACCCCAAAAGCCGCTCGTCGCCGAGGAAGTTCTGCCCCCAGGCCTTCTTCGGCCGGAGCCCGTGCCGCCGCAAGAGCTCCGCGGGCTTCACAGCCGCCATCCGGGGTCTGCCGACATCGCGGGGTCCGCCCGCTCGCCCCGCAACAGCCGGTGCGCTCCGGCGATGGCGATCATCGCCGCGTTGTCCGTGCAGAGGCGCGGCTCGGGCAGGTGCAGCGCGATCCCATCGGCCGCGCAGCGCTCCTTTGCCAACGCCCGCAGCCGCGAGTTGGCCGCCACGCCGCCGCAGATCACCATCGTCTCGAGCCTCGCCGCCCGCGCCGCGCGCACCGCGCGCTGGGTGAGCGCGTCGCAGACCGCCTCCTGGAACGAGGCGCACAGGTCCGACAGCGCCTGCCCCGAGGGCACCCCGTGCTCGCGCACGTGGCTGAGCACCGCCGTCTTGAGCCCGCTGAACGAGAAGTCGAACGCGGCGCGGGAACGCCGCGACAGCCCGCGCGGAAAATCGATCGCGGCCGGATTGCCGGTCCGCGCCAGCCGATCGACGTGGGCGCCGCCCGGATAGGGCAGCCCGAGCAGCTTCGCCACCTTGTCGAACGCCTCCCCGGCCGCGTCGTCCAGCGTGTTCCCGAGCGCGCGGTACTCCCCCAGCGAGTGGACCTCGTACAGCGAGGTATGTCCGCCCGAGACGACCAGGGCCAGCCAGGGCGGCGCGGGCGCGGGCTCCGCGAGCAGCACCGCGAGCAGGTGTCCTTCCAGGTGATTCACGCCGACCAGCGGCAGCCGCGAAGCGAGCGCGAGCGACTTCCCCACCTGGACGCCCACCAGCAGCGCGCCGATCAGGCCGGGACCGCGCGTCACCGAGATCCCGTCCAGGTCCGACAGCTCGCAACCGGCCTTCCGGAGCGCCTCGTCGATCACCGGCAGCACGCGCTGCAGGTGGTCGCGGGAGGCCAGCTCGGGCACCACCCCGCCCCACTTCTCGTGCACTTCGCGCTGCGTGTGCACGACGTCCGAGAGCACGCGTCCGCGCAGCCCCTCGCCCGCCTCGACCACGGCGGCCGCGGTCTCGTCGCAGCTCGTTTCCAGGCCGAGGACGCGCATTCGCGCAGGTTTAACGCGAAGGGACGAGGTTCGCGAGGATGACCTTCACGTCCTTCGCGAAATCTCCCGCCGGCTCCAGCTCGAGATAGCGGCGATACGCCTTCTCCGCCTGGCCGAGCCGGCCGAGCGAGTGGTACGTGGTGCCGAGGAGGAGCTGCGCGCGGGCGCTCTTCGGATCGAGCCGCGCGGCGGACTGCAGCGGCTCCACCGCGCTCCGCGGCTGATCCGCTTCGAGGTACGCGTCGCCGAGCGAGATCAGCACCGGGACCGAGTCGGGCCTCAGCGCCAGGGCCCTGCGGAACTCGCCGGCGGCCCCCTTGTAGCTGCCTTGCCGGAACAGATCGTTGGCGCGAGCGACCGCCTCCGCGTACCCGGGAGGCCCCGCCGCCACCGCGGGCGCGGCGGCCGAGGCGCTGGTCGTGGGCCGCGCCACGTTTCTCGGCTCCAGCCAGGGCGAGTCCCGGCGCTGGGTCCTCGGCTGCGGCCGCAGCGTCCAGGCCAGGAAGAACACCACAGCGGCGCCCAGGAACCACGGCCACCTGCGGCGCAGGGGGAGCTCCGTCCCGGCTCCCACGTCCGGCGGCGGCGTGGTGGTGGCGACCGGCGCGATGGGCGGCTCGCTCAAGGTGTCGTGGAGCATCAGCACGCGCGCGAGCGGAGCGTCCGGCGAGAACGCCTTGGCCGCCCGGCCCACCGCCGGCGAAATCCGCCGCAGCCCACCCAGCGCCTCGGCCCCGCTCCGGGCCGGCAGCTCGACCACATGATGCAGGCGCACCGGCTCGCCGGCGCCCAGCTTCGCCAGCGCCTGCTCCGCCTCGCGCCGCAGCCGCTCGCGGCGCGTCCCTCGCAGTGGCGCGAAATGCACGATGCGCGGCGGGTCCACCGGGGCCGCCGGAGCGGAGGCGGCCGCGCGCGCGTGCAGCGAGGCGGGCCGGGATCCCCGCCGCAGGATCCCGTCGTCGAGCAGCTGCCGCACGATGCCGAGCGTGGCGAGGTCGTCCGCGGGGGACAGATCGATCACCGCCCGCAGGCTGCGCGCCCCGTCGAAGTGCCGCAGCACGGCGTTCGCCTCGTCGGGCAGGTCCTGGAGCTTCGCCTCGAGCTGGCCGACGTCGATGGTCAGCCGCGAGTCCATCGGCAGGTCCGGCGCGACTCGCGCCAGGTCGTCGATCCGCCGCATCGCCTCGACCAGCGCCGCCTGCGTACCGCCGTTGATCCGCCTCTCGCGCCTGGCCACGTCGGTGAGGTCCACGCGGAACTCGCCCGCTTCCCAGGTCATCAGCCGACAGAACGCGGCACCGCCCGAGACCGGGCCCAGCTCGGCGTCGATCACCTCGCCCTCGCGGACCCACACGGTGGCGAGCTGGGCGCCGTTCTCGCAATGCACGATCGCGTCCTTCTTCCAGCCCTGCAGCGACTGGAAGACGTCCATCAAGCCGAGGTCGTTCACCGAGCCGGTGAGCTGCGCAGGAGCGGCGGGATCGGAGAGCCGCCGCCGATCGAGCAGGTGCTGCACGCGCTGCACCAGCTCCTTGAGCAGGACCGGCTTGACCAGGTATTCGTCCGCGCCGGCCTCGAGCGCCCGCGCCGTCGCCGCCGCGCCCGTCTCCGATCCGATCAGGATCGCCGGGATGCCCGACAGCTTCTCGTGCGCGCGCACCGCCCTGCACACCTCGAGGCCGTCCGGGGACGGCAGCGTCGTCTCGCAGACCACGGCCTGGACGCGGCCCTCGCGCAGCGCTCGCATCGCCTGCTCGCCGTCTGCCGCCGCCTCGACCGTGAACCCCGCCCGGCGCAGCGCCAGAGACAGCATGCGCAGGCCCTGCGGGTCGCCGTCCGCGACCAGCACCGTCTCCTTCATCAGCCCTTCCGCTTCCCGAAGAGCAGCCCCGAGAGGACGCCTCCTCCCGGCTTCTGCGGATTCTTGCCGCGGCGCTGCTCGATCAGGCGCAGCTCGAGCGCAGCGTCCGCATGGCGCGGATCGACCTCCAGCGCCTTCTTGAACGCGTCTGCGGCCGACTCCG
>Ga0137397_10003317_pt1 | contig 11228 bp, 26 predicted proteins | sample czorhiz116metaG_FD_106658 | JGI IMG/M metagenome (GOLD analysis project Ga0137397, IMG submission 106658) | Vadose zone soil microbial communities from Angelo Coast Range Reserve, California, USA - czorhiz1.16 metaG | ecosystem: Environmental > Terrestrial > Soil > Vadose zone | place: USA...
AGGATCTGTATAACCAATTGGATTGCTTACATATGGGTAAGTTGCATCAAATTCTTCTCTAGTAAAAAGAAAAGTTCTACCGCACCAGTTACCATCACCTTTATGTGGCTTTAACGCCGTAGGATCGAATGAACATCTCGTAGGATCAGGGATCAAATCATAGCGAACCACTTGATTAAAACTTCGCGGAGATTCATAATCCAAGCATACTTGAAATGCCCCGAAACCCATCATGAGGGCTGATTTAAATGATGCTTGATAGACTAAATCGTTCTGGGATTGATAAGAGATGGTTCGAACCAGATCCGCTCGTAGGTTTATTTGTTCTTGTGTCGCCTTTCCTGTCAGGCTTCGCACTATCAAATCTGGCTTATTTTTGCGTTGTTCACCGGCAATTTTCTTCGTTGCATCGTAAAGTTTGTTATAAGTCATCGCCGGTTTAAATAATCGCGTAAACTCAGAACGCTCAACCGCAGTCCACTGATCCCTTAATACGAAATTCATATCATCCTTACCACGGACAATATTCTCATTAAAGTAGGAGTTCCAAGTATTAAGATGTTTATTGGCTTGCATTAAAACATCTTTCTCATTTATTCCCGCACGATTGAGCTCATCGATACGGTTTATCTCCATGTCAGCAAGTGTATCTTCAGATAGCACTTTCTCGTCAAGTTCGCGTTCCATGCGTAATCCCTCATCCTTGAGGTTTTGATATCTATATAAATGAATTTGAAACTTGATAAATCAGACTCTATTCACTCGACTCTCATCGATTCGTGCACCTATGTCAGATATACATCCAACAATGAATAGAGTTTGGGGGCAACTGATCCATCTATTATAACACTAAACCTTCAATTCCTCAGCCAGTTCGGAAACAAGATTAGGAGCTACAATCTTCCAATCTTCTGCCAAAGAATCTTCTTTTACAGCAGCCCATGGTATAACTTTAGATTCTGGTTGAGTCATTACTTTTAAAAAGTGAAGAAGACCTGGTAAATTAACCAAATATCCACATTCCGAATCCCATTTACCACGCGCAACATATTCACCTTTCATCAGGCGCTCACAAGCTTCTTGATATAACATCTATAAATCCTTGTAATTGAAAATTCTATGGTAATACTGTCAATGTGCAAACCCCGGACGCACTAAATACTGGCTTGTACCATTGATGTCCATCAGATCCAACCGCCGCAACGAAATCGGTCGCAAGAACACTAAAGTTCTGGCTTTTAATGTATTGATCCAAAAAGCCAGCGGTCGCAATCTGAGCTAAAGTATTATTTGGCGCATATAAACGGCCCATACGCGGTACCACAGCATTTGCTTCACCAGCAAAATTAATCGTAAATGATTGTACTGACATGATTAAAGCTCCTTTATTTAAGTATTTAAAAATCCTTTCATACAATGAACTAATAATTCTAAATCTTGTATTCTTTTATGTAGCTCATCAATCTTTTTCTTATAGGCTATCATTTCATCCCATAAGGCTTTCTTAATAGTAATCGTTTCTTCCACTTTCTGATTCTCATTTACACACTGACAACATCCAAATTTAACCGGTACTCCATGCCCGCATACTGATAAAGTTTCACTTGGATAGCAGCCACTCATTATTATATTTTCCATTCATGGTCTTTATCTGGTACAAAAACTACTTCACCGAACATTTTAAATGTAACCCATCTTAATAAAAAGTTCCTTCCATAGCTTGCACCCCAACTTATCTGCACTAACCACCCTTTATGGACTTTAAGTCTTATAGAATTCTCATTAATTCTTTCCCATTCCAAACTCATTCGGATAAACTCCTTTACCTATTTATCGCTCTATAGAATAATTCCTCATTACGCAATTCATCTGGCTTCTTTACACCAGTATGATCTTGTAATATACCAGGAACTTGGCGCCTTATATCATAATCGTTGGCTAAGACTTCTTTTTTGTTTTCTTCAGGACTCATATTAAATATCCTCTAATTCTTTAATTCGTTCATCAATTAAACCCATAGAATGTATAAAAATTTCTTTGAGACGAGATAAGCGTTCCATATCCCCGCAATCACATTCTTCAAGCTCCCTTCTAAGATTAAATAAAATATTTCTTTCATCATTTTTATTTACAGCACACTCATAAGAAGCTCTAAGTGTAAAATCATCTTTATCAAAATCAATTAAAGGAATTATTTTTTCTAAAAAGAAATATACTCTATTGCCTATATATTCTTTATAAGCATCAAAAAAACATGAATTAAAGTCATTTTTAAATGAATTTATTTCTTCATCAATTCGTTCGTTATAAATGTTCCAATCTAAACTCATCAATTACTCCATCTAAACCCCGGATTAAACATATCCACATGCACCACCGGCGCCTTATCAGCTAATATCTTATTTGCCGCAAACTCCAATAAAATATACTGTAGCGCATCTTGTTTGTGAGAGGCCATATTTTTATGCGGAACCTCTTTATAACGCTCCTCACCACCTACACTAATCCGCTTATAGATATAGTCTTTAATAAACCCTTTAATTAAACCGGGACACCCTTCACGAGAAACAATAATGGCAGGTTGTCCGTCTATCATTGTATTAAGAAAATATCGTACAGAACTAATACGAGGTTCGAGATCATTAGTATTGGCAGGATTAGTATTAACACCTAAAGAACATAGCTCACCAATACAACTTAATTCCTCCATAATATCATCGCCTGCGACCCCACTAGGATCAGCACGGGAAATCCCTATTTTGTTATAGGGGAAATCCCTTTGTAAACCAGGTAATACTATATTGTTTGCGAAGGTTCTAATACCCATATCTTCGCCTTGATATTCTTTTAGAACTCTTACCTGTCCTCGCGGAGATATTTGCACAACAACACAAGCTGGAGTAAGCCCAAAGTCCCACCCCAAATGTATAGGATCACCTTGAATTGCTGTAATTCGCTCAACTGCGTGGATATCTGAATTAAACTCAGAATACACACGTTTACCAAAACCAACACTGCCGTACTCTCCAAGACAAAATACTTTAATGAAATCTTCTGTCTGCCCTTCCGAAAGTTTCGTGTAATAATCGTTTGCCAGATTATTAGCATTATCACAATCAATATTTTGAAACCATTTTCCATTAACATCTTTTAATAATCCCGGCGGTTGCTTAAAGATCTTATAGCTCTCAAGAGTTTTGAGCTCGAAGTCTTTATAAATCCAATTATCCACATCAGGGGGGTTAGTATCACAAATAATCCCACTCCAATAAGGCTCACTACAAAATCCACGAGAAGGATAACGATGGTTGACACGACCCTTGAAGTGAGCGAGTGCCCCTTGCGGTACTTCCGACAGTTCATTGATATAAGCACCTGTAACTTCAAGTGATTTAATCTTGCGTAAGTCTTCCTCTCTATCAAGCGCAATGAATATAAGTTCAAGTTCTACAACTCCTTTACCATCATTGAATCTATGAAAATAGGTTAAGAGGGGTTTTTGTCTCTTCTGTACATCTCCAAGCTCTCCGAACCAAGTAAGCCAGGTTTGGAGGGTGGTGCTGTAGAGTTCTCCAGAGGTATTTCTGACGATAGCCCATTTAGATCGCCTTCTTCCATTGGACCAATACGGCATATTACATGCTGATCGAACAATGTAATTAATGCATAACGTAGACTTACCACTTCCATAAGGACCCATAATGAGCTTAACAAAGCTAGTGTCGTTATGAAACAAAGTACCAGTGTTAGTCGGTATGTAGATCTTGTCCTTATCGCTTGCATGTATAATAGTCCTTTCATCCGTGAATGTTATATGTGTATTGCGAACACTATTTCTCATATTCAAAATATCTTCTTTATAAGATCTTAACTCAGACATATTCATCATGACCGATCACCTTTAGAGGAATGATCAGGAAATTGTTTTGTCTCTTTTAGATTTTCTTCTGTGGTGAATCTTGCCCCACACTTAACGCATTCTCGTCTACGCGTAGTGTAATATTTATCTTCACTTTGCACTATCTTTACCAAGCGCGTGTGTGGGTAATTGCATTTTACACACCGCATTATTTTGCCTCGAGTGTTTGCCTCATAACTTTAGCATGATCTACTTTTTTAGCGGCACTATTTGTAGGATGTGGCACATGCTGATTGCCGTAATATATTGGCGCACGCGGTTTAGGATTTTGATTATTCGGCATATCAAATTCAATCATACCGACTGTTTCACTTGCTGGTAATTCTTTCATAACATAATCCTTATGCTATAGGTTAAAAACGCCTTATCTACGAACACCTCTCAAAGTCTTATGACCAAGCACTTTGTTTGCCTTTCTGTCAATTTTCTCTTTTGAAGATTCACTAAGCTTACCTTTCTTCTCCATTTGCGAAGCGCGAGCTTTTGCATTAGCTGCATGCGCCTTATCTGGCATTGGATACTTTCGTTTACCTGGCATGCCAAACTCTGACTTAGGTAGTTTATTCCTTGCTGAGGCTTTCAGTTTTGACATTATCTTTCTCCATGAGTTGTTTCATTTCATCCAATTGTCTTTGAAACTCTATTACCTCAGCTTTAGCGCTAAAATGCTTCCACCAACGTCTCTCCAATATCCATGCTTGGGCTTGCCAACGCTCTGGCATTTCTTTAATACAATCTAGGTGTTCCATGATCTTTTTTTGCTCTGTATTCTTTATCGCCTCGGAAAACCTTGACTTATCCGTCTCCAGTCCAGCAGCAAAATCTTTACGTCCATCATCAAGCCATGCATAGAGTGTAGCTTCGCAAATGCCATTAGCTTCAGCAGCAAGTTGATAAGGAATACGATTAGAAATACTTTCGATTATTTTCGCGCATCGTTCTGGATTAAATAAAGGAGGGCGTCCGCCCGGAGGATTTCTGAGTCCCATATGATTTGCAAGTCCTTTGCAATGAATTATGTGGATATTATTACATTAATTATGCACTAAAGTATATCCCCTGGACAATCTTCGTCGCGTAATTGATATAATTTTTTTGGCGAGAACCCCATAAGATCCAACCGCAATCGTAGTAACGATAGTAGAATTTAGGCCACCCCGATAAACGATTAGGACTGAATCTTTAAGAAGATCGCAAGAGATGGATAGATAATAGAAACGCCCATTTGTTTTATTCTCAAATTTAATCATAAAAGCCTCGGATAATCTGTCAATCCCTGACTTTTAAAAATGGTATAATATTAGTGCATAGTAATAATCGTGGAGCAGTATACATGAGTCATTACTTTTCGAAAGAAGATTGTAAACATTTAGAACATCATATTCATCAATTACTTAAATTAGGAGACGCTATCATGAGTATAGTTAGCGATTTTGCTGCAAAACAGAAAGAATTTAACGATAGAATGGATGGTTCTGTAGATGGATTAACACAAGATATTAAAACTTTAAATGATATGATTGTAAAATTACAGAGTACTCAAGGACAAATTACGCCAGAAGACCAAGCTTTACTTGATCAGATTCAGGCTCATAGTGAAAGCATGGCGAATAAATTAGGCGAATTAGATTCTTTAACTCCTCCTCCAATTCCTCCATTGGTTTAAACTTTAGACCCTATCATTCTTGGATGGTAGGGTTTTTTTGTAGATGTAATATAAAGGCTTGTTTCATTTCATGCGCATAATCTATGTCTTCTTTTTTGTTAGTTAGTTTTGCCACTTTTTCAGCTAATTTCCAAGATATTTTTAATTGCTGCGTAATTTCTCTCTGAAGTAATGCATGAGCTGCATCCGTTACTTTTTTTGTTTCTTCTACTTTTTTGTTTATTTTCGCCATTAAATACGTCATAAAACCACCGAATATAACGGTCGCCAAAGCAAAAAATGGATTAATTGCAGCAAGAATTATTTGGGTAAAATCCATAATAATCCCTTCAATGTAAATGAATTCCTAAATTACCAACTCCAGCCATAAGACCAAAGGCTTGTAATAACCAAACAATCATAAATAATATTACAATAAAATTAATAATGTTTTTAATTACAGGTTGCATTGGTAAATATACATTAGCAAGCCACAATAAATATCCAATAATACATAAGACCAATAAAACATAAAAAATACTCATAAAATCCCCCCTACAAAACAATCTCGAAGTGAACTAAATCTTGAAACTTATTATCTGTAATATCCATATTACTATTCCAATCTCCCCCATACCGAATAGCATGAGTTATTTTACCTTCATCTTTTAATTTTTGAGCAATACCAAGAACATATCCCGCAAACCAATAAAAACGTTTTTGATTATTCCAATCGACAGGATAAGGAGAGACATCCACAGCTAAAGATGGTTGATGATTGTGTTTTCCATTTGGAAAATGGAGTTGAGTATTACCAGCTCTAAATGCTTTTTCTTGATCGGCTTGATTGCGATAACCTTCAAGAACTTGACAATCAAAATGACGAATAACTTCAAAAAATAAAACTTGAAGATCAATGTGACAGGTCGATAATTGGGAAAAGGAGCTCTGGCTGAACTTCGGCATCATTACATTCCTTGTGTTTTTGGCTTGATAAAAACAGTGTATCACAAGCAAAGTGGCACTCATCACAGACGTAATAATCACACAAGACATGCACGAATTTTTTACAACAACGACTTACAATCATATTCTACAACCCCTGTAGTTTAATCTCCATAAATAAAAAAATCCCCGCTTTGCGCAGGGATTGAAGCCTGGATAGGTAAAATATTAAGAAAGTTTAAAAAAATCAAGCTGCTTTAGGAGTTAACGAGAGGTAGTGTAGCACTACTATTTTGGCTTCGTCAAAACCATGACAAATTTCAGCATAATAATTATTATTTCGTAAATAATTTAACCAATCAATCTGATGATTAGAAGCTTTCCCCCCTGACGCCCTCTTAAGCTCAATATAAAGCCCGTGGTAAGGTCCTGATGGAAGGGGTATGCATATGTCTGGTACACCAGCGGAGGTCCCACAGCGCTTTAATTTGGCCGCTTCCAGATAGTCTCTTTTTCCTCCATTAGGAATCGCGTAAAATCTTATCCCCATTTTGCCCAACCACGTCGCCAACAGAATCTGCTCTTCTGCCTCCGTCGGCATTACCTTGACATTCCGTGTCATTAATCGCTCCCATTAATTCCCCTAACGCTTCAAAATACTTTGTTCGATAACGCTTTCCCCGCCTCTCAAAAGGCATTTTCTTTTCGACATCCATGTCGATCTCCAAATGTTCTATGTGGAACAATTATTTCATCAATATTTGTTTAATATATAACAAATATTCTTCAACAGCTTCTTTAAAAGATTCTTTCGCTTCCGTACAGGTATGATGTCCGCTTAAATTTTCCAATGTTATTTTTTTATCGCGGCTATTAATGAAATCTATCGCCAAATCACCAACTCTATCATCGCGCTTTTTTTGTTTTCTTAACCAAGCTTCGAACTTCAACATTATTTTCACCATTTAATATTTTTTTAATTTGTTCCCATCTTTTATCGCATTTATCAATATTATCTCCAAAAGCTTCTATTAATTGAAATTCTTCTCCTCCATCAATTTCAATAATATAATCTTTATCTTTGTATATAGTTTTAACAAATTTAATTTTATCTATTGGAATTAATATTGGATCTCCAAAATATGTTATTGTTTCTAAAAATCTAATCATTAATATTTTTCTCCAAATCTAAAAAACATTCTAAAATTTTATCTAAATTATCTTTGTTGATAGAAATAATTTCACCACAATATTCTTCTAAGAATTTTTCATCATCGCCTCCATAATAATCTGAAACTTTTTTAATCAAAAAACGAAGCTTTTTTATTTGATCTAAATATGACCTTATCATCAAGCGAACCCCGTGCCGTTACATACAGTTAATTATATATATTAAGTATATGATTTTATTATATATTATATGGTTAACTGTTAGGTTAACTTTTAGGTTAACAAGTTAACGTCAGTTAACTGGAGTTAACCTAAGTGTTAACTACCCTAGGTTAACTCAAGGAATGGCTCAACCATGAGGGTTCCAGAGTATTTTTTCATGAAAGTTAACCTAGTGCGTAAGAGCGCGGTCACAGTCCTTCTCTAATCAATCCTAATCGACGAGCTTGTTTAACAATTTTACAAACATATGCTCTACTGACGATCATATCTTTTGCAATATCATGTTGCTTCAATCCCATGTTAATCATTTCAGCTATGCGACTTGTATTATTTTGTTCCATTGATTGATACTCCCATCCATTTTGAGTAAGACTGACTTCAAATGGGAAGGCTTCTTTTCCACCAAATGATCTATTTTTTTGATATTCAATTTTGAATTTTTTAGTTGAAGATATTTCATTTTCGAGTTGATCTTGAGTAACATCCTGAAGAGAAATTGCAGTGTCTATTACATCTAACATTCTTGAAGTACCACGATATCCTTTTTTATCTTTACCTGAATGATGAACTAAAATTACACTTTTCTTTTGGGCTCTTAATTCAATAAACCAATCTTGAATAGGTTTCCATTGCTCAGCACTACTATCATCAATAGCAGATAATGCAGATAAATTATCTAAAACAATAACTTCAATATTATCTTTTTTAATTTGTTTGTTATAAAAATCTTGTCCTTCTGGAGTACAAATTTTTGGTAATCTATGCGGTAAAAGTTTGTCTGGAGTTAATAATCTAAAATTATCTATTTCACTTTTTTCAAGTCCTTGCTGTTTAGTTATATCTATAATTCTAGAGTGAAGCTGATTAAAAGCCATTTCCCCATCAATATAAAGAACTCGCCTAGGAACAGGAGCGGTATATTTTAAAAAATTTCCGCCTTGAGAAATAGTATAAGCAACATTTAATGTAAAAAGTGTTTTTCCTACACCAGTTGCAGCATAAACAAAAGCTATTCCTTGTATTGGCAACCAAGGAAAAAGTATATGTTTCATTGGCTCAGGTTTAGAGTCGCAAAGTTCATTTAAAGTTAATGATTGAATATTATCTAGTTCTGGATTTGAGTAAAAATTTAATACATTTTCAAATACTGGATTATGACTACGCGTTTTTTTTCCATTATTAACTTCCATATCAATCACCTATATTAAGTTGTTGTTGAAGGGTTTCCATTCCGTATAGTAAAAAAATATCATTGAAATCAGTGTTTTCATTATGTTCCTTTTTGAACTTTGGAAGAATAACGATTCCGGTAGTAATTTTTGCGGCTTTGATGGCGTTTTCTTGACCAACTCTGTGCTCATCGTCATCAGAACAATAAATAATCAAATGTTTTTTAAAACGATTTCGAATGAAATGAGCAATAGATACCATGTTTGAGGCGGAGAATGCGACTATCACCATATTGCCGGTCGCTTCATATATAGAGCAGCCAGTAGCCCAACCCTCGCATATCATTATCTTTGGGGTAAGCTCTTCTCCAATAGGCATAAATGTACCTTTGAATGGGGCGCTTGTTTGGAATTTTTTCTTTCCATCGGGGAAAATACGCTGAGTTGATTGAATCTCGCCATATTGGTTATAGCAAGGCAAAAGAATAGTGCTATTTAAAGCTCTTGCTCCATAAGGAATAATTCTTTTACGGAGGATATAAGGATGCTCAGGACTGATTTCAGTTGATGTCCACCAACATTCTCTTGCTTGGAGAATAGCTTCCTGTTGTATCTTTGCTTTAAGGTCTAATTGATTCTGGCGTTCTTTATCGAACCTTGATTTTTCGTCATCGGAGAATAATTTATAATCTTTATAGAACCATGTAATATCTATGCCTCTTCTCCAACAAACAATATGAGCTCCTATTTCATTTTCAAATAATCGATAGCGACAACATTTTTTTCGACAAATGCCTTCGGAGTTAAATATATGATATTTCTGAGTTTCGAACTGAATTGAGCCTGAATATGGACATTCTGCTGACATTAGAGCGTCACGAAAAGCAACAATAAATGACATTTTATTCCCTTAAAGGCTTGTAACTTATAATTTATAAGCTACAATTCACTTTGTCTGTAAGTATTAAATTAGGCCTAAGTTCTTTGCTGGCACTTAGGCCATTTTTTTGCCCCAAATAATTAGTTAGCAAGGACATTTACTTTACCGCTATAATTTCAAAATATCCACTAGCTCTCTTTTAAATTTTTCAAATTCTTTATTATTTAATGCGATATTAAATTTATCTAATAAATTCAATATTTTTACATATTCTGCATATCCATATGTCATACAAATTCCTTGTAATTGGGTCATAAAACAATATAATACTATAAGTATAGCAATATAAAAAGGAACTAGCATGAAAGATTTTGAGAAAAAACAATACGATAAGACAATTGTCATTAAATTAGAGACAAAAATGTGGGCTGCTTTGCGTAGAATGTCTTTTGAAAAAGAGGTTAGTATGGCAAAAATAACCAGAGATGCTTTGGATAAAATAATAACCAAATATGAGAAAGCTAGTTGACATATGGTGCTAGCATGCTATAATGCTAGTTATATTAACCATTAGAGACAAATGAAATGAAAAAATTATTATTATTAGCAATATTATTAAGTACTAGCGCGATAGCGTTAACTTCCCAAACAACCCCTAATGCTTTTGGCAATGGCTATAATACTAGATATAGCGATGGAAGCTCATCACAGACAACAACCAATGCATTTGGTAATGGTTATACTACAAGATTTAGTGACGGAAGTAGCGCTGAAACAAGAATGAATGCTTTCGGGAATGGAACTACTACAAACTATTATTAAAAAAGGAGAAATATAAATGACCGAATATGAAAAAATGCTTATTACAAAATATGATTTACTCTTTGAGTCAAGACTTACAAGAGTAGAAGCTACGATGGATAACCTAGATCAGCACATAAAAGAAATAAAATCTGATCTAAGGTGGATGTTCGGAATCATGTTGGGCTTTAGTGGCATTATGATGGGATTAATGGCGAAAGGGTTTCATTGGTTTAATTAAACGTATTGAGAGGGTTGGCGCCCTCTCTTTACTAAACAATTAGTTAATCTACGAGGATAAAACTATGTCTGCAAACAGTATATGCGATCCTATATTAGAATCGCAACAAAAATTAAGTGAGTTTGAGTTGGAAAGGTTCACAGGGAAGGGGCAGGTATTTTGTCCTATGTGTGAAGAATGGCATGAGAACAATTCTCTATGTCAGATGCCTATGGAGGGGTGCCACCATGAAATTA
>Ga0137397_10003318_pt1 | contig 11227 bp, 10 predicted proteins | sample czorhiz116metaG_FD_106658 | JGI IMG/M metagenome (GOLD analysis project Ga0137397, IMG submission 106658) | Vadose zone soil microbial communities from Angelo Coast Range Reserve, California, USA - czorhiz1.16 metaG | ecosystem: Environmental > Terrestrial > Soil > Vadose zone | place: USA...
CGTCTCGCGATGTTCTTTCAGCAGGTGCGAGCGGACGTAGTCCCTGACGGCTGAGAAGATGGAAACCTTTATTGAATGAGCGCGCTCGAGGATCGAAACGCGAGCGCCATAACCCTGCGCTGCGGCTTCCTTTTCCTTCTCGCCCATCTGATGCGGGTCGTCGAGCTGCTTGAAGAATTTGACCGGATCCTTGACGCGATAGACGCGGAAATCCAGATAGTCAACGTTTTGATAGCTGGCCCAGAGCCGCGCCGATTCATTTGGCGAGTAAGTGCGGTTGGTCGTCAACGAGAAGTAAGGCTTGGTACTGACGACCGTAGGCGTTTCTGGTTGCGACGGTTGCGCGGCTGCGCGCGCGGCGCGCGAGCGAATCACGTTGAAGCCGAAAACGGAAAGTGCCAGCGCCAGATAGATTGCCGCGGTCGCAATGTAGCGGCCCAGCCGGGGATTAGTTTCAGACACGTTCAATTGCCTCCTCAGAAAGTGGGGACAAATTCACCACAAAGGCACGAAGGCACAAAGATGGAAAAAACCGAAAGCAATGAGAACAAACGGACGAGAATTGCAGTGCGTGTGTTTTCACCTTCGTGTGCTTTGTGTCTTTGTGGTCAATCTCCATTGCGCTTGCCCGCTTGCCATCGCAAGCGGTTCTGTACCTCACCGAAGAATCTTCAGCCGGTAAAACCCCAGAAAGTTCTTATTACTTTCCACCGGCCGCCAGCGCGGGTCGGGATGATGATCGAGCACCGAGAGCTCGACCTTTTTCACGGTTCCCTGATCAACAGGCGACGAGCCAGTGTGATAGACAACCCAATCCGGCGCGCCGTTTGGCGCGATTCGCGGCGCGCCCAGAAAGATCATGACGTGATAGGGATACTTCTGGACCCAGGGTTGATAGAAAAAGAGTAGGTCGCCGGGCTGCGCCTCGCGGCGGTCACGGCTAACGAAGACGCTGTTGAAATTCTTGAGTGTGCGACCATCGGCAAATTCTGAGAACCGGCCGTTGCGCAGGTCGCTTTCATGAAAAGACCCAAAATCGGTGCGAAAGATTTTCTCGCCCAGCGCATTCCGATCCAGATCGAAACCGGCAACATCCGGCGCGACAGTTTCATAGCCCTGGCCCATTTTCTGAAACCAGATGCGGTCGTGGCGGCGTAGCGCTTCACGCATCGCAAACCGCGCCAGTCCGGCGCAATCGCGCTGTTCCGCGTTCCACTGATCGCTGAGTTGATAGAACTGCAACTCCGCGATGGCCGTGAACCAGCGGCGAAAGCTGTCGCGATCCTGAAACGTGCGCAGCTCGGCAGCGTCAGGAATGCCGTCGTTGTCGGAATCGATTAGCCCGGCTGCCGATGACGACGTGTGCCCGGACTCGAGCGGTTTGTTCTCTGCATTCAGCTTTTTGCTTTCTGCCTTCTGGCGTCCTAAGGCGGGAGCCCCTTCGAAGTCACCGTTGCCGAGCACAAATCGACCAAAGCTCCACGCTATCGATACCAGCGAAATGACGAGGACACCGGCCAGAACCATCCGGCGCTTCGAAAGGGCACGCAGTTGAAAGGTCGGGATTAGCATTGCTGCCAATTATGACGTTGTAGATTGGTCACGCGACACGCGGATGCTAACACGTATCGGTCAGGTCAACCACCATTATGAACGGGAATGCCACGCCGTGAGAGTGTGTGGATTCCCTCAGTCACTCGACGCATGCTAAGCTGCGCCCAAGACCGCGGCCAGGTCCTTTTAATATTCGTCGCGGTCCGTCTTTCGCAAACAGTTCCTAAGTACGATGCCCAAGCAAAACGCCAATCCCGAAGCCATTCTGGATGCGATCAAGAGAATTGAGATCGTCGCTGAACTGCTCGAGGAAAAGAACAAGAACAACCTCAAGATGATCGTGGAAGGTAAGGTATCCGGCGGCAAGCAGATCGGTCCTTACGCGCGGTTGCTTACCTACTCGCCCGGCGAAGTCGTCGTGCGAGAAGGCGACTGGGGCGGAAACACTTTTTATCTTTCAGTTGACGGCGCGCTGCACGTCCTGGTCTCGGACGAGAGCGGTGAAAACCATAAGGTCGGAGCGATTGCGCCCGGGACCTGCTTTGGCGAGCGATCGATTCTGGCGGGCGTGCCCCGCAACGCCACGATAATCGTCCCGGCCGACGGCGGCTCCGTAACGGTAATCGAATTGGTGCGGCCAGCGCTCAGACTGTTGAGGTCGCTGAAAAAATTCGCCGAAAAAATTGACGCCACCTATCGAGCGCATGGTCTGGGAAACACCATAGCCGCGATTCAGGAAGCAGCCGGCATCGCCCTGAGCGCGATCGAGCTGGTGGCGCTGGGGAACCTGGCGCAGTTCATGGTGTACGGCAAACATCACCTGCTGGTCGAAGAAGGAAAGCCCATCGAAAAACTCTTCCTGATTTGCGGCGGCTGGGTGCGGCGAGTCCGCGGCTTTCCTATCTACCAGGACATCACTGAAAGTGCGGGGCCGAGCACACTGGTTCCCGAAGATTTTCTGGGCGCGGGCAACTGCCTCGGCCTGGAAGCTCTCGCGGGTCAGGCTGCCTGGGAGTATTCCGCGGCGCTAATGGCGCGAACCGAAGTGCTGGAAATTCCGTTGTCCAGGCTGCGTCAGGATCCACAACTCTGCGAACGGGTACGAAAGGCGTTTGCTGAATTTTCGGTGGCCGATGACGATACCGGCTTACGCGAGCGCGCGCAGACAGACGTCTTGACGGCCGCCGAAAAGGAAATCGCGACCGGCATCGTTGACGCGGTCAATCTGCTGGTGATGGACATGGATAAGTGCGTGCGCTGTGGTAACTGTTCTTTGGCCTGTCATAAGGTTCATGGTCAATCGCGGCTCTTGCGTCGGGGCATCCACATCGAACGCCCGGTCCAGCTTGGCAGTAAGGCAACTCAACACGTGCTGGCTCCCTCGGTATGCATGCACTGTAAAGATCCCGAGTGCCTGACCGGCTGTCCGACCGGCGCCATCTTTCGCGATCCCAAGGGACAGGTGGACATCGATCCGCATACCTGCATCGGCTGTTTTGACTGCGCGACGCAATGTCCTTACAACGCGATCTCGATGGTGCCACGCGACGCGCCTGCGCCTGCCCACCTCAATCTAACTGAACGAGTCAAGAACCTGTTCAGCGTCCGGGCGCCCAAACCTGCTCCGGCGGCCGAGGCCGACGACATGGTGGCGATCAAGTGCAACCTGTGCGGGAGCACGCCGCTGAATCCGGATGGAGCCAAGCGCTCCGCATATTCCTGTGAAGAGAATTGCCCGACCGGCGCCCTGGTGCGAGTCAATCCGCAGGAATATTTTGGCGAGATAGAAAAGACGCTGGGCCTGGTTTTTCGCGATCAGACCCACGCCATTGGGCGCAACATTCACAAGAGCGATCCGATTGCGCGGACCTGGCATATCGCCGGTACCGCCCTGGTGATCGCAGTCACCGGATTGATCGTCTGGGCGCTATGGCATTACGGGTTTAGTCAACATCTTCGTGGAACCTGGTTGACGATGCGTTGGGTCACCGGTCTGGTGGGACTGGTCGGGATTGCGGCGGCAATGACTTACCCGGCGCGCAAACCGATTTATCGCCGGCGAGCCGGCGCCCTGCGTTACTGGTTGCTGGGGCACATCTATCTCGGCGTGCTCGCAGGCATCGTGCTTTTGATTCACGGCGGCAGTCACGGCGGCGGCTTACTGCCGATGGTCTTAATGCTTTGGTTTGACGCCGTCATCGTCACCGGCCTCTTCGGTATGTCTTGTTATCTGGTCGTGCCGCGCATTATGACCAGCATCGAAGGCGACCCTTTGCTGATCGAAGATCTCGAAGGACGCCGATCTGAGCTGCGCGAAGAGTTGGCGACCATAGTCGGCAATGCCGACGAGCAGTTGCGTGATTTGATCGAGCGAAAGGTGCGGCGGCATTTCTCTTCGCTTTCTTATTTGCTGAACCAGTACCTGCGACGAGAAGAACTGACTGCATCGCTGGCCAGGGCGCGCCTGTACTTCAAATCCGAAATGGACACGCTTGGTGAAAAAGAAAAGCGCGGGCTGTTTTTGAAAGCAGTCGAACGAAGCGTTACATTGCGGCGCGTCGAGTCGCTAATCTATCTTCACCGGCTGCTAAAAGTATGGTTGGCGCCGCACGTGATTTCGACTTCAGTGATGCTGGCGCTCCTGGCTGCGCATATTGTTCAAGTGGTGTTCTTTAAGGTGAGATAAGGATCAGTTTAGTGGTCAAGGGCTGTTTCTCCCTTCTCCCTTTGGGAGAAGGGTTGGGGATGAGGGGGCATAGCCAGGCGATAACAGTCAACAAATTCTCTCTCGTGCTTCGGAGGAAAGCTGGTGAGAAAGGAAAGACAATATCGTGGTGATTACCAGTTTGCGGGCTTGAAAGAGCTCGCCCGTGAACTGCGAAAGAAACAAACATCCGCGGAAGCGGTGCTGTGGGAACTAATTCGAAATCGTCAGTTACTGGGATACAAATTCAGACGGCAGCATCAATTTGGTGATTACGTTGCTGACTTCTATTGTCACGAAGCATCACTCGTAGTTGAGTGCGATGGGCCGGTTCATCAGCCGAACGAGCAGTGGCATCACGACAAGAACCGTGACGCATTTATGATCGGCCAGGGTGTCCGAGTGTTGCGCTTCACCAACCAGCAAATCCTGACTGAGACTAAGAACGTGATTGAGAAGATCGTCCGATTTCTCCCTTCTCCCTCTAGGAGAAGGGCTGGGGAAAAAGGGGCGTAGCTGAGGCGGATAACGGCACAAAGCCCTCTCCCCAGCCCTCTCCCAGGGGGAGAGGGAGCTAAGCCAACTGCTACGGACCAGTTGTTGATATGGAATCAACCTTCATCATCATTCGCGAAGACTTACAGGTCGATCCCGTTACGATCGTAGCCGAAGGCTTGCTGGTCGGTCGGCTCCCGACCTGCGAGGTGCTGCTTAACCATCCTTCGGTGTCGCGGCTTCATGCCGGAATCACCAACGCCGAGAGCGACTTTTACATCCGCAATCTGCGGCCCGCGAATCCCATCCTGCTCAATGGCGAAAAACTCGAGGATTACCAGGCCCTCGCGGCCGGCGATGTGTTGGGTGTTGGCCCATTCGCTTTGAATATTGATATTGCGCAAGGCGCGTTGGTGATCAAAGTATCGCTGCAAATCGCCGCGACGGCCGGCGACGCGGTAATTCGGCGCGAGGCCTCGGGACTTTGGGAGTTGCCAACGACGATGTCGCTTGAGTTGCCGAGCACGGCGCCGGATGCACCGGCCCAGTCGGGCGCGCACAAATTACCGCCTCCGCGAAAACCCAGGCCGGCGGCGTCGGGCTCCAAAGCGCTGGACGTCTTTTGGGACAAGCGTATTACCGCGGCCACCAAAACGATCAAGCCTTCTCCACTTTTTCCTTTGCTTGGCCGGCCCTCGGGCAAGGCCCAGTCCGTTTGGATGCCGACTACGGATCTGACACGGCGCTGGCCGCTGTCGCTTATGCTCTGGGGCGTAATTCCGGTCGTCCTACTAACCGCGGCCGGCGCGCTCTTCTACGCCTCGGCATTCACGCCGGCGCCAATCTCTGACGCGCACATGCGTGAGCAGCCCATTTCGTTTCCGCCAATTGCGAATCGAGCTAACGCCGGTTCTTGCACGTCGTGTCATGCGTTAAGAACCAGCATGGAGGCGAAGTGCACGTCATGTCACACGACCGAAGCTTTCGTGGGAACTGTGATCCCGTCGCACATGAACGCGGGAATTGGTTGTGTGGATTGTCATGCCGAACACCGCGGCGCGCAATTCAGAGCCATCGACGGCGCGCTCTTATCCTGTGCCGAATGTCACAACGATCAAAACCGGAAGGTTTATGGCGGGAAGAGCGTCGGCACTCCTCACGGCGGAGCCTTTGGATATCCAGTGGTCGATGGGCATTGGAAATGGAAGGGGATTGACGCGGACGAGCTGGCGCAGCGAAAGGCGACTTTAAAACTCGAGCGTCTACCGAGCGATACGGAGGACCAGTGGCGCAGCAAGCAGTTTCATACCGTACATCTCTATCGCGTCAAGGCTATCGGAGGGTTAGCGGGAAACAAGAACGGCGAGTTGAGCTGCTCGAGCTGTCATAACTCTTTCACTCCGCCCGACCTTGCAACTCCGCGCACTACCTGCGCCAAGTGTCATAACGGCCAGCCCGATCCTCGCGCGAAGCATCAGGTGATCGCCTCTGACAAACCCAACTGCACCTCGTGCCACGTGCAACACACGCGGGACAAGCGACACTGGAATCCGAATTTACTGGCGGGGAGCTGATTGAATTTGGAGTGCGCCGGCAGAGCGAAGCGGCGACAGCGCTTTGGTTTCAATGCCAAGAGATATCTAAAGCGGTGTCGCGCTGCGCTTGCCACCGCACTCCAAAAAATCTCACTTCGCTACGTGACACTTCCCACAGCCTTTGGGATCAGAGCCGGAAATCTTCGTAGCTAAATCAGGGCGGGCTTTGATCGCGGCGTCGTGGCACGCAAAGCAATTAGTGTGATAGGCAACTTCGTTATCGAGCTTCAGTTGTTTGCCGTCCCTGCTGATCACCGGGAGCGGCTTGCTTTCGTCGCCGGCCTGGAGATGACATCCGCGACACATCTTGACGGGTCCGGCCGCGGCCTCCTTCAAAACCTCAGCGGTGAGCACCACTTTTCTTTCCGAAGTCACCAACGGCGGTTTGAGATTTTCTTTAGGCTGATCGGTGTGATGACATTCGATGCAGGTGCCGGCAGTCTTTCCGTCAGGAGTGTAATTCTTGAGCGTGTGAGTTTCGTGATCGAAGGCGACTTCGCCCCACTTATCGTCAAGACTGTCGGTGTCGAGTTTTACTTTTTTCGGCTGCTCTTTGCCTTCCTTGGGGATCTCCTGGCTGAAAGTCGAATTGCGGGCGGCGTTAGCAACCACAAAAGTAAGCACACCACTCAATACTATTATCAAGATAATTAGCAGCCGCTTCACGTATCTGTCCCCCCTCGGCAGTCGCGCCAATCTTATGGACGTGAGCGAAAGCTTGTCAATCACATCGAGTTCGATGCGGTCGCGACCAGGCTCGTTTTCTCTAAAGGCACCTGCACTCTGACCACAATTAACCACGGAGGTCACAGAGGATTTTCGCAGAGCTCGCCGAGAAAGACTTTTCCTCTGCGAATTCTTCTGTGTCCTATGCGGTTAGATCCTTTCCGAAATGAGTTCACCCTCCGATTCGAAATGTTGACCCCGTGTGGCAACGCCGGCAATTCTTGAAATCCAAATCGCCGCCGAACGCGCGCCGGCCATTGTGACAGGTTGCGCAGGTGTTGTTTCCCGCCGGGAAATGTTCCTGAGCGCGCGGCGAACTGACTTGTCGCCGTTGCGGCAGGCTGGCCGTGTAATTGTGACAGTCGCTACAGCCGAGCCGTTGGCGCGCGCTGTGCTGGGCATGGCTGAAAGCGAAGCGAAAAGCGGCGGCGTCAGTTGGAGTCCTGGCGTAAGTTTTCTGATCGTGACAGACACTGCACGCGGCGATGTCCCGTCCCTTGGATTGGGCGTTGGGGGTGTGACATTCGTAGCATTGGTTGTGCGCCGAAAGTCCGTTGGGAATCGACAACCCCACCCCGCGCCTCAACGGCGAGCCATGACAGGACGAGCAACCACTCTTTGGCCGAGCAGCACCGCTCAGGTGCTGTGCGTGATCGAACTTCAGGTTAAAGCTCTCCTTGAATTGATCGGGAAATGCTTTCAGCGGCGGATTATTTCCGTTGACGTTCATATGGCAGATCGAGCACATCGGCACATTGGGAGTGGTGAACTGTGACAGGTGACATCCGGTGCAGTCTTTGTGGCCGGGAAAGCTCGGCCGCGCAGAGTTGTCTGAGCGATGATGACAATTGGAGCAGGCAACCGAGGCGTGACGCTGACTGCTGTGCAGGAATTTTGAATAGTCGAGATCGTTTCCCTGCGGGGAAACCGAGAAGGAAAAAGGAAAAAGGAAAAAAGAAAAAATCGGGATTGCGATTAGGCGTCGTATCATCTCGAATCTTTTCCCTCCTTTTGCCTTTTTACTTTTGCCTTGTTCTATTGCGCCGCCGCCTCATGACTTGCGGGCGCTTTTTTCTTCCCCACATCCTCAACATGGCAATAGGTGCAGCTACTTGTCTTCTTGTATTGCTCAAACTCTTCTTCGATCGTGGTGATTTTTGGATAGGTAGTCTTCTTATTGTCCTTATGACAAGTGACACACGCGGCGATAGGAACATCGGGAGTAAGACCGCGCAGCGTGCTTCGCCTCGTAATGTTGATGTGACAGGTCGTGCATTCCATCACATGCTCGCCCTTGCCGCCTTCGTGACTGAACATTGCCGAAATACGTTTTGGCGCTATCTGTACCACGAAGGTTGCGGCGGGTTTGTGGCAACCGGCGCAGTCGTCGGCGGTGGGCTTCTGATCTTTCCAATGACAGTTGAAGCACGAGTCATGGCTATGCGGCATTGTTTTGAAAAACTTGTTCGCCTGTGTCGTTGCTTCGGCTTGTGGCGAGAGTGGCGCGATGACCTGGTAGTCGTTCCTTTGATGGCAGATCGAACAGTTGTTGTAATCAGGTTTTTTGTCTTCAGGGATTGAGAAGGAAGTACGAACAATGCGCGCTCGGGCATCCGGTTGGGCAGCGGGATTTGTTGAAGCAATTACGTTCTGGTGGATGTTGTGCGGAAACTCGATCGAGAACTGACGTTCGTCTTTTGCTTTCGTCGCCTGATTCGAACTGTTGGGCTTGCCGAAAGCAAAGCGGCCCTCTTCACGCGGCGCCGCGCGCACGTGACAGACCGTGCAGATCGCCGGGCCGGTGCCGACAAAAGCCTGGCGGGTGAAAAATTGCTGGCGATGACAACGTACGCACGCGTCATGGTTTGGAAAGTCGGCAACATCGGGGAAGATTCGTTTTGCAGTCCATTCAGTGGGAACTTTGTGGCAGGCGTTACATGCGAGGCTCTGGTGGTTGTCGGATGTATGCATGAACGCGGAGTACTTTGCCGCTGAGCCTTTGGGAGCTTGCTGTTGTGGTGAAGGTTTCGGTACACGTTTGCGTGGACGGGTTTGTGTCCCAGTGATCGCAACTGCTCCGATCGCAAAGATCAGCACAAAGAGTATTAAATGCAAAGGTCGCAGAGGAACGCAGAGGAAAATCCTTTGCGCCCTTTGCGAAACCCTCTGAGTGACTTTGCGTTTAGACTGACCGTTGACCATTACTCGATCATGAATGACGTTGAAGCTCACTTCGCAGTCTGCTCACAAACCGGCAGAGGCCGCTCAACAATCTCGCATTTGACCTTTGGATCCTTTTCGTTCGACAGAGTGAAAGGTCGGCGCATCGCAATCGCCAGATCAACCGCCTTCACTTCTTTCTCACACGCCCATAGAATACTCGTCTTTTCGGTTTCGCTGGCGACCAGATTCGAGATTGTATAGAGACCGGGCTCGATTTCGGTAAGGTATGCAGTGCCTTTCCGATCGGTCATTACCGACATCACCTTTGTCCTGGTGGTTTCTTCCGCCTGCTTCAGCAGGGCGTTAATGAGTTCCTGCTTCTGTTTGTAAAAGCCGTCACGAAACTCAGCCGGTAAGTTTACCGTCAGCCAGCGTCGGGCCAGCTCCGGGTTCTTGAACTCTCGCAACGCTACGTCGTAGGCCGCCTTAAACTCCGGCACTGCTTCATTACCACCCAGATATTTCTCTTCTATCTCGCGGCAATAGACGGACTCGCAATCATTTTCATTCAGCCATTTGATCAAAGCCGCGCTCGCTCTCTTGTTACGGTAATAACACTCGCGCGATAGCGTCGCGGGCTGTTTGATCTTTTCAATCAGGCCTTTATTTTCTTCCAGACTGCCCTTAATCAGAAAGAAGCGTTTGCGCGGCAGCTCTTTCGTGGCCTCACCCGATTTGTATTTTACTTTTAGACGAATGACACCGCGGGTTGCCTGTGGGGTCTGGGTGTGAGCGGTCTCAAGGAAAAAGGTAAAAGTAAAAGGTAAAAAGGAAAAAAGAACGATCGCGCCCGCGAGCATGGGTTTGAGGCTGGCTTTGTGAGGAGGGACAACACTTGAACTGAAGAGATCCTTCTTCATTTTTTGCCTTTTGCCTTTTTACTTTTTCCTTGATCAAAGATTCGGGCTGCGCGGAAACTTCAGGTAAGGCAGGCGCACCCCGCGCACAAAAACCTGATCCGAACGAATAGCGACTGGCGGAGCGTATCCGTTGCTGCCCGCGCCGGCGATGAGATCATCCTGATCCACGCCGTCGCCGCTGATGCCAATCGCGCCGACCAGCACGCCGTTTTTATACAAAGGCGCGCTGCCGGGAAATATCTGAATACCGTTTGGCAAGCTGGGAATCGAAGTACATGGCGCCGCGCCGCCGCTCAGTATCGTTTGCAGGTTCGTCTTGATTAGATCAAGTTGCAGGCCGACGTTGAAGACACTCCATTCGCCTGGTTGACGGCTGAACGGGCCGGCCGCGGCGTTATTGATGCCGTCGGGGAAGAACGGGCGATGCAGAAAACCAACCGCACGATCCGTGAAAGCCACGGACCCATCCAACTTCAAACCATCAGCCGCAGCGCGATCGACGTAAGAGCCGAAACCCACAGTCCGCAGCGAGGCCGCCGCACCGGTTGCTGAATAGAAAGCCACCGTCCGCGCCTTCTGCACAGCCACGTCAAATCCGAACACTGGCGCATCGGTTTGACGAAACACACCGAGCACGACACCGTTCGTATCCACTACGGCGATCGTCACGCGCGCGTTGCTGCCCAGTGGTTGCCGAATCGCCGCCCGTGTAATGTTCGCTTGTTGCGCTCCGTGCGCGATGATCGTGCCGACATCGGAAGCTGTCAGTGAATTTGCCGTGACCGTCGGGCTGGCAATGAAGGGAAAGAAACGTGTGTCGACTTCGCCGGCTATGCCGCCCACGACCGTTGGCGTGAATTGGGAGGATTGCGCGCCACGGATTGGAAACATGGGATCGACCGCACCGGGCAAACTGCCAAAAGGAGTCGTGGTCGGAGCGGGCGCGTTCGCGACGTTGAGATAGGCGAGCCGGATTCCATCAACCAAAATGTTGTCGCCGCGGATTACAGAAGGCGCTTCGAACCCGCGGGCGGCTGAAACTGCGATCACCTCTTCGAACGGCTGATCGA
>Ga0137397_10003319_pt1 | contig 11224 bp, 9 predicted proteins | sample czorhiz116metaG_FD_106658 | JGI IMG/M metagenome (GOLD analysis project Ga0137397, IMG submission 106658) | Vadose zone soil microbial communities from Angelo Coast Range Reserve, California, USA - czorhiz1.16 metaG | ecosystem: Environmental > Terrestrial > Soil > Vadose zone | place: USA...
ACGTCGTAGATCTCCTTCGCGATCCCGGCTCCGAACGTGGCCGCGACCGCCGTGCGACGGCTCTGGCCTTCGACGCGAAGCGACGCGGCGATGGCCAGCGAGCCCGCGAAGTGGAGCTCCTTGTCGGCGGCGAGCCAGGAGCCCTGCTCGGCGGAGGGGAGGAACAGGGGCTCGGCCGACGCGCAGCCCAGCGCGGCGCTCAGGGCCAGCACGAGAGCCGCCGCGCGAAGTGTCTCGGATCGCATGCGCCGGATGATACCATCGCCCTCCATGACTGCTACCCGGCTGTCCTCCTCTTTGGTTCCGGAACCCATCCTGGACGTGCTCCGCCGTCTCCAAGGAGCGGGCCATCGCGCGTACGTCGTCGGAGGCGCGACCCGGGAGCTTCTGAGCGGCGAGAAGCCCGCTCCTCAAGACTGGGACGTGGGGACCAGCGCGACTCCCGAGGAAGTGCTCCGGCTCTTTCCGAAAGGGATCGCGACGGGGGCCCGGTTCGGGACCATCACGGTGCCCACGGAAGCCGGCCCTTGCGAAGTCACCACCTTCCGCGTCGAATCCGAATACAGGGACGCTCGCCATCCGGAGAAGGTGACCTTCGTGCGCGAGCTGGAAGAGGACCTGCGCCGCCGCGACTTCACCGTGAACGCGATCGCATGGGATCCGCTCGGGGGCCGCCTCGTGGATCCCACCGGCGGCATCCCCGATCTGGAAGCGGGAATCCTTCGCGCGGTCGGGGACCCGCTCACGCGCTTTCGGGAGGACGGGCTCCGCCCCATTCGCGCCGCGCGCTTCGCCGCGACCCTGGGCTTCGCGCTCGAGGAGAAGACGGAGCGCGCCCTTCCGGACAGCCGCTCCGAGGTGGCGCGCGTCGCCGCCGAGCGCGTCCAGGAGGAATTGATGAAGATGCTGCGCGCGCCCGAGCCCTCGCGTGGATTCGAGGTGCTCCGCCGTGCCGGGCTCCTGGGCGTCTGGTTCCCCGAGCTCGAGAAGACGATCGCCGTCCCCCAGAACCGCTATCACGCCTACGACGTCTGGTTCCACACGCTCTACACCTGCGACGCCGCGCCCGCGGAGAAGCCGGTCGTGCGGCTGGCGGCGCTCTTCCACGACGTGGGGAAGCCCGAGACGCGGCAGGACCGCGAGGACGGCGAGGCCACGTTCTACAACCACCAGTTCGTGGGGGAGCGTCTCGTCCGCGAGGCGATGGAGCGGCTCCGCTTCAGCCGGGACATGACGGACCGCGTCGCTCATCTCGTCCGCCAGCACATGTTCGACTACCGGCCGGAGTGGAGCGACGCCGCCGTGCGCCGATTCATCCGGAGCGTGGGCGTGGACGCGATCGCCGATCTCTTCGATCTCAGGATCGCTGACAACGTGGGGAACGGCCTCAAGACCGGCTTCCCGCACTATCTCCCGGAGCTTCGCGCGCGCGTGGACGCGATCCTCGAAGCGGAGGAAGCGCTATCCGTCCGAGACCTCGAGGTGGACGGAAGCGACGTCATGCAGGCGCTCGATCTGCCTCCCGGCCCCCAGGTCGGCAAGATCTTGGAGCAGCTCCTCGAGGAGGTGCTGGAAAACCCCTCGTTGAACCGCCGCGAGAGGCTCCTGGAGCGGCTCCGGCAGGGGTTTTCGGTTGACACCCAGGGCTCCCGGGACCTAGGCTGACCGCCGATTCACACAGGAAACCCTCGCTAGGAGCCCATTGACCGCTCGCAGAGAAGCGCCTGAAGTGCTTCCGGCCGAACCACCGACGCTGGAGGCGATCCGGAGCCCGATCGCGGAGCCGTTCGAGCGGTTTCAAACCGAGCTCGACGACGCCTTCCTCTGTGACGTGGGGCTGGTGGGCACGGTCGGCGCCCACCTGCACCGCGCCTACGGCAAGCGGTTCCGCCCCACCCTCGTCCTCCTCGCCGCGATGGGATTCGGCGCCGTCACCGACGAGGCGATCTTCGGCGCGGTGGTGGTCGAGCTGATCCACACGGCCACGCTGATCCACGACGACTCCGTCGACAAGAGCCTCCTGCGCCGCGGCCTTCCGACCGTGAACAGCGCGTTCAACAACGACACCGCCATTCTCATGGGCGATTACCTCTATTCGAAGGCGTTCTCGATCCTCGTCACCAGGCGCATGTACGAAGCCATGGACCTTCTCGCGGACGCGACCCACCGGATGAGCCAGGGGGAGCTGCGCCAGATCGAGCAGAAGAATCGCCTCGACCTGTCGGAGAAGGAATACATGCGCGTGATCGACGAGAAGACGGCGTGCCTCATGTCGGCCGGATGTGAGCTCGGGGCGAACGCCGGGGGGGCGGACGGGAAGCGCCGCGCCGCCATGAACCGGTTCGGCCGCGCCCTGGGGCTGGCCTTCCAGATCACCGACGACGTCTTCGACTACCTCGGCGCCGAGAAGGTGACGGGGAAGACCGGCGGGAACGATCTCGACGGGGGCAAGATCACGCTGCCTTTGATCAACGCGCTGCGCGAAGCTCCCGAAGGGGAGCGCCGTGACATGGAGGATCTGATCCGGTCGCGGGATTTCCGGAACGGCCACTGGTCCGACGTCGTCCGGTTCGTGACCGTCCACGGCGGGGTGGCCTACAGCCAGAAGCGGAGCACCGAGCTCGCCGAGCGCGCCGAGGAGGAGCTTGCTTCCGTTCCGGATCCTCTGATCCGCGAGTCCCTGCAAAACGCCGTGCGGTACGCGGTGACGCGCGAGCGTTGAGCACCGAACCCGCCCGGAGCCTTCCCGCCCAGGATCTCGCCCGCGAAGCGGCGCGTCTTACCCTGACGAAGCGGGCCGAGGACGTCCTCATCCTGGATCTTCGGGATCTGGAAGGGGTGTGCGACTACTTCGTGATCGCCACGGGCCAGTCGGAGGTGCAGACCCGCGCGATCGCGGACGCGGTGGACGAGGGTATGCGCGCCCGCGGCATCCGCCCGTGGCACACGGAAGGATACGAAGCCCGGCGCTGGATCCTTCTCGACTACGTCGATTTTGTCGTACATGTCTTCCATGCGCGAGCCCGCGAGTACTACCTTCTGGACAAGCTCTGGGGCGATGCCCACCGAGAAACTGTGGCCGATTGAGGCCTACCTCGCGGAGCGGGTCGAAACAGCGATTCGTCAGGCGGGCTTCACCCTCCCCGAGGGTGCCCGCATCGACGTCGAGGTTCCGCGCGAGCCGGAGCATGGTGACTGGGCCACCCCGGTTGCGCTGACGCTGGCGAAGACCGCGCGCCGCCCGCCGCGGCAGGTCGCGGAGGCGCTGCGGGACGCGCTCGTCCAGGAGATCGAGCGGGACGTCGTGAGCTCGATCGAGATCGCCGGGGCGGGATTCATCAACTTCCGTCTCGCGCCCGCCTGGCTCGCCGAGAATCTAAAGCGCATCCTCGCGAGTCCCGACGGCTACGGCAGCTCCTCCGTGGGCCAAGGCGAGAAGATCCTCATCGAGTATGTCAGCGCCAATCCCACCGGGCCGCTCAACGTGGTCAATGCGCGCGCCGCCTCGTTTGGAGACGCGTTGCTCCGCATCCTGAACGCGGCGGGCTACACGGCCGACGGCGAGTTCTACGTGAACGATTGGGGAACGCAAGCCGAGCTGTTCGGCGCGTCCGTCCGGACCCGCTTCGCGGAGTCGCTGGGTCTCCCGGCGCCTCCGATTCCCGAGGAGGGGTACGCCGGCGAGTACGTTGCCGAGGCCGCGACAAAGTTGAGCCAGGAAGAGGGGAAGCGCTGGCTCGCGCTCCCGGAGCAGGAGCAGCGCCAGGAGTTCGGGCAGGCCGCGATCGACCTCATGGTCGAGCGCCAGCGCGCCCAGCTCGAGGGCTTTGGCGTTGCCATCAAACGCTGGTACCGGGAGAGCGAGCTGCATCGCAAAGGTATGGTCGAGCGGGCGCTCGCGCGTCTCCGCGACCGGGGGCATGTCTATGAGAAGGATGGCGCCCTCTGGTTTCGCTCCACGCAGTTCGGCGACCAGGAGGACCGGGTCGTGGTCCGCTCGAACGGCGTGCCGACGTACGTGCTTCCGGACACGGCCTATCACGATGACAAGTTTGCCCGCGGATACGAGCGCCTCATCGACATCCTGGGCCCCGACCACCACGGGCACATCGTGCGGATGAAGGGAGTGCTCGAGGCCCTGGGCCACGATCCCGGCCGCTTCGACGTCATCACGCTCCAGTGGGTAAAGCTCCTCCGCGGCGGCGAGATCGTGAAGATGTCGAAGCGCTCCGGCGACTTCATCAGCATGGAGGAGCTCGTGGAGGAGGTAGGGGTCGACGCCGCGCGCTTCTTTTTCCTCATGCGCCGGGCCGAGAGCCCCATGGACTTCGATCTCGAGCTCGCGGTGAAGCGGAGCGAGGACAATCCCGTGTACTACGTGCAGTACGCGCATGCGAGGATCATCCACGTGCTCGAGTACGCGAAGAGCCAGGGGGTGCCGGAGCCGGCCATCGCCGCGGCGCGCCCCGATCTCCTGCACGAGGCCGAGACCTTGACCCTCCTGCGCGGGCTGGCAGCCTTTCCATCCCTGGTCGCCGCCGCGGCCAGGTATCGCGAGCCCCACCGCATCCCCATGTACCTCAAGGAATTGGCGGCCAAGTTTCATTCGTTTTATCACGTGCATCGCGTGGTCGGCCCCGATGCCGCGGTGACCGCGGCGAGGCTCCTCCTCGTGCGCGCGACCGGCGTCGTGTTCCGCCGCGGGCTCGGCCTCCTCGGCGTCAGCGCCCCGGAATCGATGTAGGCATGGCGATCGCGGTCGTCGGGTCGCTGGGCCTGGACACGATCCAGACGCCGGCGGGGCGCGTGGAGGAAGTGCTCGGAGGATCCGCGGCGTACTTCGCGCTCGCGGCCCTGCATTTCCTTCCGGTCTCGATCGTCGCGGTCGTGGGGAGCGACTTTCCCGCCGAGGCGCGCCGCGCGCTCGAGCATCCCGATCTGGATCTTTCGGGCATCGAGGTGCGCGAGGGGAAGACCTTCCGGTGGGAAGGGGTCTACAGCAAGGACATGAGCACCCGCGAGACCCTGCGCACCGAGCTGAACGTCTTCGAGCAATTCCGTCCCAAGCTTCACGACGGCCTCCGCGCCTTCACGGAAGTGTTCCTCGCGAACATCGATCCGGTGCTGCAGCGCGAGGTGCTGGACCAGCTGAAGCAGCCGCGCCTCGTCCTCTGCGACACCATGAACTACTGGATCCACGGAAAGCGGAAGGAATTATTGGAAATTCTGAAGCGAGTGCGCATCCTGCTCATCAACGGGGAGGAAGCGCGCGAGCTGGCGGGGGAATCGCTCACGCACAAGGCGGCGCGCGGGATTCTCTCCCTGGGTCCGGAGACGGTCGTCATCAAGCAGGGGGAGCACGGCGCGTTCTTGCAATCACGCGATCTCTACTTCACGTGCCCCGCGGTTCCGATCGAGAGCGTTGTCGATCCCACCGGCGCGGGGGATACGTTCGCCGGCGGATTCTTCGGGTCGCTCGCGCGCATGGGACGCATCACCGACCGCACGCTCCGCGCCGCCGTCGTCTACGGATGCGTGATGGCCTCCTTCACGGTGGAGGACTTCGGAGTTCTGGGACTCGCGCGCGTGGAGCGGCCGGAGATCCTGCGCCGCGCGGACCAGGTGATGGAGATGACCCGCTTCAGCCTGGACAACACGGCGCGGCTTCTTCGTTGACGCCGTCGGCCCGCCGACGCGGCCCAGGTGCTCCTGTCTCGCCCGCCGCTCGCGGGCTCCGCGCTCCGGCACGCAGTTGTCCTCTGGTGCCGCGGCACGCACCCTGGCACACTCCGTGCGGAGGCGGGGCCCATTCGCGAGGGGAGGGAGCTTGGGTCGGAGACTGGAAGCCGAGCTTGTGATGCCCATCGAGCGGAAGCCGGAGTCGCGCGAGCGCGCGGCGGCCCGGACTCCGATCGTGTGGTTCCTCCTGCCGTCCTTTCTCGCCGCGCTTCCCGTGCTCCTGGCGATCTTCGGCGGCCCGGAGGTGAAGCAAACGCGCTGGGACGCGTGGGGAATCCTGATCTGGTTCGCGCTCCTCATCGCCGCGGAAGCCTTTCCCGTCACGATGATCCGCGGCGCGACGATGACGATCGCCTCCATCCTGGACCTGGGCGCCATCCTCCTCTTCGGTCCCTGGGTCGCGGGCTTCCTCGATCTGGCGACGACCGCCGTCGCGCAGATCCTGATTCTCCGGAGGCCTCCGGGAGAGGCCGCGCTGAACGCCGGGCTCTATGCCTCCACCACCATTCTCGCCGGCTCCGCATTTCTCGCGGCGGGCGGGGCCCTGGGCGGCCCCAGCTTCCCGCGGGATCTCCTGCCGGTCCTTCTCGCGGGCTCCCTCTACTTCATGCTGAACACCGGCGCGGTGAGTCTGGTGATGGCGACGCGCACCGGCGAGAACCCGGGGCGGATCTGGCGCCACCAGTTCCGCGACGGCGTCCCTCAGTACGCGCTTTCGATCGGGTTCGGACTTCTCTTCGCGGTGGTGCGCGCGGCGGCCGGGATTCCGGGCGTGCTCCTCCTCGTGCTTCCGCTCTTCTTCGCCCGGTACGCGCTCCAGCTCTACGCGGATCTCAAGGGAGACCTGGTGAGCTTCGTGCGCGCCCTGAGCGTCGTGCTCGACTCCGTCGATCCCTACACGCACGAACACTCCGTGCGGGTGGCGGACTATTCCGTGCGTGTGGCGCGTCACCTCGGCCTTCGTGAGGAGGAGGTCGAGACGATCCACTACGCCGCGCTCTGCCACGACATCGGAAAGATCGCCCAGCGCCCGGAGGTGATCCGGAAGCCCGCGACGCTCGATCCGGACGAGCGGAGGCTCATGATGCGCCATCCCGAGGCGGGCGCCCGCATCGTGGGACAGATCCGCGCGCTCCGCACAGCGGCCGACATGGTGCGGACGCACCACTGGCGTCCCGACGGCCGGGGATATCCCTCGGGCCTCGAGGATGCCGAGGTCCCGCTCGGCGCGCGCATCATCCACGTGTGCGACGCCTTCGACGCGATGACCTCCGACCGCCCGTACCGGAAAGGGCTTCCGATCCCGCGCGCCCTCACGGAGCTGAAGCGGCACGCGGGCTCGCAGTTCGACCGGAGAGCCGTCGCGGCGCTCACGGAGCTCCACGATTCGGGACGCCTGGTGCCCGCGCGCCCGGATTCGGACCTGGTGCTGGATCTTCTCCCATGAGCCGCTACCGCGACGCGGGCGTGAACATCCGGAAGGGCGAGGAGGCGGTCGACCGCATCCGGGAGCTCGTCCGCTCCACGTTCAACGCCAACGTGGCCCAGGATCTCGGCTCCTTCGCGGGAGCGTTCCGCGTCCCGGGAGCGCCCGGCAAGCTCTTCGCGGCGAGCATGGACGGCGTCGGGACGAAGCTGCGCGTCGCGCTCCTGGCCGGGAAGCACGACACGGTCGGGGAAGATCTCGTGTGCCACTGTGGAAACGACATCCTGGTCCACGGGGCGACGCCCCTCTTCTTTCTCGACTACATCGCCATGGGCACGCTCGATCCCAAGCGCGTGGAGGAGGTCGTGACCGGCCTCGCGCGCGGGTGCCGCGAAGTGGGCTGCGCCTTGATCGGCGGCGAGACCGCGGAGATGCCGGGGATCTACGCGAACGACGACTACGACCTCGCGGGCGCGATCGTGGGGCTGGCGGAGGAGTCACAGTGGATCGATGGGTCCGCGATCTCGCCGGGGGACGTCCTGCTCGGGCTTCCGTCGACGGGGCTTCACACGAACGGCTACTCGCTCGCGCGCAAGATCCTCTTCGAGACGCTGCGCATGCAGGTGAACGACCGGCTGCCCTGGGGCGCCGGGGTCGGACAGGAGCTCTTGCAGACGCATCGCTACTACGGCCCCGCGGTCGCGGTGGCCCGCGGCGCGGGATCGGTGCGCGGCATGGCGCACATCACGGGAGGCGGCATCACCGGGAATCTGGCTCGCGTGCTCCCCGCGGGCGTCTCGGCGGACGTCGCGCTCGAGAGCTGGCCCGTGCCGGACCTCTTCCGCTTCCTTTGCGAAGCCGGGAAGGTGAGCGAGGCGGAGGCGCACGAGGTCTGGAACATGGGCATCGGCATGATTCTCGTCGTGAAGCGCGAGGATGCCGCGAAGGTGGAGCGCGCGCTCGCGGACGCCGGCCACGCGGCCCATCGCATCGGCTCGATCCAGCCGGGATCGCGCGAGGTGAAGCTCACCGCTTAAGAGGAAAGGGCGGGGACGTGGGGTGGGACATCGCAACCTGTCCCGAGCCGGCCGAGCGCCACACGCTCGAGGATCTGGCGCGGGATGGATTTGGTCCGTGTGCCGAGTCGATGGGCATCGTCGGCTGGAGCGACGGGGTCCAGGTTCTGGGCGAGCGGATTCGCGCGCTCGCGCGTAGCCATGCCACGGTTCTGATCCTGGGCGAGACCGGCACCGGGAAGGAGCTGGTCGCCCGGGCCCTCCACGCGCTCTCGCCGCGATCCGGCGGCCCCTTCGTTCCGCACAACTTCGGCGCGATCGCGGACACGCTGGTCGAGAGCGAGCTCTTCGGACACACGCGAGGCTCCTTTACCGGCGCGCATCAAGACAGGATCGGTCTCTTCGAGGCCGCGCATCAGGGGACCCTGTTCCTGGACGAGATCGGCGATGCCAGCCCCTCCGTACAGAGCCGTCTCCTGCGCGTGATCCAGGAAGGGGAGCTGCGGCGCGTGGGGGACTCCCGCTCGAGGCGGGTGGACGTCCGGATTCTCGCCGCGACCCATCGCGATCTGGGCGGGGAAGTCGCGGCTGGCCGATTTCGCGCGGACCTCTTCTATCGGCTGCACGTCCTCACGCTGCCGGTGCCGCCGCTCCGCGAGCGCCTCGAGGACATCCCGCACCTCGCCGCCGCGTTCCTCCTGCGTCTCTCCCGCCGGGACCGGATCGCCGTTTTGGGCGTGCGCGCGGACGCATGGGCCGCCCTCAGCGAGCACTCCTGGCCGGGGAACGTTCGGGAGCTGATGGGCGTGCTCGAGCGCTCGTGCCACGCGCTCGACCGGGACGGGTGGGTCTCGCGACGCTCGCTGGGAGAGAGCTTCGGGAACGGGGGCACGTCGATTCTTCGCGACCGCGCCGCCGATCTGAAGGGAAGAACGCGGGCCTATGAAGCCGAGCTCATCCGGAGCGCGCTCGAGTCGCACAAGGGCAACAAGGCGGACGCCGCGCGCGCGCTGGGGCTGACGCGTCAAGGATTGTGGAAGAAGATGAGGCGATTGAGATCCTTCGATCCCGATTCGCCTTGATTTCGTCTCGTCAGTTTCTATACTCGCGCGACCGTCCACGACCATCCCCCACGTTCGACCGGGAGCGCCCACGTTGACAGTAGGAGTGACCCGCCTCGGACTCATCGGGGTCGGAGCCATCGCGCAGGTCAATCATCTTCCCGCCCTGGCGCGCATGAAAGACGTCGAGATCTTCGGGGTCTGTGACGACGATCCGGAGAAGGCGCGCGTCGTGGCGGAGCGCTTCCGGGTCCCGCACGCGGTCTCGGACTACGAGCGCCTGCTCCGGCTCGAGGAGCTGGATGCGGTGATCATCTCGACGCCGAACCATCTCCACTGCCCCATGACGCTCGCCGCGCTCGATTACGGAAAGCACGTGCTCTGCGAGAAGCCGCCGGCCCGGAACGCGGCCGAGGCGCAGATGATGGCGGACGCGGCGAAGCGCTCGGGGAAGACGCTCATGTACGCCATGAACAACCGCTTCCGCGCCGAAGCGCAGGTGCTGCGCAAGTTCATCGAGCGGAAGGAGCTGGGCGATCTCTTCTACGCCAAGACGGGCTGGCTCCGCTACCGGACCGAGCGGGGCGGGCCCGAGTGGTACACGAACAAGCGGAGCGCCGGAGGAGGCGTCTTGATGGATCTCGGAGTCCAGATGCTCGACCTCTCGATGTGGCTCCTCGGAAATCCCCAGGTGTCCTCCGTCACGGCGACCAAGTACGTGCGGGATCCGCGGCAGGACGTGGAGGACACGCTGGCCGCCATGATTCTCCTGGATTCCGGGGCCTCGCTCACCCTGGAGGTGAGCTGGGCGCTGCTTCTGGAGAAGAATTTCTCCTATCTGAATCTCTACGGCACGGAGGGAGCGGCGCTCCTGCACCCGTTCCGGATCCACAAGGAGATGGGGGGCCGGCTGAAAGACGTGACGCCCTCCCTCGACTCGGTGCGCAACCTCTACAAGCAATCCTACGAGCTGGAGCTGGAGCATTTTCTCCGGTGTATCACGCAGGGGGAGAAGCCCCAGGCTTCTCCCGAGGAGGGGTTACAGGTAATGAAGATCATCGACGCCATCTACCAATCCGCCGAGGCCCGCCGCGAGGTCCGTCTCCATTAATCGTTTTCGCGGGCCGCTGTCAGCGGCCGCGTCGGGCATTCTCCTCAGCCTCGCGTTTCCCAGCGCCGGCCTCATGCCGCTCGTCTTCGTCGCGCTCGTCCCGCTGCTCGTCTGGATGCAGATGCACAGCCAGGGCCCGCACCGGACCCAGGCGCTCGCCGGTGAGCCGCGCGGGGCCTTCTGGATTCCCTGGATCACGGGAATCGTGTTCAACGCGATCCTCTTCGAGTGGCTGGTGCGCCTTCCGGCCCGCGCGATGACCTTTCCCTGGATCATCTTCCCGGGGCTCCTGGCCCTCGCGTTGTATCTCGGATTCTTCGTGGCCCTGTTCGGATGGCTGACGCGCTTCATCCGTCGCCGCGTCGGCTGGTCGCCCCTCGTGGTGGCCCCGGCGGTCTGGGGCGCCACCGAGTGGCTCAAGTCCTCGGGTCCGCTGGGGTGCACCTGGGGAAACCTGAGCTACGCGCTCGCCGGGCATCCCGCGTGGATCCAGGGCGCCTCGCTCGTCGGAGCGCCGGGGCTCAGCGTCTGGATCGTGTGGGTGAACGCGCTCCTTGCCGGCGCGGTCACGGTGCGGAACTGGCCCGCGCGCGTCACGCTCGTGGTGCTCGCCTTCGTGCTGGTCGCCGCTCCCGTCAAGTGGGGGGAGGACCGGATCCGGACCTACACCTCCGGTCCGACCATCCGCGTCGCGATGGTGCAACCCAACATCGGGAGCGACGAGAAGTGGGACACCCTGCACCAAGAAAGAAGCATCGGGACGCTGGCGCGCCTCACGTCGGAGGCGGTGGCCGGCGAGCCCAAGCCCCGCATCGTCCTCTGGCCGGAGACGGCGCTTCCGTTCTACGTCAGGCTCGAGGCCCAGAAGCTC
>Ga0137397_10003320_pt1 | contig 11223 bp, 7 predicted proteins | sample czorhiz116metaG_FD_106658 | JGI IMG/M metagenome (GOLD analysis project Ga0137397, IMG submission 106658) | Vadose zone soil microbial communities from Angelo Coast Range Reserve, California, USA - czorhiz1.16 metaG | ecosystem: Environmental > Terrestrial > Soil > Vadose zone | place: USA...
AAGCAGTACGACCACACTTCCGTCCTCCGCATGATCGAGGACAATTGGGGGCTCGAGCCGCTCTCGATCCGCGACGCGACGGCCGCGAACATCGCCGACGAGCTGGACTACTCCCATCCGCGCAACGACGCGCCGCGGATCGACGTTCCGGCAGGGCCGTTTGGAGTGCCGTGCCCGAGCCAGGGGCCGGGAAACGGGCTGACAGAGGCCGCGCAACTCCGCGCCCTCGCCACGCAGTACGGATTTCCCTTGCCCTGACCGATTATTTCTGGACAACGTTGTCCAGATCGTTAGAACCGGGCCATGCCGCGGCCCAAGGAGTTCGATCGCGAGGTGGTGATGGAGATCGCCCGCGGCGTCTTCTGGCGCCAGGGATACCAGGCGACCTCCACCGAGGATCTTCGCCTGGCGATGGGGATCGGCCGGCAGAGCTTCTACGACTCGTTCGGTGGAAAGCGGCAGCTCTATCTCGAGGTCCTCCGGCGTTACAACTCCGACGGCATCGAGGCATGTATCGCGTCCTTGCCGGCGGCACCGTCGCCCCTGGCCGCGGTGGCGGCACTCCTCTTGTCCTACTCGAAGGAGAAGCCGCGACGCCGGGCACTCGGGTGCATGGGCGTCGCGGCCATCTGCGAATTCGGCGTGAGTGATCCGGAGGTGGCGAGGATTGGCAAGTCGAGCTCGGCGCGCCTCGAATCGCTGCTGCAACGACTCCTTCGGGACGCCAAGGCCCGAGGGGAGGTGCGCGCCTCTCTGGACGAGCGCGCCGCGGCCCGGCAGGTCCATGCGACCATCCTGGGCTTGAAGGTGATGTCGAAAGCCGGGGCTAGCCCGGAGGCCCTCCGGGACGTTGCCGTCGCAGCTCTCGAGGGGATGGCCCCGCGGCCGACGAGGGCCAGGGGGGCGCTGGCGTCTTGAAGGAAAGGCAGTCCGGCTGACGACGACGCGCTGTGGTCAATTCTGGATGAATCTGTCCAAAACAAGGAGGACCGATGAAGAGGAAGCTGGAAGGCAAGATCGCGCTGGTGACCGGCGGGACCACCGGCATCGGGCTGGCGGCGGCGAAGCTCTTTCATGCGGAAGGAGCCACGGTGATCGTGACCGGCAAGAACCCCGCCACGCTCGAGCAAGCGCGTGCGAGCTTGCGCGGGATCGCCGAGGTGGTGTCGTCCGATTCCGGGGACGCAGCCGAGATCGAGCGGCTGTTCACCCGCATCGCCCGGCAGCACGGCGGGCTCGACGTCCTGTTCCTGAACGCGGGGATCGTCCGCCACGGCACCATCGCGACCCTGAGCGAAGCGGATTTCGACGAGGTCTTCCGCGTCAACGTGAAAGGCCCCTGGCTCGCGCTCAAGGCGGCTGTTCCACTCCTCCGCCGGGGAAGCGCCGTCGTCCTCAACGCCTCGATCAACGCGCACCTGGGGATGCCGGGGACCAGCGCTTACGCCGCCTCGAAGGCCGCTCTCCGTTCCTTTGCGAGGACCGCGGCATCCGAGCTGGCGGAGCGGGCGATTCGCGTGAACGCCGTCAGCCCGGGGCCGACCGACTCGGGAATCGTGGAGAAGATACTCTCCGCCGAAGCCGCGGTGGCGACGCATCGGGCGCTGCGAGCACGGATTCCGCTCGGGCGCCTCGGTTCCACCGACGAGACCGCCCGAGTGGTGCTCTTCCTCGCCTGCGAGGATTCGTCCTTCATGACCGGAGAAGAAGTCGTGGTCGACGGCGGAATGACCCGCGTGTGATCAGGTCACGCCGATCGGCGGCGTGACCGGCTGGCTCGATGAGGGGTTCACGCTCGTCGAGGGCGCCCGGTGACGCTTTCCGCGCGCGACGTTTTCTGCTTGCTGCGGCGCCCGTACGGCTGATTGACAGCGAAAACGCCGAATCGTAGGGCTGCCGGCCGGCGAGGCGCCCGAATGGCGCGTCGCCCTACGACAAAGGGAGGATTACATGCACGGATTGGGGTCGTTCATCGGCCGACGGTCGCGTCATGCGTTCAGGGTGACGATGTCTCTGGCGGCCGCTGTCCTTCTGATCGGCCAGGCAAGGCCGGACGCCGCATCTGACGCCGGGTCGCGCGCCCCGACGATCGCTTACAGCCTCGATCTGCCGGACGGCCAGACCGCCAAGGTGTTCAGCAATGGGGTGGCCGCCGTCTTCAGCAAGGATCGCAGGAAGGTCCGGTTTCGGGCGTTCCCGGTCACCCCGCAATATGACGAGATGGCCGGGCAAACCGGACTGCCCGACAAGGCGGAACTGATCGCTGACCTCGCTGCCGGCGCCAAGGAGCTCTACGCGAACGGCCGGGTTCTCGTCGTATTCGCCAGCGGTGTCACCGGCACCAGCGACGTGGTGTCAGGCCGCGGAGCCGCCTTCACCAACGACGCAACGACGAATGACAGCCTGGCCGGATTGGGCGTCGACCGCAGCGAGCGCCTTTTCCGGACGTTCAACCGCGAGAACCTCGCGGTCATGCACGCGGATGCCGAGGCCGGCCTGGCCAGGCCGCTGGTGAACTTCTCCAACGCGTACCGTCTACACCTCAAGTCGGGGGCCTCGGTCCGCCAGGCGGTCACCGCCCTCCTCCAGTCACCCGCCGTGGTGTACGCGTCTCCCGACTTCCGGGTCAGCAGCACCCAGGCGGTTTCCATTCCGATTCCGGCCGGGGCCCTGGGGCCGCTGACGGCCGGCGGAGGTCAGCGGCCGCTCTCGTCTAGCAGCATTCCCTCGAACCATGCCCTCGCCTCGAGTGCCCAGAGCCTGCTGAATGCGCCCGGCGTCGACGCGGCTGCTGCCTTCGATGAGATCGATCGCCAGTTCCACCAGCTGCCAGGGCAGGGTGAGATCATCACCAATGTTTCCCTCGGGGACCTGGACGACGCCAGCGCGGTGAACAACTCCAAGGACCCCTGTAACTTCTATGCCACGGTCTTCGGTCCGACCACCGTCGTCATCGGCGGGCAGCGATACCTGAACTGGCCATCGATGCCCCTGATCCCCACCTATACGTCAAACCAGAGCGGCCAGCTGAACGGCAGCGGTGAAGTCTGTGGGATCGATCCGTACCTTGGAGAGGTCGGCCTCGATTTCTCGATGATGGCCCCGCTCCCACACGGACTGCAGCGCGCCGGCGCGGTCGGCTCAGGCCTCACCGACCTGCTCGGGATCGCTCCGGGCGCCAGCTACCGGCTGGTCGTTCCGGCGCCCGAAGGCCCCTTCGTCAGCATCAGCGACATCGATGGGTCTCTCCTGGGCGCAGCGATGCAGTCGCCGCCGCCCAGCGTCATCACCGCCAGCCTCGGCTTCGGCGTCGACCAGTTCGGTTTCTCTGGCCGGTACCTGGAGGATGATCCGCTGACCGAAGCGATCATCGCCAGCCTGGTCCACAAGAACATCGTCGTGACGGTATCGTCCGGCGATGGACTCCGGACGTTCACCAATGCGGCCGTACCCCCCTCGGGTGGCAGCGTCCCGACTCTGGTGGTCCAACGGGGCGGCAGGCCGAGCGACCTGAACGACGTCGCCTTCTCCGGAGCGCCCTCGCGCGACTTCGATAGCGGCTCGATCGACGTCGGTGGAACGACGCTCGACGACATCAACTCGGCTCCGCCACAGGACCCGGCCAATGCGGGTCTGGCATCGCAGCACGCCTTCCCCGAAACACGCTGGAACGGCTTCACGAATTTCAGCAGCGGATATGGCTCGCGGGTGAACGTCGCCGCGCCGTCCGACAACGTGCTCGGCTTCTCCCATCCCTTTGGCGGCGCGGCCGATGCGGTCCAGGTCAACCTCAGCGGCGGGACGTCGGCTTCGGCGCCGGAGACGGCGGCGGCGGCCGCGGTCGTGCTACAAGTTTCCAGGCTCACCGGGCACCCCTTCCGCAGCCCGGTCCAGGTGCGGAACTTCCTGGCTCAGACCGGGACCCCGATCCCCAAGGTGCCGCAATCCGATGTGACCAACAGCATCGGCCCGCAGATCAACGTGCGCCGTGCGGTGGAGAAACTGCTGCAGCAAGCCGGGCTCGCCGTCAGCCCATCCGTCGCTCGGGTGGCCATCGCGCAGCGGCGCAACTTCGGTCTCTTCGATGCGGCGTTCCTGACCGCGACCGACCCGGCGAAGATCGACCTGCAGGGGCCGGTGTCTTCTGTCGACGGCACCAACACCGACCGGAATGCGAAGGCCTGGATCACCATCGCCCCGGATTGGGAGGGGTTGCCGCCGGACGCGCAGTTCGCCCTCTCGGTGGGCGGCAGGACGATCGCGTCGACCCCTTGGGCGCGACTCCTGCCCGAGCAAATCCTCGGCGCTGCTGGGCTGCCGTTGGCATCTACCTCGTCCAGGACCGTCCACCTCACCTATCGGGCCAGCCTGGGCGGCGAGCAGCTCGCCCAAGCGCGCTTCGCGCTCACCTTTGGACCGGCCGATCCGACCATCCGCGGGATGCTTGCACCGCTCGTCCCCGCGGTGGTGACTGGGCCGACCATCCCGGTGACCTACGACCTGACGGGGGTCCGCAACGTCGCCAGTCCGACCCTTCTGGTGTCGGAGCCCGGCCGGACGAACCCAGCGACGGGGTTCGTCTACCGTGCCATCTACAGCCTGCCGTTGAGTGCGCTCACCGGCACTGCACAGGTCCCGGTGAGCGCGCTGCGGGGCGGTGGCATCTACGGGATCAACATCCAGTTCGGGAATGTGAAGGGGTCACCGCTGAACAGTGACTTCGCCTACACACGCGTGGCGCCGGCTGGCTCTACGCGCCCGCCGGCCCCGCTGCTCGCTCAGAACGATTCCAAGCCGGGCCACTTCCTCGAGGTGCCGTACGGCGGCTCGTTCCAACTGTCCTGGGACGTCTCCGGAACGGAGAATGCCGCGGGCGCGACACTCGAGGTCAGCGCCGCCGGCCCGGGCGCGTTGAACGACTGGAACCCTTTCAATAATCCGAACGGGTCGGAGCGCGACCAGAACGGGGCTGACACCGGGTCAGTCGCCTTCGTCCCCTTGCCCGGCGTCAAAGGCACGGTCACGCTCAATGCGAAGAAGCTGGGGTTGGTGCCAACGATGAACCACGTCGTCCGAGTTCTGCCCACTCGCTCCGGTGAGGCCGATGGCGAAGCCGCCGGCGAGGTGGGCACCGCGGCCGCGGGCGAAGCCAGCGAGGTGAGCACCATCACGATGGACGGCGTGCTGGCCGCGGATGGTGGCTTCGCGAACAACGGCTTCGGAATCGACCAGCACGGCAATCACGGGTTCCTGACTTCGGAACAGCAGTTGGCGGACGGCACGGTCCTGACATCGCTCGAGACCTTCGATCAATCCACCAACGCCATCTTGAAGACCGTCGGCTCTGAGAAGAACGCCCTGTATTTCACGAATGGGTGGGGCATCTGGGGCAGCAGCCTCGGATTGTTCGGGCTCTTCGATCTCAGCACGTCCGCCAATGCCTACAACCTTCTGAACCTGGCCAACGGCACGGTCGGGCGCTCATGGACGCCACCATTCCCGGACACGCTTCAGATCGGCGAGGGTGCGGCCAACCAGGCGGATGACCATGCGGCATTCCTGGCCTACGATTCCACCGCGCCGAGCAACAGCGCCGCCTGGCGGTTGTTCACGTCCGACATCACCACGAACACGTTCGGGCCCCTCATCGATCTCAGCCCAGCGGTCGCCTCGATGGGATTCCCGGTGCTCAACTGCGTCGGACAGAACACGGGCACGAACCAGGCGTCCACCCCTGCCACCGACTTCAACAACTTCTGTGGGCCGCCGACGATCGTGACGGCCGACCTCGGCACCGGCACGCTGTCGTCGTTCCCGGGCGTTACCAGCGGCTTCGCCTACGGCATGGCCGTCGACACGATCACGAACAGGGCCGTGGTACCGACCATCTGCGACGGCCTGGCCGGGATCTACGACCTGGGAAAAAAGACGGGCGTCGCCGTCAACCCCAAGGGGTCCGTCAACATCTATCCCGCCATCGACGCGACCCGCGGGCTGATCGTCATGGACCAGGTGGTCCCGGCCGACTTCGGGGTCAACAACAACGCGATGAGCAGCGCCGTGGTGATGGATGAGCGTGGCAATGTACTCGCCACCTTGGAGCAGTTCTTCTTCTTCAACACCTTCCTCACCATCGGGGCGAACAACCTGCAATTGAATCCGGCGACTCGCACCGCGTACACGCTGGGGCCGGGACAGCAGGAACTGGAACCCTTCGCCTACTGATCGGAAACGAGGGCGAGCCTGAACGGAGCTCCCGTTCAGGCTCAGCCGCCTGAATGTCTCCGGCGTCAGCGTGCCACGGCGACGGTCGCTTCGTAACCGCGTGCAGGCTACAGTGAGCGGATGCGCGCCGAGGCCGTCGCCTTCCTCCGCACCTTGACGCCCGAGCAGCGGCGCGCCGCTGTCTTCGGAATCGACAGCCCCGAGCGGCTCGACTGGGACTATGTCCCGCGCGAGCGCGCCGGACTATCCCTGAAGGCCATGGACGGCCGCCAGCGCGCCGCGGCCCACGCGCTCCTGCGCGCGGCGCTGAGCGACGCCGGCTACCGCAAGGCCACCGACATCATGCGCCTCGAGGAGGTGCTCCGCGCGATCGAGAGGGGTCGGAGGTTCGACCGGGACCCGGACAACTACAAGTGGATCCTGTTCGGCGACCCGGAGGTCGGAACGCCCTGGGGCTGGCGCGTCGAAGGGCACCACCTCTCGCTCAACTTCACGTTCGCCGCCGGCTCGACCGGGGCCGTCACGCCCGCCTTCATGGGGGCGAACCCGGCTCGGGTACCGTCCGGCCCGCTGGGAGGGTTCCGCGTTCTGGGTGCGCAGGAAGACCTCGCCCGCGAGCTGATCCGGGGTCTCCCGGCGGCCGACCGGGACCGGGCGATCATCGCCGCGCGGTCGCTTGGCAACATCGTGAGCGGCCCCGGTCGCGCCGACGCCCTCAGGAGTCCCGTCGGGCTCCCGGTCGGCGATATGGCCCCGCTGCAGCGTGCGCTGGCCGAACGCCTGATCGAGGAGTTCGTCGGGAACCTCCGGACCGATCTGGCCGAGGCGCAGCGGGCCCGCATCCGCGAGGCGGGCGTCGGGGCGAACTCCTTCGCCTGGGCCGGCCCCTTCGAGCCGGGTCACGCGCACTACTTCAGGCTGCACGGACCGCGGCTCCTGATCGAGCACGACAATACGCAAAACGACGCGAACCACGTTCATTCCGTCTGGCGGGACCCGGCTCGGGACTTCGCCCTGGACCTGCTCGGCGAGCACTACCGCAGCGGGCACCAGGCGCACGCCGCCCCTTAAGACATCATTGCGAGAGGGGCGATATGCACCTGCACCGAAGGTCCCTGGCGGCGGCGAGGCTGGTTGCTCCCCTGGTCTGCGTCAGCCTCGCGCTCCCTGCCCGCACGGAGGGGCTGACCGCAGGCGCCACCGACAAGGTTGCGCTGGACATCCCGGCCGACGCGGTCCTGATTGTGCTCGGAGGCATCGGGTCGCTGGTGCCCGACCTCTTCAAGTCGGAGCTCTCCCCCTCGCAGTGCCGCTGGTGCGGGGCGAACGCGGTGGACCGCTTCTTCCACGACAGCCTCGCCGGGGCGGTCGTCTCCCGCAAGACGGCGAATACCTTGAGCAACGTGACCGGGTTCATGCTCGCACCCGCGGCGGCGGTGGCGGGAGCATTGATCGCTACCGGGCCACACGCGACGCCGGACGCCGGGCTTCGCGCGGCCGTGATCGTGGTCGAAAGCACCGTTGTCGCCGTGGCGCTCACCCAGTCGATCAAGTTGTTGACCGCGCGCGCGCGGCCCTTCGTGGTCTACAACCATCCCTCCCAGCCGGACGAGGGCGGCCTCTACGATTTCAGCGATCCCGATTCCCATCTCAGCTTCCCATCGGGGCACAGCACTGTCGCGGCAGCCCTCGGGGTGGCAACGGCGATGACGGCCACCCTCGAAGAGTCGCCCGCCGCACCGTGGCTCTGGGGCGCTGCGGGAGTGCTCACGGTATCGACCGGGTTCCTGCGCATGATGGCGGAGAAGCACTGGGTCTCGGACGACCTGGGCGGGATCGCCATCGGCGCAGGTTGCGGCGTCCTCTTTCCCCTGCTGCACCGGCGTGGCTCCCTGCTCGGCGGCAGCACGGGTGCTACACCGGTTGTCGCGGCCGTTCCGGGTGGCTTCAACCTGAACTTCGTAGGGAGGTTTTGAGCGGGGGAACCCCCGTCCAACTTGTGGCATCCCACCTCGCAGGTCGCGATCGGGAAGCGAACGGCGCCCCGTTCGCAAGCGTGCTCGCAGGAGGATTTCGCATGACGACAGAACCACCGTCGGAGGGCGTCGCGAGCAAGCTGAGCCCTTATCCCGTCGCGGAGACGATGCGGCGGATCGAGGAGACCGCGCGCCACAAAGGGCTCACGGTCTTCGCTCGAATCGACCACGGCGGGAACGCGCGCGACGTCGGGCTCACGATGCAAGAGGAGCAGCTGATCCTGTTCGGCGATCCACGCGCCGGGACACCATTGATGGTGGCACGGCCACTGGTCGGCCTCGAGCTCCCGCTGCGGGTGCTCGTCTGGCAAGACCCATGGGGCCGCGTCTGGGTGAGCTACGACCAGAGCGCCTTCATCGCCCAGCGGTTCGGGCTGCCCGATGGCCTGGAGAAGAACGTCGCCGGCGTTCCCGCGCTGATCGAACAGGCGCTGCGCTGAGCACATACGTTGACGTACTTCGGGTCCCCACTTTGATTTTGCGATTCAGATGAATGTGAAGCACTATCGATCTGGGGGCACCCAGACAAATGAAGCACGACCGGGTTTCGCTTGCGAGCGCGCTACCAATGCTATGCCTTTTGACGCTCACGGCTTGTGGCGGCGGTGGTGGCGAACCCGAGTGGTACTACCATTTCGTTTGCAATGGCGACCCGGACTGCCTTGCAACAAATTTTGCTAGTGCCCCTTCCGGCACTTCCGATCAGGGTCCCGGAAATGGTGGCTACACAGGTTGCCAGTCGTTGATGCAGTTCGGCAGCAAATTCTGGGGGACTGCTGCCCAGCAATGGTGCGACAACTTGCCGAGCATCGGTCCTGGCGGCGGCGGAGGAGCTGCTCCAGCGATCTCCGGTTTCACCCCGATGAGCGGCGCGCCCGGGACTTCGGTAACGGTGACGGGGAGCAACTTCCCCACCAATATTGCCGATATCACCGTGACGGTGTCAGGCGTCACTGCTGCGGTGACCAGCGCATCCAGCACGCAACTGGTCATCACCGTTCCGGCCATGGGAAATGCGACCGGCCCCATCTCGGTCGTCTCGCCTTCTGGGAACGGGACTTCCTCCGCGTCGTTTACGGTGATCGTTCCAAATCCGCTCGGAAGCGCGGCGATCAGGAAAATCGCGCCCGGATACACCCATACCTGCGCCCTTCTCGCGGACGACACCGTGAAATGCTGGGGCAGCAATGGTTTCGGGCAACTGGGAGACGGTACCACCTCGCCCTCCTCGGGTGCTGTGATCGTGGCGGGTGTCGCCAATCCGGTCGACATCGCGGTCGGGACGTCTTTTTCGTGCGGAATCTTCGGAGCGTCTTCAGGAGCCTCGTCTGGGTCCGTCAAATGCTGGGGTCTGGGGACGTCAGGCCAGCTTGGCGACAATCTGAGCACGAGCTCGGCAACCCCTGTTTCGGTGAGCTCCGTGAGCACGGCCAGCCAGATTTCAGCGAGGGCCAATCACGTTTGCGCGCTCCTGACCAGCGGCCAGGTCGTGTGTTGGGGTGAGGGAACTTCGGGCCAATTGGGCAACAACAGTACTTCCAATTCTCCCGTCCCGGTCGCCGTCGTGGGGACGGGCCCCGATAACTACGCCGTCGTCAATGCCCAGGGACAACCTGCATCGACGAAGGCCTTTCAGGTGAGCGCCGGCGACGCCCACACTTGTGCCAGGGTCTCCACTTCGAATGGGTCGGCGGGCCTGGGCATCAAGTGCTGGGGTGCGACCAATCACGGCGAGCTCGGCGATGGCTCGGCGTTCTGCCAGGTCGGTACGATCTGCGACCCCAAGAATCCCAACCCCGTTCCGCAGTACGTCGGCGGATTGACCAGCGCTTTCCATATCGCGGCGGGAGCTCACCACACCTGCGTGGCACTGACCTCAGGAGGGGCCAGGTGTTGGGGTCAGGGCGACATGGGCCAGCTTGGAAATGGTTCGAACGTCCATTCCAGCAGCCCCGTGCTGGTTTCTGGAATGTCCGGGGCGACGGCTGCTTCAGCCGGAACGGGGTTTTCTTGCGTCTCGAGCAATGGAGCCCTGAAGTGCTGGGGACGAAACAACAACGGCCAGCTGGGCAACGGCGCAACTTCCAACTCGTCCACTCCGGTCACGACGACGGCAGTCGCCGCTGGAAACTACGACCCGACGACGTTGATCGGCGGCAATCAAGAAACGTGCATGAAGCTCGCCGACAACACGGCGTTTTGTTTCCCCTGAGGGAGCGCCGGCTCACTCGACGGTCCGCAGCCAGCCGCCGTCCACGTAGTAGGTCGAGCCCAGGCAATAGCTCGCCCGGGGCGAACAGAGGAACGCGTAGAAGTGGGCCAGCTCCTCGGGCGTCGCGAACCGGCCGATGGGCGCGTTCTCCTTCGCGATGCCGTCCAGATATTCCTCCGGAGTCTTCCCGGTCCCGGCGGTGAGGATGCCCGCGGTCTTGCGCCAGTCCGGCGTCAAGACGAGCCCCGGGTTGATCGCGTTCACCCGGATTCCGTCCTTGACGAGCTCGTTGGCCAGGCACTTGGAGAACATCACCAGCGCGGCCTTGGTGGTGTTGTAGATGGGCTCGTACCCGAGCGGTTGCTTTGCGCAGATCGAGGCGGTGTTGAGGATCACGCCGCCGCCTCGCTTGCGCATCAGCGGCACCAGGCCGCGGGAGAAGCGGACCGCAGCCATGACGTGGAGGTCCCAGTAGTATTGCCAGCGATCGTCGCCGCCCTCCATGATCGTCTCGGAGCTGCCGGTGCCCGCGTTGTTGACCAGGATGTCGACGCCGTCGAAGGCGGAGGCGACGCGCGCGCAAGCCCGCTCCACGTCAGAGGCCTTGGAGACGTCGGCCGCGATCGCCAGCGCCTTCACACCGTGCGCCGCCGCGATCTCGCCTGCCTCGCGCTCCGCCCGCATGCCGTCGCGGGCTACGATCGCCACGTCCACTCCTTCCGCCGCGAGCGCGTGCGCCACGGCAAGGCC
>Ga0137397_10003321_pt1 | contig 11222 bp, 8 predicted proteins | sample czorhiz116metaG_FD_106658 | JGI IMG/M metagenome (GOLD analysis project Ga0137397, IMG submission 106658) | Vadose zone soil microbial communities from Angelo Coast Range Reserve, California, USA - czorhiz1.16 metaG | ecosystem: Environmental > Terrestrial > Soil > Vadose zone | place: USA...
GAGGCGGCCGCTCTCCTGACGGAGGGCCGGCTCCTCGGTCGCGCAACGGGGCATGGCGAATGGACAGCGGGGGTGGAAGCGGCAGCCGCCGGGCGGATCGAGAGGGCTCGGCACCTCGCCCGAGAGGACGATCTCGTCACGCCGCTCGTCCAGATGCACGGGAAGCGCCGCGGAGAAGAGCGCCTGCGTGTAGGGATGCTTCGGGGCCACGGCCACCGCTTCCGCCTCTCCCCACTCGACGATCTTGCCCAGATACATGACGGCGATGTGATGGCTCATGTGGGCGACCGCGGCCAGATCGTGGGCGATGAAGAGATAGGAGACGCCGAGGCGCCGCTGGAGATCGCGCAGCAGGTTGAGGATCTGGGCGCGGATCGACACGTCGAGGGCGGACACCGGCTCGTCGAGGACGATCATCTTCGGAGAGAGGGCGAGGGCGCGCGCGATGGCGATGCGCTGGCGCTGCCCGCCGGAGAACTCGTGAGGAAAGAGGCCGACCGAGCGCTCCGGCAGCCCGACCATGTCGAGCAGATCGAGCACGCGACGCCGGCGCGCCGCTCCGTCGAGCCGCTCGTTGATCACGAGCGGCTCCGCGATGATGGCGCCCACCCGCATGCGCGGGTCGAGGGAAGCATAGGGGTCCTGGAAGACCGCCTGCACCGCGCGCCGGTAGCGGCGGAGCCCCGGCCGCCCGAGGGCGAGAACGTCTTCTCCCTGGAAGCGGATGCGGCCGCTCGTCGGCTTTGCTAAGGCCAGGATCAGCATCGAGGTCGTGGTCTTGCCGCAGCCTGACTCGCCCACGAGGCCCAGGGTCATCCCCGCGTCGATCCGGAACGACACGCCGTCGACGGCGCGCACGAGCCCCGCCGACCAGCCGAGGAGCCCCCGCCGCACGGGAAAGTGCTTGGTCAGGTCGGAGACCTCGAGCAGGCCGCCGTTGTCCGTCGGAGCGCTGGGGATCTTCGCGGGCAGCTCAGGATCGACCACGGGCGACCATCACGCCGGCGCCTGCAGCCAGCAGCGGCTGCTGTGCCCGGGCGCCACCGCCAGCTCGGGGGGCGCCTCGTTGCAGCGATCCATGACCCTGGGACAGCGGGCGGCGAAGGCGCAGCCGGCGGGGAGCCGGGCGAGGTCGGGCGGCTGGCCCTCGATGGCCGTGAGGCGGTCGAGCTTGGCGCCGAGGCGCGGGACGGATTCGAGCAGGGCCTGCGTGTACGGATGGCGAGGCGAGGTGAAGATCTCGCGCACGGGCCCCATCTCCACGATCCGCCCCGCGTACATCACGGCCACCCGCTCGCACATCTTGGCCACGATGCCGAGATTGTGGGTGACGAAGATCATGGCGAAGTGGTGCCGCTCCTGGAGCTCCTTGAGGAGTCCGAGGTATTGCGCCTGGATGGTCAGATCCAGGCTCGTGGTGGGCTCGTCGGCGATGAGGAGACGCGGAGGCGCCGCGATGGCCATGGCCCCCACCACCCGCTGTCGCATGCCGCCCGAGAGCTGATGCGGGAAGCCGCGCAGACGCGTCTCGGGCGACGGGATGCGCACGGAGGCCAGAAGCTCGGCCGCCCGCCGCCTCAGCGTCGCGCCGCGAAGCCCGTGATAAGCGGCCACCGGCTCGCGCAGCTGCATGCCGATGGAGAACACCGGGTTGAGCGAGCTCATGGGGTCCTGCAGGATCATGGCCACCTTGCGCCCGCGGATGCGCTGCATCTCCTTCTCGCTCTTGGTCAGGAGCTCGTCACCGTCGAGCAGCACCGTACCCTCGAGCACGCCGGAGGCGGAGCGCGGAGTGAGGCGGACGATGCTGAGACACGTCATGCTCTTGCCCGATCCGGATTCGCCGACCAGGCCCAGCGTCTCGCCCTCTCGCACGGCGAAGGAGACGCCGTCGACGGCCTTGACGGTGCCCCAGCGGGTGACCAGGTGCGTGCGCAGGTCGCGCACCTCGATGACGGGCGGCCGCGCGGACGCGGGACTCGTCATAGCTGACGGAGCTTCGGATCCAGGGTGTCCCGCAGCCAGTCGCCGAGCAGGTTGAAGGCGAGGACGACGAGGAGGATGGCCAGGCCGGGGAAGAACGACACCCACCACGCGCTCGTCACGAACTCGCGCCCTTCCGCGATCATGGAGCCCCAGGCCGGCGTGGGCGGCGGAATGCCCGCCCCGAGAAAGGAGAGCGAGGCCTCCACGATGATGACGTAGCCGATCTGGAGCGTCACCAGCACCACCAAGGTATTGAGCGTGTTGGGCAGGAGGTGCCGGCTGATCACGCGCCACGCCCCCGCCCCCGCGATGCGGGCCTGGGCGATGAAGTCGAGCTCCATCAAGGTGAGGACCTGCCCGCGGATGACGCGCGCGTATCGCGCCCACAGGATGACGGCGATGGCGACGACGACGTTGGCGAAGCTCGGCCCCACCGTCACGGCCAGGATGAGGGCGAGCAGGATCACCGGGAAGGACATGGTGGCGTCGGTCAGACGCATGAGCACCGCGTCCACGCGCCCACCGGAGTAGCCGGCCACCAGCCCCACCGCGGCTCCGAAGGCGCTGGCCAGGAGCACCGTGACCACGCCCGCCGTCAGCGAGACGCGCGAGCCATAGAAGATGCGCGAGAGCATGTCGCGCCCGAGGCGATCCGTGCCGAGCGGATGCTGCCAGCTTCCGCGCTCGTCCCAGACGGGAGGCCGGAACCGACTGCGCAGCGACTGCTCCTCGGGATCCGCAGGGCTGATGACGGGCGCCAGGATGGCGATGAGGACGAATATTGTGATGATGCCGAGGGGAATGACGGGCAGCCCCCGGTCGCGGAGCCTCCTCCACGCCCGTGGCTCCGCCACGGGCAAAGCGGTGGCGCTCTCCATCGGATCAGCGCGCATGGCGTATCCGCGGATCGATGACCGCGTAGAGCAGATCGACCCCGAGGTTGACCACGGCCACGATGGCCGCGGTGGTCAGGACCACCGCCTGGATGACGGGGAAATCGCGGGACGAGATGCCCTCATAGGCGAGCCGCCCCAGCCCCGGCCAGGCGAAGACCGTCTCCACCACGATGGCGGTGGTGACGAGGATGGCGAAGTAGATGCCCGCGAACGTCACCACGGGGATGAGGGCGTTCTTGAGCGCGTGGAGCCATACGACCCGGCGCTCGACCACGCCCTTGACGCGGGCCAGCTTGACGTACTCCGAATCGAGCACCTCGAGCATTCCGGAGCGCAGGAGCCGCATCATTCCCGCCACCACGAACCAGCCCAGCGTGAAGCCGGGAAGGATATAGCTCGCGAAGCCCGAGATGCCGCCCGCGGGAAGCCACTGCAGCCGCCCGGCCACGAACTCCACGAGCACGATGGCCACCCAGAAGGTCGGCAGCGACTGACCGAGCACCGCGATCACCTGGGCCGTGCGGTCGATCCACGTCCCCTTGTTGACGGCGGCCAGAACGCCCAGGGGAAAGGCGAAGGAGAGCGAGACGCACATGGCGAACAGCGCCAGGCGCAGCGAGTTGGGCAGCCGCTCCCGGATGAGCTCGCTGACGGGCCGTCGCGCCCGCAGCGACGTGCCGAAATCCCCGGTCACCGCCTTGCCCACGAAGGAGAAATACTGCTCTACGTACGGCCGATCGAGACCGAGATAGCGCCGGGCATAGGCGTAGTCCTCCTCGGAGGCGGACATGGGCAGGATCAGGTGGAGAGGATCGCCGGTGGCCCTGGCCAGGATGAAGACAACGACCGAGAGAATGGCCAGGGCCACCAGCGACTGGAAGACCCGTGACAGGATGAAGCGGATCACTGCGCGCGCGTCACCTCGCCGCTATTTCCCCGAAGCCAGCTGGTCGAAGAAGAGGTCGTACATGACCGAGCCCGGGTTCCACTTGCCCAGGGTCTTCGAGGTGGCGTAGGGCGAGTGCAGATAGACCACCGGGACACCGTAGTGCTCGCTGCGCAGGCGCGTGAAGATGTTCCGCATCAAGGCGTTGATCTTGTCCCGGTCGGTCTGGCGCATCACCTGCGCGATCATGCCGTCGATCTCGGGATCGCCCACGGTGTCATTGGCCTTGGAGGGCGTGTACGCCATCTTCTCGAGGAGAGCGTAGGCGCCGATCCAGTCGCGGTTGGCGATGTTGTAGTAGCCCACGGCGCCGGGTGCCTTGCGGTCGACCCAGATCTTGCGGAAGCCCGGGTAGTCGAGCGGCACGATCTTGGTCTTGATGCCGATCTTCTGCCAGTAGCCGCTCACCGCCTCCGCGAAGGCCTTGCCCTCCGGGAGCCCGGGGAGCTGGAAGGCGTACACCTCCTGCGAGAAGCCACCCGCGAAGCCGGCATCGGCCAGGAGCTTCTTCGCCCGCGCCGGATCGTAGGGATACACCATCTCCGGCGTCACTTTGAAGCCGATATCGCGGAACGACCAGGAAAGCCCCAGGGGGATCGACGCGGGATCGGCCTTGCCCGCGAAGATCGCCTGGGCGATCTCCGCCCGGTCGACGGCGAGGTTCATGGCCTCGCGCACCCGCTTGTCGGCGGTGGGCTGCCCGTCGCGGGGCAAGATCCAGTACATGGTGAGAATCGCCTCTTCCTTCCGGAAATGTACGGGATAGCCTTCCTTCTCCAGCTCGGCCACCCGCTCGCGGCTGATATCGGCGACGTCGACTTCCCCGCGTCGCAGGAGGGCGATGCGCGTGGTCTCCTCGGACACCAGCCTGAACATCATGGTCTTGTACCTGGGCACGCCGATGCGCCAATGATTGTCCACGGCGGCGAGCTTGATGTGCGAGCCCGTCACCTGCTCCACGAACTTGTAGGGGCCGCTCCCCACCGGCTTGCGGGCAAAGGCATCGTCCCCGTTGGCCTCGATGTACTTCTTGGGCAGCACCATGCCCTCTGTGGAGAGGGTCCGGGAGAGGTACGTCGGGATGATGAGAGTCGGCTCCTTGGTGACGATGATCACGCGATCCGGGGCGGGCGTCTCGATGTCCTGGATGAGGGTCCGGAGGGGGCCGGCATAGCCCGTGGTGGAGCGCTTGCCCATGGCGCGCTGGAGGCTGAACTTGACGTCCTCCGACGTCACCTCGTCGCCGTTGTGAAACTTCACCCCCTTGCGAAGGTGGAAGGTCCAGCGCTTGTGGTCGGTCGAGTTCTCCCAACGCATGGCGATCCCGCCATCTCGCGACGGCTGACCTTCGGGGGTGGTGCCGACGAGGTAGTCGAACATCGGCGAGAGGTAGTACTTGACGATGTGACCGCCCAGGACCGGATCCAGCACTTCGGTGGAGAAGCTCGACAGGGCGACCGAGAGCTCTGGCTTGACCTGAGCCCAGCCCGCCGTGGCGGGAACGAGGGCCAGCGCGACAAAGAGCAGGGACATCGTCACGATGTGGAGCGCACTCCTCATGGTTCCTCCTGATGTCGAGTTTCGCCTTGGGATCGGCGAGAAAAGAGCGGCTAGGCCGCGGTGTAGCCTCCGTCCACGGGCAGGGCGACCCCGGTGACGAAGCCAGCTTCGTCACTCGCAAGGTACAGAATTGCCGCCGCGATGTCCTCGGGCTGGCCGAAGCGGCCCAGGGGATGGCGCTCCCGCATGGGTTGCAACCAGGCAGGATCGGCCATGAAAGGCTTGGTCATGGGCGTCTCGATGACGCCCGGGCACACGCAGTTGACGCGGACCTTCGGCGCCCACGTCAGCGCCATCGTCCGCGTCAGGTTGACCACACCGCCCTTCGAGGCCGCGTACGCGGGCGAGAGAGAGCCCCCCACCAGACCATAGATGGAGGCGAGATTCGTGATCGAGCCGTGACCACTCGCGGCCAGCGCCTCGAGGGCAGCCCGCGAGGCAAGGTAGGTGCCGCTGAGATTCACGTCGAGCACGCGTGTCCATTCCTCGAGGGGCGGCGTGGCCTCGCGCCGCTTCCCGCTCACCCCCGCGGAGTTCACGAGCGTGGTCAGCCGCCCGTAGCGATCGAGCGTCGTCTGAACCATCAGGGCGCAGCCACGCTCGTCGGTCACGTCCACGCCGAGCTCGACCGCCTCCCCGCCCGCCTCGGCGATCGCCTTGGCCGTGGCCTGCGCCGCCTCTCGCGCGCGATCCGCGCACATGACGCGGGCGCCCTCCGTGGCGAAGCGCAGCGCGGTGGCGCGCCCGATCCCCGAGCCCGCCCCCGTCACGATCGCCACCTTGTCCCTCATCCGCATGGCGGCCATCGCCTCCCCTACCCTATCCGCACTCCTTGGCCCGCTCAACCGTCGCCCACCTCACCTCTCCTCGTCCCGGCCCGCCTCGACGGGCTAGCCCTTCTCGATGATGTAGATGTGGCGCATCATGTCCACGTAGATATTGCCGTCGATCACGTTCTGTCCCTGCTTGTTCTTCTCGATGCCCTTGACCCAGGGCTTGGCGGCGGCAAAGCGCACGACCCACGCCACGGGCACGTAGCCCACGTCCGTCTGCATGATCTCTTCGGCCTTCTTGTAGTGCTCGAGCCGCTTCTTCGGATCGCGGGTGTCGCGTCCGGCTTCCAGCTCCTTGTCGAAGGCCTCGTTGACCCAGGCCTGCCGCCTGCCGGTCGTCTTCTTGCCGTAGAAGGTGTCGAAGTACTCGTTGTGCGGGTCTGGATAGTCCATGAACCAGCGGATCCACACGAACTGCAGATCCTGCTTCCAGAGGCGCTCGCGGAATACGCGCTGCTCCAGCACCTCGAGATCGGTCTTCATGTTGAGGCTGTCGAGGAGCACGGCCTGCACCGCCTCGGCCAAGGGCTTGGAACCGAGGCCTTCCTCGCGCATCGACAGGGTGATCTTCGGCCAGTTCTTGCCGCCCTCGAACGGAGTTCCCTTGAGCTGCTCGAGGGCCGCTTTCTTGTCGAAGCGCTGGATCGCCTTGATCTTCGGATCGTCAACGGCGCCGGGGAAGCCCGGCGGAATCATGGACCAGGCTGGCACGGCAAGACCCTGGCTGACCTTGACGACGTTCTCGCGATCGATGGCGTGCGCCACCGCCCGGCGGACTTTGAGGTTGTCGAAGGGTGGCTTGGTCGCCTGCGGGAGCAGGTACCAGGTGCCGGGAAACGGATACTGGAAGACGTCCTTCTGCATGCGAGGATCGGCCTGAAGCTTTTTGAGATCGCCCGGCTGGAGCCAGGTCAGGTCCAGCTCGTTGTTTTCGTAGGGAAGCGCACCGGCCTGCACCGGGATAATCGGAACGACGGCCTTCTCCACATGCACGTCCCTGGCGCCGAAGAAGTGCGGATTCTTCCTGAGCACCATCTGCTTGTTGTGGTCCCACTGCTCGAGCACGAATGGTCCATTGGTGACGATATTGCCGGCCTCGGTCCACTTGTCACCGTGCTTCTCGACGGCGCCCCGATGCGCGGGGAGCGCGGCCAAATAGGCGGCCAGCACGGGGAAATAGCCGCGGGGGCCCTCGAGGGTGACTTCGAGAGTCCAGTCGTCCTTGGCCTTGACTCCGACCTCGTCGCGGTTGGTGACTTGCTTCTTGTTGAAGGCTTCACCGTTCTTGATGTCGTAGAGGAAGGCGGCGTAGGGGGCCTTCGACTCGGGATCGAGCTGGCGCTTCCACGACCACTCGAAGTCACGGGCGCTCACCGGCGAGTTGTCGGACCAGCGGCTGTCCTTGCGGATGGTGAACGTCCACACGGAGCCGTCCTTGTTGCTCTGGACCTTGGTGGCCAGGTACGGCTCGGCCACGAGATCGGCATTGAACACCATGAGCCCGGCGAACTGCCACGCCACGCCCGTGCAATAGAGGTCCTTGTTGAAGTCATGGCTGGACGGGTCGTTCTGCCAGGGGCCGCCGCCGCCCAGGCGCATGACCTGCTCCTTGGCCAGCTTCTCGCCGGGAGCGAGCTTGAAAGCCTTCGCGGCCTCGGCCCTGGTGGCGAAGCCCAGCCCTCCGAAGGCGGCCATGGCGCCCACCACCTTCAGAAAATCGCGCCGGCCGACCCCCAATACCTGCAGGCGCTGCTCGAACAGAGCCAGCTGCTCGTCGGGTATTCGCATGAAGTGTCTCCTTGCCTTTCTAGTTCATCTTCGGATCGAGGGCGTCACGCACCCCGTCTCCGAAGAAGGTGAAGGACAGCATGGTGATGGCGATGGCGATGGAGGGAAAGACACACAGGTGCCAGTACGAGCGCAGGTACTGCTGATTCTCTCCCACCATTTGTCCCCAGGACGGGGTCGGGGGATTGATTCCCACCCCGATGAAGGACAGCGCGGCCTCCGTGAAGATGGCCTCGGGAATGCCGAAGGTGACCGACACGACGATGGGCGTGAGGGCGCTCGGCAGCACGTGCTTCGTGACGGTCCGGACGAACCCGGCGCCCAGGGCGCGGGCGCCCTCGACGAACTCCTTCTCCTTGATGGACAGAACCTGGGCGCGGGTCTGGCGCGCGATGCCCACCCAGCCGGTGAGCCCGATGGCGATGAAGATGTTCATGAGCCCCGCCCCGAGCATGGACATGATGAGGATGACGAAGAGCAGCCGCGGAAAAGCGTACATGACATCGATGAAGCGCGTCAGGAAGAGATCCACGCGGCCCCCGAGATAGCCGGCCACGAGCCCGATGGGTACGCCGATCATGACGATGATGACCTGCGCGCCCACGCCCACGAGCATGGACACCCGCGCCCCGTAGATCATCCGCGAGAGCACGTCGCGGCCGAGCTGATCTGTGCCGAGGGGAAACTCCCGCGAAGGAAACTCGTAGATCTTGCCGAAATTGGCCTTCGTATAGGAGTAGGGCGCGATGAAGTCTGCGCAGATCGCCACGAGGCACAGCAGTATCACGGTCACGCCACCGAGGACCGCGAGCTTGTTGCGCAGGAGCCGCCGCCAGGCATCCCGCCAGAGGTTCGAGGTCTGCGTGGACGGCGCCGCCGCGAGTCCGGCGGCGGCGAGGCTAGTACCGGATGCGGGGGTCGATAAGGCCATAGGCGAGATCCACGAGGAGATTCATGAGGGCGAGGAAGGCGCCATAGATCAGGACCACCGCCATGATCATGGGGTAGTCCCGCCCCGTCATGGATTGCACGAAGAAGCGCCCCATGCCGGGCACGCGGAAGATGGATTCCACGAAGAAGGATCCCGTCCCCACCGCGGCGAACATGGGGCCGAGCAAGGTCACCACCGGGATCAAGGCGTTCTTGAGCACATGCTTGAGCACGATGGGCTGCTCGGCGAGGCCCTTGGCGCGCGCGGTGCGAATGTAGTCGGACCGGATGACCTCGACCATGCTCGAGCGCGTGAAGCGAGCGATGATGCCGAGAGGCCCCAGGGCCAGCGTGACGGCGGGGAGCACCCAGTCCCTCGGCGATCCCCACCCTCCCGTGGGAAAGAGGGGGATGATGAACGAGAAAAGGACGATGAGGAAGACGGCGAGGACGAAGTTGGGGAGGCTGACGCCAAGCGTGGCGAGGCTCACGCAGACATAGTCCCACGAGCGGTTCTGATAGACGGCAGCCAGGATGCCGAGGGTGACGCCGCCCGCGATCGCGATGGCCAGAGCCATGGCGCCGAGGAAGAGCGAGATGGGAAAGGTCTCGACGAGGATCTCGCTCACCGTCCGCGTCTTGTAGACGAAGGATTGTCCGAAGTCGCCCCGGAGCGATTTACCGAGGAAGATGCCGAACTGCTCCCAGAGGGGCTTGTCGAGGCCGTAGGCCTCCGCCAGGTTCTTCTGCGCCTCGGGAGAGAGCGGGTTGGCGCCCTCGGCAACGGGATCGAGCGGGCTGCCCGGCGTGGCGTGCATGACGAGGAAAGTCACCAGCGCCATGGCGAGAACCGTCGGGATCAGCCAGAGGAGTCGCTGAATCGTGTAGGTGAGCACCGGGTCTCCCTGGTCACCTGCCGGCCGGACGCGACCTGGGGTTCATCGGGTGCGGTCACTATCGGCAAAGCCCTCCGGGAAGTCAAGCGGGAAGTGGTATCTTCGGTCGTATGACGACGGTGGCGCTCACCCTCCTGCCGGCGGGGCGGACGCTCGACGTCGAGGCGGGATCGAGCATCCTCAAGGCGGCCCACGCCGCCGGCGTGGACATCGAGGCGACGTGCGGCGGTCGTGGTCGCTGCACTTCGTGCCGCGTCAAGCTCGTGACGGGCGCCATCCCGCCCCCCACCATCATGGACGAGGTGCAGCTCGGCGACGCGCTCGTCCGCGAGGGCTATCGCCTCTCCTGCCAGTGCCGTATCAGCGATGCGGTCACGGTCCAGGTCTCACCTCCCGTGGACGACCGCACGTTCCAGATCCTCGGGGGCGAGCGGCCGGAAGGCGCGCCCGTGCCCGTACGCATCGAGGCGGGCATCGCGAAGGCTGTGGTCCGCGTCACGCTCCCCGCCGAAGAGCATCACCAGACGTCCGATCTCGAGGCGGTGCTCGAGGCCGTTGGCGGAACACCGGAGGACTGTGCCCCCGAAGCGCTCAAGACCTTGCCCGCGGCGCTCCGGGAGCATGGCGGCGAGGTCACGGTGGCGACCTTCGGCTCCCGCATTCTCTCGATCGAGGCGGGCGACACGCACCTGCACAAGTTCGGCCTCGCCATCGACATCGGCACCACGAGCGTGGTCTCGACCCTGCTCGAGCTCGAGTCGGGCGAGCAGATGGCCTCCGTGTCGAGCCTCAACCCACAGGCCGTGTTCGGAGGCGACCTCATGTCGAGGATCGCCTTCGCGCAGTTCGACGCGGGCAACCTGCGCAAGCTCCAGACGCGCATCCTCGGGCTCCTCAACCAGCACGTGGAGGCGCTCGTGCGGGACTCGGGCGTGCCTGCCAAGTGGATCTACAAGGTGACCATCGTCGGCAACACGTGCATGCACCACATGCTCCTGGGCATCGATCCTTCCCATCTCGGCCTCGCCCCCTACGCGCCGGTGATGCGGCATCCGCTCGTGCTCTCCGCCCGGGAGCTCTTCCTCAAGGTCAATCCCGAGGCGCGCGTCTGCTTCCTGCCCATCGTGGCGGGCTTCGTGGGTGCGGACGCGGTCGCCGTGGCCCTCGCCACGCGCATGGATGAGACACCGGAGATCCGCATCGCCGTCGACATAGGCACCAACGGCGAGGTGCTCCTGGGCTCGCGCGATCATCTCTGGGCCTGCTCTGCTCCCGCCGGCCCGGCCCTCGAGGGCGCGCAGATCCGGCACGGCATGCGCGCGGCCATGGGCGCCATCGAACGCGTGGCCCTCGCGGACGGCGATCTCGTCCTCCACACCATCGGGGA
>Ga0137397_10003328_pt1 | contig 11216 bp, 9 predicted proteins | sample czorhiz116metaG_FD_106658 | JGI IMG/M metagenome (GOLD analysis project Ga0137397, IMG submission 106658) | Vadose zone soil microbial communities from Angelo Coast Range Reserve, California, USA - czorhiz1.16 metaG | ecosystem: Environmental > Terrestrial > Soil > Vadose zone | place: USA...
CGAGCGCGCCCGTCGCGTGCAGCAGCCTCCCGGGCACCATGGACGTCTTCGCCCTGGGCGCGTCCGGCAACCTCTTGCACAGCCCCTGGGACGGAAAGGAGTTCGCCGAGTTCGAATCGCTCGGGGCCGCCGTGACCGACGGCGGCGCCCCCGTGGTTCCGCCCATCTCGGTCGCGGCGTGCGGCGTTCGATCGATCGCGGTCGCGACGCGGGGGCCGCGCGGCGACTTGCTGGTGAAGTGGTGGGACGGCACGAAATGGTCGCCCTTCGCTTCGCTCGGACTCGGTGCCGAGCCCGACCAGATCTATCCGGCCGTGAAGGTGCCCGTGCCGCTCTCCGGCCCCCCGGTCTGCGCCGGCGGCGGCTCGACGCGCCTCGACGTGTTCGCCCGCGGGCAGCGCGGAGATCTGCTGCACAAGTGGTGGAACGGGCAAGACTGGACGGCGTTCGAATCCGTGGGCTGCCCGGCCACGCCGCAAGGCGCCCTGATCCCGTTCACTTCCGCCTCCGTCGCGTGTGCGTGGGGAAAGTTCCAGCTCGACGTGTTCGCGCGCGCCAGCGACGGAAAATTGTACGCCGCCACTTGGAGCGGCAGCGGTCCGATCGCTCCTCCGCTCGTCTGATCTCTTCGGCGCCAGTGACGGCGCAAGAAAGCTCCATGACGTGGGGCGCCTTGATCCCCGAACCCGCATCTGCCTAGCAGGCACGGAATGTGGGCCGGCATCCCGTCGGCTCGCGGCAGTTGCTTATCCCAGTCCGTCTTGAAGTTCAGTCAGGAGGATGAGCCGTGTCCGATAAGACTTGGATGTCTCCGGAGGAGTTGGCGAAGTGCTCCCGCGCGTATGATGTCGATTCGGAGGACTTCTGCTCCCCGATCCCCACCCAGAACGTATCGAACGGCGAGTACCTGCCGAAACCTCAGAGCGAGAAGCAGAAGGAGGTCGAAGCCCGGATCAAGGAGCTCGCCGACTCTGCCTCGAAGAAGCTGGGGGTCAGCCGCCGCGACTTCCTTGCGAGCTCAGGCGGGATGGCGGCCTCGCTCATGGCCATGAATGACGTCTACGGCAAGTTCTTCGACGTCGACAAGGCTGAGCTGTTCGAACCTGGCGCCTCCGAGGGGCACGGGCTACCCTCGGATACCTTCGTCGTCGACGACCAGCTCCACTTCGTGCGCGGGAACACGAGGACCACGTTGGGCGCTCCGGCCCTGAGGGCGATTGCCCAGGGCGGCCAGACCCGGGAGGGGAACTTCTACTCCGACGCGTACGGGTTCGCGCAGAACCCGTTCAACCCGGACAACCTCGGGGACGAGACGCACAACGAGCCGTACTATCCCTGGAACAAGGCGTTGACGGCCGAGTACCTGGCGAATCCGAAGAAGTACGTAAACGAAGTGAATGCGTACACGGCGCCCTACTCGGGGGTCCAGAACCTGGACGCGAAAGGCGCTGGAGACGCCTTCCACTTCCTGAGGTTCATCAAGAGCATCTTCCTCGACAGCCAGGTCACGGTCGGGCTGATCAGCAACGTCACCACCTTCGTGGACGCTCAGCCGGGCACCAACCTTCCGGTCACCAACGTCGACGAGGCCCGCACTGCCGAGATCCTGACCGCCGCGCAGACGGCGAACGCGCGCAACTTCATCAACGACATCGCCGGGTCGCGCCGCGCGATGGCCCACGGCCTCATGTACATGGGGAAGGCCAACCTCGAGTACATCCAGTACCAGGTCGAGAACCACCGGCCCGACGCGTGGAAGGGGTACTGCGTCACCCACGCGGCGCAGCCAGGGAGGTCGGCGCTGTCCACCGGGCCGGGCAAGAACCGGGCTCCGCTCGACACGTCACCCAACGCCACCATGAAGCTGTGGAGGCACGACGACGAGGAGGTCGCTTACCCGACGTTCGAGCTGATCTCGAAGTACGCAAAGAGGCTCAAGGGCGAGATCCCGGGGATCAACAACATCTGCGTCCACAAGGGTCTGGCGCACGGCCTGCCCGACATCCCCGAGTACGGGCATCCCGCGGACATGCCAGCCGCTCTTCACGACTTCCCCGACCTGAACTTCATCACCTACCATTCCTGCATCAAGGATACCTTCTTCGACTACTTCGCCTGGCAGGAGGTGGTGGCCGCCGAGAGGGGAGATCGCGGCTCGACCCGGGTCGTGCAGGGCAAGCGGGTGCCCGACATCTCCTGGACGACCGAGTTCTGCGACCTCACCGGGAGGTTCAAGAACTCCTATGCCGAGCTGGGGAGCACCTTCGCAGGCTCGATCATCACGTTCCCGACGCTCTGGGCCCACATCATCGGGCAGCTCCTCATGTTCAAGGGCGAAGACAACATCGTCTTCGGATCGGACTCGCTCTGGTACGGGACGCCGCAGTGGCAGCTGGAGGCCTTCTGGCGCTTCCAGATCCCCGACAAGATCCGCGAGAAGTGGGGATACCCGAAGATCACCGAGACCGCCAAGCGCAAGATCCTGGGCCTGAACGCGGCGCGGATCTACGGCTTGGACAGCAACGTCAAGAAGTACAACGCCGTTCCGTCGAATTACGCCTCGCTCGTGCCCAAGCAGCTGAAGACGCTTCTCGAGCTCGACAACGGCAAACCCGACATGACCGCCGAGAACGACAATCTGTCGAAGATCAAGGCCAGGTACCTGGAGGCGGGCGCAGAGCGTAACAACATGCGCTACGGCTGGGTCCGGACCCGGACCTGAGGTCGTAAGCTCCGGGGGACGAGCGGCCGCGGTCGTCCATCGCGGCAGCCCTCCCCCGGGGGCACGCCTGGAATGTCGGAGGGGTGCTTCTCCAGCCATGCGCGCCAGGCCCCGCGATCCTTCGCGTACAGTGTCTTTCCTAAATCCATCTGGAGCAGGCCTCAGTTGCCGAAAAACCCGAGCAGCTCCTGCAGTGTCTCTTCCGGTGCCTCTTCAGGCACGTAGTGGCCGCACGGCAACGCGCGGCCGCGGACGTCGGTCGCGCGCTCGCGCGAGGTGGCCAGGACGTCGAACATTTGCGCGACGCGGCCCTTCTCGCCCCAGAGAGCGAGCACCGGGCACGCCACTTTCGCCGCCAGGTCCGCCGCGTCGTGTTCGAGATCGATGCTCGCCGCCGCGCGGTAGTCCTCACAGGCCGCGTGAATCACCGCAGGATCGCGGAACGCCCGGACGTACTCGGGCACGTGGCGATGGTGTTCAAGAGCAGCCGCGCCTGGGAGCCTGGGAGTTCGGCCTCCGCCGCAGCTACGTGGCCGCCGCGTGAAACCTTTCCTGTCCGTTCTCGCCTTTCGCACAGGGCCAGTTGACGCTCACCGCAAGTTGCCAGAAAGACCCGGACGACGAGTGAGGTCCGAGGCGAGCGACGCCCTACGCGAACCCATAACTACGCTTACCGACGCACCCGTTTGACAAGTTAATAAATGAATATGGGCGATCCCACGACGCGACTGCTGATCGCGCTCGGCTTCGACCCGATCGCATTCGTAGTCTCGCTCGGCCTCACAATCGCGGGCAGCGCCCTCGCTGTATTCATGTTGTCCGCGCCGGCGCGCGGAAGACTCTGGGCGGTCGCTTTCCTGCTCGTCGGAGGATCGCTGCTACTGGCCGGCGGCGTCCACGCACAAAGACAGGAGCCGGCAGTCGTCATCCTTTGCGCATCCGGCGGCGTCAGCCGCCTGAGTGACGGTGGATTTCTTGCGTCCGGCGCCAGCTGCGTCCTGCATGACAGGGAGGGCGGACAGACCTCGGCGGATTCCATCGTCGTCTACGATAGCTCGTTGGGCGCGCCCTAGCTCGGGACACTGCAATGCCGGGCGCCGCCGCGCGACCGGCGACGAATCTGGACCCGCGTGGATGGCGAAAGCACCGGGTCGGAATCTCGGCGCGCAACCCGGGGACCGCGGCCAGCGTCCAGCGCCACAAGAAAGGCGAGTGTTCTGCGGCGCGTTCCCGCGGGTCACCAATTTGGAACCGATTTGTCGTTTGTCCACGGCGTCCGCGCCGTGAGATGCCGCGCCACCGCGAAGCAATTTCGCACCGGGAACGCAGTGTCCGGCAGCAACAAGGAGGACCGCAAGATGAAGACGAGAAAGCTTCTTGGCCTGATCACGTCCGGCATCGTGGCTTCAGCCGTGCAACCCACCTTCCACGCACGCGCCGAGTCCCAGGAAACAGCGAAAGCGGCGGCGTTGCTGCGGCTGGCCACAGGCCAGTACATCACGCCGACGGCGCTGCGCGGCTCGACGCAGCAGTTCCTGAATCCTCAGCTGCCCGCCTATCCGACCTTCGTCGCCGGCGAAGCGGTGCGCTCGCAACTGAGCCCCGACGGCGCCACGCTTGCGATCCTCTGCGCCGGCCAGAACTCGCTCGACGATGCAGCAGGCAACCTCGACGTTGCCAACTCGACTCAGTACATCTTCCTCTACGACGTGAGCGGCGCGCACAAGCAAGCGCCCGTGCTCACCCAGGTGATCCAGCAGACGAACTCCCACGTCGGTCTGGTCTTCTCGCCGGACGGCAAGCTGTACGCCGCGGGAGGCAAGGACGACGCGGTCTACGTCTACACGAAGACCGCCAACACCTGGTCGCGGACCGCGACGATCAGTCTCGGCCATGCCGGCAAGGGAGTCGGCGTCGGCGTCGGGCCCAACGCCAGCGGCCTGGGCATCTCCGCCGACGGCGCCACGCTCGTGGTCGCCAACAACTACAACGACTCGATCAGCGTGGTCGACACGGCGAGCGGCGCCGTCCGTTACGAGCACGATCTGCGCCCCTGGTTCGCCAACAACGAAGGCACCAGCGGCGGCGTCGGCGGCAGCTTCCCCTTCGCCGTCGCCGTCAAGGGCAACGGTACCGCCTACGTGTCTTCGGACCGCGATCGTGAAGTCGTCGTGATCGACATCAGCTCCGCGAGCGCCGGCCGCCTGGTCAAGCGCATCAAGCTCGACGGCAATGCCCTGGGCATGACCCTCTACGCCCAAGGCTCGAAGCTCTTCGTGGCCGAGGACAACGCCGACCAGGTCGCCGTGATCGACACGGCCAGCAACGCGGTCGTTGCGAAGATCGATGCGCGTGCCCCGGCGGGCATGCTGGCCGGATCCCACGAGAATGACGACGGTGAAGACCAGCGTGCCCGCCACACCGGCGCCGCGACCTTCGCGGTCACGCTCGCGCCCGACGGCAAGACCCTCTACGCCGTCAACGCAGGCGCGAACTCGGTGGCGGTGATCCCGCTCCGGGGCGAGCACGCCTACCGGGTCGCCGGCCTCATCCCGACCGCCTACGAACCGCACGACGTGACGTTCAGCGCCGACGGCAGCTGGATGTACATCGTCAACGGCAAGAGCATCACGGGGCCGAACCCCGGTCACCTGGCTGGCTCCACCGCCAACATCACGGTTACGCGCCCGGGCGGCCCGCCAGTCGGTGCCGCTGCGGCCGCTGCGGCCAGGGCCTCGAACCAGTACCAGTTCCAGCTCGAGCGCGCCTCGCTGGTCAGCGCCCCGGTGCCGGCGTCGGAGGATCTCGAGCGCCTGACCATGCGGGTCGCCGCGAACAACTTCTACAGCGCCGATCACGAGGACGACCAGCACACCATGAAGTTCCTGCGCCGTCGCATCAAGCACGTCATCTACATCGTCAAGGAGAACCGCACCTACGACCAGATCCTCGGCGACCTCGGCAACGGCGCCAACGGCGATCCCTCGCTGACCCAGTTCCCCGAGAGCATCACGCCCAACTTCCACCGCCTGGCCCGCCAGTTCGTCACCTTGGACAACTTCATGGATCCGGGCGACGGCAGCATGGACGGCTGGGCCTGGAGCCTGCAGGGCCGTGTCACCAACACGGAGACGATCACCCAGCAGATCAACTACGCCTTCGTCAACCGCGGGCTGTCCTACGAGTCCGAGGGCACGAACCGGAACGTGCCGGTGAACTTTGGCACGGTCGCCGAGCGTGACGCCGCCGCAGGACCGGCAGGGACTACCAGATACTCGGCCGCCACCGCGGGCGTGCCGGGCGGGACCGCGAACGTCCTCACCGGCACTGGCAACCACGCCTCCTCCGATGCTCCCTTCGGCATCCAGGGCGGCTACATCTTCAACGCCGTCATGCAGGCTGGCGGGACCGTGCGGAACTACGGCTTCCTGGTGAACAACATCGGCAGCATCGGCACGAAGGCGTCGCCGATCAGCGATCCGTTCGCCGCGGGTGTGGTGCAGGTCGCGCCGCTCGACCCGTCCCTCGCGCCGGTCACCGACGTCTACTTCCGCGGCTACGACCAGAACTATCCCGATCTGTGGCGCTACAACGAGTGGAAGCGCGAGTTCGACCAGTACGTCGCCAACGGCAACCTGCCCAGCCTTTCGCTCATGCGCGTGAGCCACGACCACATGGGCAGCTTTGGCACGGCGCTGGGTGGCGTGAACACTCCCGAGACGCAGCAGGCTGACGACGACCTCGCGGTCGGCCGGCTGGTCCAGGCCGTGTCGGAGAGCCCCTACGCCGCCGACACGCTGATCATCGTCACCGAGGACGATTGCCAGGACGGCCCGGACCACGTCGATTCGCACCGCGCCACGGCTTACGTCGTGGGTCCGTACGTGAAGCAGGGCGCGGTGGTCAGCACGCATTACAGCCAGGTCAGCGCGCTGCGCACCATCGAGGACATCCTCGGCACGCAGCACCTGAACTTGAACACGGCCTTCCAGCGGCCGATGACGGAGGTCTTCGACATCAAGTCGTCGGGAAGGTGGAGCTACCAGGCCGAGGCATCCACCGTGCTGCAGGGCACGATGCTCGCGCAGGCCCCAGGCGGCCTGGGCGTGCGCTTCGCGAAGGGCCCGCGCGTCAAGCCGAAGCACGATGCCAAGTACTGGGCGAAGGTCACGGCTGGCTTCGACTTTTCCGAGGCCGACCGTGTGCCCACCGCCAGGTTCAACAAAGTCCTGTGGGATGGGCTGATGAGCGGAAGGCCCTATCCTGTGCGGAGCGCATCGAGCCCGGCGGCGCAGAGCGACGAGGACGCGGCGCCATGAGGACACGGGCGGTCGCCGTGGCCGCGCTCTTTGCGGCGGCTACGGCCGGAGCGGGGGCGGAAGAGCCGGGACTCGACGACGCCGCGCTGGAAGCGATCGTCGCTGCGGTAGAGAGCACCGCGACCGCGGTGGACCGCTCATGGCTCTACAACGACCCGGCGCGCGCTCCCGCGCCGGGTCACGCGGTCGGGTTCATGCGCGGCACGTACGGTGGTGGCAGCCCGACGCGCCCGATGGCGGGCAATCTCGCCACCGCGGGCGCCCTCCTCGAGATCGGCGGCGAGGTCGGCCTCGTTGACGGCCTCTCGCTCGTCGCGATCGGCGCCCAGGGAGATGACGGCGCAGGCTCGGGGCAAACCGGGACGATGCTCGGCCTGCGCTGGTCACTGCTGCCGCATACCCTGCGGAGAACACAACTCGTCTTGAGCGGCGGCGTTCTCCGCGAGTTGCAAGGCAGCGCCGGCGCGTGGGCTCGCGCCTCGTTCGGCCATGACGAAGGACGGGCGCGCTTTGCCGCGTCGCTGCATGGCGAGCGCCTGTTCGCGACGGGGCGCGATGCGATCGACCTGATCGTCACGGCAGGAGCGACCTTCCGCGTGCTCGAGACGGTGCGCGCGGGCGTGGAGTATGTCGGCCAGGACCTCGAGGGCACCTTCGATCAGGAGGCCGAGGGCGGCCCGCGCCACTTGATCGGGCCCATGGTCTCGGCGGCGCTGTTCGGCCAACGTCTGTCCGCCACCGCGGGACCGGCCCTCGCCTTGGGCGCGGGGCAGAGCCACGTGCTCGGGAGGGTGGCGTTGACCTACCAATTCTGAGCAGCCTCACGCGCCGATCGGCGCGCGACGCGATAGCGAAACCAGCCCACCCCGCCCGGCAGCCTGCGGTACGACTTGAGCCGCAGCGCCGCCGCGGCCTTGCGTGGCAGGTCGCCAGGAATGTCGAAGATGGTCGGTACCCCGCGGCCTCCATCGACCACCGGCACCACCACCTGGCTGATCTCGTCCACCAGCCCCGCCTGCAGGACCGCGCCGTTGAACGTCCCGCCGCCCTCGAGCATCAGCCGGCGGATCCCGAGGATGCGGCGGATCTTGTCGAGCGCCACCTTCACCTCGACGCGGTCCTTGCCGCAGAACAGATACGAGACGCCGGCGTCCTGGAGGTGCGAGAGGTAGTCATCGCTGACGCGAGAGCTGACCAGCAGGACCACGTGGTCGCCGTCGACGTCCGGCTTCTGGAAGCGCAGCACTCCCTTTGCGTCGGCGCCGATGGCGAAGCGCCGCGCGCGCCGGTCGGCGACGTGATCGGCCCGCTCGACGGGCCGGCGCGCCCGCTTGAGCTTGACGTTGCGGCCCGCGAACTCGCGCATGGTGTTGGTCCCGACGATCCAGGCACCTATCCCGAAGCTGTCCGCGGTACTCTCGAACAGCTCCGCGCTGTCCTGCCCGCCCGGCAGCTTTGGCCAGCGCTCGCCGAGGATGCGGCCGTCGATGGTGTTGCACATGTGGCAGACGACGTAGGGCTTCATGGCGGCGCACCATAGCCGGTTTCAAAATCCAAGATCGCCGGCGCTTGCAGCCGTCGATAGAACCGTCAGATCGAGCTCTGCCGGACCAGGCTCCGCGGAATGGACGCTCAGCCGATCACCTGACGGTGCATACCGCGTAGATTGAAGAGATCCTTGCGGGCAGCTTCACAAACCGCTGCCACCGCCGGGTGCCGGATCTTGCGTTCGACCGAGATGGCATAGAATTGCTGGCGGACGGCTTCCGCTCGTCCGACCACTCCTACCCGATACTGCTGTCGAACCTCGGCCTCGATGACCGTGGGGGCCGCGAAGATACCCATGCCTTCTCTACCGAAGTCCTTTGCCAGTGCGCTGTCGTCGAACTCGGCGACGATCCTGGGGCGGACGCCCTGGGCGTTGAACCATTGCTCCAAAGCACGACGCACGGCCGAAGGCGCGCCAGGAAGGAGAAACGGAGTTCCGTCCAGTGAGCGCGGAAACTTGCGGCGGGTCGAGGCGGCGAGCCTTGCGGCGGCAAAGAAAGTCGTGCCGCACTCGCCGAGAAGATGGCTGAACGCGCGGATCGCGATGCCGGGCCCGGCAGGTCCATCGGCGATGACGACATCCACCCGGTGGAGCGCCAACTCGGCGATGAACTCCTCAACCGACTTGTCTGCGCGGCAGACGATCTGAACGGCTTGTCCCATCCGGAATGCGGGCTGCAGAAACCGCCGCACCAGCGACGGGGGGAGGACGTCGGCGACACCGACGATCAGCCGCAACGGTTTTCCGCTCGCACGTCCCTTGAGAGTATCGACGAACTCGCGTCCCAGTGAGAAGATCTCGTCGGCGTAACGGAACGCGACGCGGCCGACTTCCGTGAGCACCAGGTTTCGCCCTCTGCGCGCGAAGAGCTTCTCGCCGAGGTTCTGCTCCAGCCGGTGGATCTGGCCGCTGATCGTGGGGTGAGCGAGGCGGAGCTCCTCGCTGGCTCGAACGATGCTTCCTTCCTTGGCGACGACCCAGAAGTAGAGAAGGTGGTGGTAGTTGAGCCAGTCCATGCCGCGAGGATACGTCGGTTTTATCGACGAAGTCAGCTTGAACTTCCTAATAGTCGAAGCATCCGGCCCGGCGCTACAAACTCTGCGTGCTCTTGGAGTTTCGATGCTGCACGTGATGCACGACGTTGGAGACGGTCGCCTCCTGGTGCGCTTCGAGGGCTCCCTCGACGAGCGCGCCACGGACTCGGTCCTGTCGGCGGTCGCGCTGATGCCCATCGCGGTGCCGGTGATGCTCGACCTGAGCGGATCGACCTCCATCAGCGATTGCGCCCTGGAGCGCCTGTCGGAGGTGCTCAAGGCGAGGGACGTGCGCTTCCGCGGCCTGCGTCTGTACCATGAGCGCCTCCTGAAGAGCGTGCGCGTTCGGCTCGCCGCCAGTGGTGAGATCCCGCTGCCTGATCCAGACCCTCGACTGGCTCCACGCCAAAAGGGCGCCGGCATGACCGGTGCCGGGGTGCTGCCGCAGTTGCAGCTGAAGTCGTAGGCGAGGGGCCTCAGAGTCTGTTGTGCTCACGCCTGCACGGGAGGTAGGTTGGCGGCCGATTCCCCGCCCCCTCATCTTCCACTCTTCATTCGGTGCCCACCATGAGACGCAACGATCTCACCCGCTGCTTCCTGTTCCTTGTCGCCGTAGCCACGGCGACCCTCCCCGCGAGAGCGGCGCGCGCCGCGACCTGCGCCGAGCTGAACGGGACGTCGATTCCCGCGACGGCCATCGGGCTTCCCACCACCGGAGCGACGGTCACCACTACCCCAGTCACACCCCCTGCCGGCGATTACTGCCGCGCCGACGTCGCCATCCACCCGGTCGACCCGAGCGCTCCGGACATCCTCGCGCGGGTGAACCTGCCTTCGACATGGAACAGCAAGGCGCTGATGCAGGGAGGCGGCGGGTACGACGGCAGCATCCCCAACACCACCGTCAACTTCACCAACGGGCCGCTCGCGACCACGCCTCCGCCTCTGGCCCAGGGTTACGCGACCTTCAGCAGCAACTCCGGACACGTGGGGAACGGCCTCGGCAGCCAGGATGCGTCCTTCGGCGGCAACTCCGAGGCGCTCCACAACTTCGCGGGGGACGCGCTCAAGAAGACGCGCGACGCAGCGGTGTACCTGATCGTCAAGCGGTACGGCAGCGCGCCGCGGCGGAGCTACTTCGTGGGCGGGTCTTCGGGCGGCCGTGAGGCGCTCTGGGTCGTACAAAATACGCCGAAGGACTTCGACGGCGCCGTCGCCATGTACCCCGCGTGGAACGCCGCCAGCCTCGATCTGCAGTTCGGGCGGATCACGCGGGCGCTGGCGAAACCCGGCGCTTATCCGAACCCGGCCAAGCAACTCGTGTGGGTGAACGCGGTCGTCAACGCCTGCGATGCTCTCGACGGTCTCGTCGACAAGCTGGTCAGCAACGTCGCGGCCTGCCATTTCAAGCCGGAGACGGTGCGGTGCCCGGGCGGTGCGGACACGGGCGATACCTGCCTGTCGGACGCGCAGATCGCGTCGATCCGGGTGTACGGGACGCCGCTCTTCATTCCGTATCGCACCGGCAGCGGCGAGTTCTTCTACCCTGGATTCAGCGTTTTCGTCGGCGCGGACCTGACGGGAAGCCTCGA